>OLID01000106.1_pt1 | contig 51803 bp, 47 predicted proteins | sample 1609361 | NCBI WGS metagenome assembly OLID01 (sample SAMN05416778, study PRJEB24817) | seawater metagenome | isolation source: Sea water | place: Canada:Atlantic | collected 2013-07
ATTTCTGCCTGTCTCGTGGGCTCGGAGATGTGTATAAGAGACAGACTCAATACATCTTGATAAGTAGGATTCTTCGTGTGTCCTCCTGTATAACCAACTTGCGTGCTTAAAACACCTGGTTCATTTTGAAAGTAGTACTCTACTCCCCAAAAACAGCCTCCAGCAAAAATGGCTGTTTCTTTCGTCCCTTTTGCTTTCTTAGGCACAAAAATTAAAGATGTCGTATTCACACAATGCCGTGTGTCTTTATCCGTAAACCCTTCTCCGTAAAAAACGTGTCCCAAATGCCCTTTGCAATTTGAACAAGTAATTTCAGTTCGACGACCATCGACATCTCTTACGCTTGTTACGGCTCCTTTAATCTCTTGGTCGAAACTCGGCCATCCACAGTTTGAATGAAACTTGGAATCTGAAACATATAAAGGTGCGTTACATTGGCGACATTGGTAAACGCCTTCATCAAATTTATCCGTGTATTCGCCTGTAAAAGCGCGATCGGTTCCTTTATCAAGAATTACATGTGCTTCTTCCGCGGTTAATTCGTTGTAAGTTGAAGTTTCTTCCGTCGAGGCTGTATTTTCTTCCTTTTGAACATTACTTTGTGCCGAACAACTTGTAATAATAAGTGTGCAAATTAGGATAATCGAGGAAAGATGTAGTGCTGAACTAAAGAATTTATATTTTTTCATGTAGATACAATTTATGTGTTGGACGGAATTCAACCTCCTTTCTTACACATACGATGGAAAGTCTATTTCAGATTTCCTTCTCAACTTTTGGTAAAAACTGTCTCAATTCCTGAAAACGTTTTCGCGCTTCAGTTGTGTAAAGACTGCCTTTGTGATCGAAAAGTAGTGTACGGTAATATTCTGCTGCCTTGGCATTATCCATTAAATGATTTTGGTAAATGTCGCCCAATTGAAACAACGCATCATCTACAAGAATGTCTTGTGAATGATACTTTACGATCTTTTCTAGGTTTTGAATGGCTAAGTTCCATTGACCTTTTAATTGCAAAGCATAGGCCTTTTTCAATAATATCTCATCTCCTAAACTGTGCGCTGGAAATTCAGCTAATATACTATCGAATAGGTGAAACGCTTCTTCGTAACGATGCTGTTCAATGAACAAATCGGCTTGTGCAAAATTATACATCGCCGTAAAATTGCTGTCCAATCCATAATTATCCGTTATTAGAAGAGACAAATTTAGAGCATCGTTTGCAATAAGTTTAGACGTTGATTGCTTCAAAACATCCAATTGAGATTGTGCAAAATCAAATTCACCATCATAATAGAAAATTCTTGCGTTTTTAAATTTAGCTTCTTGTCCAATAACTTCATATTTGAATTCCTTGTCAATCTGCATGTAGAAGAGTGAAGCTTCCCAAATATCACCATGCAAAACGTGAATGTCAGCCAATTGCATTTTTACTTGTGCTAATTGCGTATCTGTCAATCCAGAGAATTCCAAGGCTTCATTTAAAAGTGAAATTGCATCTAAGCCCTTGTTCGCATAAAATGCTTGAATGTGCGCCATTTCAAGTATTACAGGAAGAGTAGTGTTTTTTTTGCCAAAACGATTCAGAACATTTTGATAATCTGTGAGAATTTCATTCAATTCGCTTTGAGAAAAATTACGATTTGTCGTGACCTCTAAAAAGCTAACATTTAATAAGGAACTTTGAGCACGCATAAAATATCGACCTTGTTCACCAATTTCAACTACATACTTATACGAATTTCTTGCGGTTGAATAGTCTTTGTTTTCAATGCAAATCGAACCAAAGTCGTATACCATTGCTCCCAAAGAGTTTGTTCGTTTATCAATTGCTTTAATGTGAACGAGTGCTGCAGGAAAATTCTGGCGTTGAATGAACAACCAAGTCAGCATTTCTGAATAATTGAGATCATTTGGTTTTTTCTGCGTTCGTTCAATTAAGGCCGTTCGTAAAAGGTCATATTCCTTCGAATTTTCCTCTGTAAAATCAACTTGCGCAGAAAGAATTCGTTGCACTGAATTCATATAAGCAGGATGATAATCGAGCATGTCTAAATACTCGTTAATCATTTTTTCCGTTTCACCTTTGGCACCGTAATAATCGGCAAATTGAATATTTAAAGGATAAGAGTTTTTAAGTAATTTTCGACCTTTCTCAAGAGTAGCAAACGCCATATCTAGTTTGCTTTTGCTTTTGAAAAGTGTATACAAATCAATAATTTCTCTGGAACTAGTCGTTAAATTTTCAATTAGTTCTGAGTAAATATCAGTGGCTTTACTTGGTTCATCGTGGTTTTCATAAAAGGAAGCCAATAAAATAGCTAACTCTTGATCTTTATTGTTCTTACTTACGGCCTTCTTTAGCGTTTTTTCAGCGTTTTTAATATCTCCAGTTTGCTCAAGACAATCGACAAATCGCGTCAGGTTGATTTTTGACTCATCAACCGCATACATTTTTTCATAATAGATTAATGCCTTGTCATATTCACCACTGCTATAGTAGTGTTGCGCCAATTGCTGATCAGTGGTTTGACCCCAACTTTGAGTCGTTAGGAATAAAAACATGTAAAAAAGTGTGCGCTGTAACATGGTTGCTAAGGTATCAAATTTTGTTCCTTGTTTTTCATTTCGAGTTGAATAGAAAAATCCTTTAAAGAAGAATGAATAGAATTGAACCGATTTATCGAGCTTGATAAATCTGCTGTGTACCGTTTTGAAGCTTCTACGAGTACTTTTTTGTTTTCGTTCTCCACGGCTAAATTTGCACTATAATTCGCACGGTCACCGGCATTGTTTGAAATATCATTTTCCAGATTTTTCAAATCGTTTATTACTGTTTTAATATCGTTTTCTGTGATGGGAATTTGAACAGTTAGCTGAATTATTGTCGCCTCAATACTTTTGTATTCATCTATTTTTAAGGCAGTTTCGAGTGAAAGCGTATCCTGTTTTATATACCTTCGAAGGTGTTCATTCAATTGTTTAATTTCACTTAAAACAACGGGAATAGAGTCGAATTTAGGTGATTTTAATTCTGTAAGGCAGTGTTCTAATTCAAGAATTGAAGAATTAATTTCCTTGATATGTTTGGATCGATCGAAATCTAAACAAGAAAATAAAAATAGTATGAACAAACTGCAGAAAAACCATTTCATGTGTATAAAGATACCAAGAACTGGATTGATTTCAATTACTTCGTCCTAAAAAGTGGAATTATTTTGTTTTCGTAAATATAACATCCACTCTTCGGTTACTTTGTCTATCTGCATCTGAAAGTTCAGGAGAAATGAAAGGTTCTTTATTACTATATCCTTTATAGGACAAACGATCTTCGTCAATCGAATTTTGAATTAAGTAATCATAAACACGGGCAGCTCTTTCTTTCGATAATTTGCTATTTGGAATACAGCAAACATGTCCACGAATGTGCGCATTTATAGTTGGATTGTTTTTTAGAAAGTCTCTTAATTCTTCCAATTCGGGTGTGGAGCCTTTTAGAAAAATATCCTTATCTCCCACAAACAAAATTGACAATTGAAGCAGGACTTCTTTTTTATTTGGATCCAATGCAAACTCATCTAGTTGAGTAAGCAATTTTGAAGGTGTTTCTTCAACTACTTCTTCAACCACTTCCTCAATAATTTCTTCGACGATTACTTCCTCAATAATTTCTTCAATCACTTCTTCCTTAATGAAATGCGTAATCGTTACTCTTCTAAACTTTTCAATTTCATACTCAGAAGCGACAAAAGGGAATTCTTCACCGTATATGTTTGATTCAAAAGAATTATCCGTTGATAAAACGCCTAACACTTTTAACGTATTGTTGTAACGCTCTTTAGCTAGTCTGGCGTTCAATTCTACTGTGCCTAAAGTGTCAGAATACGCTGAAATACTTTGAATTTTAGTGGAGTCTGATTTAATTAATACAGCTATTTCCTCTAGAATTTTTTTCCCTTCAGGTCGAATAACCGAAGACAACTTATCAAAATAAATATTAACGGTTTGGAGCTGTGAATATGATGTTGTAACGCAAAGAGTTAAAAGTAAAAATAATGCGGTTTTCATGGTTATTTTAATGCTAATGACGTTTTTCAAATCGATTAAATTGTAGTAAATCCGGTATATTTATGCAGTACTTCAGGAATATTTACACCTTCTTCTGTTTGGTGATTTTCAAGCAATGCTGCAACAATTCTTGGCAAAGCTAATGCAGATCCGTTTAATGTGTGACATAATTGAGATTTTTTATCCACATTTTTATAACGAAGTTTTAAACGTGTCGATTGAAACGTGTCGAAACGCGACACCGAGCTTACTTCTAACCATTTGTCTTGCGCAGCAGAATAAACTTCAAAATCGTACGTCATTGCTGATGCAAAACCAGTATCTCCTCCGCACAAACGTAAAATACGGTATTGCAATCCCAATTTTTCTAATAATCCTTTGATATGATCCTTCATTTCTTCCAACGCTTTTTCTGAATTGCGTGGATGCTCAATTCGAACTATCTCAACTTTGTCAAATTGGTGTAGGCGATTTAAACCACGAACATCTTTCCCGTAAGACCCTGCTTCCCTTCTGAAACACGGTGTGTAACCTGCTACTTTAATTGAAAAGTCTTCTGAAGGCAATAGAACATCTCTATACATGTTTGTCAAAGGAACTTCTGCTGTTGGAATCAAATATAAATCATCTTCTCCGACGTAATACATTTGACCTTCTTTATCTGGCAATTGACCAGTTCCGTAACCAGAAGCTTCATTTACAACTAAAGGCGGAATATGTTCTTCATAACCTGCTTTTTCAGCCTCATCTAGGAAAAATGTAATTAATGCGCGTTGTAGTTTCGCACCTTTTCCTCGGTAGATTGGAAAACCAGCACCTGTTACTTTAACACCCAATTCAAAATCGATTAACTGAAATTTATCGGCAATGTCCCAGTGTGGGAGTGCTTTGAAATTGAAGACTGGTTCAGAGCCATGTTCTTCAACAGTTTCATTATCGTTTTCGTTTCTCCCAGCCTTTACTAATTCATTTGGTACATTCGGAAGTTGGTACATTAAATCTGTAATGGCTTTGTCAAGCTCATCTACTTCAACTTTCAATTCGGTTTCCTGAACTTTAAGAGTTGCTGTTTTTTCCTTTGCTTGATTTGCTTCTTCTTGTTTACCTTGTTGAAATAAAGCACCGATCTCTTTAGCGATTTGATTTAATTGGGATGAGACAACTTCAAGCTCACTTTTTTTTGTTCTCCACAATTCATCTGTTCGAAGCACTTCTTCTACGATTGAACTTGCATCAAAATGACGTTTTTTCAGTCCCTCTATAACTGATTCTTTTTCATTTCTAATACGTTGTATTTCTAACATACCGGTAAAATTTGAGTTGCGAAAATAATGATTTGTAAATGATTTGGCAAAAAAAAACGAGCTTCGATTTAACCGAAACTCGTTCTATAAAAATAGTTAAATTCGCTTAAGCCTCAGTAGTTTCAAAAGGAACTATTGATACATACGAACGATTGTTTTTCTTTTTACGGAATTCAACCAAACCATCAGTTAAAGCAAATAATGTGTGGTCTTTTCCAATTCCAACATTATTACCTGGGTGGTGTTGAGTTCCTCTTTGACGAATAATGATATTTCCTGCAATCGCAGCTTGTCCACCAAAAATCTTTACGCCTAAACGCTTGCTTTCTGATTCACGACCATTTTTCGAACTACCGACTCCTTTCTTATGTGCCATTTTATTAAATTTTATCTCCAAAAAAATTGGAGGAAGTTCTTACGCTTTAATATCTGTAATCGTAATTGCCGTAAAGCTTTGACGATGTCCATTTTTCTTTTTGTAACCTTTTCTTCGTTTCTTTCTAAAAACGATTACTTTGTCTCCTTTCACGTGCTCTTCTACTTTTGCAGAAACTTTCGCACCTTTTATAGCCGGGGCGCCAAGTGTTACTTTACCATCGTTATCTACTAAAAGCACTTTGTCGAAATCAACTTTCTTACCTGCTTCAGCATCTAAACGGTGTACAAAGATTTTTTGGTCTTTTTGCACTTTAAATTGCTGCCCTGCTATCTCTACTATTGCGTACATATAGCTAATTTATTTAATTAATTTACCCAAAAATTGGAGGACAAAGATAGAGTTTTTTATCAACAATGCAACGTTAACACGAATTTATTGCATTTTTTTTCTGTTCAATAGTTTGGGGAGCATGTTTGATAGAAAAATCCCAAGTAAAACAATAGCCATCGAGCCAATTTGTTGTGCATTGATTTGTTCCCCAAACGAAAGTCCAATTATCACAGCAATAATTGGAATTAAATAGGTGACGCTACTTGCAAACAGCACTGAAGACATAGTTATAAGTTGATTAAATAGGACAACTGCAATGGCTGTTCCTATGACGCTTAATATTCCTAAATAAATCAACCCTTCACCTGCATGTGTGTTTGTTGTAATTGTGGAAAAGCTACCGTTGATATAGCTGATGACAATGGAAGGAATCAAAATAAGAAAGAAAGAAAGAGATGTGATCTCAAGTCCCTTCAAATGTTGTAGGGTGTGTTTAATCGTGTTTAGGCTTACAGCATAAAGAAATGTAGCGATTACTATAGCGAATATATGTGAAAAGTTTCCTTTTATGGAAAGATCTTGACCTGACAACATGAGTAAAACGACACCTATTGCTCCAATGACAACACCGCTCATTTGAATTTTCGTAAGGCGATCTTTAAATACCACAAAACCAATTATAAGTGCAAAAATCGGTGTGAAACTATTAAGCATTCCAGCATAACCAGAAGAGATTCCGGTTTCTGCGTAGGTGAATAGAAACGCTGGGATAAAACTTCCGCAGGTACCGACGATGGCCAAGGGTAGAATGTTTTTCTGAATTTTTAATTTGGAAATAGCCTTCATGGCGAAGGGTAAAAGAACCAAAGACGCAATTAACATGCGAAGAGAGCCGACTTGACCGTCCGTAAAAATGGCGACGTTGTCCGAAGTAAACATTGCTCTTTTCATTAAAATGAATGAACTACCCCATACGCAGGCAAGTGCAATTAACAAAATCCAACTTTTTAATTCTTTAGTCACGTGCAAATATACGCTTAAAAACGAGTTGCGTATTGACTTATTGCGTTGTTGATAAATCAATAGTTTTCAACAATTGGAAATCTACTTACCACTTTTTACCACTTGGTATTTTCTTCTCAATTCCTCTATATTTAGGGTCTTTTGAATAGTTTATTGCAACCTTTTTGTAATTTTACCGTTTAGATTTATGAACAATATGAAATTTGGTGGTAAAAAGTGGTAAGATCTGATTATTTTTACCCATTATTAACATCGTTATGGCAGGATTAGTAGGAGAATTTGAAGTGAAATTGGACGCCAAAGGGCGCTTCATGTTTCCTTCCGGTTTACGGAAGCAGCTTCCTCCTGCGTGCCAGAGAGATTTCATGTTGAATAAGGGTTTTGAAGATTGTTTGACGCTTTTCCCACTTGCTGAGTGGGAAAAAATCAGCGAAAAACTTTCGAAAATGAACCTGTTCAAGCCTAAAAATCGTATGTTTTATCGTTTGTTCCATCAAGGGGCGAAACTTGTGAGTTTGGATAGTGCTGGTCGTGCATTGGTGCCGGTAACACACATGGAACGTGTTGGACTGAAGCAAGAAGTAATGCTAATTGCTTACAACGATAGAATTGAAATCTGGGACAAGTCGAAGTACTTCGAAATGATCGAAGACTCCATGACGGACTTTGCTGATTTGGCAGAGGAGGTAATGGGTGACTTGGACAATGGAGAATAATCAAGAATATCATATTCCAGTAATGTTATCTGAGTGTATCGATGCACTTCAGATTGATCCCAATGGAATATATGTTGATGTCACTTTTGGAGGTGGTGGTCACTCACGCGCTATTTTTGAAAAATTATCTCCGCAAGGAAAATTAATTGTTTTTGATCAGGATAAAGATGCGCAGCGCAATGCGTGGGAGGCTCCAAACTTCTATTTCGTTGATGCGAATTTCGGATTCTTAAGCAATCACCTTCGTTTACTTGGTGTAAAATCCGTAGATGGTATTCTGGCCGATTTAGGTGTTTCTTCACATCAATTCGATGAGGTTGCTCGTGGATTTTCTTTTCGCGGTGACGCTGAATTAGATATGAGAATGAATCAGAAGTCGGAGTTGTCAGCAAAAAAACTGATTAACGAGTACTCAGAAGATGATTTGTATCGTGTTTTTAGAATGTACGGTGAAGTTTCGAATACTGGAAAACTGGTTAGGGCAATTATGGATGCGCGCGTTTCTGCTCCGATAAAGACTACAGGTGAATTAACTGCTGTCATTGAAAAATGCGCTCCTAAACATAAAGAGCACAAATATTTTGCTCAAGTTTTTCAAGCAATCCGCATAGAAGTGAATCAAGAAATGAGCGTTTTGGAGGATTTTCTTAAACAAACTGAAACGGTTCTACGTCCTGGCGGTCGACTTGTGGTTATGTCATACCATTCGTTGGAAGATCGATTGGTGAAAAACTATATGAAACGTGGATCACTAACAGGTGAAATCACAAAAGATTTTTATGGAAATGTGTTAAAGCCATTTACAGAGGTGGTGCGCCATCCAATTATTGCTGATGAAGCAGAGTTGGAGATGAATAGTCGCGCACGTAGTGCTAAACTTAGAATTGCTGTGCGAGATGGAGAATAAGTTTTTGGATAAAAATGAATTGGATGCATTGCGGGCGGTAGAAGAGGCTCGGGAGAAAGAGATTCAAGCCGCTTTGGATAAGAAAAACGCGAAGAAAAATAAACGTGCAAAGATTAAACAAGAGAAGGCAGCTGCGAAGAAACCAAAGTCGAATAAGCCCAATGCTTTTGTTCAAATATTAAATGGTGACTTCTTAACCAAGGAGTTTATGTTGAATAATTTGAATTACATCTTTTTTGTGATTTTCCTTTTGATACTAATGGTTGCAAAGGGGTATTACGGAAAGCAATTGGCTTCAGATGTTGTGAAAACACAAAGGGAATTGGATGAAATAACAGCGGATTATTTTGCGGCTAAAGCAAAGCTGGAAGAAGATACAAGAAGAACAAAATTAGTAGAGGAGTTGGAATCTACTGGTTTAAAAGAAACAGTGAATCCAACTAAAGTAATTAGAGTTGAAAAAAAGTGAGTGATAAAAAAGACATATTTTGGAGAGCTTATCTGATTTACTTCGGGTTTGTTATTCTGATGCTCGTCGTACTGTTTAAAACTGTTAGTATTCAGTTTGAAGATGGACGTCCAGTCTTTTTAACATCTACGGATGGCAAGGAAAAAATGCCTACTCGAACTGTTAAGAGAACGCCAAGAAGAGGACAAATCTTAGATGCCAATTATTTGCCACTTGTAACATCTGTTTCTTATTTCGATATCCATATGGATCCAACTGTTGTGAAGGATGAGGTTTTCGATAAAGAAGTTTCTGCTTTAAGTGTTGAGTTGTCAAAAATGTATCCAGATAAAACAGCTCGGGAATACGAGAGGTACATACGTGAAGGAAGAACAAGAAAATCTAGATATCTTTTAATTCATCGAAAAGCAACAAACGAGGAACGTAAACAACTTAGAGAATTTCCAATATTCAACTTGGGAAGATTGAAAGGTGGTTTGATTGATAACGAAGAAACAATCATTCGTAAACGGCCGCATGGAGAGTTGATGAAACGAACGCTGGGTTATATTCTCGAAGATGAAACTGGTATTGTTCGAGTTGGGATTGAAGGTGCTTTTGATGAGTATTTGAAAGGGGAAGAAGGGGAGGAAATTGAACAGAAAATTTCGACTGGTTGGAAGAAAATAGGACCGGTAACCAAAGAAGCAGTACAAGGGGCGAATGTTGTTACAACCATAGATAAAGAAATACAAGATGTTGCGCATTCAGAATTATTGAAGCAATTAAAGAATCAGGAAGCGAAAAATGGATGTGTGATTGTTATGGATGTAAAAACTGGGTACATCAAAGCAATCGTAAATCTCAAACGCGATAAAAACGGTGATTATAATGAAGCATATAATCAGGCAATTGGAACGAAAGAAGTTCCAGGTTCAACGTTTAAGCTTGCTTCTTTAATGGCGTTGTTAGAGGATGGGAAAGTGAAGCTTTCGGATAAAGTAAATGCAAAGGGAGTGTATAATTTTTATCACTTGAAACTAGAGGATTCGAATCACGGGTATGGTTATGGAGTCATTACTGTGCAAGAAGCGTTTGAAAAATCGTCGAATGTCTTCTCGAAAATTGTGAATGATGCTTACAGAAAGGAACCTCAGGCGTATATCGATCGATTGATCAGTTTTGGGTTAGCAGATACCTTGGGAATTGCAATTGCGGGAGAAGCAAAGCCGATTATGCACGTTCCAGGCTCCAAAAATTGGTCTGGAGTTTCTCTTCCATGGATGGCAATAGGATACGAGTTTTTACAAACTCCACTTCAAACCTTGGCATTATACAATGCCGTTGCGAATAATGGAACACTCGTTCGGCCTCAATTTGTCAAGGAGATTCGACAGGGAAATGAGGTCATAAAATCGTTCCCTCCTTACGTTTTGAAAGATAAAATTTGCTCGGATAGAACGCTCAAAGATTTGCAGCTTTGTTTAGACGGTGTTGTGAAGAGAGGGACAGGATCTGCGCTAAAATCTGCCTTTTTTGATATTGCTGGTAAAACAGGTACAGCGGTTGTTTTAAATGAAGATTTAAAATATGGAGACAAGGGAGAGAAAAAGTACCAAGCTTCTTTTGCCGGATATTTCCCTGCAGATAACCCAATTTATTCATGCATTGTAGTTGTTTCCGCCCCATCAAAAGATATTTATGGTGCAACCGTTTCAGGAACAGTATTCACAGCGATTGCGAATAAAGTTTATGCATCTACTTTAAAGTATCATAAACCCGTGAATGCAAATGGAATTAAAAAAGAAGGGTTGCCGATTTCTAAAGATGGCAATCGTTTCGACCTTTTTACTTCATACCGATTATTAGGTATTCCTTTTAAGTCAACATCAAGCGCATCGTGGGTGAACACAAATAGTTCTTCTAAAAAAGTTGAAGTTTCCAAACGATATATTGGAAAGAAAACGGTTCCAAATGTAAAGGGAATGACTGCGAAAGATGCGGTCTTTTTGATCGAGGAAACAGGCATGTCAGCTCGAATAAAAGGGTATGGAAAAGTTATTAGTCAATCCATTAAACCAGGAACGGATGCGCAAATGGGTGTTGTAGTAGAATTGATATTAGAGTGATGAAGAATTTAAAAGATATATTGTACGGAGTGAATATTGTTTCAGTGAGTGGTGTAACCAACGTTGAAGTGGATTCATTGACCTTTGATTCGCGAAAAGTGAATGAAACAGCGGTTTTCTTTGCATTAAAGGGTGTTTCAAACGACGGTCACGATTTCATCACCGCCGCAATTGCTGACGGATGTAAAGTATTCATCACTGAAAAAGAAATTTCAGTCCCTGAAGGAATCAATGTTATTCACGTGGATGACACACACAAATCTCTCGGAATTGTAGCAAGTAACTTTTACGATGAGCCTTCGAAAGAATTAAAGTTGATTGGCGTAACTGGTACAAATGGTAAAACAACCATTGCTACGTTATGCTATAATTTATATATAGATCTTGGTTTTCAAACAGGATTGATTTCAACTGTAGTCAACAAGATTTGTCAACGTGATATTCCTTCTACACATACAACTCCTGATCCAATTCAATTGAATGCTTTATTGCGCGAAATGGTTGAAGAAGGTTGCTCGCATTGCTTTATGGAAGTGAGTTCACATGCTTTGCATCAAAAAAGAGTTGCAGGTTTGCACTTTTCGGGTGGAGCATTTACCAATATTACACACGATCATTTGGATTATCACAAAACCTTCAAGGAATACATCGATGTGAAGAAGTCGTTCTTTGATATGTTGCCAAAAACTGCATTTGCACTGACAAACATTGATGATAAAAATGGTGAAGTAATGCTTCAAAATACAGTTGCGAAAAAAGTGTCTTATGCTTTGAAATCAATGTCAGATTATAAGGCAAAAGTGTTAGAGAATCAATTCTCTGGACTGGTATTGAACATGAATGGAACAGAATTATGGACCAAATTAATTGGCGACTTTAATGCCTACAATTTGTTGGCAGTTTATTCAATTAGTCAAGAATTGGGCGAAGATGAAACGGAAGTATTAACTGCGTTGAGTACGTTGAATTCTGTTGCAGGTAGATTCCAATATGTTCAAAGCGAGTCGGGTATTACTGCGATAATAGATTACGCGCATACGCCGGATGCATTGGAAAATGTATTGAAGACAATCGATAATATTCGTACGCGAAATGAAAAAGTGTATACGCTTGTTGGTTGCGGAGGCGATAGAGACAAAACGAAACGTCCAGAAATGGCGAGAATTGCTTGCACACTTTCAGATAGAGTGATTTTAACCTCGGATAATCCACGTTCGGAAGATCCAAATGCAATTATCGATGATATGATGGAGGGTGTTGATGGAGTGAACTTCAAAAAGACGTTGTCAATTGCTGATAGGGCCCAGGCAATTAAGACCGCAATTTCAATGGCAGAAGCAGATGATATTATTCTAATTGCAGGGAAAGGTCATGAGACATACCAAGAAATCAAAGGAGTGAAACACGATTTTGATGACATGGCAATAACAAAAGGATTATTCAATAAACTCAATAAATAATGCTGTATTACTTATTTGATTACTTAGACAATTTGAACTTCCCTGGAGCGGGGTTGTTCGATTATATTTCGTTCAGAGCTGGAATGGCGTTGATAACTTCATTGATTGTATCTATCGTTTTTGGTCGTCGATTAATTGGAATGTTGCAAAAACAACAAATCGGTGAAACGGTTCGTGACCTTGGATTAGAAGGGCAATTAGCGAAATCTGGAACACCTACAATGGGTGGTTTAATCATTTTAGCTGCAATATTAATTCCAACAGTGTTGTTCGCCAAACTGGATAATATCTACGTTTTAACAATGATCATCGCTACAGTTTGGTTGGGTACCATTGGATTCATTGACGATTACATCAAGGTGTTCAAAAAAAATAAAGCTGGACTTGCTGGTCGCTTTAAGGTTATTGGACAAATTGGTGTTGGTGTCATAGTTGGATCAATGTTGTATTTCAGTGATGATGTACAAGTACATAAAAAAGTAAGTGCGGATTATGTGCTTACAGCAGATGAAACCTTGGTTACAGATTTACATGCTGATTTAGAAGATGGTGACAATTCAAAATGGATCAAGACCCAAGATATGACAACCACAATTCCTTTCATTAAAGGCAATGAGTTTAATTACAATTGGTTGCTAGGAGATTCTGCTAAAGCTTGGGGGTGGTTATTGTTTATACCGGTTGTAATTTTTATTGTAATTGCTGTGTCAAACGGTGCAAACATGACTGATGGACTAGACGGGTTGGCAACAGGAACATCTGCAATCGTCGGAATAGCATTGGCGGTTTTGGCATATGTCAGTTCCAATGTAAAATTCGCGGATTACCTTGATGTAATGTACATTCCAATGGCGGAAGAGCTCGTAATTTTCATAGCTGCATTTGTCGGGGCGTGTATTGGGTTTTTATGGTACAATTCGTTCCCTGCGCAAGTTTTTATGGGAGATACGGGGAGCTTGGCGCTTGGTGGAATTATCGCTGTATTCGCCATTTCTATTCGTAAAGAATTATTGATTCCTGTATTGTGTGGTGTTTTCTTAATTGAGAATTTATCGGTGATCATGCAAGTTGGGTGGTTTAAAATAACCAAGAAAAGATACGGCGAAGGTCGAAGGATTTTCCTCATGGCGCCTTTGCATCACCATTACCAGAAAAAAGGATTGCATGAAGCAAAAATTGTTGCTCGTTTTTGGATTGTAGCCATTCTTTTGGCTGTAATCACCATTGTAACATTGAAAGTAAGATAATTGAACGGAACCGGTAAACATATCGTGATTTTGGGCGCGGGCGAAAGCGGCGTTGGAACAGCCATACTTGCTAAAAAGGAAGGGTGGAACGTATTTGTATCAGATTTCGGTGTGATCAAAGAAAAGTTCAAAATCGCTTTAGATCAATTAGCTGTTGAATGGGAAGAAGGAACGCATTCGATGGAGCGACTTTTATCGGCTGATTTAGTGGTTAAATCTCCTGGAATTCCAAATACTGCGGCGAGCATAGTCGCATTGAAGGAAAAAAAGATTAAAGTCATTTCTGAAATCGAGTTTGCAGGATATTACACCGCTGCTAAAACAATATGCATTACAGGGAGTAACGGTAAAACAACAACTACCTTGATGACGCATCATATCCTCAAAAAAGCAGGTTTAAATGTTGGGTTGGCAGGGAATATCGGTGAGAGTTTCGCGAAGCAAGTCGCACGAGAAAACTACGATTGGTACGTGCTGGAATTGAGCTCATTTCAATTGGATGATATGTACGAATTCAAAGCAGATATAGCTATTCTACTCAATATAACGCCTGATCATTTAGACCGATATGAATACAAAATGGAGAATTACGCAGATTCGAAATTTAGAGTGATTCAAAATCAAACAAACAGCGATTGGTTTATCTACAACGCAGATGATAAAGTAATCGAGGAAGGAATAAACAAACGAACTATCACGTCCAATTTGGCTCCGTTTTCTTTAACAAAGGAAATTGCTCAGGGAGGATTTGTAAACAATAAACAACAACTAACAATAAACATAAAAGAACAATTCACTATGTCAATCCACGATTTAGCCTTAAAAGGCAAGCACAATACCCAGAATTCCTTAGCTTCAGGAATTGCATCTCGTATTTTAGAGATTAGAAAAGAAGCAGTAAGAGATAGTTTAAGCGATTTCGTTAATGTTGAACACCGCTTGGAATTTGTCGCGAAAGTGCACGGTATCGAATTTATTAACGACTCAAAAGCAACAAATGTGAACTCGACGTGGTTTGCATTGGAAAGTATGGAACATCCAACTGTATGGATTGTTGGCGGCGTTGATAAAGGAAACGATTACTCGGAACTTTTAAGTCTTGTAAAAGATAAAGTAAAAGCAATCATTTGTCTTGGAAAAGACAACGCCAAGATTTTTGAAGCTTTTCAAAATGAAGTGGAAACAATCGTTGAAGCATCTACTGCACTTGAGGCTGTTGCTTACGGTTACCGTTTAGCTAAGAAAGACGAAACTGTTTTGTTATCACCAGCATGTGCAAGTTTTGATTTATTCGAAAACTATGAGCATAGAGGTAATGAGTTTAAGAATGCTGTAAGATCACTGTAATGATTGAGAAGAAGGAAATTGTAAAAAATAGTGAGCAATTGCTTCAAGCTCGTGAGCAGAGTTTGAAACAAGCGAGACAAGTAGATTCGATGCAAGCGCATGGGAAAATTCTTGGAATGGATACTTTTTCTTGGATGAATCCTCAAGTTGATATGCTTGCAACTTTACTGTCGTCTTTTCCATTTTCTATTTTATGGGTTGGAACGCATAGTCAAATTGAACAATGCTTGCGTTTGTACCCAGAAATAAGTGGGAATGTCGAAACGATTCTTATTCACGACACGTCATCATTGGAATTGAATAAATCAGCTCTTGAAAAGATAAATTCTATTGCTTGTGTTAAAGGTGCGGACCATGCATTTGAATTTGTAAAGTCGATGAAAATCAAAAAGGGAGTGTTGATTTATACAAATGAAAAAGAAACAGCAATTGCCGATAGTCAGGCTTTTGAAAAATTTGTTCAAACGTATAGATAATGAGAAGTTTACTTAAATACTTGAAAGGAGACAGCGTGATCTGGGTAATAACCCTAATTATGCTTGCGTTCTCTTTGGTAAGTGTTTATAGTTTCGTACCTATTTTGGTTAAAATTGAAGGTGGGTCACCGTTCAAATATTTGTTCAAGCATTTGATTTATGTGTTGATCGGAATTGGTGTAATGTATTGGGTGCATAAAAAAGATCCGAAATACGTTTCTCAACTTTCAAAGTTTGGGTTTTACTTAGCAGTTGCCTTATTGATTTTTACATTCTTTTTTGGAACGAAAGTCAATGATGCAGGACGCTGGGTTCGAATTCCTTTTGTGGGTTTAACCTTTCAATCGTCTGATTTTGCCAAGTTGGCAATCATTGTTTATCTGTCACGATTGTTGATAAAGAAGAAAGATGTTTTAAATAAATGGAAAGGAGGTTTTTGGCCTGTTGTGATTCCTGTCTTGGTTATTTGTGGATTGATAGTCAAAGATAATTTCTCAACAGCTGCCTTACTTTTTGCCATTTGCCTTACGATAATGTTTTTGGGAAGGGTTCCTTTTTTGAAATTAGCCAGTATAGTTGGAGGGGGAATTGCGCTGCTGATGTTTGCTGTGTTATTGCATAAGGCAGCACCCGAATTGAACTTATTACCGCGATTGGAAACATGGGAGAATAGAATTACCAATCAAATGGAAGACGATAAAGACGTGATTGTGAATGCTCAATCACTCAATGCAAAATTGGCAATATATAACGGTTCTATTTTGGGGCAAGGTGTTGGAGATGGACAATTGAAAGAGTATTTACCTGAAGCTTATGCCGATTTCTATTATTCAAGTTTCGTGGAGGAATTTGGGTTGATTTCAGCATTTGTATTGGTCTTGCTTTACCTCATACTCTTGTATCGAATAATGCGCATTGGGATGAAGTCCGATAACATGTTCGAAACCTATGTTTGTATCGGAATCGGAATACTGATGTTAACACAGGCATCAGTAAATATGTTAGTTTGTACGGGAGTTTTTCCAGTGACAGGACAGAACATGCCTTTATTGGCGATGGGTGGTTCTGCATTGATTATGACTTGTTTGGCACTTGGAATTGTTCAGTCTATTGCAAGTAAACAAACAGAGAAAAAGGGAAAAAAAGAGGAAGTCGAAGAAAATGAAATCGCTGTTGCATAACCTATAAGTGAGACAAGATGAAAATTGAAAGAGCTATAATTTCAGGAGGTGGAACCGGAGGTCATATTTTTCCTGCTATTGCCATTGCTGATGAATTGAAGCGGAGAAATCCAGATGTGGAAATTTTGTTCGTTGGCGCTGTGGGAAAAATGGAGATGACAAAAGTTCCAGAAGCGGGATATAAAATTGAGGGATTAGAAATTGTTGGATTGAAACGTAAATTGGCATTGTCGAATTTTGCGCTTCCTTTTAAGATAATCAAAAGTCTTTTGAAGGCACGTAAAATCGTAAAGTCTTTTAATCCGCAAGTCGTTGTTGGAGTTGGCGGTTATGCAAGCGGCCCAACCTTGAAAGCGGCTACAATGTTGAAATATCCTTCTATCGTTCAAGAACAGAATTCTTTTCCTGGAAAGACGAATAAAATTCTTTCTAAAAGCGTGACAAAAATTTGTGTGGCATATGATGGTTTGGAACGATTTTTCCCTAAAGAAAAAATTGTTTTTACTGGAAATCCTACACGAAAGGAAATGGTTGAAATCGAAGGTAAAGAGAAAGAAGGGTTTGAGTTTTACGGATTTGATTCAGAAAGACCAGTAATATTAATAATTGGAGGTAGTTTAGGAGCGAGAACATTAAACGAAAGTGTTGTAGACCATTTAGACGAATTGGCTTTTGATAACGTACAAGTACTATGGCAATGTGGAAAACTGTACCACGAACAATTGTTAGAAAAGTTGAGCGGAAAAGAAATGGGAGCTGTGAAGATGGTTCAGTTTATAGAGCGAATGGATTTAGCATACGCCATTGCTGATGTTGTGATTTCTCGTGCTGGTGCAATTTCTGTTTCTGAATTGTGTCTTGTAAAGAAACCAACAATATTGGTTCCATCGCCAAATGTTTCTGAAGATCACCAAACCAAGAATGCAATGGCGCTGGTGGAGAAAAACGCGGCAATTTTGGTTAAAGATGTTGATGCAAAAGCGGAGCTATTGGTGGAAGCTATACGGTTAATCGGTGATGCTCAACAGAAAGCCGAATTAATAAAAAACATCGAAACATTAGGTAGGCCAAATGCAACAAGTGAGATTGTAAACGTTTTAGAGGGAATTGTAAAAAAGTGAGTGTAAACAATCAAGATATAAACTCTTTTAATCAAGCGTATTTCGTTGGAATAGGTGGAATTGGAATGTCGGCTTTGGCGCGTTATTTTTTGTCTAAAGGATGGAAAGTTGGTGGTTACGATAAAACATCATCCAAATTAACTGAAGCTCTAGAAAGTGAAGGTGCAAGTATACATTTTGAAGATTTAAGTGAAGGTGTGTCAAAGGAGATTTTGTCGAAAGAGAAAACACTAATAATTTATACTCCTGCCATTCCCAAAACCATGAAAGAATTGATCTTTTTGAAAGAGAACAATTATGCCGTTTTTAAGCGTTCAGAGGTGCTTGGAATGATAACGCGTGATTCAAAAGCGCTGTGCGTTGCAGGAACTCATGGTAAAACAACAACGAGTTCACTTTTAGCTCATATTTTGAATGAATCGAACGTAAAATGCAGCGCTTTTTTAGGTGGAATTTCATCGAATTTCAATTCAAATTTCATTGGGAGCATTGAAAGTGAATATACGGTAATCGAGGCTGATGAGTTCGATCGTTCATTTTTAAAATTGAATCCATTTGCATCGATTGTTACAACAACAGACGCAGACCACCTAGATATTTATAATGACGATGCTTCGTTTCTCCAAAGTTTTCAGGATTATGCGGATTTAATTGACAAAAATGGGTTTTTAATCCACCAAGCAAACGTAAAATTACAACAAAGGAATTCTATTTCCTATGGAATGAATTGTGAGGCAGATTATACAGGTTCAAACGAGCGTTTTCTCAATGGTGAATACTTGATTGATATTGAAGCGCCAAATTTTAACTGGAAAAACGTAGTGCTCGGTTTACCAGGAACGCACAATGCTGAAAATGCCCTTGGCTGCGTTGCGTTGTTAAACCAAATTGGAATCAAAGAGGATGAAATACGCAAAGGATTGGCTTCGTTTTTAGGGGTAAAACGGAGATTTGAATATCAAATTCGAACTTCAGATCTAGTTTTTATTGACGATTATGCTCATCATCCAACTGAGATAGAAGCGCTAATAAATGCAGTAAAAAAATTGTATCCATCGAAGAAAATTACGGGAATTTTTCAGCCCCATTTATTTTCAAGAACACGTGACTTTTTCGATGCTTTTGCTACGCAATTAGGCCGTTTAGACGAGATAATTTTATTGCCAATTTATCCAGCGAGAGAAGAACCGATAGAAGGCATTTCAAGTGATACCCTGTATAAAGCGATTTCTTCAACGAATAAACATCTTTTGGCTTCAAACGATGTCGTTGATTTTATTTCAAGTAGAGAAAATGAGATTGTTTTGACAATAGGAGCTGGAGATATTGATAGAATAATTGAACCATTGAAAATCAAACTGGAAGAAAGATGAAGAAATGGTTAAAAATATCACTTTGGTCAGTCTTTGCGATTGTGCTAATAGCAATTGTCTTTTTCGTTAAAAAAGAAATGGACGAAAAGCTCGTTCCCGTGCCTGAAATTAGCATACACGCTGATGCAGAAAACGCCTTTTTAACAACTGCTGAGTTGCACGAGAAGTTAAAGCGAGCGAATTTATTGTTTGACGGTCAAACGAGAGCACAACTAAAAACAGAGGAGATTGAAAAGTTTATAGCCGGAATTTCACAAGTTAAAAAAGTTGAAGTTTTTCAGTTTTTAGATGGTTCATGGAAAATTGATGTTGATATGCGTATTCCTATCGCTCGTATTTTTAATAAATACGGTGAAACTTTTTATATTGATGATAAGGGGAATACAATGGATGTAACGCAGTCGCATACGGCTAGAGTGCTGATTTTTTCAGGTGAAATAAAAGATAAAAAAACATCCTTTTCTGTTAACGAAATTATTAACAATGATTCCTTGATAAGTATTCGAAAGTTAGATGATATCTATCGAATTTCAAGTTATGTTTGTAAGGATCCATTATTCCATTCGTTAATTGGACAAGTTCACCTAAAAAAAAGTGGCGACTTTGTACTTATACCGTTGGTTGGGGATCAAAAAATAATCTTTGGTTCTGCCTATTCTGATTCTGAAGTTGAAGAAAAGTTTAAGAAGTTAGAGATATTTTACAAGGAGGCTATGCCCTATGAAGGTTGGGAGACCTATAGAGAGATTAGTCTCAAGTTTGATGGACAGATAGTTTGCAAGAAAAAAAATACGAATGAGTAAAATTGTAGTAGGATTAGATATTGGAACCACAAAAATCGCCTGTTTCGTTGGTCGTAAAAACGAACACGGGAAAATTGAGATTTTGTCAATGGGTAAAACAGAGTCCCTTGGAGTGATGCGTGGTATTGTATCAAATATTGATAAAACAATAGAATCTATCAAAGGGGCAGTTGAAGAAGCCGAAGAAAGAATTGAAGGAGAGTTGAAAATCGCTTCAGTAAATGTTGGGATTGCAGGTCAACACATCAAAAGTATTCAGCATAGAGGGATTTATACTCGAACTGAAATTGAGAAAGAGATTGCTCAAATCGATATCGATAAATTGGTGGATGATATGTACAAGTTGGCAATGCCTCCTGGTGAACAAATCATCACGGTTTTACCCCAAGAATATATCATTGACAACGAGCAAGGAATTAAAGACCCAATTGGAATGTCTGGTGTTCGTCTTGAAGCAAACTTCCATATTATTACAGGAAATGTAGGCGCATCTATGAATATTCACAAATGCGTTGAACGTTCAGGATTGTCAGTTAAGAATATTATTCTAGAACCAATAGCTTCTGCAGATGCTGTTTTGACAGAGGAGGAAAAAGAAGCAGGTGTTGTTTTGGTGGATATAGGTGGAGGAACTACGGACGTAGCAATTTTTCATGAAGGTATCATTCGACACACAGCTGTTATTCCTTTTGGAGGAAACGTAATAACAGAAGATATTAAAGAAGGATGCACAATCATGAAGCGAAAAGCTGAAATGGTGAAACAACAATTTGGTTCTGCAGTTGCAAGCGAAACACAAGAAAACGTTGTAGTGGCAATTCCAGGATTGAAAGGTCGTCCTGCTAGAGAAATTACACTAAGAAATTTGGCAAGTATTATCCAGGCCAGAATGGAAGAGATTATCGAATTAGTTCATTTTGAAATTAGAAATTCTGGTTTTGAAAAGAAACTAATTGGTGGAATTGTAGTGACGGGTGGTGGAGCTCAATTAGATCATATTACTCAATTGTTTGAATATGTAACAGGAATGGATACTCGAATTGGATATCCGACAGAACACTTAGCAAACACGAATATGGATTCAATCAAAAGTCCAATGTACTCAACTGGAATCGGTTTGGTACTGAAAGGATTTGAAGATATTGAAAAACACGCTCAAGAAGTTCCAGAGGCGGCTAGCACTGGAGCGGTAAAAACACATTCTGAAAAAACCAGAGGATCATTTTTTGATACGATTGTTCAAAAAGGAAAAACGTGGTTCGCGGAAGAAGATTGATAAAGAAATAGTTAGACAACAACAAACAACAACAAACTAAAATATATAAAAATGGAATTCGAAATGCCAAAAGACAGTAACTCATCAATCATAAAAGTGATTGGTGTAGGTGGTGGGGGAGGAAATGCCGTTAATCACATGTATAATGAAGGTATTAAAGGTGTGGATTTTGTAGTATGTAATACGGATTTACAAGCATTGGAAATTTCTCCTGTTCCTTTCAAAATTCAATTGGGACCATCTTTAACTGAAGGTCGTGGAGCTGGATCTTTACCTGAAATTGGTAAAAATGCAGCAGTAGAGAATATTGATGAAATTAGAGAATACTTAAGTAAGGATACCAAAATGGTTTTTGTTACTGCCGGAATGGGTGGAGGAACTGGAACTGGAGCTGCTCCTGTAATAGCACAAGTTGCTAAAGAAATGGGCATATTAACAGTTGGAATCGTTACTATTCCTTTCAATTTTGAAGGGAGAAAACGAAGGATTCAGGCTGAAGAAGGACTAGCTTCAATGCGTGAAAATGTAGATACATTATTGGTGATTAACAATGAGCGTTTGCGTGAAATTACAGGTAACTTATCGGTGGGACAAGCATTTGCTCAGGCGGATAACGTATTGGCTGTTGCAGCGAAAGGAATTGCTGAAGTTATTGCGGTAACAGGTGCTATAAATGTCGATTTTAATGATGTAAGTACTGTAATGCGTAATAGTGGAGTTGCAATTATGGGTAGCGCTTCATCTGAAGGTGACAATAGAGCATTGAAGGCAGTAGAAAAAGCATTGGAATCTCCATTATTGAATGACAATGATATTAGCGGTGCTGAATATGTGTTGTTAAATATCGCATACGGAGATAAAGAAGTATTGATGGATGAAATCACTGAAATTACTGACTTCATTCAAGATGCTGCAGGTTCTACAGCTGATGTTATTTTTGGACATGCTCACGATCCAAGTTTAGGAGAGAAAATCAGTGTAACGGTTATCGCGACAGGATTTGATTCATCTCCTCTAACAGGTTTGGAAAAGGCACCAGAGAAAAAAGTTGCTCCTTTGAATGAAGAAGCTAAAAATGAAATTAAAGCTCCATTGAATTCACCAACACAGCAAAATCCGTGGTCTAAGGCAACTGAAGTTGAAGCTTCACAGGAAGCACCTTTTTTAAAGGACAACAGTAAAGTGGACTCAAACGAAACACCAAGCTGGAATGTAACTTCTGAGCCAGTGGAGCAGAAAGCTATGTCTTTTGATTGGGATTCTAAATCCGATCAATCAGAGGAGGCAATTACACGTGTGGTATTGAAGGACGAGTCTGAAACTGAAATGAACCTTGATATTACTGATTCAAAAGAGGTGTTGTCACCAGAACAACAACAAAAAAGAACCCAAGAAAGATTGTCGAGAATTCAAGAATATACAATGAAGTTGAAAAAGGCAGATGGAATTCACGAATTTGAAAACGAACCAGCCTACGTGAGAAGAAATATTCAATTGGATGAATCAACTCCAAGTTCGGAGGACCATTCAAGCAGATTCAGTGTTTCCAATGATGAAAATGGATCTTCCTTAAATGGTAATAATTCATTTTTACACGATAATGTAGACTAATGGGTTTTCTAGATACAATAAACGCAGACATTAAATCTGCTATGCTCGCTAAGGACAAGGAAAAACTTTCTGCTCTTCGCGATATTAAATCGAAATTGATGCTTGAAGCGACCTCGGGTAGCGGAGAGGTTTCAGAGGAAGCTGCAATGAAAATTGTAATGAAACTTCATAAGCAACGAATGGAAACGTATGATTTGTATATCAAAGAAGGTAGAGAAGACTTAGCGAAGGATGAAAAAGATCAAGCGGAAGTTATAGTTGCTTATTTACCGAAAATGCTTTCAGCGGATGAGATTAAAATTGAAGTAGAAAATGCAATTTCTGCTACTGGAGCAGCTGGACCTCAGGATATGGGGAAAGTTATGGGTATGCTTTCATCAAAATTAGCGGGTAAAGCTGATGGAAAAATGATTGCCGATACCGTTAAATCGCTGCTAAATAAATAAATATTCTACCAGGCTTAAAATTTTAAAGCCTTTCAATTAATAAAAGCTGCTCTTACAGGAGGCAGCTTTTGTTGTTTAACAAAAAAGGACCAATTTGTAAATTACTATAAATTAGCGTAACTTTACAATTCACATAAATTAAATACACATGAAGAAAAAATACATTGTTATGATGACGTTGCTTTCAAGCTCTTTGGCTTTTGGGCAATCTTCGTTTAATTCAAAATTGATTGGAAAACAGCAGTTGACGCAAGAGGCAACTCCAACTCAAATTAATAGAAATAAAGCTACTTTGTGGTCTAACGACTTTGGTACAGGAGTAGATGCAACAGCTTGGGATTTTCAAGTTAATGGTGCAGCTACAAGTGATTGGGTAATTGGAACTACTGTTCCAGGAGGACCGTTCGCAATAGCAGGTATCGCTTCAACATCGGCAGCAAACGGTTTCGCACTTTTTGATTCAGATTTATATTGCGATGCAGATGGTACTCAAAATGCAGATGTATTTTTAATAAACTCTGCGGTTAATTTATCGTTGCAACCGGCTGTTCAAGTTACATTTGAATCGTATTATAGAGCTTATCAAGGTTCTGCTTGGGTTATAGCAAGTACTGATGGAGTTACATGGGACGAATATGAAGTTCATACAGATATTGATGTAAATGATGCGACTACAAATCCTCAATTAACTTCAGTTAACGTATCTGCTACAATCGGTGGGTCGCCAACTGCTTACATCGGATTCCGATATAAAGGAGGATGTGATTATGCTTGGATGGTTGATGATGTGCAAATTGAAACTGTTCCGCCGAATGAACTTAGTTTAGTTAAAGCTTGGCAAGGTGATATCATAAATGATTGGGAATATTCAATGTTGCCTTTAACTCAGACTAGAGAAATGATTGTAGGTGTTGTAATATCAAATATTGGTTCTACACCTGAAACTCCAGTAATTACATGTGAAATTCATGATGCTTCAGGAGTTGTTGCAACACCAGCGCCAATTGCTACTTTAATTCCAGTAGGTGTAACAGACACAATTTGGTTCAATTCTGGTTTTACACCAAGCGCGAATGGAGTTTACCATGCTGAGTTCAGTATTCCAGATGATTTCAACACTGCAAATAATAATGTATCAACAAGTACTTTGACAATTAATGATAATTTAATGGCTCATGATTATGGTGCTACTACAACTTTTGGATGGAGTCACACAAGCACTAATCCAGACATAGTAACGTTCGCTAATGACGTACATTCTTGGGGTGAAATTTATTCACCAACAGTAACACAAGATGTTTATGGTATGGATATTTGGATTGGAACAGGAACAACTGTAGGAAATTACTTAATTGCTCAAGTTTTTGAAATTGATCCAAACAATGATGGTAGTTGGATTCAAGATCCTCTTTCTTCGGTATTAACTCTTGTTGAAATTAATGTTGTTGCGAGCGATGTGAATGCATTGAAAAAAGTGGTTTTCCCAAGTGCCCTTTCATTAGAGGCGGGTAAAAGCTATATTTTTGAGGTTCAAAAGGCCGATGGAACAACAGGAAGCTCTTTCTTCATTGGAGGAAGTGATGGAAATGGTGAAGATGATGATAATTCTGCTGTAGGAAAAGGAAAATACGGTGTAGCTCCAAGTCCTGACACTTATTTCACAGGTTGGGATGCAGGACATTACATTAGACCAAACTTCCAAAATACTGCTGGAATTTCAGAAAACACAATTTCAGGTGTTTCCATTTTCCCTAATCCATCAGAAGGAATTGTAAACATTACGAATACTAACAAAACACAAAACTCAATTGAAGTTTATGACTTGTTAGGAAATTCTATTTTGTCTACTTCAGCGAATACATCAACAACAGTTGATCTTTCTTCAAATGCTGCAGGAATCTATATGATTGTAGTATCGAATGAAAATGGTTCAATTGTTAAGCGTGTTTCAATTAAGTAAGACACTGCAATAGCAAAAAAATGTTATAGAAGGGGAGTAACTTGTGTTACTCCCCTTTTTTATGCAAATGCATTCCTCAATTTTACCTAACTTAGCACTTCAAAATAAAGACTATGATTAAAAGTTGTTTTTCCATTTTATTTGCTTTATCATTTTTGACTACAATTGCGCAAAATTCAGTGCTACGTGGAAATGAAAGAGGTCCAATAAATCAAGTTAATAATAGCGGTAGCAATAAATTAAATACGATTTGGGAAAGTACTTTTGATAATCCAGCCGAATGGGTTTTAGCACACGATGTTTTAGACTGTACACTAGATTGGAAAATAGGAAACGATACGTGTCAAGGTCCGTTTTTTATAGATACAATTATGTCAACCTCTTCAAATGATGGTTGGGCAATGATAGATTCAGATTTATATGGTTCTATCACTGGTGGAAATGATGTAGAAGACGCTTGGTTAACAACCGCTGTACCATTGGACTTGACAGGAACCCCAAATGTAATTGTGGAATTTGAAACCTTTTATAGAAGATATAACTACGAACGGCCATATTTGGTAGTGGGAATTGGAGATGGATTCGGAAATGTTACCTGGCCAGACTTAGATCCAATGACGGATATTAGTAGTATGAATAACGTTTTTGAGATTTTCCCGAATTGGACGGACGGAGAATTTTCTACCAATCCACAAAAGATTCGTATTAACATCAATTCTGCTTTGACAGGGCCAGTGAACGAAATATATTTAAGATTGAATTGGACAGGTCAATGGGGCTATGCATGGTTTGTTGACGATTTTAAAGTGTTGGAACAAGCCTTGGATGATATTTTAATTGAAAAAAGTTGGATAACAAATGAGAATGATCATGGAGTGCAATATGCTATAACGCCTATAGACCACGTAGTGCCAAATTGGAGTATAGGTGCTGATGTGTACAACTTTGGTGTGAATGACCAAACCAATATCTTATTCGATGCCGATTTTACCTCTTTTGCAATTTCTGACTCCAAAGCATTGATCGAATACGATTCAACATACGCTTTTGGTACTACTGAGCCGCAGTCGCTTGCAGTAGGCTTATATGAAGGAACTTTTACCGTTATTTCAGATAACGAAACCATGGGAGCTGAATTTGTGAATAATGTAGCATTAAGAAATTTTGAAATTTCTGATAGTTTATATGCAATTGACGGAATTGGCGTTCACCCTTTATCTGAACTAAAAACATCAGCAGTTGGACCATCAACTTTTGATGACTCGGAGGGACTGATAATAGGTTCAATGTATCATCTTAAACAGAATTCAGTTGTTTCTGGGATTCGGGTAATGTTAGCTCCTGGGTCTGAAGAGGGTTCATGGGTTTTTGGAAGTATTACGGATTCTACTGAATTTTGGAGTGCACATCCTTCTCATCTAGTCCAAACCTCAGAACATTATGTAACAGCTAATGATTTGGTAAATGGATATGTTGACGCCTATTTCGATGCGCCTTTTTCAATTGATTCGGGTGTTTACTACGGATCTGCACGTTTATATAGCGATAATTATCAAAAGGAAATATTTGTCGTAAATGATCTTACTGTAACTCAGCCGAGTTACGCAAGTGGAGTTAATCTTAAAGGTGTGACTTATACAAATGGAAACGCTTTAGGGGTGCGAATGTTAATGAACGGAGGTTGGTTAACCGTGAATGAAAACACCTTGGAAAACATTAAAATATTTCCAAACCCATCTAACGGAATTATTAACATTGAGTCATCTTTCAATGAAAGCTATTCAATTAAGGTTATTGATCTGCTTGGAAATAGTATTTATTCTGATTCTAAAATTGGGGCATCTACAATTGATTTATCTCCATTTGGAACCGGAGTGTATTTTATTCAATTGTCGAACAACGGTACAACGATTTCAAAACGAGTTATTATTCAGTAAGAATTAAAATCAATACAAAGAAGGTCAGTTATTGCTGACCTTTTTTATTTTTGCACTAAAATTAAAAGAAATGAAAGCATACGTTTTTCCAGGTCAAGGAGCTCAATTTACAGGAATGGGTAAGGACTTATATGATAATTCACCAATCGCTAAAGAAATGTTCTTAAAAGCGAATGAGATAGTAGGTTTCGATATTACGAAAATAATGTTCGAAGGAACGCCGGAAGAATTGAAAGAAACGAAAGTAACTCAACCAGCTATTTTCTTACATTCAACTATTTTAGCGGCGTGTTTAGGTGATAGTTTTAAACCAGATATGGTTGCTGGTCATTCACTTGGAGAGATTTCTGCGTTGGTAGCAAACAAAACATTGAATTTTGAAGATGGATTGCGCTTAGTTTCAAAAAGAGCGTTGGCGATGCAAGATGCTTGTGAGGTAACTCCTTCAACAATGGCAGCGATAATCGGATTGGAAGATGCAATTGTGGAGGATGTATGCGAGAAAGTAGATGGTATTGTAGTTGCTGCAAATTATAACTGTCCAGGACAGCTAGTGATTTCGGGAGCAGTGCCAGCTGTTGAAAAAGCATGTGAACTCTTGACTGAAGCAGGTGCGAGAAGAGCAATGATTCTACCAGTTGGGGGAGCATTTCATTCACCGTTAATGGAACCAGCACGCGAAGAGTTGGCTGCAGCAATTGAAGCTACAACATTCAATACGCCAATTTGTCCTGTTTATCAAAATGTTGCAGCAGCAGCTGTTTCTGATCCAATTGAAATTCAAAAGAATTTGGTCGCTCAGTTAACTGCACCTGTAAAATGGACTCAATCGATGAATCAAATGATTGCTGATGGAGCATCTGAAGTAATTGAGGTAGGACCAGGTAATGTTTTACAAGGTTTGTTCAAAAAAGTTGATCGATCTTTTCCATGTTCTAGTGCATCAATCGCTGAATAAGTAAAAGATTAATTCATATTGAGACTCTCTTCATTTGGTTGAAGGGAGTTTTTTTTGTCATAATTTATGGAAAAGTAAAGTTGCCATCATCTAATAAGAAACAAGTGTTAAACTTAAAATTGAGATTTATGAAAAAGAAAATGATGATGAGCTTTTTTCTGTTAGTGACAGGAACGCTCTTTGGACAAACGAACTTAGGAGAAGTAATCGGTACTGTAGTAGACAAAAAAACCAATCAACCAGTGTACGATGCCATCGCTTTTATTGAAACGGCAGGTACAAAATATCAAGTGAGAACTGAATATGATGGAAGATTCAGAATTTCAGGTATTCCTTCTGGAACTTATATTTTGCAAATTCGTCAGTACGAGGATACAATGAAGAATATTATTGTGAACGTTCCTGTAGATGGATTCTATCAAACTGGGATAATTAAGTTCGAAAGTACACTCATGACTTTAGGTGCTGTCGATGCTGGGTATAACAAAAATGAAATTAAATTAATCAGTGGGAATTTACCTGTTAAAACACTTACTGCAGAGGAGATAGATAAATCACCTTTAAAATTTAATGTGAAAGGATTGATCGCAAGTATGAGTTCGGAAATTCGTTTGGACGATGACGGAAGCTTGGCATTTCGAGGGGCACGTAAAAATGATATGCTTTACTTGGTAGATGGTGTAAAAACATCAAACGTAGGAAGTGTTCCAGGTTGTTCGATTGGAAGCATGATGGTGTATACAGGCGGCTTACCAGCGAAATACGGTGATACAATGGGCGGAGTAGTTGTGATGGAATCAAAAAGTTATTTCGATTTATACCGACAATGGGAAGCAGAACAAATTAGAAGTGGTAATCGCTAATACACTCCTTTTAAATGTAAAATGAAAAAGGCTCAATTGCCAAAATGGTAATTGAGCCTTTTTTATTTATGTAATTGTCGAAAACTGTAACTGAGCTTGTCGAAGTTATAGTTTTTTCAAAAATTGCTTCAATTCTTGTTCGTTTTCTTTTTTCAATATCATCAAGCGATTATCAGATTGAACAACGATGTATCCATTTAAGCCATCAATAATTGCTTCATTTCCATTTGGAATATTTACGATACAGTTTTTGGAATTGAACAGGTGCGTTGTATTTCCAACTATAGAATTGTTATTCGCATCTTTAGATAAATGGGTGTCTAAACTACCCCATGTTCCAAGGTCTGACCAATCGAAACTGGCCAATACAACATCAATGTTTTTAGCGTGCTCCATGATGGCGAAATCAACTGAAATATCTTCACACGTCGCAAAGGCGTGATTGACAAAAGCTTGCTCTTTTGGCGTGTTGTATGCGCTTAGCTCTTTCGCAAATAAATCAAACAATGCAGGTTGGAATTGACTTAACGCGTCTAAAATAGTAGCCGATTTCCAAATGAAAATTCCTGAGTTCCAGTAAAAATTACCCGCTGCAACAAATTGCTTTGCTGTTTCTAAATCTGGTTTTTCTCTAAACTGTTGAACTTCTACACAATCATTTGCTTTTAATTCTGATGAGGCTTCAAACTCGATGTACCCGTAACCAGTATCAGGGCGAGTTGGAGAAATTCCTATTGTTGCAATTCGACCAGCATTGGAAGATTCTATTGCAGAAAATACAGTAGATGCGAATTTATCTGTTTGCATAATCAAATGATCGGCAGGAGCAACAATTAAATTCGCGTTTTCGTTCAATGAGTGAATTTTAGCCGCAGCATAAGCAATACAAGGTGCAGTGTTTTTACGCTCAGGCTCTGTTAATACTTGTTCTGGTTTTAACAATGGTAATTGCTCGAGAACCAGCTCTTTATAATCCATATTCGTCAAAATATAGATATTTTCAACCGGTGAAACGCTTAATAATCGCTCAAAAGTCATTTGAATTAATGTCTTACCAATTCCAAGAACATCTAAAAATTGCTTTGGATTTTCAGGAGTTGACATTGGCCAAAATCGACTTCCAATTCCGCCAGCCATTATAACGCTATAATTATTCTTGTTCATTCTTTATTTCTTTTACTATGGCCAAGCGATTGACCAAAAAATATCTTTTTCCATTTTGTTCTTTACACATAAAACGTGTTCTTCTCAAAACACCTTTTTCGAAAAGCCTCCCATCGAGCTCAAAAATACTGTTTTTCTCTAATGATTCAAGAGTTTTAAGGTTATCATTTCGTTCATCAAACGTTAACAAAACGCGCTGTAAATTGACATCTGTGCAAGATGACGCTTTGACATTTACTAGTGAATTCATTAAAGCACTTTCAATTGGTTTGGGTAAATGTCCAATCCGAATCATCGGAACCAAAAGTTTACTGAAATTATCTTTCCATTCTTTGCCATGAGGCGAAGCGTTTCTACCATATTCATCGTAAGTAACTAAATGCGCAAATTCATGTAAAGTTGTTATCAAAAAAGCGTACTTGTTTAAATCACCATTTACTGTTATCTGATGCTTTTCTTCTCCTATTCCGGCTCTAAAATCCCCGAGTTTCGTTTTACGCGGCTTTACAATTTTAAAAATTACACGATGTTTTAACAACAGGTCAGTCACCAAATCAACATATTCTATAGGAACATATTTTTTTAGTACAGTTGAATATTTCATTCTTTTATCTGACATAGTTCATGCAAAATTAGCTTCTTTTTTTCAACATTGCTCTGATTTCATCCTCTATAAATTGATTACAAAAAAAATACAATTAACTTTACGAAACAGATGAAAGCATTTAAGAATATTGGAATTTTCATGAATATGATTTGGGTGGTATTTTCCAAACCCGAAAAATGGGGCGTGTTTAGAAAGCGTCTATTTGATGAAATTCAATTTATCGGAATAAATTCTATACCTATAGTTGCATTGATGTCAACGTTCATGGGTGCGGTAATTGCTTTGCAAACGGCATCCAATATGGATTCTCCGTTATTGCCTGAATATACAATTGGTTATATCACTCGTTCCAGTACGATACTAGAATTTTCACCGACAATTATTTCGTTGATTTTGGCAGGTAAAGTAGGTTCGAACATCGCATCAGAAATTGGAACAATGAAAACGACTGAGCAAATTGATGCGCTCGAGATTATGGGGGTAAACAGCTTAACATATTTGGTGTTACCTAAGATAATTGGAGCTATTTTCTTTTTCCCTATTCTTATTATTTTTTCAATGGGTTTAAGTTTGGTTGGTGGTTGGCTGGCGCTTATGCTTTCTGGTTTGGCATCTACTGAAACTTATGTGGAAGGAATCCGTGCATTTTTTGAACTTGGAAATGTCTTTTATGCCCTTACGAAAACAGTCGTTTTTGCTTTTTTAATTGTTTCAATCGCTTCTTTTTATGGTTACTATACTAAAGGAGGAGCTTTAGATGTCGGGAAATCTGCAACGCGAGCTGTTGTTACAAGTAGTGTTGCGATACTAATTGCCAACTTTCTATTAACTCAAATGATTTTGTTATGATAGAAGTTAAAAATATCGATAAATCATTTGGTGAGAACCATGTATTGAAAAATATCAATACCGAATTTAAGAAAGGTGTTGTAAATATGATTATTGGTCAATCTGGACAAGGTAAATCAGTTTTAACTAAATGTATTGTAGGTTTACATCAACCGGATTCGGGAAGTATTTCTTTTGATGGAAGAGATTTTACTTCGATGTCGCGATTGGATAAAAAAGCAATACGGAAGGAAATTGGAATGTTATTTCAGGGTTCTGCTTTGTTCGACTCGATGACCGTTGAGGAGAATATTATGTTTCCTTTAACGATGTTCACGAATCAAACAAAAAAGGAAAAATTGGATCGCGTTAATTTTTGTTTGGACCGTGTTAACCTAGAAGGTCGAAATAAATTGTATCCAGCAGAATGTAGCGGGGGAATGCAAAAACGAATTGCAATCGCGCGTGCAATTTCAATGAATCCAAAATATTTGTTTTGTGATGAGCCAAATTCTGGATTAGATCCTAAAACGTCAATTGTAATAGATAATTTAATTCGTGAGCTTACTTATGAGTATGAAATGACTACTGTAGTTATATCACACGATATGAATTCTGTTATAGAAATTGGAGATAAAATCTTGTTTATTCACAACGGTGAGAACTGGTGGGAAGGTGATCGAAAATCTATTATAACAACGGATAACAAAGAAATAGCCGATTTTGTTTATGCCTCTGACTTTATGAAGGAAATTAGATCTTCAATGCAGGCCAAATAGGTAAATCGAAGTCAAGACTTATTTTCTCCGTTCAATTTAAAAGGAATATCAGTCATTTTCAATTGAAGCATTTTCATCATCTAAAAACTTTTGATCCAATTGTTTTTTTGATTTAACACCAAGTTCTTTCAGTTTCTCAGCTGAGCGCGTAAGATTTCCTTTTCCTTCAGATAATTTGGACATTGCTTCGTCATATGATTTGATGGCTTCTTTTTGTTTTGATCCCACTTTTTCAAGATCTCCAACAAAGTTTACGAATTTGTCGTATAATCGACCTGCTTGCTCGGCAATCTCATGAGCATGCCTATTCTGACGTTCATGTTTCCAAAGTCCTTCAACAGTTTTTAACGTGGCCAATAAAGTCGATGGAGTTACAATAACTACTTTCTTTTCCCAAGCCAATTGATATAATGTTGGTTCTTCCTTCATAGCAAGTGAGAAGGATGATTCAATTGGCATAAATAATAGAACGAAATCTGGTGTTGTTATGCCAGGCAGATGCGAATAGTCCTTTTCACCCAATCCTTTAATATGCGACTTAATAGAAATCAAATGATTGGTAAGAGCCAATGACTTAGCATCTGGGTCTTCGGCATTGATATATTGTTCAAAGGCTTTTAACGATACTTTCGCGTCAATTATAATGTGTTTATCGTCTGGTAATTGAATAACCACATCTGGGCGCAACAATTCACCTTGTTCATTCCTATAAGACGATTGCAAATGATATTCTCTACCGTTTTCTAATCCGCTAGATTCTAAAATTCGCTCCAAGGCCATTTCACCCCAATTTCCTTGTGTTTTTTGTTCACCTTTTAGCGCATTTACCAAATTTTGTGCTGTGCTGTTCATTTGTGAATGCTGCTCCGACAAAACTTTAATCAACGATTCCATATTGGCATATCGTTTAATGTCATGTTCCTTGTTTTCGTTTACTTTCGCTTCAAATTTTTCGAGCTTCTCTTTTAACGGGTTTAGCAAATGATTTAATTGTTGTTCGTTTTCGGATTTCAGGGCTTTATTCCCTTCCAACACAATGTCTTTCCCTATCAACTCCAATTGTTTTTTTAACTCTTCTTGCTTTTCTATTGAAAGTTTACGCTCATTTTCAAGTTGTTGCAACAACCCTTCCTTTTCAGTGCTAAGTCGAATTGAATTCATTTTGAACTCTTCCAATTCAATTGTTTTGGAATGGTATTCCACTTCTAACTTTTCAGTTTTAGCGTTGACATTTTTTAGTTGACTAAAAAACCATACTGCCGCAACAATAGAGATAATGATTCCAATAACAAGAATGGTGATAAGCATAATTTGTTTTTCGTATAAATGTAGAAAAGTTGAACGTAATCTATTTACGCTACAATTTTTAAGAACAGATTAAAAATAGGTAATTATCCCTAAAGTTCTTTAACTAGATTGAAAAATCAGTCCATTTTTAACGCGCTTATTCAACCGTTAAATTGTTTCGAATAAATTTTGCATCGCTAAAGGGAGCCGACTTTGATATCAATAAATAATAGCGATGCTCTTTTTGAATGACTTTTTCTAATTCGTACAATTTAAGATTGAAATTAGTATCAACGGGATCAACAAGAATATAGTAATCATAAGTCGGATTGCTTGTTGTGGCATAAAACAGAATGTTACTAAAGGCGATAGAGTCTGTTTTTAGTTTTTTAAATTCTTTGTTCGAAGTCGCAAATTTAAAGTCACCGAATGTAAGCGATTCTAAATTCAATTGCTGATTAGTCGCAACCACATATCCATCCTTGGTTCCAATTTTCGTTTCTTTCGATAATTGATGAAAGGGCGAGCATCCAACGGTAATGAGTAGTAAAAAAAAGCCAAGGATTAATTTCATTGGAACGAGTAGTAATTAAAAATAGACGATATATCCAAAATGGACTTTACTGTTGCTAAAACGTATTGGATTGGAGAATTCTTTTCCTAAAGCGTACGAAATTGAGAAAACACCGAAATTCGTGCTGAACGCAAAGCCGGCACCAAATCCATACGGAGAATCATAATAATATGTCTTGGCATTGTTTTCGTAAAAACTTTGGTCGTAAAAAGCGAAAACATGCGAATTTTTATCGAGAAGAAAGCGATACTCAACTGTCGCCGTGGTTTTGGTGGTTGCGAATAATGCATCTTCGTTGAAACCGCGTTGAGAATTTAATCCTCCATAGCGATACACTTCATTTTCAAATATGCGATCAGCTATGTAAAATTCCGTTGCAGAATTGATTCGCAGAACATGGCGCTTTGCAAGTGGAATAAATAGTTCTCCACTAACTTTCCCTCGGAACGTTGTAGATTTAAAAGTCTCAGAAGTATCTGAAACTTGAGATTTGCGAGTACCGGCTGCACCTTCAATCAAAAAATGAAGTCCGCGAGAAGGATTTGGAACATAATCGATTTGTTTGTACGTATACGAGATTCCGTAATTATTGGATTTTACTGAGCCAAGGTTTGAAAACGAAGGGTTGTTGGCTCCGCCAGAAAGTACATTGGAAGAAATGTTGTTGTAAAAGACTTTCAGGTAATTTCCTTTTTTAAGAAAATATTGGACACCAGCGGTAGAATTGAGTTCAAGAAAGGAGGAATCTCTTTTATAAAGATTAAAATTACCATCCAATCCAAAGGAAGTATTGAACAAGAAGGGATAATTTACTTTCACTTCGAGTGATTGGGTTTGCTTGCGAATACTCTGCCATTGCAAATCTAAAAGTTCACCTCGGTGGAAAACATCCATTAATTTCAAGTGAACATCTCCCGTTAAACTGAGTTTTTGTGTGGTTGCATCTGGTTGAAAACCAATTATTCCGTTGGCCGAGCTTATCGGTACGGATTCTAGATACAAAAAAAGTTCAACACCTTCTTGGGTAAATAAAATTTCGGAAGGTTTAATTTCTTTTAAAAATGAAACTTGGTTAATTCGTGAGGAAATGAGCGAGACTTCTTTTTCAGAATACGCATCACCTATTCGGATATTTAACAAATTGGAAATGTATTTTGATGAAATAGACGAATCGCCCCGAACGTTTATTTTTGACCAATTATCGAATTTCCCAGAGTTGATGTCAAGTTTAACGCTTAGTTCATTTCCGTCCCATACATGATTAACCAGTTTCAATCGAACAAAGGGATAACCGTTATTTAAATAGGCATTCATAATTTTTTTTATTGTATTCGCTAACTCTGTGGGTGTGAATGGCGTTTGACTGATAATTTTTTCATTAAGGCGAGTAGTTTTACGAACGAATTTCATTTCTTTTTCCCCTAAGGTTAAAATCACACTGTTCATTTTTGGACCTAAAGTGAAATAGACATTTACTTTATTTGGTTGAAAGTGTAATGAATCGAAAGATGCAAGAACGTAACCTTTGGAAATTGCCTCCTTTTGAAACCCAGATAAATAACGTTTTGCGGAAATACTGTCCTTAAATTGAACTTTTGGACGTTTTACGAATTGTTGATAACTACTGTTTTTAAAAATAATTTGGTAGCTTGATTGAGCCCAGTAATAATTGGGTAAAATCAGTATCAATACTAAGTATAGCGTCCGCATTAATTTCATTAACGTTGTGAAAATTACTTTATTTTAGAAGGAAAATACCCCCTTGTGGAAAATATTTTTTTTTCAATCATGTAATTTATTGTAATTTTATCGTTATTATTAGACAACAACAAACAAAAAATCTCTTAAAAACAACGTATTATGAAGAAAGTATTGGCCTTGACACTAATGGGATTGATGTTAACAGTAGTTCTTGCTGCTTGTGGATCATCAAGAGGAGGACATTGTGATGCATACGGAAGCGTAGATCACGTAGAAAACACTGATTTAGCTGCATTATAATAGCAATCGAATTTTTAGTTCTCAAGGTCATCGAAAGGTGACCTTTTTTTATTTTCGAAAAACATGGATCAAAAAATCATCAAAGAAGAACGAGTTGGTTACCTGAAATCAAAAATGATGCTACTGCAAGGCGTTTTGCAATTGTCTGAAGGGCGAATTAGACTAGAAGCTCATAAGACTGGAGTTTCTGGATTTGGTATTCTTGGTGCACTAATTAAACGCAAAGTTGAATCGCAAGAATTTGGTTTTAACGTGCCGTTATCGGACATTACCACCGTTACTCGAGGAAAACATGGCGTGAACAAAAATGTATTGGTGATCCAACTTATAGATAAAATTGAATATCGAATTTTAGTAAAGGATTATACGGAGTGGGCGTTATTGTTGGATGGAGAAGATATCTTAGGAGGTGGTTCTTTTTAGAAATTAATAAAGAACTAGATAAATGCAACTCAAAGGGATTGATGCACTTTTCATTTTAAAGATTCGCTAATTTTGACTTGATTTCTTCAGAGCGTTTTCTTTCAAAATGGAGTTTTTCATTTAATCCTTTTTTGGACGTACTTTTTTGTATTGCGAATAATGTTTCGTTATCATCCTTAGTATGATGCAATCCGATAATCGTAATATCTCTATTAATAGGAATGTTTTTAAATATTAGCCTATTATCTTCCCGATAGGAGTAGGGAAGTACGGATTTGATATCGTCAAAAACAAGTGTTACAACTGGCACGAATTCACCAGTAAATTCCACAATCACATCTTCCTTTGGAGAATTGTCATTCCAAAATCGATCGCAGTTAATCCACCCAACATTTGTAGATGCCATTAATAATTCATCCAATAATTTTTCATTTTCGACATCCGTAGTGTCAATAGTTATCTTGTTTAATCTGAGGTGTTCAGTTCTTTCAATTTTGTATGTTTCTCCTCCAATTTTCTCATACCACCATTTGGATCTGCTTATCGTATCGCCACCTGGATAATAAGTTGTAGACCAACCGGAGTTGCTAAAGGAACGGGAAGGAGTAAATGTTGTTTGATCCCAAGAGATTTTTTCATTATGAACGGCTCCTTCAAAAAGTTGCATATCGTCACTAATTTCTCGATCAGGAAATAGTATATTAAAGGAGTTGCCTTTTTTCAATTTCAAGGTGTCACCATTTTGAACGGCTTGAATGTTAATCATGCCTTTGGATTCTAATCTTCTATTATCGCTTGTTTCTGTGGTCAAGTTTGCCAAAACAAAATCCGCTTTGTCATAATATTCTTGAATTACGATTTTGATAGGCAAATGAGGAAGAACGGAATCAAATAGATTTTTCTCAAAATGTATTTGCGTTCCATAAGCAGTTGTAATTTTTTTTGATTCAAATGGCCCAATTTTAAATTCTTGAGGGGCCTGTTGAAAGACGTTTTTCACATCATTTTTCAACTGATAATTTAAAACAATTTCTACCCTCCTGTTAACTTTCTTTTGATTCTCGTCGATATTGGCATTAATTGGATTCATTTCTCCCATCGAAAGCAAGTGGAAGCGGTTGTAAATATCTCTTTCTGTTAAATAATCTTTCACCGAACGCGTTCTATTTAAAGCGAGTTCCTTATTGTATTCTTCAGAAGCATCTTTGTCGGTATGTCCAATAATTGCAATATCTCGATTGTTTTTGGTTGCTTTTAATTCAAAAATTAAGTCATCTAGAACTGAAGCACTTTCTTGGTTAAGTTGATAACCATCTTTTTCAAAATAAAGAAGTCTTGTTTGGGCAAATAAAACTTGACTAGCAAAAAACAGAACGAGTAATGACAGAGTTTTCATTGATAATTATTTAGAGTTCGATAATTAAAAAAAAACACCAACCAATGTCGATGAACGAATACTAGCTAAAATAATTAAAAATCGCGCGGATGATTTGAAATTATATTTTTTTGGGAATTGAGAATGATGAACTAAGTATTCACATGAATGTTCAACACTATTTCCTAGTTGAATTGGAGTAAAACCCCAGATGAAATCATGGGTTTTGTTATATGATACGTTGATAGGTAGAAATAAATCATTTTATCAGCATATGTATAAAAAAAAGCCTCATCTTTCGATGAAGCTTTTGTTGTCCCACCAGGGCTCGAACCTGGACTCTTCGGTACCAAAAACCGACGTGTTGCCAATTACACCATAGGACAGTTTCACAACGTTCCTGAAACAAGTGTTTGCTTGTTGCGGGTGCAAATGTAATAACAAAATTGAATATTAACCAACAACAATTCAAAAAATATGCGCCGAAAGGTAAAAAGTTGTGAGTTTTAGCATTTTTGGCATTTTTTCACTTTTAAAGCGTTAATTGCAGGGTTTATATTGCTAAATTCGCACAGACTATTTTGTTTTTAAGTTGGATAATTGAAAATGAGATATATAACAACTGCATATGAATTATAAGAAAATAAACCTCTATTTAGGTTGGCTTTTATTTTTAATCGCTACAACCGTTTTTTTTATCACTATTGAAGATACAGTTAGTTTATGGGATTGTGGAGAGTACATCACAGCGGCCTATAAACTTGAAGTTGGTCACCCTCCTGGAGCTCCTTTGTTTATGGTGATTGGACGATTGTTCTCTTTCTTTGCTGACCCTGAAAATGTAGCCGTTTGGATCAATAGATTATCAGCAATATCTAGTTCAGGAACCATTTTATTCATGTTTTGGTCGATTACAATGTTGGTCAAAAAAATGGTTTTGAAAGATAAAAAAGAACTTTCTTCAGGTGATAAAATTGCCATTTTTGCAAGTGGTTTTATAGGTGGATTGGCTTATACATTCTCTGAATCTTTTTGGTTCTCTGCAGTAGAAGGTGAGGTTTATGCGATGTCTTCTTTATTTACAGCAATCATTTTCTGGGCTATTTTAAAGTGGGACGAGGAGATGGCAGAAATCGGAAACGGATTAATACCTCAAGGTTATTCGCCTGATCGTTGGCTGCTATTCATAATGTTTATGCTTGGTCTTGCAATTGGAGTCCACCTTTTAGGTATTCTTATTGTTCCTGCAATTGCGTACATTATTTACTTCCGTTTTAAAGATAAGATTACTGTTAAAGGATTTTTATTGGTTGGAATTTTAGCAATAGCTGTGCTTGGTTTTATACAAGTTGGTGTAATTCAAGGTTCAATTTCTATTGCGTCGAAATTCGAAGTTGCTTTTGTCAATTCATTGGGACTTCCATTTTTCAGTGGAACAATTTTCTTTTTTGTTGCATTGGTAGTGATTTGTGTTGTCATGATTCGCTACGCGCGTAAGAAAAGCAAACGAATTTTGTATTCATCTGTGATGGGTCTAATGTTATTGTTAATCGGTTATGGTTCTTTTGCGGTTATTGTAATACGTTCAAATGCAAATACGCCGTTAGACGAAAATGATCCAGAAAACTTAGTTACACTTCATTCTTATTTAACACGTGAGCAATATGGATCAGCACCAATATTGTTTGGTCATCACTGGAATTCTAAAGAGAATTCTAGGGAGGAATTTAAGGATTTATCTGCTTTTCATCTTCGTCGTTTTGTTGTTCAAAAAGGCGATAATATTTTAAAAGCGTTCAAAGATGAAAACCGCGCGAAAGCATATGCAAAAGATTTCCCAGGGGCAGAAGTAAATGAAACGTATTTCGAATCAAACTCATCAACACGTAAGAATGCAGTGCCGACTTATGCGCAAACGACATTTTTTCCACGGATGTATTGGTCTCAAGATCAACAGCGAATTGATGGTTACAAAAGATGGTCTGGCTATAACGCAAATGATGGTGCTGCGACAGAAAAAGGGAGCGATGGAAACCGACTGCCTACCTTTGGCGAGAACATGACTTTCTTTACAAGTTACCAAGTGAATTGGATGTATTGGAGGTACTTCATGTGGAACTTCGCAGGTCGTCAAAACGATATTCAAGGACATGGCGACAACATGAGAGGAAACTGGATTTCTGGCTTTTCAGCTATCGATGATAATCGTTTAGGAGATCAAGACAAAGCACCGTATTATACAACTGAAAACCCTTCAAACAATAAGTTCTACTTATTACCTTTAATTCTAGGGTTTATCGGATTGATTTTCCATTTCTATAAAGCTCCGAAAGATGCATTTGTTGTGATGTTGGTGTTCATTTTTACTGGTTTGGCCATAATTATTTACTTGAATCCAAGACCTTTCGAACCAAGAGAAAGAGATTATGCATACGCTGGTTCTTTCTTCTTCTTTGCAATGTGGATTGGAATAGGAGTTTATGCCCTTTATGAAGCGTTTAAGTCATTTACAAAAGAACATTTTAAGAAAATTGGAATCATTGTTGGAGCTGGACTTCTGATGATGCTTTTGGCTGATATGAATAGTGAATCATCCATGCCGACAGTTGTAACATGGTTAATCATGTCGGCAATTGGAGTTGGAGTTTTAGCTTTAATGGTTGTACTTCGAAAAGTAGTGAGTAAAGATTCTCAAGGAGCAACCATAGCAGCGATACTATGTTTGTTTGTCCCTGTAATTATGGGAATGCAAGGATGGGATGATCATGACAGAAGTTTAAAAACAACCGCGGATGATTTGGCTTTAAATTATTTGAATTCGGTTGGAGAAAACGGAATCTTATTCACGAATGGAGATAATGATACTTTCCCATTATGGTATATGCAAGAAGTAGAAGGAAAACGTGTGGATGTACGTGTATGTAACCTGTCATTAATGCAAACAGATTGGTACACAGATCAAATGAAAATGAAGGCGTATACTTCAGATCCGTTACCGATTAAGTTTACTGAGGATCAAATTCTAATGTATGCTGGTAGTACAGACCAAGTTGTCTTTACTGATATTTTTGAGTTGTTCTACATGAATGCAAATCTTGAGACTATCAAGAAAGTAATTACTTTACGAGTTGATGCGAATGGTTCAATCATCGGTCAAGCAGTCGATGCTTTAAATGGTCAAGCAACTAGTTTACTGAATAACGCCTCTGCTTCTGAACCAAGAGCAATGAGTCGATTGAATCAAATAAAAGGACTGTTTTCTACACCATTAGCTGAAGGTGATAAAGGAATGCAGGTATTTAAAAAATTCCAAGCTGGAGTTGAGGTATTAACAGCAGCTCAATCGGGATTAATTTCAATGACAAATGAAAATCTTCAAGCTTTCCAAACGATGCTGGTTGATTTTGAAAAGAGCTGGAACACAACGAACCTTGTGGATGCCATGGAATTTGTTCGAGACGATAAAAACATGGTTGATTTCAGCGGTCAACGCGCTGTGCGTGTATTCCCAAGTAATGGATTTATCTTACCGGTTAATGCAAAAAATGCAGTTAAGTCTGGAATTATTGATGCCAAAGATGAGAAAAACTGCTTGAAAGAATTAAAATTCTCGTTTACAGCTCGTGCAATTACACGAGAGCAAGTAATGATGCTTGATATATTGGCAAACAATGAATGGAAGCGAAGTATTTGTTTCTCCTCTCCAGGTGGATCAGATGTTTCAATGTCTTTATACAGAAGCGGATTCATTAAACAAAACGGTGTAATCTTCGAGTTGAGTCCTTTGAACAATATCAATGAAAGATTCAGCGCTGATAAAATGTATGCAAATTTGATGAAGAATTATGCTTGGGGAGCAATGAGCAATCCAGATGTAATTACAGATTATTATGCTCGTCGTCATACATCTCAATACAGATTACAATTCCTATCATTGGCGGAAAACTACATTTCTAAAGCGTACAATGCTGAAGAAGACAACAGTAGAAGGGAAATGATGTTAAGCATGGGAAGAGATGAATCTACTTTGCCTGCAATTGTTACTGCGGCGAAAATTAAAGAATACAAGGAGAAAGCGAAGAAACTTATTCATCGTTCTTTGGAAGTTATGCCTGCCGAAATTGTAATGGATTATGGCGAGCCGAATCAATCAAACAATCCTGACGACGGTTATGAAATCAATGGTAAATCCTTGCCAGGATTTAATGACGGAGTATTACATGAGTATGTAGGAATGTTGTACATGGCAGGAGATAAAGCCGGAGCAGAAAAGTTAGGAAAAACTGTTGCGGATCAATTGGAATCAATTATTGGCTATTTTGAAAACAGCAAAGTTGTGCTTTCAAGCAATAACAGCAATACCAAAGATTTGTATGCTGCTTTAGCATCGTATTTTAAATTGCATTCAGCTTCGAATGATCCTGAACTTGGAAATCCAAAAGGTGCATTAGCAAAACGAACAAGAGCTCAAGTGCAATATCTTTATAAAACGTTCTTCCCAACGATCATTGGACAACTGAAAGAAGCCGCACAAGCGAATGGAGAAAGTGTTCGTCGTGGATCATCAGCAGGACGTTATGCAACAATGATGTTTGATATTGAAGATTATTCTAATGGAATGGCAATATATTTTGGATTTAAGGAAGCGCCAATGCAAATGCCAGCAGAACAACAAGCGCCTGCTCCAGCAATGCCGAATATGATGGCGCCTTAATGGCAGATAGCTTATAGTTACAAAGATGTACTTATTTAAAACTCCCTTTATTTTTCGATGGATCTTCCCTCGGAAAATATGGGGAGTTTCGTCTTCTCAGCATGTTTATTTAACATTTGACGATGGCCCAACCGAGGAGTTGACACCTTGGATATTAAATGAACTCAAGAAGGAAAACATCAAAGCGACTTTCTTTTGCGTTGGTGAAAACGCTAAAAGTAATCCAGGATTAATGCACGAAATGCGAGCTGCGGGACATGTAATTGCAAATCATACGATGCGTCATGAAAACGGAAATAAGGTATCAAAGCAAGCGTATTTAAAATCCATTGAAGATGCTGAGCCTTATACAAGTTCAAAGCTTTTCCGTCCTCCATATGGTCGCTTACCTTTCAGTTTTGTAAGGCCAATTCGAAAAAAGTATGAAATTGTTATGTGGTCGTGGCTTTCATACGATTACGACCATTCTGTGCCTGTCGATAAAATTCTAATCGAAGCCCAGAAAATCAAAGCGGGCGACATTTTGGTATTGCATGATAATGCAAAGGTAGAAGAAAGAATAAAGGTTCTCTTACCAAAATTGATTCAGATGTTAAAAGCGAAAGGCTTTACTTTTGACGTGATAACTACTTGTAATTAAAAGCGGAGAAGCAAAGGCCGCAAAGTTTCTATTTCCGTTTAAATACAGGAACAGTTGAACATGGTTCACCATACATTATACTCTTCGCAACCGGTTGAAGATGTCGCACCAATTCACTCATCGCAAATTCAGGTGAAGAAATATCTGCACATCCTTTGATGATAATACGGCCATCTTTGTAGGCGTCCAATGGTTCACTTTCAATGCGTTTTTGAATTAAACGTTTTTTTAAATCTAACTCTGAGCCAATGATATAATCTGGAGTTACCTCTTCCAATTGAGAAGCGATTAACATATATGCCCAAGTAGGAACAATTGCATCTTCGGAACAGAATACGTAAACGGCTTTAGTTGCATAAATTGTCCAATCATGGGTTTTAATCCATGTTCGAAAATCTTTTTCCTTTAATACTAAGCGTTGCCAAAGGACGTCTGCAACGTCAATAGACACTAGTTCAATTTTTGGCTTAAAAGTAGCTAAGTCAATTGAAATAAGTCCGCTTTCTTTAACACGATTTACAATTTCATCCATAAATCAAAATTAAGGATTTTAGGGGATTATATACTACATTGCTGTCATGTTGTCACGTAAATAGTTCGGGCATAACTTTTGACAAACCAATGCCATGAATAAAACAAATCAGTTTGGATCAACAAAAGAAGCTATAGTGTATCCACTGTTGCTTTTGGTTGTGTTGTGGCTAATTTATTGGGCAGATCACCTTTTTCCATTGATTGATTTTTACAAGTTCGGAGTTAAACCACATGAAGTTTCAAGTCTTAAAGGTATTGTTTTCATGCCTCTACTTCATTCAAAAAACGAAATCGAACATATTCTTAATAATTCAATGCCAACAGCGGTTTTGTTGGGTGCGATAATATATTATTATAGGGAAATCGCCTTGCGTTTTTTCGTGTTTGCTTGGATAGGCACTGGTGTTGGTGTTTGGCTTTTTGCCGAATTAACCAATAGTTATCATATTGGAATGAGTGGTGTAATCTATGCAATGGCTGGGTTCCTATTCACTTCTGGAGTTATTCGTAAATACCTGCCGCTTCAAGCAATCTCTTTGTTTGTTGTTTTTGTGTACGGAAGTTTAATTTGGGGAATTTTTCCAATGCAACCTCATGTTTCGTGGGAAGGACACTTGGCCGGACTAATTTCTGGAGTAGTTTTAGCTTTCGTGTATCGAAGATTAGGTCCACAATCCCCTAAGTATCAATATGAAATTGAAAAGGAGATGGGTATTGAACCTCCCGATTTTGAAGGGGAATTAAATGAGCGAATTCGTCTAGAAGAAGAAAGAAGAAGAGAAGAAGAGTTGAGAGAAGCAGAGGATAACGTTTCTAATTCGTCAGGTCAATCAATTAAAGTGACCTATCATTTTATCAAAAAAAATGAGGAAAAAGAAACCAATTAATTTAATTTTCAAACCGCCATCGGTCGATTCGTTTTCCTAAACCATTTGACGTTTCATTTCGAGCATAATCTCCAAAGTCAATTCCAATATATTCGCCCGTTCTGAGTTCAATGTCTTCTCCTAAAAAATAGGTTGCTAAGTCAGAAATCCCAAAGTTATGCCCAACAATAATCAGATCCTTGTCAGATGAATCTTTCCATAAGAGCTCCAAAAAAGTACGTTTCGAACACAAGTATAATTCACTTGAAAAGGAAATTTTTTTAAATGCGTTTTTTTGAGCAAGGATTGCAAGAGTTTCTTTGGTTCGTGTCGCTTCACTGCACCAAACTTCACAGTTAATGGCGTAATTTTTCATGTAATCACCGAGTGCCTTAGCCTGCAAAATTCCTCGTTCCATCAAACGGCGATTGAAGTCATTTTCGTTGAAAGATGCTTGTTCTGTTTTTGCATGCCGTATAAGATGTAACTTCATTCCCAACCTTTTTATTCCGATTAACGTCTATTAGAGTACTTAAGTTAATAAAAATTGATTTGACGGATTGAATTGAGATTAAATAATTAATAGTACTTTACATAAAAACTTGAAGATAAGACCGTTAAAAAAACACATGGACATCACTCATGATATAATAAAAGCATGTATGCGTGATGATCGCAAAGCAATCAATCTCATGTATGAGTATGGTTTTAAAATGCTTATGCCCATATGTTTCAGGTACAATAAAAATGAAGAGGACGCTCGAGCGTCATTCAATGCCGGTTTTATTAAGATCCTAAATGGATTAGAAAAAGTGGATGAAGATCTCAATTTTAATGCGTGGGCAAAACGAATTATGGTCAACTCGCTTATAGATGAGTATCGAAAAAATAAAAAATACAATACTCAAATAACAAAAAGTGACAGTGAATCCGAGTTGGATTATTATTCAGCTGGAAGCAGTAATGACGCAGTGAGTAATTTAGGGGTTGAAAATATAACAGCGCTTATAAATGAACTGCCCAAAGTTACAGGCGAGGTGTTTAATCTGTATGTAATTGACGGTTATGCGCATAAAGAAATTGCAGAAATGTTAGAAATGTCGGAAGGTACATCAAAATGGCACCTTTCCACGGCAAGAAAAATGTTAAGAGATAAATTGGATGAATTAGAAAATAACAATCAACGGATGGTGATATGAGTTGGACGGATGAAGAAATAGATAAATTGGCACGTGAAGGTGCGGCAAATTCTTCTGTTGAATATAAGAATGAATATTGGACAGAATTCGAAGCAATGCTTCCCGCAAGTGGAAAAAAAGATGTTTTATGGTTCTTTACGGCGTTTTTATTTGTGGGACTTTTGGGAACTTCATTTGTAATGAACGGACTTCGAAATGATGCAGAGATTCAAACAGCTCAAAATTCAGTTCAAAATTCAGAATCAATCCAAAAAATTGAAAACGCAGAAAGTGAGGCATCGTTTTCAACTATTTCAACTACTGAGTCTGTTAATCCTTCATCTACCGAGAGCGAATCTAAAGATAACGCACAGTTAAAATCGGAATCAGAAACGAGAGTGAACAAATCAATTAAAAAGTCAGCTCAGACACCAATTAATTCAAGTTCTTCTCATCAAAAAGACGGTGAAGAACAGCCTAAAGACTCTCAGATTTTAATTACTGATATTCAGAAGGATAAATTGGAATCATCAGCTCTACAAGCAGATATAAAAAGTAATACTGATAAGAATTCGATAGAATTGGAGACGGCAGTTTCTTCGTTGTCACTTAGAGGATTAAACGAATTCCAAACAAATCCTACGTTAATGACAAGTATGGATTTCAGTAAACAAAAAATGCCTGCCAGAGCCTCATTTTATGTAAGCGGTTTCGGTGGTTTGTCACAATCGCTAATTACTCCTTCTAAAGATATTTCAACTTCATTCGGCATAGGAATTGGGGCTCAGATTCAAAAAGGAAAGTTCAGTTTTACAACTGGGCTTAATGGCGTTTGGTCAAATCATAAGGATTTAAATTTGTCGCGCTCAACAAAAGTATATGGTTTCGGGTCAAATGAATACAATTATCAATTCAAGTATAAGCAGGTTTACTTGGTTGAAGCGGAATTGTCCGCTGGTTATAAAATGGGCAAGCACTTAATTAATTTGGGGGTTCGCCCTTCATTCATTATTGGCACCAAAGTGGCGGTTGCTGAAACAGTTAATAATGAAAAGAAGATTGAGAGAAATGAATATGGTTATGTTGATGGATTAAATCGTTTTGGAATTAAACCGACACTTGGATATTCATTCGATGTAACACCTTCTTTTAAAATTGGACTAAATGTCGGAGTTGAATTGATGTCAAAAATTCAAGAAGGTTACTTGGTTGGAAGTAACAATCGTTTTCCAATAGATGGTCAATTATATTTGAGAAAATCAATAAGATTTAAAAAATAGATGAAAAACATACAATACATAGTGGTACTATTGAGCTTGCTAGCAATGGTGAGTTGTAAAAAGGATAAAATCGAAATCCCTGAGTCCAATGATCCAGTTTTTAGTGTTACAGGAACTTTTGATGGAGAACCTTTGAATTTGGTTGCTGGAGATAACGGTGCATACATGCACACAATGACAAAGGTTGAAAATGGGGTAAATATTTTTACTGGTATTATTTCAAATGAAACGATGAGTTTTGAAGTGGGCGTTTTTGATGGTGATTTGGACATTCAAAATAACGTACCTTCAACTAATATTGCACCAATTTATTCATCTGTTTCGCTCGTGCCTCTTGCAGTTCTTTCAAAAAACGTGTTTCAAAATGCTTCAATGATAAGTTATATCAATTGGTTTGTGGATGACGTGGATAGAGGCTCAAATGATGTACCGATGTATGAGCCTGGAGTGTTTGATGTATGTGCTGAAGTTCACTATCAAGATGGTTCAGATAAAATGCTTTGCAATGAAATTATTTTGGGATTTAATCATAATGCAACATTTAATCTACAAACGTCTTTAATGGGCAATGGAATTGTAAAAACTGCAGTTGAGAATATTTCGAATCCAATGACATTAGTTGAATGGTACTTGAATGATGTTTTAATTCAAACATCTGATACCTGTGAATATTATATTGTTGACACTCCTCAAAAATTAACGGCTAAAGTTCATTTTCAAAATGGAGTAGTGAAAACAAAATCAATGCTTGTGAATGGTTATAACAGTCAGAAAAACATTGAAGATTTCACTGTATTTGAAACTCAAAGTGAAGCGTTTACTTCCAGTGATTTCAATATTCGCGTGAATATCACTAAAAATGGTGAGGAGTATAGGTCTGACTTGGCTAACAACGTTCAGTCTACTGTTCAAATTACGGGAATAGAGTACTTCGGCTTGAATACTGCTGGAAAAAATGTATACAAGATATCAGGAGTTATTGGGTGTAAAGAGCGAAAAGTAGGGACATCCATAGACGCAAATTTGAATGTTAATTTCGTGTTTGGAATTGAAATTCCTTAACTGATTGCCAGGACTATATGAATTAATAGTACTTTTGCCATAAATTATACAAACATGAAAACGATACTGCTACTTTTAACCTTTCTACCTGCATTTCTTTTTGCGCAAATCACGATTACATCTGCAGATTTTGCAACGGCCGATGACACTGTTAGAATTAGTAAAGCAACTGATAATTCTATCGATTATAGTACAACAGGCGCAAATTACACGTGGGATTTTTCCAATTTAACTTTTGATAGCCAATTCAGAAGAGATTTTACTCCTACAACAGGGTTGCCCGTGCTAATTAACTTTGTATTTGGGCCAATGGCTTCTAATAATTATAGAGCTACTTATTCATTACCAGCGACAGACTTACCAATCGATCAATTGGGTACGATTTTGCCAATAACGATTTCCGATATGGTCCAGTATTCAAAAATGACGGATGATTCAATTACTTCCGTTGGCCTTTCTATGAATATCAATGGAAATGGAATTCCGGTAAAGTCTGATACCATTGAAACACGTTATACTTTTCCTATGAATTATGGTGACAATCACTATTCGAGAGGATATACGCGTCTAGATATGAATCCAATTTACGATGCAATTTGGATTCAGTATCGCCAGCGTTTTTCAGAAGTTGATGGATGGGGAAGTGTAACAACGCCTTATGGAACCTTTGATGCATTAAGAGTGAAACACACAATCACAGAAGTGGACTCTGTGCGAATGGTTGTTTTCGGAAATCAAGTTTGGATACCAATTCCAGTACCTGAAAGTCATATTTATGAATGGATTGCAAACGGAGAACTAGATGCGGTAATGAGAATTGCTACGACAATGGCTGGAGGTAATGAAACAGTGACATCTATTGAATACAAAGACTTTAATTTAACGGCAAATGTCAACGAGCTAGAATTCGCTTTTGATGTTTATCCTAACCCTGCAACGGATTTTATCATATTGTCTAACACATCGAAAAACGATTCATTTTTTATAGTTGATGAAAAAGGAAAAGTAGTTAAATCTGGAAGTGTTGAAAGTAAAATAGATATTACTTCCCTTGCTACAGGGTTCTATGAGTTAGTGGTTGAATCCAATCATCTATTTGGTAAGAAATCAGTCATTAAACAAGATTAAAACGTACCTTTGTATCAAAGGCAAATCAGTCTATCGCTTTTAAGCAATTAAAAGAGGAAAGTCTGGGCAGCATAGAGCGCCGTACTTCCTAACGGGAAGGCATTGTTAGAAATAATGATGACAGAAAGTGCCACAGAAAGGAAAACTACCAGTAACTTGTTATTGGAAAAGGTGAAAAGGTGAGGTAAGAGCTCACCGTGTTTCGAGTGATCGAAATTGCAAGGTAAACCTTACGGGCTGAAAGACCATGTAAACCTAGGCTTGAGGACTGCTCGTTCGAACTAGGAGGGTAGGTTGATTGATCCTAACAGTGATGTTAGGGCTAGATAAATGATAGACAGCTGTATTTATACAGTTACAGGACCCGGCTTATGATTTGCCTTTTGTTTTTTACTTAATTCAATCGCTTTTTTAAGAAGATTTTCAGGTGAAAATGAAAATGCATTTTTACGCGTAAAAATCAACGTTTTCCGATCTTTCCCATCCAAATTATAATATAAATGGGTGATTTGAATAGTGAATAGCGATGAACTTTTTATACGTTTTATACTTCTCAAAGAGGTAACGCACGGTTTGTTTTGGGAATTATTTAAAATTAAAGTGTCACCCTTAATAGATGTACTCGAAGTATTAGTTAAGATTTTTCTAAAAATCAGGCCAAATAAAATCAAATTTCCCACCGAAATTGAGAGTGTTGTAAAGTTAATTTGATTGTAATATAAATAAGTTAGATTGGCAGAAACAATCATTAGAAACAGTAAAAACGAAATGCCTCTAAGAAAAGTAAAGTAATTTTTTGTCGTAATATCTACGCGTTTTCGAGAAAGCAGTAAACTTAATATGATCCGTTTTTGGTTCATAAGATAGTGTTTGGTTATACACAAATATGGTTATTCCTTTGTATAAATCCAAATCTTTAACAAGCGAAACAAATCATTACCTATTTAATTTTCGTAATAACCGTTCAACTGTTAAAAAATATTGAGACATTTTTTCCGAACTCATATAATACTTGCGAAAACCAAGGTCATTTGAATGAATGGGAATGGTATTCATTTTTTTGTTCAAAACTCCATTGTTTTTCTTACTAAGAAAGTAGTGAATAAGTGAAATTGATTCATCATAGTTTTCCGCTTGATTGGCAATACAAAAAGTTCTTAAGTTATAGAAGGTTCCGGTGGATTTGGTGTTCGGAAAAATAATTTTTTTATTCTTGATTTGATTGCTTTTGTTTGAATTAAAAAAAGAGCTGTAAGTCTTTAATAGTGGTAAATTACGACCTATTGAGTCGTTAAATAATGAATCAGGTTTTGAATTGTCAAAGAACTTTTTCACCCAAGAGTTGGCATCTACGCGGCTCATCTTGGAAAGAATTGGTGCAAACATTGGAATGAGTTCATTGTCTGCAAGATCCGTTTTGAATTTATGCCGTGTTAGGTCATTGTACATACGAATAGTTGTTGGTTGTTCTTTTGACATAGCGACTACAAATGGGTCGTAACCAAATCCAATATAATCGAATTTTTCTGACGAATAATTTGCGTCCATTTCGTTGAAATGATTACCCTTAACTAAGGGGTGTAATAAGTCCTTTTTATGAAAGTCCAACACATCGGTCATTGATTGTAGCAGTATTAAATCAAAACCATGGTTAAATTTTTCTTTTCGAAATTGACCAATAATTTTACTGGGCGACAAATGAACAATCTTGATTTTAATAGAGTTCCTTCTAGAAAAATTTTGAAAAATGACTGTATCAGAGCTATTGAGGTAATCTGAAACTATAGTTAAATGTTTGTTTTTTTTCGGTCGAGCAGTTTCTATTTCACACGAAAACAGGAAAGTTCCAAGAAACAGTAGAAGAAGATAAATGCTGTAAAAATTAAACTTCATAGAGTAAAGATATTTATTTGCGGTTAGAATAAATAGATTCGTTTATTTTTGTGAAAAATTTCAATGGTATGACAGCAGCAACTGTCTCTTATACACATCTGACGCTG
>OLID01000107.1_pt1 | contig 51788 bp, 43 predicted proteins | sample 1609361 | NCBI WGS metagenome assembly OLID01 (sample SAMN05416778, study PRJEB24817) | seawater metagenome | isolation source: Sea water | place: Canada:Atlantic | collected 2013-07
CTAGATTGACATCAAAACAATAATAACTTATTTTTAAAAAATGAAACTCACAATAAGCATAATCGGTTTTGGGAATATTGGAAAAGCAATCTGTTCTCTATTATTGCCTTTTAAAGGGTATGAATTTACCATTAATATTATTGATACGAATGAAGAAGTTCAAGGAGCGATTTTAGACTTTCAGCATGGAAATCAATTGTTTAATGCACATAAAATCGTTTTTAATAATTTCGATTTATTCAATGAATCAGCCTATGTTTTTCACTGTGCTGGCGCATCTGTGCCAAAAGGACAATCGCGATTATTCACCTGTAATGAAAGCATTAGAATTACTGAGGCTGTATTAAAAAATTACTCACCTCGCGTTAACCCCATTTTTATTATTGTTTCAAATCCAGTCGAAATAATAGCAACAATAACGCAGAAAATCACAGGATTACCTTCCAGTTCGATAATTGGAACAGGAACACTTTTAGATTCATTGCGTATGAATTATTGTATTTCCAAAAGCCATCCTGAACTCGTGAATGTGAATTCAGTAGTTATTGGCGAGCATGGAAGTACTGCTTTTTACAGCCGTCAATTATCTCAAATTAATGGTGAAAATTCAAGTTCATACTTAAACGACGAAACTATAGAACAATTGATGACAGAAGTTGTGAATTCAGCAGCCCTTATTAAAACAACTCAAAAAGCGACCATATACGGTGTGAGTTTTTGTGCAATCCGAATTTTTGAGTCTTTACTATCTAAAGATGATTTCTATTACCCGGTGAGCACCAAAATTCCTGATTGGTTAAAATCTTCCCTTAAAACAGATGGAGTGTATTTAAGTCTTTATTCTAAAATCTCATCGAATGGCGCTTTTCCGGATCCAAACTACCAACCCAATAAACAAGAGCTACAATTATTACAGAAATCAGTAGACTCATTATTGCCGTGTATTCCAAAACATTATTTATAGTATTCAGTAAAGAACAACAAGTGCTTTTTCCCAATATTTATTAATTCCAGTAACTTTGCCTCACTTTAAATCCAATCTCGCTTGAAGGATATACTTCTAATAACTCCACCTTTTACACAGCTGAATACCCCGTATCCAGCCACTTCGTATTTGAAAGGATTTTTAAATACGAGAAGTGTTTCTTCATTTCAAATGGACCTTGGTATAGAAGTAATATTAGAACTTTTTAAACCTAAACAACTTTCGGAAATTTTTGAACTGGCCGAAAGAAACGGGACTATTCTCTCTGAAAATTCGAAGCGCATTTTTATGCTGAAGCAAGACTATTTAGAAACTATAGAGCCTGTTCTACAATTCTTACAAGGTAAAAGCCAAACTCTTGCGCGACAAATTTGTACAGAAAACTTCCTTCCTCAAGCATCGAAATTTGAAGAATTGGACGATTTAGAATGGGCGTTTGGAAATATGGGAATGCAAGACAAAGCAAAACACCTTGCAACTTTATTTTTAGAAGATCTTTCCGACTTCATTACCGAATGCATTGATGAAAATTTTGGATTTAGCCGATATGCTGAACGTCTTGGAATGAGTGCAAATTCATTTGATGAATTGTACTTTACGATGCAAAATGAATTGACTTTAATAGACTCAATTTCGATAGATTTAATAGATAAAACAATTAAGAAAACATCACCGAAGCTCGTTTGTTTTTCCGTACCTTTTCCAGGGAATTTATACAGTGCCTTCCGTTGTGCTCAATACATTAAACGAAATTACCCGACGATTAAAATTTGCATGGGCGGAGGATTTCCAAACACCGAATTGCGTTCGTTAACCGATGTGCGTGTATTTGAGTTTTTCGACTTTATTACATTAGACGATGGAGAGTTACCGGTTGAATTGTTGCACAATTATGTGGTAAATGGAAGTCCTAAAGTGTTCGAGTTTAAGCGGACATATTACCTTGATAATGGTAAAGTTATTTACAATAATTCGAGTGCAAAAGCCGATTACAAACAAGCATACCTTGGAACTCCAGATTATACTGATTTACCTCTAGATAAATATATTTCCGTTATACAAATTGCCAATCCAATGCACAGTTTATGGAGCGATGGACGATGGAATAAATTAACCATGGCACATGGATGCTATTGGGGGAAATGTACGTTTTGTGATGTTTCACTAGATTATATCAAATTGTACGAGCCACTTGCGGCTAAAATGCTGGTTGATCGTATGGAGCAAATTATCGCCCAAACTGGAGAACGTGGTTTTCATTTTGTTGACGAAGCAGCTCCACCAGCCTTAATGCGTTCCTTGGCAATTGAAATCATTCAACGGAAATTAGTGGTGACATGGTGGACCAACATTCGATTTGAAAAAAGTTTCACACGTGATTTAGCAATTCTTTTGGCAAAGTCAGGTTGTATTGCCGTTTCAGGTGGATTGGAAGTCGCTTCTGATCGTTTATTGGATTTAATTCAGAAAGGAATAACCGTTGAACAAGTCGCACGCGTTACACGCAATTTAACCGAGGCGGGAATAATGGTTCACGCCTATTTAATGTACGGTTACCCTACACAAACGATTCAAGAAACTGTGGATAGTTTGGAAATGGTTCGACAGTTATTTGAAATTGGAATTGTTCAGTCTGGATTTTGGCATCAATTTGCATTAACAACACACAGTCCAATTGGCGAAAAGCCGGAAGAATTCGGTGTAATTCCCGACTATAAATCCATCACTTTTGCAAATAACGATATTCAATTCAAGGACAAAACAGGAATTGATCATTCAAAGTTTAGCTTTGGATTGAAAAAATCCCTGTTCAATTATATGCATGGAATTGGTTTTGAACTTCCTTTGAATGACTGGTTCAACTTTAAATTGCCTCGAACTACAATTCTACCTAACTTTATATCCAATTGCTTAGAGAGCGAATTAATGACAATATCGAAACCTAGCGCGAAACCTATTTGGTTGGGTAGAACACCTTTGACTTCCATTTACACTAAAACTAAACGTGGAGAATCTTGGGAAATGATGCAACTTGCAATACATGATAAACGCGAATGTATCGAAATCAATTTAGATATTGAACAGGGGAAATGGTTTATGGAACAGCTAGTTAAAATGTCTGTTTATTCAACAAATTACCCAACGATTGGTGAATTGAAAATTGATTTTGAATCAAAATTTGAAGATTTTGAATTGTTCTGGTATTCTAAGCCCATTAGTCAATTAAGAGATGCTGGCCTAATTGTTACATAAAACAAAAGCCCTCATATCTGAGGGCCTCTGCAATTTTATTTTTTAACCTAACCAAAAAAATAAAATGAACCTTCGGTTATCATTTTACGATTCCCAGCGCAACAGTATTGTTGCTCTGTTCGTCAATCAAAATGAATACGCCATTATGCCTGTTTTCTTTAAAAGAATCAAGGAAAGCAGGCTGACTTAACCTTAGCTTAACACTACAAATATCGTTTAATTTTATTGATTCTGAATCATTTAGTTCCACTAATTTTATCGGATCAATTGTAAAATTAATTTCATTTATTTTAACTGGAAATTGACGTGCGCCAGATTTTAATAAGTATTTGGCGTTCAATAAAGCCGGTTTATCATCCATCCAAACTAAGGTCGATATTAATTCATTTTTCGGTTCTGGAATTGCGTTTTCCTTTACCAATAAGCTTCCTCTACTAATATCGATTTCATCCGCTAAAGAAATAGTTACACTATCTCCCGCCTCAGCTTTTTCTAGAATATCTTTATATCTTCTTATTTCTGTTACCTTACTTTGTTTCAAAGATGGAAGTGAAACAATCGTTTCACCCACTTTTATTGCACCACTTATTACTTTTCCAGCGTAGCCGCGATAGTCCACAAACTGTTCGTTCTGAACATGAAATACCTGCTGCACATCATAACGAAATGGAACTTCTTTGAGCTTGTTTTCCTTCGATTCATGCAATAGTTGGTTCAAGGTTTTGCCCTTATACCATCCCATATTATTCGAAGAAACAACAACATTATCTCCTTTTAAAGAACTGATCGGTACGATTGAAAATTCAATATCGGGATTAAAATTTGCAACCATCGCTTTGATTTCGATAGCGATTGATATAAACTGGTCTTCAGAGTAATCGACCAAATCCATTTTGTTAACGCAAAAAATCACGTTGTCCAACTCCAATAATTGACTAATATAAAAATGGCGATGACTTTGCTCCAGCAAGCCTTTTCGAGCATCAACAAGAATGATTGACAAATTGGAGTTCGATGCTCCCGTAACCATGTTTCGGGTGTATTCTATGTGTCCAGGACTGTCTGCAATTATGAACTTTCTTGTTGATGTAGAAAAGTAAATATTTGCTACATCAATTGTAATACCTTGTTCACGTTCAGCTATTAATCCATCTGTAATAACGCTTAAATCTAAATCTGCAAGTCCTTTTTCCTTGGTCTTTTTGATAACCAATTCTTCTTGCTCTTTAGTCAGTGCATTATTGTCGTACAATAATCTTCCAATAAGCGTACTCTTTCCATCGTCCACACTTCCTGCAGTGCTAATTCTAACTATTTCCATTAAAAATACCCTCCTTTTTTTCGCTCTTCCAATGCTGACTCACTTCTTTTATCGTCAATTCTTGCGCCTCTTTCCGAATGCTTTGAGGCAACATTTTCATGTAAGATTTTCTCCACTGTATCAGCTTCAGAAACGAAAGCTGCCGTACACGTCATATCTCCTACTGTTCTAAATCGTATTACTTTTTCAAGAATTTTATCCGATTCAACTATATTTAAATGATCTGAATATGCCAAATATGCTCCGTCTCTCTCAACTAATTTTCGTTTATGAGAAAAGTAAATAGAAGGCAATTCCAAATTTTCTTGCAAAATATAAGACCATATATCCTCCTCTGTCCAATTACTAATTGGGAAAGCGCGCACGTTTTCACCAAATTGAATTTTTCCATTCAGTTGCATAAAGGGCTCAGGTCGTTGCTTTTTATAATCCCACTGACCAAAGTCATCACGAACTGAAAAAATACGCTCTTTCGCACGGCTTTTCTCTTCATCTCTACGAGCTCCTCCCAAACAAGCATCAAAAGCAAACTCCTCTATCGCATCTAAAAGGGATACCGTTTGCAATGCATTTCGACTGGCATACTTACCAGTTTCCTCCTGCACTTTGTTGTTGTCTATAGCATCTTGAACGTAACGTACAATTAGGTTTGCGTCGAGTTTATTTAAATAATAATCTCGAAACTTAATTGTTTCTGGGAAATTATGGCCCGTATCGATATGCAAAAACGGGAACGGGATTTTTGTAGGATAAAACGCCTTTTTTGCCAAATGTGCCATAACGATTGAATCTTTCCCTCCTGAAAATAACAGCGCTGGATTTTTGAATTGCGCAGCTACTTCCCGTAAAATGTATATACTCTCGTTTTCTAAATCGTAAAGGTGTTTATTCCTCATTCCTTCTAATTTTATGTGTGTAATCCACACTCTCTATTCGCTAATGCTTTTGTTGGGTCGTAGTATTTATTTTCCGACTCTAAATTAAATTCCTTCAAATATCCGTCCAATTCTTCACTTGTCCAATAAAAAAATGGAGCAATTTTTAAAATTCCATTTCCTTGAGTTACTATATCCAATTCAGATCGAAATGCAGTTTGATCTTTTCGCAGGTTCGTAAACCAAACATCGGGTTCGTGCTTTTGCATTGCACGTGCAAATGGTTCCAATTTTACTTGTCGCGTAAACTCTTCGTGCTCGGGAGTATCAATTTCTGGTATTCCCAATTTGATGTTTCGATAAGCAACGGTTTGCTGTGGAACAAACATGTCTATATTTAATCCCAATTGTTTAATTGTTCTTTCTGCATGCAAGTATGTTGATGTGGTGTTATAGCCACTATCACACCATATAACATTGACATCACTTTTTTGCTGGGAAACAAGGTGCAATATTGTTGCTTCATACGGACTAAAGTTTGTGGTTAAGACAGGTTTTTTAGCCACAGATAGCGCCCATCGAACTATCTCGGAAGGTTGTTTGTGTCTTAATTCTGCGTTTATTTTTGTTAAATCCATTATCTTTTCAATAGTTTAAACCAAGCCCTTTCGTGAAGATAATACAATATCATCTTAGTTACAATTTCAATTCCTCCAATACTAAGCGCAATGTCCAATTTACCAGTTAATAAATAAGATATAAACATGGTGTCTAATGTACCTATAATGCGCCAAGACACTGTTTTAAACAATGAGATTTTGTTGTCACTCGATTCTCTGAATTTTATTGCGTCAATTATCATTTTACAAAAAATAAAGCGCAAATATAATTATCCTATCGGATTAGTAGGGTAATAAATTGAGAAAATTTAGATTTCCTTACAAGATTGATTGTTTTGTCGGCTAATTATTAATGATTATGGTGGTTTTTTTCTGTTCTTCAGAAAACTTCATTCCATTAATTCTACAAAATTGTTTAATCGCTGTTTCGTTGAGAGACCCTTCGTTTATTAAGTCTTCTGATACAATTTGATCAGCCAATGCTTTTTTCCCACCTACAATTCGTATTTCACATTTATCCATGCCTTCATTGAAAAATGTAATATCAAAATAACCTATTCTTCCATTTGGATTTGCAGATGTCACTTGGCTTGGACTATTGTAAAAATAGGCATTAAAATAAATGAGTTTTTCACCGGCTAGATTCGTTATTGTGTAAGCATCTGGATAGGTTGTCGACACCATCTTAAATGCTGGTTCTTCATTTACGCTTACCAAATCCTTTTTAACTGATACTTTGTGACCTTGGGACCATGCAGTACATGAAAAGACTAATAGTGAAAGAATAAAAAACAATTTCATACTAAATGTTATTTGTAATTAATACTATATATCAGCAATTGATTTGTTTTCGACTACCGCCAGAACATTATCTCTTACTTGAACCATCATTCTATTTAAATCACATGTCTCTTCGCTTGTACAATCATTGCACTTTTCATAATAATTTAAACTTACACAAGGCAGCCAGGCAATTGGTCCTTCAAGCGCTCTAAACACAGATGCTACTGAAATCTCTTTTGCTGGTTTCAACAGGTAATATCCTCCGCCTTTCCCTTTTTTGGATCCCAAAAAGCCACGCTTCTTTAAATCCAGCAAAATGGCTTCTAAAAATTTTTGGGAAATGTTTTGATTCGTTGCGATTTCTAAAATGGAAACAGGAATTTCAGGCGACTTTTTTGCCAAATAGCTGAGTGCTTTTAAACCATATTTCGTTTTTTTTGAAATCATCTATGAAAAAATTGCTTTTATATTTTTCGCTTTAAAATATTTATCCATGCTCTTTCATGAAGAAAGTATAACGCCATTTTTGTTATAACTTCAAATCCACCAATACCCAATGCCACCTTTACTTCACCAGTGAATAAATAGGAAATAACTATTGTATCAATAGTTCCTATGATTCTCCATGATATTGCCTTCATCACCGATATTTTCGGGTCATTTGCGGATTTTATTTTAAAAAGGTCTAATATCATACGATTTATTTAATTATTCGTGACGAAAAAATGAAAAATTTACTTGTAAACCAGTTCATGATTTTCAATTTAAAGCCATTTCTTGCGTTTAAAATACCACAACAAAAGTACTAATATTGAAACACTAAAAATCCAAAAATAAAGGTAGCCGTATTTCCAATGAAGTTCCGGCAATATGTCAAAATTCATTCCGTAAATACCTGCTAAAAATGTCAATGGAACGAAAATAACTGAAATAATAGTCAAAATCTGCATTACCTGGTTCATCTTGTAACTTATCTCTGATAAATATAAATCTTGCAAGCCATTAATCGTATCTCTGTATGATTCAACCATATCTAATACTTGTACCGTATGATCATACAGATCTCGAATAAAAATTTTAGATTCTTCATTAATGAATTTACTTTCCGACTTTGAAAAACGAGAAATAGCTTCCCTCAATGGAGAAATTGATTTTCTTGAAATTAAAAGCTCTTTTTTTAAGTGATGTATGCTTGTTTTAATTGTTTTATCTGGATTATGTATAATTCGCTCTTCTAAAACATCAATGTTGTGTTCAATATCATCTAACAGTACATAATAATTATCAACTAAAACATCAATTAAGGCGTATGCTAAATAATCTGTACCGCGCTGTCTAATACGACCATTACTAATCATTAACCTTTCTCGGACTGAGCTAAATAAATCGGTTTCTGCTTCTTGGAATGAAATAATTAAACCTTCTCTAAAAAACAAGGACACTTGCTCAGATTCAATTCCAATCGTTTCGTTATTAAAGGACAAGGACTTCATCACAAAGAAGTTGCCATTTACAAATTCATCGTATTTTGGTCGTTGATCGATGTTCGCAATATCCTCTAAAATTAGGCCGTGGACATCAAATTGTTTACCAATAAGTTCAATTAACTCCGGGTCGTGAACACCACGAATGTCTATCCATGTTATTCTTCCAGGTACAGGAGTTTCTAAAATAATTTTTTCTTTATTATTCTGAACCGTCTCTTCAATACTATCAACATTATATGAACTCGTATGAATAAAAACTTTTTCAACACCTCGCTTACCTGTATAGACAATACTTCCTGGCGACATTCCTAACTTCGTTCTTTTCTTACTCATACTGATTTCAATTATAAAGTGACTTCTACGAAAATCTCCTACCAAGATAATCAAAGTCAATTAATCTAAGAGAAGTTTTAAATTTGAACTATGAAAAATGACATAAAAACTAAATCTGACATAGAAGAATTAATCACCACTTTTTACAAAAAGGTTGTACTAGACGACCTAATAGGTCCATTTTTTAAACAGTTAGATTTCGGAAAGCATTTGCCGAAGATGTATCATTTTTGGTCTTTCGTGTTACTGGACGAAGCTGGATATACTACAGATGTAACCAAAGTTCATGAACATATGAAAATAAAACCAATGCATTTTGACAGATGGATCTCATTATTCAATGAAACAACTGATGAATTATTTGAAGGTGAAAAGGCCGAAATGGCAAAACAACGTGCATTCTTAATGCGATGGACAATGGAGAGTAAAATCAGCTGAAATTAGCGCTATAATTTACCTTTAAACAATTAACACTTTCTGACTTTCGGCAATTAGAGAACTTGATTACCGTCCTAAATGTATATGTGTTGCTTTCACATTCGCATCTATATAATTATTCGCATTTTGATTAAACTCTTCAACGCTTTCTGTTGTCAAAAATTGAATTGTACCATTTTTTGAGCACTTCGAATCCATCCATGGATGTCTTAAAAGATAATCCGCTAGACTATCTGCAACAATTGCACCTTGCGAAATTACATTAACACCTTTCGGCACTATGCTCTCAATATATTCTTTTAGAACGGGATAATGAGTACAACCTAAAACGATTGTATCAATTCGATCATTCATTTTCATCAACTTTTCGACATCTTCCTTAATAAATTCTCTTCCAGCCTTCGTTTCATGATTGTTGTTTTCAATCAACGGAACCCACATTGGACAAGCGTGCTGGTATACGGTACAATGGGGAGAAAACTTTGCAATTTCTAAAATATAGGATTGAGAATTTACTGTTCCTTGCGTGGCTAAAACTCCAATAGTATTCGTTTCTGAATATTGTCCAATTATTTCGGCACTAGGTCGAATTACACCCAAAACTCGTTTTTCAGGGTCAATAGTAGGTAAATCGTTTTGTTGAATATTACGAAGAGCTTTTGCCGATGCAGTATTGCACGCTAAAATTATCAACTCACAACCACGACCGAATAGTTCTTGAACTGCCTCCAAAGTGTATTCATACACAACATCAAAGGAACGCGGGCCGTATGGCGCTCTTGCATTGTCTCCCAAATACATATAATCGTATTGAGGTAAACGCTGCCGAATATCTTGGAGGATGGTTAAACCACCATAACCTGAGTCGAAAATACCAATTGGTCCCATATTTCAAATCTACAAAAAAAGGGGAACCAAAATCGGCCCCCCTTTCACTATTTTCAATTAGATTATTTATCTAAAATTAATAACTCTTTTATTACATCGGTTGTAATGTCAGTTCCACCACTGTAGTACAACGTTACACTTTCGTCGATTACGTAATTCAATTTTAAACGTTCAGCTACAATTGATACTGCTTTTTGAACACGCGATAAAATAGGTGCATTTAATTCTTGAGAATATGCCTGCATTTCATTGTTTAATGATTCTTCTCTATCTTGCAATGCCTGTTGCTTTTTCATTAGCTTTTCTTCCTCTATTTTAGCAATAACAGGCGACATGTTTGGTAATTCAGCTTGATACTTAGCCACCGCTTTATTAAAGTCTGCTTCCATTTCTTGAAGTTCAGTAACTCCACTTCTTTCGAAATCTTGCAATTTTTTAATCGCAACTTTTCGTGATGGAAGTGTATCTAATAATTTTTGTGAGTTTACGTGACCAACTTTTGTTTGTGCCATCAATGACGTTACACTAAAAATCAATACAAGGGCTAATAATACTTTTTTCATTTTGTTGTTTTTGTTGTTTTTACTTTTATTCAGCAGAAAGTCCCATTTCTTTTAGTACACTACTGCTTATATCATACTTACTGTCAGCGTAAACCAAATTACTTTGATTTGCCTTATCAAATACAAAACTATAACTGCGTTTCGAAGCTACTTTTTGCATTGCATCATACACCTCATCTTGAATTGGCTTAATTAATTCTTGGCGTTTCTGAAAATAATCTCCATTCACTCCAAATCTCAATTTTTGCATTTGCATTGCCTCCAACTCAAGTTGTTTTATTTCTTCTTCTCTTTTTTTCTTTTCCTCTTTTGGTAAAAGAACCTCCTCACGCGCAAAATTATCTTTCTTTTGAGTTAAAATTTCATACCGTTGTTCGATTTCTTTTGTCCAACGATCTGCAAGTTTATCTAATTTCTCTTTTGCTTCTGTGTAGGCTGGTACATTTTTAAGAATATAATCCGAATCAATGTAGGCGTACTTTTGACTAATGACAAAACCTGTGCCAAAAAGTAAAAATGCTATTAATACTAGTGGTTTCATAATTCTAATTTTTGTTACCAAACGACGAAAATAATACTTTTATTTTGAATCAATGTGATTATAATTCTCCTAGGTTCATTCCAATAGTGAAATTTAACTTCGGATAGAATCCTTTTGATTGAATAGATTGATCTGAAGCTCCTTGGTAACCAGTTGACCAGTAATCCAATTTGTCAAACCCAAATCCATAATCCAACCCTAACATTCCGAACATCGGTAAGAATACACGAATTCCGACTCCTAAAGATCGTTTAACATTGAATGGATTGAAATCCTCAAAAGTTGGGAATGTATTTCCAGCTTCTGCGAAAACTAAGCCATAAAAAGTTGCTGACGGGTTCAATGAAATTGGATAGCGCAATTCCAATGTGTATTTTGCGATAATTGCATCACCAGCAGAAGAATTCAAGGAGTTGTCTTCATAACCTCTTAACGCGATAACTTCACGTCCACCAATTTGATTAACACCGGTCAAACCACTTCCTCCAAGAGTAAATCTTTCGAATGGTGTCACACCTTTTGATTTCGAATAAGCGCCCAATACACCAAATCCAAATCGTGGCATTAATACCAACTTTTTATCCGGAGTTAATGGGAAAAACCATTCACCAGTCAACTTCAATTTATAGTATTCCAAATACTTGTAACGTTCTTGATTCGTTAATGGAGCATAATCATCTATACCGTCAAAAGAAGAATACGGAACAGTTGCTTTCGCAGTGAATTTAATATTTGACCCATTCTGAGGGTAAATAGGCGCACTTACAGAGCTTCGTTGCAATACATATTTAAATGCAATATCGTTCGCATGACCGTTTGTAAAAATCCCAAAACGAGAATCGTCAACAACATCATAATACTGATAACTTAACTCGTAGTACGCTTGGAACCAATCATCTGGCCACTTTTTACGACGTCCAAAACCAAGTCCTACTCCAGTTATTGACAATCCTGCATACTGTTCATTTGAGCGCAAGTAACCGTTTCCTTGTGCGGTGTGATTTAACCAAAATGACAATGAATTTGGTTTTTTACCTCCTAGCCAAGGCTCAGTAAAAGAGAAATTATATCCTTGATAGTATCGTCCACTTGTTTGTGCACGAATCTGTAACTTTTGACCATCACCACCTGGAAGTGGTGTCCATGAGTTCGCTTTAAAGATATTTCGTGTACTAAAGTTATTGAATGTTAAGCCCAAAGTTCCAATGATACTTCCTCTACCATTTACACCTGTTCCGCCATATCCTCCTGATAATTCAATCTGATCAGAAGATTTTTCCTCGACAACGTATTCGATATCCACTGTACCGTCTTGTGGATTAGGAATTGGATTAATTTGAAATGCTTGATCATTGAAATAACCCAATTGTGATAACTCGCGTTGCGTTCTGATAATATCGTTTCGACTAAACAAATCACCTGGCTTGGTTCTAATTTCACGTCGAATTACATGATCGTTCGTTTTGGTGTTACCCTTAATAATAATACGTTTAACTCGCGCTTCCTTGCCCTCGATTATGCGCATTTGATAGTTAATGTGGTTGTTTTCGACATTTGTTTCTACAGGAATCAATTGAAAAAACAAATATCCTCTATCCATGTATAACGATGTCACATCACGACCATCTTGACTCATAAAAAGTCGCTCTTCAAGCAACGCTTTATTGTATAAATCTCCTCTTTTTATTCCAACTACGGTATCCAAGAACGAAGAACGAAATTTTGCATTACCAATCCACTCGATATCTCCAAAGTAATATTTCTCTCCTTCATCAATGTACATATTGATAATTAAGTTTCGCTTGTTTGCCATATACATGGTGTCATGCTTAATCTCGACATCACGTAATCCTTTAGAGCTAAATTTTGCGAGCATAGCAGCTTTATCTCTTTTGTATGCAGCATCAGAATATTTGGAACGTTTAAAAAATCTCCAAAACGCTTTTTGTTTTGTATCTTTCATGGCCATTCGAAGCTTCCATGTTGGAACTGATTCGTTGCCAATAAAATTTAATTTACCAATTTTAACTTTTGGGCCCTTCTCAATGTTTACAACAAAAATCTCAGAATTCATCATCAAAGAATCATTCGAACGAGTAATATCCGCTTTTACCGAATAATGTCCCTTTTCTCTAAAATACCCTTTGATTTTATTTTCAGTTTCAAAAACCAGATTTTCGGTTATTGTTTTACCTGAAAACAATGTGATTTCTTCTCTGATTTTATCCGCTTCCCGCTTGTTGACTCCAACAAATTTAAAACGCGAAAGTTTCGGTCTTGGTTCAACCTTTATGACCATATAAACTACTCCGGCAATTTCTTTCTCGGCATACAATTCTACATTCGAAAAAAGTCCTTCATCCCATAAATTTCGAATCGCTTTAGTTGCCATTTCACTTGGCAATGTAATGGATTGTCCTTGGCGCAATCCTGCAATTAACTTTATTGCATTGTGATCATAATTGTCAGCTCCTTCTACTCGAATTGGGCCAATCTCATATGTCTTTGGGTTTTTATAATCAATTTTTATTCCGCCATCTAGACTTTGAACTTGACCATAAGAAAAAGCTCCAAAAAACAGAGTGATTAGTATTAGTAACTGAGTTAATCTCATAAATTTTTTTCTATTTGTGCTGAAACCATTCCAAATCTCCTTTCTCTCGATTGGTAATCTAAAATTGCTTCATAAAAGTCTTCTTTTTTAAAGTCAGGCCACAATTTATCTGTGAAATAAAGCTCAGCATAAGCAATTTGCCACAATAAAAAGTTACTTATTCTCAGCTCACCACTTGTTCGGATTAACAGTTCTGGATCTGGAATGCCTTTTGTTGTTAATTCATTCGAGATTAGCTCATCTGTAATTTCTGACAATTGTAATTTGCCTGATTGAACTTTCGCAGCTATCTTCTTATTCACTTCTGTCAATTCCCATCTCGCACTATAATTCAATGCTAAAATCAAATTGATTCCTTTATTGTTTTTAGTTCGCTCATAAGCTGCATTTAATTCATCCTTACATGAATTCGGCAAGCCATCAAGATCACCAATTCCTGATATAATAACGTCACTTTCGTGTAATTCGTCTACTTCATTGCTAATTGAACGAACTAATAAATCCATTAATCCATCAACCTCCATCTTTGGACGATTCCAATTTTCTGTTGAAAACGCGTAAAGTGTGAGGTATTTAACGTTTAATTCTTGAGCTGCTTTCAACACTTCTCTCACAGACTCAACTCCAAAATTGTGACCGAACAATCGATCATGACCTTGTTGTTGTGCCCATCTTCCGTTACCATCCATAATGATCGCAACGTGTTTTGGTGTTTTATCTTTATTTATTTTACTCAAAAAACTCATTCTTCAGGAATAATCAACGAAAATAACGAAACTATTGTATGTGTGCACTATAATAGTTCGCTGACTTAACGTAGTTTAACAAAAAAGAGGGAAATGGTTTGCCACGTCCCTCTTAGTATCTAAGTCTTACTGAAATTACTCAGCTAAAACAATTACTTTATTGTTTAACATTTCAACAACTCCACCTTTAATTCCAACTCTGATAATTTTCTTGTCAGCTGAGTCGATTTTGATATGCGCATCAATTTTCTCTTCTTCATCTAAAACTTGAGATAAATTGACCTTCACATCTCCAGCAACTAAAGCAGAAATAATGGCAGCATGGTTGTTTAATACTTGAAATGAACCATCTAATCCAGGGAACTGAACTGCGTCCACCTCTCCTTCAAATATTTTTGCTTCAGGTGTTATAATCTCTAATTGCATTATTGTTGTTTTTGCGTTTACAATTTATTCAGTTGCAATCATTTTCTCTCCAGCTGCAATAACATCTTCGATTCCACCTTTCAAGTTGAAAGCTGCCTCAGGATATTGATCATATTGACCATCCAAAATTGCGTTGAAGGCTTTAATTGTATCTTGAATATCAACCAAAACTCCTGGCAAACCAGTAAACTGCTCTGCTACGTGGAACGGTTGAGAAAGGAAACGTTGAACACGACGCGCTCTGTGAACGATTAATTTATCCTCTTCAGATAACTCATCCATACCTAAAATGGCAATAATATCTTGTAATTCTTTATAACGCTGTAATGTAATTTTTACACGTTGAGCACAATTGTAGTGCTCTTCACCAACGATTTCTGGAGTCAAAATTCTTGAAGAAGAATCCAATGGATCTACCGCTGGGTAAATACCTAACTCAGAAATTTTACGTGACAATACTGTTGTTGCATCCAAGTGAGCAAACGTATTTGCTGGTGCAGGATCCGTTAAATCATCCGCTGGTACATATACCGCTTGTACAGATGTAATCGATCCATTTTTTGTTGAAGTAATACGCTCCTGCATTTGACCCATCTCAGTTGCCAATGTTGGTTGGTAACCTACGGCAGATGGCATACGTCCAAGAAGTGCAGATACTTCAGATCCAGCTTGTGTAAATCGGAAGATGTTATCAACGAAGAAAAGGATATCTTTTCCTTGTCCATCACCTTCACCATCACGGTAATATTCAGCCATTGTTAATCCTGACAACGCAACACGTGCACGTGCTCCAGGAGGCTCATTCATTTGACCAAAAACGAAAGTCGCTTTTGATTCTTTCATTTCTTCCATGTTCACTTTAGAAAGATCCCATCCACCTTCTTCCATAGAATGCATAAAGTCATCTCCGTATTTAATAATACCTGACTCTAACATCTCACGAAGTAAATCGTTTCCTTCACGTGTACGCTCACCAACTCCCGCGAATACTGACAAACCTCCGTGTCCTTTCGCAATATTGTTAATTAACTCTTGAATCAATACTGTTTTACCAACTCCAGCTCCACCGAAAAGACCAATTTTACCACCTTTTGCATAAGGCTCAATCAAATCGATAACCTTAATTCCTGTAAAAAGAACCTCAGTTGCAGTTGATAAATCTTCAAACTTAGGAGCTTCACGGTGAATCGGTAAACCATTAGATCTATCCAATTCAGCCAATCCATCGATAGCCTCACCAACAACGTTAAATAAACGTCCTTTGATTCCTTCACCAGTTGGCATTTTAATCGCTGAACCAGTTGAGACAACCTCCATTCCACGAGTAAAACCATCAGTAGAGTCCATGGAAACAGTTCTTACCGAACCTTCTCCTACGTGTGACTGAACCTCAAGAACTACTTTTGTTCCATTGTTTTTTGTTACTACTAATGCGTCGAAGATATTAGGAAGTTCAACTCCCTTTTCGAAACTTACATCAATTACAGGTCCAATTACCTGTGATATTTTACCTTTGATATTTGACATTTTCGTGTCTTTTTTAGAAAATTAGCTCCTTAAATTTGGCGCAAAGTTAGCGTATTTATTCTAATAATAAACCAAATCTTTTGGAAAATTTTAAGTCTAATGGTTTTCTCCGAAATTTTGGAAAATTTTTAGGCCTTTCTTACAACTTTCCCAAGTGCGTTACCGTCGCGCCCAACGAACATTAAATCCCGTTGGGAATTCGTTTTTGATTGTAATTGTTCTATTGCCAATTTAACATCAGAAACTAAAATTGATTTCATACATTGATTGTTTCCTTTGCAAGGAGGAACTATGAATTCGTGTACACAAGGACTGCAATACAGGTGTTTATAAATCGGAATAATGTGTTCTCCAACAGCATACTGTTGAGGCGAACATGGTCCAAACAAGGCAATTGTTTTTTTCTTTAACGCTGATGACAAATGCATCGGTCCAGTGTCATTGGTAATTACATAATTACATCCTCGAATGAGTTCAATCAATTCATCAAGAGTTGTTTTGCCACTTAAATCAATAACATTGTTGTTATTCGTAAAGTGATCTGAAATCTCTGACACATAAGAAACCTCGTTTCTTGAACCTATTAACACAACTTTCGGTGCGTTTTCTTGTGCGTTTATTGTCTCGACTAATTCAATAAACGAATCCTTTGGCCATCGTCTTTCAATGCGCAAATCCGAGGCGTTGGGGTTTAAAACAACGTAGTTTTTGAAATCAAACTTTATATCTTTTCTTTCTTCAAAAACAAACTGATTGTGGTTGATGTTTTTGCATTCTAACAAACGTGCAAACTGCAAATACGATTCTGTAATTGGTGATGTTGTATTAAAATACATCATGTGCGTATACATTCCCATTCGGTATTTACTTGTACTTAAATAGTATCCGAATCTATCTTTTGCTAAACTACATGTTGTAATGATGCTGGAGTAATTCGAATAGATTTCCAAATCAATGTACAAATCAACACGCGTTCGAATTAATTTCGCAAGAAGTTTTGTTGAAGAACCAAGTAATTTAATCATACTACTATCATTGACCAATAAAACTTTATCAATAATGGTAATTCGTTCTAGAATTGCTTTGTTTTCGATTGAACTGACAAATATTATATTGGCCTCTGGATAATTCACCTTTAATGTTTGAATTAAAGGTGTTGACTGAATAATACTTCCCATTCCTTTGAACTTGCAAATAACAATGTTCTTTTTTTCACCTTTTAAAGAATGATCGAAATTCGTAACTAAGCCAACAAGACGCACCAAAAAATTTAGAGGGAAAGCGATAAAAGCTCCCAAAAATTTATCCAATAGTATTTTGCGTTTTGTATTCAATAGGATTGATTTACAATTTCAACGTTTAACAATTTGCTCGACGGGTTTAATTCAAATTCAAGGGTCGGGTCCTTTTCTTTTCTGACATAATACGAACCGCAAAGCGGGAATTTATATTCGTAAGTACCTTCTTTCACATTTATAGTAACATAAAAGTTCGTCTCCTCATCAACTTTCATCCACATTCTAAGTTCAGCTTCTTTTTCTGATTTTACTCTTAGCTGAATGAAATCGCCTCCTTCTATTTTTCCTAACCGAGCTTTATTTTCAATCGTAGTCACTTTCCTTTTGAATTTGAATGCGGGTTCATTTTTATTGGATTTCCAGTACAACGGTAATAGTCCCAAATTCCAAACTTCAGATTGAACAGGATGAAACGTAGTGTCTGAATCGCCTTTGTTCTTTTGCTTCCAAACATGAAACAATCCGTAATCGTTCGACGGAACGTAATTGTCTATCAAATAAGACGCGATATAATAATAACGTACTTTGTTTGGAACATCATCAATATTATCACCAAAAGCATTGACCGTTTGATTGAATACGACCAGTGGAATAGAATGCTTTTTTAAATTTTCTACACATTCTTTTTGCAAATAATAATCAACTATATACTGAAGTGATTGACTGAAGTAAGCAGGAATTTTCTTCTCCGTATGATAATACAACATTGGTGAATTCGAAAAATCGAAAAACGTTTCGTTACCTTTAAGGTTCTTTCTTAAAAACTGAACCACAGGCTTTGTATACAACTTGTAATCGTAATTTTCTGGAGAACGATCTATTTTCTTTCCATTTATTTCAGGCAATTGATTAATTGAAAGCCCTTTTTTACGATCGAAAATTGAACGTGATTTTTCCACAGAATGAATGGAAGTGAAAAAACCACCAATTAACAAAACTCCAAATAACACAACGGAAATTTTTTTTCGAAATAACTCATAAAAAAGTAGGCCTAAAATAATCCAACCAAAAGATGAAATATACGTTTCATTCATTTCCATAAAACTGTGGCGGACCAAACCTCGCTGGAAATTCAAAAAATAAAATCCAATAAAAAATAATATTGGCCAGTAGAACCGTTCTTCTTTTAATGATTTGTATTGCGTCAAAAGAAACATGGTGCAACATCCAATTACAACTGGTAGAATAAAGTAATCGAAATAAAACAAATTAGAATGCTCACGTGTCAACTCACTTACGCCATGACCTTGAGATCCACCAAAATAATGAAGTGCTTCTTTTATTAAATCACTACAAAAGCTATAATATCCGACAAACAAAAGTCCGTAGAATAAACTTAAAGTTATACCTATTTTCACAAGGCTTTTTCTCGCATTTGGCTCCAATACGAATAAAAGAATAAATAAAAGTAAAGAGGTCCCTACTGTAGCTACTCCAAGATCCAATCGCCAAAAAACGGTTAAAGTAGATGTGATCCCAAACCACCACAAAAACCGATTCTGTTTAGTTGAAACATAACGGTGCAAACAAATAACTGGGATTAAGGCAAAAGCATAACTGTGCGGAAAGTAAAAGAATAAATAAGGTGTGAAAAGCATAAAAAGAAGTATGCCAAAATGTTCTTTAAAGTACTCTTTTAAAAAATAAAAGATTGTAAGCGTATAGCATACCCATGAAAACCCGTAATATGCTAAGGGCGCCATTTCGTTTTGATAACCGTTGAAGAAAGTGTACAATTTCATCCAAATAAAATCACTGATCAAGTGAGAAGAAATATAGTCGATAAAATAAGTCGAATGATGCACTTCCGACATCATCAACGGATTCATATTATTGGCTAATTCAAACTGTGAATTGTCGTATAAATAAATTGGCGTGTACGCAACAAAAACAGCCGTTCCAAGAATAATTAGCGGAGCCTGCCATTTGAACATGATTTTTGAGACCTCTTTTTGGTTGATTTTTACGGCGAAAAGAATACAAATTAGAATTCCAAGCCATAAACTTCCAATTGTCCAATAACTGAGAGAATAAAATCCGTTTTGATTTAAAATCAATGTTGTTTCAACGGTTAGAAACAATAAAACAGGAAGCGCAGTTAATACGACCACAATTCCATTAAAAACCGTTTGACTTTTTTTAATTGAGATCAGAAAAATCAACACTACCAGAACTGTAGCTGTGATAAATATATTCTCCGTAAGTAGAAATAAAGCTGCCACAACAATAAAAAGTGACTTTAAATTTTCATCGAATAGAAACGTGATTTTTCGTTTAGCAAAAAATTCAACTATTTCAATGCCAAAAAGTGCAACAATAGATAAATGAAACAATGAATCACTCACCACTTTTTGGTCAGAGAAATAATTAAAAACGCAAAGTATTATCTCTAAAGCAATTAACGTCTGAAATTCCTTTTTTCGATTAAAATCACTGAAAAATTTAGACAGAGCACGACTAATCAAAAGATAAAAGAAGGCTGTATTTGCGCTTCCAATCAATACAAATTTATAAAATAGTGAAATCCGTGCGGAAACATCAACTCCTTTAGCTGTTGCTTCACCGATCATAAACGGACTTGAAAAAGTTAGCTCTGTAGAGAATAAACCGGATAAACTGATAAGTAATATAAGAGTTAAATAAACCGAAACAAGAAAGTGCAGTGCATAATCTTGATGAAATAATCTGTCGGTTAATTTTAGTTGACTCATTTTTTCAAATTATTATGAATCAAAAACTTGACAGGTAAAAAGGAGAAAATGACACTTAATGTTACTACAAGAGTAAGGATAAGAGTTCCATCCCAAAAAGATAATTTCATTGGAAAAGCTTCTCCACCGGAGTTTGGCATTGTAATGAATTCAAAATTAATTTGGGCCAGACATACTAAATATCCGAAAATCGCTCCTATTAAAATTCCCTTTCCAGCAATTAGTAAGCCCTCAAAAAAGAAAATTTTGAAAATGAAGCTTCGGCTCGCGCCATAACTCGTCATTGTTTTTATGTTTTCCAACTTTTCAACGAACAACATTGTGAGAGAGGCAACTAAATTAAACGCTGCCAGAATAAAAATGAACAACAATATAATTAAAACAATGAGTTTCTCAGATTTGCTGGTTTTATAAATGAGCTCGTTTTTCTCGTAATTGGTTTTGACAACAAAGTCCTTACCAACCATCTTTTGAATTTTCGATTTTATATCCTCCCGATTCATTTTTCTGTCGCACTCAACATAGAAGGCGGATATTTGATTCGTATAATTCATCAACGAACGGCTAATTCCAATTGGAACGATAATTTGCTGAGCATTTACTTCGCGGTTATAATTAATTCGCCCTGCAATTTTAATCAGTTGTGTAGAAAACGGATTCTTACCAAAACGAATTTTCACATCCCTTTTCGGGACATAACATGTCAACGTTTCAAACCCAAGGTTTTGAGGAATAAATCCACCTAATTTATCTAGTAATGTTGCTCCAATTAATCCAAAATCTTCTCCCTCCAGCTTTAGAAACATTCCACCATCGACCATGTGGTCTTTCATGTTCGTCATTTGCAGAAATGAAGAATCAACCCCAATTAGATTGGCGTTTACCCATTTTTTTTCATGCTTCAATATTACTACTTCTTCAACGGCTCTTGAATAACGGATTACGCCTGGAATTTCTAAAAAATCCTTATCTCTTATTTGATTTTCATTGAACGTTTTGCCTTCCTTTGGACGGACGGTTATTTCACTATCGAATTCGGAGTATAAGCGATCAATCATCATTTCAATTCCATTGAATGCGGATAGCAAAATGATAAGAGCTGCAGTAATTGCAGCAATTCCAATCACCGAAATTCGTGTTATTAAATTAATAACATTCTTCTTTCGTTTTGTAGAGAGGTATCGTTTCGCTATAAAAAATGGAACGTTGATAATTGGTTATTTTTTTAATAGTTGATCTATTTCTTCAGCATAATCAATTGAATCATCAATAAAGAATGTCAACGAAGGAATATGTTTCATGTTTTTAAGTCTTCTCCCAACATCACCTCTTATTTTGGCCGAATTGATTTTTACATTTTCAAGAACCTCTTCCTTTGGTGGGCCAGCGAAAATACTTAAGTAACACTTTACACTGGACAAGTCCGGAGATACGCGTACAACATTTACACTCACCATTGCACCAAGGCAAATATCACGTGCATTGCGCTGAAAAAAGACAGATAATTCCTCTTTAATCACACCTTCAATTCTATTTTGTCTTATTGAACTCATAGTGCAAAAATAAGAATTGTTTGCGCGCTTTTCGCTGACTAGGAAAACAAAACATATCTTTGTAATCGAAATGAAAGGAATTTTAGAAATATATAGGTACACTTTTAAGTATAAAGGAACAGCATTTCTTGTTATACTATTTAATTTACTTTACATCATATTCAACTTATTGTCTATGGCTCTTTTCGTGCCATTTCTTCAGATTATCTTTTTCCCAGAAAAACAAGAGCAGGTTATTATTAAGCCAATTTACAATGGCGATTTTTTTGGTTTTTTTGAGTATTGTGGTGCTTACTACAACTACTTAATGCAATCTATGACAGCATCTGACCCGAAAGAAGCGTTGATATTTGTTTGTATCACAGTAGCCATCGCATTTTTTCTTAAGAACATCTTTCGATACGGAGCTGTTTGGTTTCAATCGCAATTGCGCATGTCTGTTGTGAGAGATGTGAGAGATGCTCTATTTAGTAAAGCCATGCGCTTGCCACTTTCATATTATACAGATGAGCGAAAAGGAGATATTATTTCCCGTATGCAAAGTGATGTCGGTGAAATTGAAAACGCCGTTATAGCTGTGCTTGAACTCTTCTTCCGCGAACCTTTTGCAATTGTACTTTATTTAAGCGCATTGATTTACTGGAGTCCAAGTCTTACGCTAGTTTCATTGGTTTTGTTACCTATTACAGCTTTGATAATTTCTATTATTGGAAAAAGTTTAAAACGAACAGCAAAACAAGGTCAAGAACAAATGGGGTTTCTCTATTCTATGATGGATGAAACTTTAGGAGGGATTCGAATAATAAAAGCTTTCAATGCGACTAAAATAATCACTGGCAATTTTGCAAAAGAAAACTTAAAGCATCAAAAGTTAATTACAAAAACTTTCCGAAAGAAAGACCTTTCGTCCCCTTTAAATGAAACATTGGGAGCGTGGATTTTGATGGTTATCGTTTGGTACGGTGGTTCCATTATTCTTGGAGGAAATGAATCTACTCGCCTTACTGCAACAAGTTTTATAGCCTTTATTGTGATTTTCTCTCAGTTGTTAGTGCCAATACAAGGTATTTCAAATTCAATTTCCAACCTGCATAAATCTAGCGCCTCACAGGATAGAATCAATCACATTTTAAACGCGGATGAAAAAATAAACGAACCTGAAAAACCCATCGTTTTGGGCGAATTAAAAAAAGGCATTAAATACGAAAATGTATCTTTTAAATACGATAACACGTACGTTTTAAAAAACATTTCTTTTGAAGTTCCAATTGGAAAAACAATTGCGTTGGTCGGAGAATCAGGGAGTGGAAAGTCAACATTAGCCGATTTGTTGCCTCGTTTCTACGATATCAATGAAGGCAATATCACTTTTGACGATGTACATATTAAGGATGCGTCCATTTTTGAATTGCGTCAACAAGTAGGAATTGTTTCTCAAGAATCTATACTTTTCAATGCTACAGTTAAGGAAAATATCGCATTTGGTAAGCCTGACGCGACTGATGAAGAAATAATTCATGCGGCAAAAATTGCCAATGCACATCAGTTCATTATTGAATTAGAAAATGGTTATGAAACTGGAATCGGCGAGCGAGGAAATAAATTGTCTGGTGGACAAAAACAACGATTAAGCATTGCGAGGGCGATATTGAAAAACCCACAAATTTTAATCTTAGACGAAGCAACATCAGCCTTAGATACTGAATCAGAAAAATTGGTTCAGGAAGCGTTAGATAATTTGATGAAGGACAGAACAAGCTTAGTTATCGCACACAGATTAAGCACAATTAAAAAGGCAGATTTAATCATCGTCCTATCCAAAGGTGAAATAAAAGAAAAAGGAACACACGAAGAGTTGATGCAATTAAAGGGCACGTATTACAACCTTTCCTCTTTACAAGGTATTAACGCTTAAAATTCATGTATTTTAAAGGGTCAATTGGCTGTTGATCAAGCCACAATTCAAAGTGCAAATGTGGCCCATCTGAGCTTTCTCCTGTATCGCCCACTATTGCAATTGGATCTCCTAATTGAATTTTCGTCCCAATCTTTTTCAATACACGTTTATTGTGCTTATAAACAGAAAGGAACTTATTCCCATGATCAATTACTATTAAATAGCCATCTTTTCTGGTGAAACCCGCATAAATCACTGTGCCGGAATGGCACGCCTTTACAACTTTATCTTTTTCAGTTACCACATCAATGCCAAGATGAGTTTTACGATCAAACTCTTGGCTAATTACTCCATCTACAGGGTTCGCGAAATAAGTGATTTTCGAGTTTGTTTGTGATTCATTTTTAGTTAATAGATCATTCTTCACTTTCTTAGACATCGATAATTCCTGCTGGGTTTCTTTTGTTTGGATTTGTGACAAATCAACTTCCTTCAGGATTTCTGGAATTGAGTCAAAAGAAGAATCGATGGGAATTTCGCCAGATACAATTTTTCGAATCACAAAAATATAATCCTCTTGAATTTGAATTTGATGAGTAAGAGAATCAATTTTTAATGTTTGTGCCTCCAACTTTTCCCTTTCTATTGACTTTGTTTCATTAGAAAAAAGACTTACTCCAAGAAAATATGCTAAGATAAAACTGAAAGCGAGAAAAAATAATATCAAAAGACTAAGCACTCGGATTCCGTTGCTGTTAAAACTCCAAATCTCTCTGAAATTCTCCGGATTCGAAACAGAAAACTTTAAGTTTCTGCGCAATCCGCTATATATTTTCCGCAAAAACTTCACTTCGCAAATCTGAATATTAAATTTTGTTTGAGCAAATATATTTGTTAAAGTAACGTTAAATATGTATAAAATGCCTCAACATTAGATAAATAAGAGAAACTAAAGCAAACGTTTTTCATATTTTTACGTCTAACTTATTGAATTGAAAAAATTAACGCTCATATCTCTAATCTTTGCACCACTAGTTTCTTTTGGACAACTTATAACTACGCCCAGTACAGCGGCGAACTTAGTTCAAAATGTTTTACTTGGAACTGGTGTAACGGTTTCCAATATTTCGTATTCTGGTTCTGGGGCAGCAATTGGCAGTTTCACAGCGAATAATACAAATCTTGGATTGGCTTCGGGCGTGGTAATTACAACTGGAACAATTAACGGAGCTGATGGTCCCCAAGGTCCAAATAACTCAGAAGGCGCTGGAATGGATAATGGTGCAGGTCCTTATAGTCCACTGACTGCAATCGCAGGAGCACCAACGTTCAATGCCGCAATTGTTTCTTTTGATTTTGTACCGATGTCCGATTCTGTTGAGTTTAGATATGTTTTTGGTTCTGAGGAATATTTGGAATATGTAAATCATTCTCAGGGATACAATGATGCTTTCGCGTTTTTTATTGCAGGTCCAGGAATTCCAGGTGGGCAGCAAAACATAGCAAAACTTCCAAATGGTCAACCAGTAGCTATTTACAATGTTCACTCCAGTGGAACCAATGTTGAAGGAACCAGTTTTGGCCCTTTAAACAGTCAGTATTACGTCAACAACAACGGAGGTTCGACAATCCAGTACGATGGCTTTACAACAGTTTTAACTGCTAAATCAAAAGTTCAATGTGGTGAAACGTATCGTTTAATAATTTCAATTGCTGATGCAGGAGATCCTGTATGGGATTCTGGTATTTTTCTTGAAGCGAATAGTTTGACTTCTAAAACACCACTTGAAATTGATCATTCATTATCTCAAGAGCTTTTTGGAAATCCTGATATCGCTGCTGAAGGATGTGTAGAAACGATTGTTACTTTGACTAGAGGACAACAAGACTCAAACTTACCATTGACATTACCTATTGTTGTTTCAGGTACAGCCACGGAAGGAGTAGACTACACCAATATTCCACCATCCATCACTTTTCCTGCAGGTGTAACTCAAGTTCAATTTTCTTATACCGCTTTTGAAGATGGGCTAGCGGAAGGATTAGAAACAATTATTCTTACTCTGCCTTATACAGACCCATGCGGAAATCCAGCAGAGTTTGTCCTGAATTTGGGAATAGATGATATTAACCCTGTTTTAGTTGATATCACAGGTGAAGAAATTACATGTCCAGGTGAAGAAATTGAAATTTTTGCTAATGCTTCCGGCGGTTCTCCTCCATATACTTATTTATGGAGCACAGGTGAAACAACACCATCAATATTTGTTTCACCAAATGCAACACAGAATTATTCTGTTGATGTAACGGACGCCTGTTTGGGAGCAACAATTACTGCAAATTACCAAGTTGTTGTACCAGTATACCCACCATTGGAATTGAACCAAACACCAGACTTGGAAGATATTTGCCCTTATGTTCCATTTTTACTGGAATCGAATGCATCTGGAGGATTGGCTCCGTATACATATCAATGGTCTACTGCTGGCTCACCTAATTTATCTACAAATAGTGAGTACACCGCAATTCCATCTACTACTACAACATATACTATTACGGTATCGGATGTATGTGGACAAGAAACATCGGCTGATATTGTTTATACAATATTAAGTCCTCCACTAGTGTTGGAAATGAGTCCTACTGTGGAGATTTGCCCTGGAGATTCAACCGAAATTTCAGTTCAACCAACTGGTGGTTATGGGCAATATTTTTACGAATGGTTCCATAGTGGCGAAACAACTCAAAGTGTTTGGGTTACTCCATCTTCAACAACAACATATATTGTTAGTGTTTCAGATGAATGTCAAACCTTCACAGTAGAAGATGGTGTAGAAATTATTGTTAAAGCCCCAATCGCTGATTTCACAATATCAAGTGGACTAGTTTTTAATGATGTTCCAATTCGATTCCAAAATTTATCACAGGATGCAATATCATATGAATGGGAGTTCGGAGATGGTCAGTTTTCAACCGAAGTACATCCAAATAACACATATGACGAATATGGATCTTATTTGGTTACACTAATCGCAACGGATTGGAAAGGATGTAAAGACACCATTCAAAAGCCAGTTTACATCGAGGAAGAGTGGTACATATATGTTCCAAATACTTTCACACCAGATGAAGATGAATTTAATGGAACTTTTAAAGTTAGCGTTATTGGAATTCGCCAATTGAATGTCAAAATTTTCAATCGTTGGGGCGAACTGATTTTTGAAGGTGATGATCCTCGTTTTGTATGGGATGGTACGTATAACGGTGCAGTGATTCCAGATGGAACCTATACCTATAAAATTGATTTCACTACAAACTCTGGTAGGGAAAAGCAATTAATAGGACATGTGAATTCACTCAGGTAATTTTTTTCGTAAAAAGAGCCGTCGGTCTTTTTTAAACCATTCTATCTCAATTATTTTCGAATTCGTGTAATTTATTTTACAACGATATTGACTTGAATCTAAATCTACCAAAGGAAACTTGTGTTCAACAACTTTGGTCGAATCGGTTAGAATAGTAAAACTATGTTTCTCGTTATTTAACCTAATTTTTCCTTGAATCAATTTATAGGAACACCCATTCGAAAATTCCACTTGAGAAATCAAAAGTGGATCAATACACGATATTCTATTCGATTTTAAATGATTAACACCCTGCAGTGAGCACGTTTCAAATGACGTTGACTTTTGTTCACAAGCAAAGGAAATTAAAGCCAAAAAAAGAACTAATCGCATTAAAGTGATTTGGTTCTTCCACCATCTACAGGAATATTAATTCCATTAATGTATGATGCTCGAGGAGAAGCTAAAAAAGCGATAGCCTCTGCTATTTCTTCCGGTTTAGCAATACGTTGCATAGGAGATTGCTTCGCCATTTCCTCGAATACTTCTGCCACATTTTGAGCACTTTTCGCGGATTTAGCTTCTGCTATTTCTTGTAAACGGCTTGTGCCTGTTGCACCAGGAAGCACATTATTCACACGGATATTAAATTGACCCAGTTCATTTGCCAACGTCTTACTCCAATTTGCAACAGCTCCACGGATAGTATTTGAGACTCCCAGACCATTCAATGGTTGTTTGACACTAGTAGAAATTACATTAATAATACTTCCTTCTCCCTTAACTTTCATTATTGGAACAAGCGCTTGAACCAAAATATGGTTGCATACCAAGTGTTGATTAAATGTTGCTGTAAATTCAGAAATATCAGCATCTATTATTAATCCACCTTTAGGTCCACCGGTATTGTTTACAAGAATTGTAGGTTCATTTCCATTTTTCAAGTAATCTACAACTGCACTCTTTACTTGGGTTGGTTCAGAAAAATCAGCAATAATAAAATCATGGTGCACCCCTTCCGATGAATGTAAAGAACGCATCGCTGCAGTAATTTTAATTTCATTTCTTCCTACTAAAGTAATTTTTGCGCCTCTTTCTGCCATTAACTTAGCTGCTGATAGTCCAATTCCTTGTGAACTTCCGCAAACTAATGCGTGTTTTCCTGCTAATTCCATTCCTATATTAGTTTTATCGTCAAAAATAATCATTTCGTCGCTATGCTCATTCAAAAACCAAATTCAATCACCAGAAATTCAGATTTGTTAAATAATTCGCTTTTAACATTAGTTCATGTACGTTTTTTTTGTCACGATAAAATATAAGCTTACCTTTGCCCAGAATATTAATATTATATTAATCAAAAATTGAATTATGAAAAAAAATTACCTTTTTAAAACCTGGGTGTTTTTTTGTGTCTTTAGCTTAACAGCATTGTTAAGTGTGAATGCACAAGTTGTAAACACGTATGGTTTTTCTGCTTCGAGTGGAGCCTATACGCCATTAGTTGGTGGGACGTCCTCTGGCTTGACACTAACCGCTGACGACAATTTATCTGCAGCGTTACCTATTGGTTTTAATTTCATGTATGGAGGTGTCAGTTTCACCACATTTAAAGTGTCATCAAATGGTGCGGTTTATTTTGGTGCAGGTGCAACCACTGCTGCAAACAATTTAGCAACCACTACTGCTTCACAACGTCCTGGACTTGCTCCTTTATGGGATGATCTTCAGTGTACTGCTGGTGTTACCTACCAATTAAGTGGTACTGCTCCAAATCAAGTGTTGACGATTGAGTTCAGTAACATGGAATGGCGTTACCTTGCAAATGCAGCTGTAATTTCTTTTCAAGTTAAATTGTCGGAAGCAACTGGTAGAATAGATTATATTTATCAACAGGAAGCCGCTGCAGTTAACACCGGTTCTGCAAGTATTGGACTAATTGGTCTTGCTCCTACTGACTTCATTTCATTGCAAGATGTAAGTGCTGCTCCAACAAGAAGCACAACTGTTTCAACTAACACACTCGCAGTGAAACCTGCGACAGGTCAAATGTACAGCTGGATGGCTGCACCGGCAGCTCCTCCAACTCCAACAGAAGTTGCTGGATCTCCAAATTGTGTGACAGGTACGGATATTGAAATTGCTACAACACCTACGGATCCAGATGTTACTTGGTACTGGCAAGGCACAAATGCGACTGGAACTTCGACTGCCAATCCTACTTCAGTAAGTTATAACGTAATGAACAATGGTACATACTATGCTCGTGCTTATAATACTGTTTTTGATGTATGGTCTGCAACATCATCTTCAATTGCAATTAGTTCTATTCCTGTTGCTGTAACTCCGGCTGCTCCAACAGCAGATATTAACCCTTCATGTGTGACAACTGGGTCTCAGTTATCATCTGTGTTAACTGGTGATGCAAACGTTTCTTACTACTGGCAAACAGTAGCGAATGGAACGGCAACAACAGATATTGCTGCAACTGATGTTGCAACAACACCATTAACTGCCACTTCAACTGGAACATATTATGTGTCAGCATTCGATGCTTCAAATTCATGCTGGTCTCCAACATCAAGTTTAGCGGTAACAGTTCAAACAGCTGTGCCAGCTGCGCCAACTGCTTCAACCTCAGTATACGATATTTGTGGTGGATTGTCTGACTTTGACATTGCTGCGACTGCGCCAGCTTCTTCATTAACAACTGTTCAGAATACATCTTTTGGAACTAATTTAATTTCAACAGGTGCTGGGAACACTTATCCTATTGTTGTTCCTGCTTTACCTGCAGGTGCTACAATTGTCTCTGCTCAATTGCAAATGACAAATGTTTCTGCAACGAATGGTTCATGGAGAAGTGAAATTCGTGTTGGATTATCTGGAATGCACACATTAGCACCAACTCAAATTTCTACTTTGGGATCTGGAGGATTAATTACGCCCGATCCAGCACCTATTAACTTAGCTGGTTTCCCAACAACAGGAGGTACTTTAAATTTAGATTTAACAGAAACTTTTGATGATGGTGGTGTTGATGATGCGCTATTTGGAGCCGTTCAATTAGTAATAACTTACTCAATGCCTGCGGACATAAACTGGTACGATGCTGCTTCAGCCGGCACTCAATTAGGTACAGGAAGTCCTTTCGATTGTATCGGAAATTCAGTTTTAGCTGATCCTTCTTCAAATGGTTCTTACGAATTCTATGCATCTACTATGGACGGTGTTTGTGAAAGTACTTCAAGAACATTGGTTACGGTTAATGTTTTAGATGTAAATGCTACATTAACTCCAATTGATGAAACGTGTACTGGATACTCTAATGGATCATTTGCTCTAGGTACTGTTTCATGTGGAACCGCTCCATTTACTTATTCAGTTGATGGCGGTACATTTGGAGCAATTCCAACAAATTTGACTGCTGGAACTTATTCAGTAGTTATTGAAGATGCTGCAATGTTGCAATCTAATCCAATTGTTTTGGTAATTGGAACAACAGATTCATTTATTCCAGAAGCACCAACGGCAACTGTGGATGAATATTTTGTTTGCTCTGGAGCAACAACTCAACTTATAGAGGCAACAGCTGCTGGTTCAGGAACTGCTTCTGTTGCATCTGGCGCAGTTAACATTCCAATACCTGATAGTGCACCTACAGCAGGTATTTCTAGTGACTTAATTATTTCTTCGGTTCCAGCTGGTGCTGTAATTACAGATGTTTCCGTAACTGTGAATATTACGCACACTTGGGATTCTGATGTAGACATTACATTAACAGGTCCTAATGCAACAACTATCGAATTGTCTACTGACAACGGTGGTTCTGGTGACAATTATGTTAATACCGTTTTCAGTAATAATGGCGTTACTGCTGTTACTGCAGGAACAGCTCCTTTTACAGGGACATACTTACCAGAAGGTAATTTAACAACGTTGTTCTCAACTCCAAATGGAACTTGGACTTTAGGAGTTGCTGATGACTTAGGAGGAGATACAGGAACATTAAATGACTGGTCTATAGCAATTTCTTACACTTTACCAGTAACAACTGTTGAATGGTATGATATGGCTACAAATGGAAACTTAGAAGGAACAGGATCTCCTTTTGAATCTGTTGGAACAACATTGTTGCCTTCACCAGCAGCTGCTGGTACATATGAATTCTACGCAGGAGCTATAGCTGGTGGATGTTACAGTGTTGATCGTACATTGGTTACTGTAAATGTAAATGACGTTAACGTTGAATTAACTGCTGTGGATGCTTCATGTAATAATGCTCCTAATGGTTCATTTGTTGTTTCCAATGTTATTTGTGGAACTGGTCCATTTACAGTTAATGTTGATGGTGCTGGATTTGGTGCAATACCAACAGATTTAATGGCTGGAACATATAGCGTAGTTGTTATGGATGATTTAGGCGGAACTAGTGCAACCTATACTTTAGTAGTTGGTGAAGCTGGTGCTCCTTCAGACTCTTACATGGAAGATATCACTGATAATGGTGGTCAAGTTTCTTGGAATGCTAATGGTGATGAAACAGAATGGAACGTAGAATGGGGATTACCTGGATTTACTCCTGGAACAGGAACTGAAATCGGTTCTACTCAAGCGATGGATACTTTCGCAATCATTACTGGTTTAGACGGTAACACGAACTATGATGTGTATATTTCTGCAAATTGTGGAGCTGGAACAACAACTGGTTCATGGGATATGGTTAACTGGACTACAGATTGTGGAATTTATACATTCCCATTCGTTGAAACGTTCGAAGACAACTCTCCTACTCGTGTTTGTTGGATCAACAACCAAGAAGTTGGAGCTGCAGATTGGACATATGAAACAGGATCTACTGTCACTGTAACAACTGCCTTCGAAGGTACTAAAAACGCACGTTTTGTAAGCGTAGGGCCTTCAGGTGGTGCAACACCGATTACTAAATTGGAAAGTCCACGTTTTGATTTCTCAGGACAAGATAGTGTGGCTATGATTTTCTCATATACGCAACCTGTAGATTTTGGAGATCAAAATGAGACAAAGGTTTATTCTATTGGATCATCTTCTGTATGGACTCAAGAAGCACATTACACAGCTGCTGCTAACGTATGGGTGACTGATACATTGTTTATCGCTGATACAACAACCCAAATTGCATTCGAAGGAATTAATAACTGGGGAGGTGCTAACGGTGTTGATTATGTAAGATTCATGCCTTGTACGTTGAACCCTGGTATTGATGGTTCTTCTGATGTTTGTCGTTTAGACGGAACATTTGACTTGAACACAATCGTTACTAAAGGTGAAGACTTCGGAACTTGGACGTTTGCTCAAAACCCTGGTGTATTGAATGGTTCAATTGTATCTGTTTCAGCTTTACCAGCTGGTACATTTGACTTCCACTACATTGTGAAAACGCCTTGTGCAACAGATACTACGTTCGCTACGTTGACTATCTTCCCTCCTTCTTCGGCAGGTGTTGATGGAACAATAACTGCTTGTAGAAATGAGCCTATTTACTTGTTATCAGGTTTATCTGGAAATGTTGATTTAGGTGGTCAATGGTATAACCCATCAAACAACCCTACAAACGTTTCTATTACAACCGGAAATATCCCAGGTTCTTTTAACTATGATTATATCGTTTCAAATGGAGTTTGTCCAAATGATACTTCAAACATCTTAGTTACTGTTGGAACATGTGATTACTTAGATATTCAAGAGTTAGTATTTGGAGATATGAATGTATATCCAAACCCAACTGACGGATTGGTATTTATTTCAAACGCTAGTTCTTCTGAAACGTTTAGCTATGAATTATTAGATGTTAAAGGTCAAGTTCTTTCAGCGAAAGTTGCTGCAATCAACGGGACAACTACTACTGAGATTTCATTAGACAAACTAGAGCCAGGAGTATATATGATTAGAGTTTATAATACTGAAGCTGAAAAAACATTCAGAATTATTAAACAATAATTAGATTTATATTAGGAAAAGGGAGGCTTCGGTCTCCCTTTTTTTTTGCGCCAAACTCTTGTTACTCATTATTTTTTACCTCAGTCTAGAACTAAAAGTTGTCACATATTATATGACTTCTTTCTCGTTTTAATACGATTAAACCTTTTATCATTAAATAAATACACTTTGAGTTTTCAAAGACAAATAATATCTTGTACTTTTAATCTCTATCAAATCAATATAAATATGTTAGCACCGTTCAATCTTCAAAAATGGATCAATGAAAATCGTGATTTGTTGAAACCACCTGTAAACAACAAATGTCTATTTATCGAAGCAGGTGATTTTATTGTTATGGTAGTTGGAGGTCCAAATGCCCGTAAAGATTACCACTTTAATGAGAGTGAAGAATTGTTTTACCAACTTGAAGGAGATATTACAGTTAAAATTCAAGAGAACGGAAAAGCAAGAGAAGTGCAAATTAAGGAAGGTGATATTTTCCTTTTACCAAGTAATATACCGCACAACCCTGTTCGCGGTGCCAATACTGTAGGACTTGTAATAGAGAAAGTTCGTAAAGGAACGGAAATGGTGGATGGTTTAATGTGGTTCTGTGATGAATGTAATCACAAATTACATGAGTTCAAATTTCCTTTAAGAGATATTGAAAATGATTTTCAATCGCGTTTTAAAGAATTCTATAATTCTGAAGAACTTAGAACTTGTAAAAGCTGTTCTCACGTCATGGAAGTTGACGAAAGATTTGTTTAATTGAATTTCTTAGTGCAATTTAAACTTTGAGTAAACTACTTACTCTTTAAACTTAAACGTTTAATAGTTGGTTGTGCTACCTAATTAAATTTACATGACCAACCAACTGCTTTTTACCATCAAAAGCATCTTCCAGGTCAATTTTCCAAATGTATGTTCCATCCTGGCATAAAAGTCCGTTGTACGTACCGTCCCAGCCATACTTCATATCGAACGATTCGAAAATCAATTCTCCCCATCTATCGAATATCATCATATGAAACTCTTCAATGTTTCCTCCATACATCATGAAGGTTTGATTGAATTCATCTTGATCTGGTGTAAACGTATTGGGCACATAAATCGTTATGTCATAAAAAATCGTAACAATATCCGACGATTGACATCCATTTTGATCTGTTATTGTTACAGTATAAACCGTTTCTCTATTCGGTTCAGCAATTGGATTCGCGCAGTTTCCGCAAGTTAAGGTTTCACTGGGGCTCCAAATAAATGAACCACTCTGAGGGCTAGTCGCTGTTAATTGAACTTCGTCGCCATAAAACGCATAAACATTTAAGCCTGCATCAACTATAGGTAATGGAAACAAATCAACAAACACACTATCCCCACTTACGCAACCAAATTGATCTGTTCCAGTTACATAATAAATAGTGGCAGAGTTCGGGAAAACAGATATCGTGTCAAAAGAAATGAATTGATGACTATTTGGTGTCCAAGTATATGCGCTACCCCCACTTGACCATAATTCGGCTGTTTCTCCTGGACAAATTATCGTGTCATTTCCAGCCTGAATATTTGGTACCCTTACATCAACAAAAACACTGTCTGTTACAACTCCACACGCATTTCCAAAATCACAATAATACCACATATCATTTGGTGGATTAACACTAACTGTTGCAGTATTAACTGGATTAATAAATGTTGTAGGATACCAGTTGTAGGTCTGTATATCTGTTCCGGAAGCAGTTATCGAAACAGAATTGTTGACGCACAAATTAACCGTGTCGATTAGAGTTGGTTCGGGCAAAACAAAATATACCGTAATTTCTACTTCTTCTGTTAAAATACATCCATTAGCAGTTGTGACTTCTACGCTATAGGTAGTTGTTGTATCTGGAGTTGAAATCGGACTTGACGAAAATGGGTCGTCTAGAAAAGTAGCTGGCGTCCATTCATATGCAACCCCTCCACCCGCATTTAATTGTACCGAATTGCCCAAACATATACTTGTGTCGTTGGATATATCACTAGCTCCCAAATATACAGGTAAAGTCACATAAACTGTGTCTATTCCACATGTATCCGAAATGATAATCATGAAATCTGTTGTTTGATTCACAGTTGCGATTGGCGTTGCACTTGTTGAGTCATCTAAAAAAACACCGGGTGACCAAGAATATACCGATCCTCCATACGCTTCAAACTGAAATTGATCCCCGGGACAAATTGGCGCAGTAGGTTGAACTACACCACCTTCAAAATCACCAATTACGACCTCAAAAACAACAGAATCTGGAGTGAAACATCCATTTATATCCGACACAACCAAGGTTACCTGATAAGTTCCTGAACTAGCATATAAATGAGAAGGGTTGACATCCGTTGATGTGGTGTTATCACCAAAATCCCAGAAAAAGGAATTACCATTCGAACTGTTGTTGGTGAATTCAACTGGATCTGGGATACAAACTACAGTTTGAGGTACTGCGACAATTGCATCAATCGTGCTCAATTCGAATTTAAATGCTGCTAAATTGCAATTCGGTCCGTTATCAGTCGTTGACCAAACACCAGGCGTAGTTGTAAATCCTGTGGTAGTTGCACCACATGACGCGCAAACTGCATGATAGATTCGTCCCTGTTTATCAAAACGGGAAGTTCCACCATCAACATGATTGTACGGGCTATTAATTCCGCCCATAAACGTTCCATACTTCAATGCCATAGCATCTTGATCCAAGACAGATATATAAAAGTTACTTCCTGATGTTGATGATTGAAAGGCATCAACAGTTACTGGGAATCCGTTGGTCGTTGAATTCAGTGCTTGACCATCAGCTACGTTCAACTCGCCGCCCCAACCTGAAAAGTAAATGTCATAGCAATCAGAGACCAAGAATGCGGTCGGTGAAATTTCCACATGACCAGTACCAGCACCAACCATTGTGGTCCATAATATGGAAGAAAGTGATGGATTATATTTTCGTATAAATTGTCCTGAATTAGCAACACCATAATGACCAGGTGTAATTGGCCAGTTGCTTTCTGTTTGACCCAAGAAATAAACATTATCGTCAATATCCAACTGTACACAATATACTTGATCATATTCTGTCATTCCTATATATGTAGAGGAAAGCATCGCGCCAGTTGTACCATTTAAGCGAACCGCATATCCATCTGCAATCCCTCCGTTATAGGTCAAACTTTGACCACCACTTAATGCCAAATTCGAGGATGACGTTCCACCTACAAAATATACCTCTCCAGAACTGCTTAATTGAATTGAATTCCCAGTTTCACTTCCAGTTCCACCAAAGTAAGTTGACCAAAGTAAGGTGTTTAACGTTGAAGGCATTTTAAAAGCAACAGCGTCTTGTGGGCCACTCAAAGTTGTTTGAATGGCGTTAACTGTTGGGAAGTCAGTTGAACGCGTAGTTGATGAAACATAAACATTTCCTGAATTATCAAGGACTATTTCTCCACGAAATTGATCGCCATAATTATATTTCAAACTGCTTATATTCAATCCATCTGTGGAAGTACCGCCCATATAAGTTGATGCTAAAAGTGTACTTCCATCAGCGCTTAGTCTTGCCACGAATAAATCACATCCTTGCGAGAATCCAAGGCCATTTGCATCAGCGGAAACATTTGGTCCTCCAGAAAACGTATTCCGGTAGGGCGTTCCTGCCATTGGGAAATTGTTTGACGAGGTCAATCCAAAAATAAACAACTCGCCGTTTGGAGCACAAACCATACTGTTAGGAGTTTCAGACCCTACACCACCTAAATAAGTAGAGTAAATCATTCCAGTTCCATCAGCGGTAAATTTAAAAATAGTTACATCTACGACTCCTCCATTAAAAGTTTGATCATAAACACCGACAGAAGTTGGATAACCAGCTGAGAACGCCACTCCTCCTGCAAACAAATTACCGTTATCATCAGGTGTTGCGGACATTCCCCAGTTATCCGCTGTAGAACCCGTGAATGATGAAAATGTAATGTTTGGATCAATAATCAATACTTGGTTTTTATCATATCCTTCTGGGAAAGAAAATGCTAAAATTGAATTTTCTATTTTAAATTGAACAGGAACTATTTTTCTTTTTCCATCCTTAACGTTCCATGCTACAGGAGAAGATTCAATTATTTCGCCGAATCGATTGTGAATATGTAATTTCCCCTCCGAATCGATTTCCAATCTATCTTGACCTTCAAATTTACGCTGAATAATTTCAGGATTAGTTCCTGGCAATACTTCAAATGAGTAATTCAATTGATCCGTTTCGGTATTCAAGATTAATCCAATTCCTTCGTAAAGCTCCTTGAATTGTACTTTTGAAAAGCCATAAACTTTTGATTTCCATTTGGATTTATCGTTACCCAATAAATAATTTCTATAATGCGTTGACGGATTTTCCTCTACCCTCGTATTCTCCCATTTCGAACCAAGGAACTTTGAAGAAATTGTATGGAATTTAACTGCCTCCGAAGCGTGATTTTCTTCCTCATGATCATGATGTTTAATCTTTGAATCAAACAAATGATAAGTAAATCCATCTTTTTCGATTAAAATTTCTCCATAATCGATGTCTAATTTATATTCAATTCTATCGTCCCATTGACCTTCATTCGGATGCATCCAAACACCTTGCCCTTGCACGTATGTACAAAGCAAAACAAAGAGACTAACAAATGAATAATGTTTAAGCATATAAGCCTTAAAGTTACAACTTTTAAAAATGTTTTAAATGACCGTTAAATCAATAAGTTAAACGGTTTACATCACTATATATTATTAAATCGTTTTAGCAACAAAAAAGTTGCCTCGCAAAATTCAATAAAAGTATCCTCCAAATTGCTTCAATAGGTCGGTTTTTTATATGTAAATTTGTACTCAATTTATATCGTCTTACCATGAGTGATCCAATTAAACACGAGTGTGGAATAGCGCTTTTACGATTAAAACAACCTCTTCAATATTACCTTGACAAATACGGGACGGCTTTTTATGGCCTAAACAAATTGCATTTATTGATGGAGAAACAACACAATCGTGGACAAGATGGTGCTGGTGTTGCTAATATTAAATTCGATATGTCTCCAGGTGAGCGATACATTTCTCGTTACCGATCTATTGATAGTAAACCGATTCAAGATATTTTCGATTATATCAATGGGAAATTCCGTGCATTGGAAGATGAGAATCCTGCATTATTGAAAGATGTTGACTACTTGAAAAAAAATGCTGGGTTTACAGGAGAATTGTTTTTAGGACATTTAAGATACGGTACTTTCGGTAGAAATTCCATCGAAAGTTGTCATCCTTTTTTACGTCAAAACAACTGGATTACTAGGAATTTAGTGGTGGCTGGAAATTTTAACTTGACGAACGTTGACGAATTATTCGATGTTTTATTAAATGTTGGGCAACATCCTAAGGAAAAGTCGGATACTGTTACAGTTCTTGAAAAAATTGGTCACTTCTTGGACGGTGAAAATGATGAATTGTACAATCAACTTAAACCTCAAGGATATTCGAATGCAGACATCTATTCGAAAATAGCTGAAAAATTAGATATTGAAAAAATATTAAAACGTGCTTCAGAAGATTGGGATGGAGGATATGCTATGGCTGGTTTGTTAGGACATGGAGATGCTTTTGTTTTGAGAGATCCAAGTGGAATACGCCCGGCTTTTTGGTATGAAGACGATGAAGTTTGTGTTGTGGCCTCTGAACGTCCAGTAATTCAAACTGCGTTCAACTTGAAAACGGAAGAGATTCAAGAATTGAAACCAGGTCATGCTTTGATCATTAAGAAAAATGGATCAATTAAAGAAACTTTAATCAATGAGCCGAAGGAAGAATTGAAATGTTCATTTGAACGAATTTATTTTTCTAGAGGAAGCGATGAAGATATTTATACAGAGCGCAAACAATTAGGGAAAAACATTGTTCCTCAAATCATAGAATCTATTGATAATGACTTAGATAACTCTGTTTTTTCATTTATTCCAAATACAGCTGAAGTTTCGTTTTACGGAATGATTAAAGGATTGGAGGACCATTTGAATGAAGAGAAGATTGGTAAAATTATTGATTTAGGACCAACTCCGAATCCAGACGATATACGTGAAATCTTATTAAAAAGAGCGCGAATCGAAAAAATCGCGATTAAAGACGCAAAACTTAGAACGTTTATTACACAAGATGATTCTCGTGATGATTTAGTAGCTCATGTGTATGATATTACTTACGGCAGTGTAAAACGAAAAAAAGATAATCTAGTTATAATTGACGATAGTATCGTTCGAGGTACGACCCTAAAACAATCAATTTTACGAATATTAGACCGTTTAGAGCCTAAGAAAATTGTTGTTGTTTCTTCTGCACCTCAAATTCGATACCCAGATTGTTATGGAATTGACATGGCAAAAATGGGAGATTTCATCGCATTTGAAGCAGCAATCGAATTGTTGAAAGAGCGCAATTTGACAAGTGTAATTGATGACGTTTACAAGAAATGTAAAGACCAAGAAAACCTACCAAAAGAACAAATCAAAAATTACGTTCAGGAAATTTATTTACCATTTACCAACGAGGAAATTTCTGCAAAAATCAGTCAATTACTCCGCCCAGAAATGATTAATGCCGAAGTTGAAATTATCTATCAAACTGTAGAAAATTTACATTTAGCATGCCCTAATAACAAAGGCGATTGGTACTTTACTGGAAATTACCCAACACCGGGTGGAAATAAAGTAGTCAATAAGGCCTTTATGAATTGGAAAGAGGGAAAGAACGAACGCGCCTATTAACAAAACGACATGAATAAACGTACAGCTCTCATATTTTATGTCTTAAGCGTGTATGTTGTTGTACAATTTGTTTGGTGGGGCTATCATTTAATTGAACTTACCGAAGTTGTAAGTCAATCTTCAAAACCAGTTTCCAATCGTATTGCAATGATTATTGGTGAAGGTGCTGTCTTTCTATTACTCTTATTGATTGGTATTTGGCAAATACGGCGTTCTATTGGTAAAGAACTAAAGCTTTCTGAACGTCAAAACAACTTTTTACTTTCAGTGACACATGAGTTAAAAACACCTTTGGCAGCGAATAAACTCTATCTGCAAACCATCAAAAAACGTGATCTTTCAAAGGAACAAACCGAGGACCTTCTCAAAAAAGCCATTGATGAAAACGTGCGTTTAGAACGAATGATTGACAACATCTTAAATGCAACGAGATTAGAGAATAATCGTATGATTTTAGAAAAGGAAACAATCGATTTGGGACATCTCATTTCGACAATTCAAGAACGATACAATACACTTTTGGACAAGTCGGTTATCGAAATTGATATTGATACTAAAATTGAAGTATTTGCCGATCGTTTTATGTTAGAAACTATCTTCAATAACCTGATAGAGAACGCTTTAAAATACGCTGGAAATCAACAACCCATTACACTTTATAGTTCCAAAAACAACTCCCAAGTTGAATTCGGTGTAAAAGATCTTGGACCAGGCGTTCCAAAGGAATTAAAGTCAGAAATCTTCAAAAAATTTTTCCGAGTTGGAAATGAAGAAGTTAGAACGCAGAAAGGTACTGGTTTGGGATTATTTATCGTTTCTCAATTGGTGAAAATGCACAACGGTACTATTGTTTGTGAAGACAATATTCCCAATGGAATTAACTTTAGAATTACATTCAATCATGGCAAATAACATAGGATTAATCATTTTGGACGGATGGGGAATTGGTGACAAATCTAAATCTGATGCAATATACAACGCACAAACGCCATTCATGGACACATTGGTGCGAAACTATCCAAACGCAACATTAGGGACTAGTGGAGAAGATGTTGGTTTACCTGATGGACAAATGGGAAATTCTGAAGTAGGACATTTGAATATAGGCGCTGGAAGAATTGTTTATCAAGAATTAACGCGAATAAACAAATCCATTCGTGAAGGAGAGTTTTTTGAGAATTCTACTCTAAAAAAAGCATTTGAATCAGCCAAAGAAAAAAATTGTAAAATACATTTCATCGGATTGGTTTCCAATGGTGGCGTGCATAGTTCACAGGAACATTTGTACGCTTTGAATAAAATGGCTAAAGATCACGGTATCGAAAAAGCATATATTCATGCATTTACCGATGGACGTGATTGTGACCCAAAAAGCGGCTTACAGTTTATTAACGAATTAGAGGCAAACATTTCTGGAACATCTATAAAAATTGCTTCTGTTGTAGGTCGTTATTTTGCTATGGATAGAGATAACCGTTGGGAACGCGTAAAAAAAGCATATGATGCCATGGTAAATGGAATAGGAGAATCAATTTCTTCTGCAAGTCAAGCCGTTGAGTTATCGTACAACAAAAACATAACCGACGAATTTATCGAACCAGCAATAATTGACTCTAATGGAATGATTGAAGCTGGAGATGTTGTTATTTCCTTTAATTTTCGTACGGATCGGCCTAGAGAGATATCCATTGCTTTAACGCAAAAAGATTTTCACGAGTACAACATGCATCGTTTAGCTTTGGATTATTATACGATGACCAACTACGACAGTACGTTTGAAAATGTGAATGTTATTTTTGAAAAAGATAACCTTCAAAAAACGTTAGGAGAAGTACTTTCAGACAATAATAAAACGCAGGTGCGTATTGCCGAAACAGAAAAATATCCACATGTTACTTTCTTTTTTAGTGGAGGAAGAGAAAACGAATTTAAAGGTGAATCGCGTTTGTTAATCAACTCACCAAAAGTTGCGACTTACGATTTACAGCCCGAAATGAGTGCATTTGAAGTGCGAGATGCAATTATCAATGAAATTGAATCTAATACGCCCAATTTCATTTGCTTAAACTTTGCTAATCCTGACATGGTTGGACATACCGGTGTGTATTCAGCCATCGTGAAAGCCGTGGAAACAATTGATTCCTGTTTGCAATCTGTCGTTGAAGCAGGCTTAAAAAAGGAATATGAATTCATCGTGATTGCAGATCATGGAAATGCCGATTATGCGATAAACCCAGACGGAAGTCCTAATACAGCACACTCATTGAATCCTGTTCCGGTGATTTTGGTTACAGACGATAAAAATGCAAAATTGAACAACGGGATTTTAGCCGATATTGCTCCAACTATTTTGAGCCGATTGAATGTTCAGCAACCAAAAGAAATGACAGGAAAGAGTTTAGTCAAAGGTTAACCATTCAACTTCTCAATAATCGCAGTTGTTGAGAATCCTTCCACCAAAGGGACTGCAATGACTTCACCTCCCATCGCTTTTACTTCTTTCGAACCAACGATGTACTTTTTGGATGACACATTTGTTTCGCTTGCATCGTAATCTGCTCCCTTTGCTAAAACAGCCGGTTCAAGCATTTTAATTAATTCCAACGGCGTTTCATCATCGTAAATCACAACCATATCCACACAGCCTAAACCTGCTAAAACGATCGCTCTTGCTTCCTCAGCGTTAACTGGTCGATTGTCCCCCTTTCCTTGTTTCTTTACAGAAGCATCCGAATTTAATCCAACAACTAATTTTGTTCCATATTCAGCTGCTCCAGCTAAGTAAGTCACATGACCTTGATGCAAAATATCGAAACAACCATTTGTGAAAACAATTTTGTTTGCTTTTAATTTCCACATTTTAGCTTGGCGTTCAGCACCAGTTAGATCAACAATTTTATGTTGCATGTGCTCAAAACGATTTCTCATTGGATAATTCATAGTAGTTAAGTTTATTTTTCAAATTTAGGTTGACGTTGAATCAAAAATAATGAAATTAATCCGAGAATGACCAACATTAACGTTTGTCCAACCCATGTAAATATTCCAAATCCCGCAAAGTCAATTCCATAGATTAACAATACCGCTGTTAGCCAAGCTGGATAAGCTCCTATTCCACCTGGTAATAAGGAAATTGCCGCAGCACCGACAACAAACATTCCGAAAATGCATCCAATTGTTATCTCCTTCGTTTCTTCAAATGCAAGAGCTGCAATCCAAATTGAACCTACATAACACACCCAAATAAAAACTGTGTGAAAGATGTATGCCCATTTCTTTTTCATCGTCCAAATGGATTTTAGCCCATCGTAAAAACCCAATAATTTTTCGTTTACAAAAGCTTTGATTTTTTTGTTTTTGAAATAGAACACCAGTCCCACTGTGCCGAAAACAACCATTCCAATAAAAATGTACCAAATTAAGTTACTTGAGCCTCCTTCTTCAGACTGAGTAATTTTATTAAACGCTTCTGAATCGGTTTGTAAATACCCAGAAATGAGCACTACAATTCCTAGCATTATCACGTCAACTACTCGTTCCACAACTATCGTCGCAAATCCCTTTTCAAACGGTACTTTTTCGTAAGAAGCCAATAATCCAGCTCGAGCTATTTCTCCTGATCGAGGAACAGTAAAGTTGATAACATAACCAGACATTACAGCGTGATACGCATTACTGAATTTTGGTTTATAACCCATTGTTTCCAGCAAAAACAACCAACGGTATGAGCGACTAACATGCGATAAAAAAGAAACGAACAAACTCAAAAACACCCAAAAATAATTCGCATTATAAAATGCATTTTTTGTTTGCTCCAATTGTTTATCCGTCAATCCTGAAAAAAAGTACCATGATAAATAGATCCCAATTGCAATTGGTAAACCTATTTTCAGACTTTTTATTAGAACTTTCTTCAACAATTTAGTCTATTAAATTTGATTCTTCATTTGGGAAAACCAATGACGGTTTAAACGACTTTGCCTCTTCAAAATCCATAAATCCGTATCCTATTATAATTATTTTATCTCCAACGGCAACACGGCGAGCCGCAGGACCATTCAAACAAATCGTTCCGGTTCCTCTCTCTCCTTTTATGGTATAGGTTTCTAGTCGCTCACCATTATTAATATTGACGATTTGAACACGTTCGCCTTCAATCATATTTGAAGCATCCATTAAATCTTCATCGATTGTAATGCTTCCAATATAGTTAAGGTCTGCCTGAGTAACAGAAACCCTATGTATTTTTGATTTTACAACTTGTACTAACATTTTCTTGTTTGATTGCGGTGCAAATTTAGAGTTTTTTTAATAACCAACTCGATTTAGTTGATTTCCATATTGTCAATTAATCGAACTTCACCGCAATATGCTGCAATGCATATTCTAGAATCCGAATTCCATTCATTCAAAGATTGAAGCGTTTTGGCATCAACAATATCCAAATATTCCAATTCAAGTTCACCTTGATTAAAATAGTCTATTGCAAGATTTTTTAATTCTATTGGGGTAAGTTCACCCTTGTTCTGATTGGCATAATTCATTGTTTCAACAATCACTAATGCCTGTTCCTTTTGAAGTTCAGTTAAGCGTTGATTTCTGCTACTTCTTGCTAATCCACTGACTTCTCTTATCGTTTGGCATGGAATAATTTGAACCGATAACCTCATTTCCTCAACCATTCGCTGAATAACCGCAAGCTGCTGAAAATCTTTTTCACCGAACAAGGCATAATTTGGCGAAATAATTTGAAAGAAACGATGAACAACATTCACTACGCCTTCAAAGTGCCCAGGTCGAAATTTCCCTTCCATTACATTTGCGATATCTCCCAAATCAATTTTAATTTTCTCGAAATCTGGAGGATACATTTCCTCTACTGTTGGAGCGAAAACAATTACTTTCCCAACAGATTCTAACAATTTAAGATCGTTTTCTAATGTTCTTGGATAATTTTCCAAATCCTCCTTTGAGTTGAACTGAGTTGGGTTCACAAAGATGCTCACTACAACCTGATCGGTAATTTCCAATGCTTTACGAACGAGGTCCAAGTGTCCATCATGCAATGCTCCCATTGTCGGAACCAACGCTGTTTCAGTCGAACTGCTTGAACTTTTTAGTCTGCTTTGCAATGATTCAACTGTTGTGAATACAGCTCCATCCTTCATTTTTACACGTATTGAGAAAGACAAAACTATTTGTTTTTGTTGAAGTTCCGCTTTTTTTTCTATATTTTTGTAGTCGGTTTTACCAATTAAAATTTCATGGAGAAAAAGAAAATACTTTTTATCTCGCAAGAGATATCGCCATTTTTACCCAAATCAGAAGTTGGATTAACGGCGAGAAGTTTGTCGCAGGGTGTTCAAGAAGGAGGAAAAGAAATTCGTGCATTTATGCCACGATTCGGTGTGATTAACGAACGAAGACATCAACTTCATGAAGTTATTCGATTATCAGGAATGAACTTAATCATAGATGATACTGATCATCCATTAATAATCAAAGTTGCATCTATTTCTGCAGCTCGAATGCAAGTTTATTTTATTGATAATGACGAATACTTTAGACGAAAAAGTACATTAGTTGATAACGATGGAAAAGAACACAATGACAACGACGAACGTTCTATGTTTTTCTGTCGCGGTGTTCTAGAAACAGTTAAAAAATTAGGTTGGCAACCAGACATTATCCACTGTAACGGCTGGATGACTTCATTAATGCCATTGTATATCAAGAAATTGTATAAAAACGATCCGCATTTTGCAGAAACGAAAGTGGTTTACAATATGTACAATGAGGGCTTTAACAATAATTGGGATGCGCGACTAGCTGAAAAACTTAAATTTGACGGATTCGAAGAAGATGTCACAAATGACTTTGCGGATACTTCTTTTGAAAATATTTCTCGAATTGCAGCAAAATATGTTGACGGTTTGAGCGTTGGAAGTAATGATATAGACCCGAAATTGAAGGCGATATTTGACGAAGCACAATGTGAAAAGTTAGATTATGTTGCTGAAGAGCATCAAGTTAAAGAAGTTTCGGCATTTTTGGATAGAGTAATTGAAGCAGAAGTCCTTATATAAAATGATGAATAAAAACCCATTTTTGTGGCGGAAAGGCATTGTCCTTTCCGCTACTTTTTTAATGTGCTTGGTAGTTGTATTTTCTTGTAAAAAGAAGGAAAGTCCAATTGGACAAAACAATATTGATCAAGATCAATTGTTACTTTCTGCAGGAATTGACACTTTCTCTTTAAAAACTTACAATTATCTGGATGATTCAATTATTACCGATAATGCAGCCTTCGGACTACTTGGGTCATATGTTGATCCCGTTTTCGGCAATGTAAATGCAGAAATTTATACTCAATTCAGACTGGAAGGATTTAATCCAGATTTTGGAAACATAAATACAATTGTAGTTGATTCATTTGTCCTGGCATTAGAATACATCGGCTATTACGGTAAAAAAGGATATCAAAATTTTGAAGTTTATGAACTTGGAGAAGAATTACATCTTGATTCTACCTATTATTCATTTACAACTAAACCGCATAAAACAAATGTGAATCTTGTCGCTCCTGGAAAAGGAACGAAATATTTAGATCCTTCAAAGATTACAGTATTAAACAATGATACGATTGATCCTCAGTTACGCCTACAATTAAGCACTTCACGTGCAAAAACGATGTTGATTGATGCTATGTCTGGAGGTACTGACTTCGCAACAAATGAAGGGTTTTCTTCTTATTTTAATGGTCTGCATATAAAAACAAACAATATCCAATCTTCAGGAGAAGGTGGCGTATTTTACTTTAATTTAAATGATCCTGCTTCCAAATTGACAATTTATTATCGACAAGCTGGAGTGAAAAAAACATTCAACTTCCTTATCAATTCGAATTGTGCGGATTTTAATCACGTAGATATTGATAATTCGATGACACGCGTTGAAACTGTTAACAATGATACAATTTCAGGTCAGGTTCAATTTTATTCTCAAGCTTTCGGCAGTCGTGGAGTTATTGAAATTCCCGGGCTCTCAAACATTCCTTCAACGGCAGTTATACACAAGGCTGTCTTAGATCTTCCTGTTGCTTATCAAGATGGGAATGAATATTCTCCTGGCTATGATATTTCTGTTGCCACTCGTTTGGATGATGGCACGGATAATTTATACAGTGTTAATGTGAATGGAGTTTTCGATACGTACCGCAAATCATTTAGAATTGATTTACGTGCGTATGTGCAAGCAATTGTCAACAAATCTGTGCCTAATAGCGGCTTAATCGTTGCTCCATTGCTTCACAACACAACATCAGACCGTATTATTTTTAACGGTCCGAGCACTACCAATAAAAACAAACCTAAGATTAGTATTTTATACACTGAATTCTAAATTTTTCATTTATGTGTGGAATTGTTGCATATATCGGTCATAAAGAGGCTTATCCTATTATAGTTAAAGGGTTAAAACGACTTGAATACAGAGGGTACGATAGCGCTGGAGTTGCTTTGTTGAATCAAAGTGGAATGACTATTTTCAAAAAGCAAGGTAAAGTTGCCAATTTAGAGGCTGAAGTGGATGGGAAAGATTTTTCTGGACATGCTGGAATTGGACATACCCGTTGGGCGACACATGGAGAACCAAATGACGTAAATGCTCATCCACATTATTCGGAAGATGGGAAAATCGCATTAATTCACAATGGTATTATTGAGAATTATGATTCATTAAAGCGTGAATTAATCAACATTGGGTATACGTTCAAAAGTGAAACAGATACTGAGGTGTTGACTTACCTTATAGATGACATTAAGAAAAAGTCCAACGTTTCTATCGCTGAAGCAGTTCGATTGGCATTGCATCAAGTAGTAGGTGCGTACGCAATCGTTGTTCTAAGTGAAGAAAATCCAAATCAATTGGTTGCTGCTAGAAAAAGTAGTCCTCTTGTTGTTGGTATTGGAAGGGAAGGTGATTTTTATTTGGCTTCTGACGCTACACCAATAGTGGAATACACGAAGCGCGTTGTCTACATGGAAGATGAAGAAATTGCCGTTGTTGATTTGAAGGATGGTTTGAAGCTTTACAGCATGGATGATGTGGCAAAAACTCCTTACGTACAAGAGTTGGAAATTCAACTTGAAGCACTTGAAAAAGGTGGTTACGAGCACTTTATGCTAAAAGAAATACACGAGCAACCTCGTTCAATAAAGGATTGTTTCCGTGGAAGATTAAATGCGCAAGAAGGTTGGGTTAATCTTGGAGGCGTTAAGGATTATGAGGATAAAATGGCAAATGCCAACCGAATAATTATGATTGCATGTGGAACTTCATGGCATGCAGCATTGGTTGGTGAATACCTTTTTGAAGACTTAGCTCGGATAAATGTAGAGGTTGAATACGCCAGTGAATTTAGATACCGCAATCCTATAATTAGTGAAAAAGATGTCGTAATCGCCATTTCACAATCTGGTGAAACAGCAGACACTCTGGCTGCTTTAGAATTAGCAAAATCTAGAGGAGCAACCATATTAGGTATCTGCAACGTAGTTGGATCTTCTATTTCTCGCATTACAGATGCCGGTTCTTACACTCATGCTGGTCCAGAAATTGGCGTTGCATCTACAAAAGCATTTACTGCTCAAGTTACTGTGTTAACACTAATGGCGCTTGCTCTTGCGAAGAAAAAAGGAACTCTAAGTGATTCTAAATTCCGAGGTATTTTATCAGAGTTAGAAGCTATTCCTGGAAAAGTTGAACAAATTCTAGAGAAAAATGACATTATTAAGTCAATTGCTTTTCAATATAAAGACGCTAGAAATGCTCTCTATTTAGGACGTGGAAGTTCTTTCCCAGTTGCATTGGAAGGTGCTTTGAAGTTAAAGGAAATATCTTATATCCACGCTGAAGGATATCCTGCCGCTGAAATGAAACACGGACCAATTGCCTTAATTGATGAGGAAATGCCTGTATACGTTATTGCTACTAAAGGAACTTCTTACGAAAAAGTAGTAAGTAATATCCAAGAGGTAAAAGCGCGAAAAGGAAAAATTATAGCTATCGTTACGGAAGGTGATGTACAAGTCAAAGAAATAGCTGATTACATTATTGAAATTCCTGAAACAGATGAAAATCTTGTTCCGCTCTTGGCAACAATTCCGTTACAACTTTTGTCTTATCACACCGCTGTTATGAGAGAATGCAATGTTGATCAACCAAGAAACTTAGCGAAATCAGTAACAGTAGAATAATGGATGTATCACTTTCAAATAAGCATAAAGACTTCTTTGAAAACGTATTCGATGTTGTACGGTTAATTCCGCAAGGCAGAGTTACTTCTTATGGTGCAATTGCTAAATACCTTGGAACTCCCAAATCAAGTAGAATGGTTGGATGGGCGATGAACGCATCCCATAAATATGCCGATATTCCGGCACACAGGGTTGTGAATCGAAATGGGATTCTGACTGGTAAGTTTCATTTTAGTGACGTGAATGAAATGGAGAACAGATTATCCAAAGAGAATATCCAAGTGAAAAATGATAAAATTATTGATTTTAAACTAGTGTATTGGGATCCAACAATTGAATTGCAGCTCTAATTTGAAAAGACTTCTTTAAGGAATAATTGTTCATTTCCAGACAATCTTGCCAACAAATTTATTTCGTTGTAAATTTCTCTTTCTTCCACGCTGGATATTTCACCAGAGTACATCAAATCATTTGATTTCAATCCAGTCAATCGTGCTTTTAAAGTCTTTCCTTCCTTCAAGCACTCCTCATATTCTGAGGTACAAGAAGTCAGTGAAAAGAAAAATCCAATAAAAACAACTAGTAATGTTAGTTTCATAACACAAATTTACGGCGAGTTAAATAAGTAAACAAAAAATTCGTTCAGCCGACTCCCATAAATATTCATTTAAAATGCACAACTCTTCATAATAATTTCTAGAAGCCGATTCACTAACCATTAAACATCTTATCTTCGTAATATGATTTATGTAACAGGCGGTACTGGATTACTTGGCAGTCATCTCTTAATTGATTTAACGCGTGAAAACCAACCTATCAGGGCCATTTATAGATCCAAGGAGAAGCGCAAGCAAACTGAACAACTCTTTAAATATTATTATCCTGATAATTGGCAATCTAAATTTGAACAAATTGAATGGGTACTGGGAGATATTTTAGATGTTCCTTTTCTAAACGATTCAATGAAAAATTGTGAGTACGTGTACCATTGCGCGGCTCTCGTATCATTTCACAAAGGCGATTTTAATCAGTTGATAAAAATTAATCGCGAAGGAACTGCTAACATCGTAAATGCTTGCCTAAGTTTAGGAATTAAGAAATTGTGCTATGTTAGTTCAACTGCGGCGATCGGTGCTTCGACAGCCTCATCACCCGCTATTACTGATGTTACTGAGACTGTTGAAGTAATTTCGGAAAAAACCAAATGGAAAAACACACCTACAACAAGTGGATACAGTATTTCAAAATACAATGCTGAACGAGAAGTTTGGAGAGGAATTGAGGAAGGCCTGAATGCAGTAATAGTTAATCCATGTGTTATTTTAGGTGCAGGAAACTGGAATGACAGTTCGTTGACCATTTTTAGAACTTTGAAAAAAGGACTGAGATTCTATCCTCCTGGAAAAAATGCGACTGTTGATGCGCGGGATGTATCAAATATAATGGTTACACTAATGAAAGGCGATATTCACTCCGAGCGCTTTTTATGCATCGGTTCGAATCAATCGTTTTACGATTTAATGAATGAGATATCAAAGCAATTGAACGTTAAGCCTCCCTCGGTGAAAACAAGTCGCTTCTTGGTAGAAATTGCCCGAAGAATCAGCTGGTTTTTCTCAATTTTCAGTTCTAAAAAACCTTCTATTACTAAAGAAACAGTTGAAAGTTTATTTGGGGAAAGAACCTACGACAATTCAAAGATAATATCGGAAATTGGTTACACATTCAAGACCTTGGAAGAGACGATCGAAAATGCTATCAAAGGAAGGATATCTTAATCGTAGAATTCATAATCCTGAAAACGCAAAATCATCATAAACCCTGTACTTACCTGTTTGGTAATCACAGTCGCTAATAATTTCGACTTACTGTTGTAGATTATTTGAATATCCGTGGTAAAAACACCGTCCTTGAAAATATGTTTTTCAATTAAATTACCCAGTTCATCATACCTAAACTTAAACTCTTCGATAATTCCTTCTTTTCGATTACTCGTTTTTTGAATGCTCGCCAATTTACCGTGATCGTCATACGCAAAAGTATTGGTGTACGTAGTTGAGGTCATTCGTATACGCTCTACTTTCTCCACCAAATAACCAATCGAATCATAACGCACAAATTCATCTAAATAGGGCAAGTCGTAATTGTTATATCGTGTCATTTTCGTTTGATCACCATAATCACTGTATTCAATCCTCTCTTTGTTAAAGGATAATGAACGAACGATTTCGCCTAAAGAATCTATATCTCGCATGTACTCTTCAGTAATAACACGGCCTTGGTCATCATATGTGTAATGAATCGTTAAAAATCCATCCATATCTGTCTTACGGTGAGTAACTAATAAATTCTGATGATTGTATTCATAAATATTCCACACAGTATCTTTTGTTCCATCAGAAGTATTTGTCTCATAAGATGATTCCAAATGCCCCTCTTTGTCAAAATTATATACGTATTTGAACGATGTGGTTTTCATGGCTTCACCCGTCTTTTTGCTGTCTCTTATACACATCTCCGAGCCCACGAGACAGGCAGAAATCTC
>OLID01000109.1_pt1 | contig 49798 bp, 43 predicted proteins | sample 1609361 | NCBI WGS metagenome assembly OLID01 (sample SAMN05416778, study PRJEB24817) | seawater metagenome | isolation source: Sea water | place: Canada:Atlantic | collected 2013-07
TCTACACAGAGTAGATCGTCGGCAGCGTCAGATGTGTATAAGAGACAGCAGGTAAAATGGGGCGATACAGTCGCACGGCCTCGGCAAACAGTTCATGAGCGCCATGGCGAACCCAGGCATTGCCGTAGTTGACGCGAGCCGGTCTGGGGTGCAGCGGATCAGGCCGGCGGCAATCTATGGACTGCTTGAACAGCGGCACGCGGGTTTCATGCCACAAACGTTGTCCGAACAGTAACGGGGAGTTGCCAGAGATGGCCATGACCAGCGGTGTCACCAACTGGATGGCATTGTACAGGTCAGCGAACTCGTCGGGCGCTACTTTCAGATGAACCTGAAACGAGGTATTGGCGCCTTCAAGCGTGACGTCCTCCATTTCCAGATCGATCCGGTCTTCTCCGTGAATATCGATTCGGAACGGACCGCCGCGGATGCGCCGGAGTTCATCGGTCAAGGCATGGTAGCGTGGCTCGTCGGTCATCACCGACATGCCCAGGTCACCGGCGCGCAAAGTTGGCAGGATACCTATCGGAAACACGCTGCCCTGCCACCGCGCGGCGCAGGCATTGATCCGCGCCAGCGCAGACAACGCCTGCTCTTCGGTTTTCGCAAAACAGTTGTCGCTTACCAGTACCGGAGTGAAATTGTATTCGAGATTAAAGCGGTTCAGTTCCAGCGTCAGTTGCTTGTCACCAAGCGCCTGTTGTATCTCTTTGTTGATGGCCAGTGGCCGGCCATCAGCGTCGACGATATACAGCTCCAGCTCAGCGCCAAACGATCTGGGACCGATACCAAAATCCGGGGAATGCAGCAGCATTTCCAGACTTTTCAGATTGCTCCCCAGCCGATCGCGGAACCTGACAAAATCGTCATCTGTGAAGTCAGTCTGCTCTGTCGCCTGTCCCATCAGTGCTCCATTGATGTATCCTGATGCCCTCGGGTAGTATCCTACAAACGCCCAGAGAATAACACGAACGAGGACATAGCATGGCTGAGGACGTACTTAAGTTCTGGTTTGAAGAACTTGAACCCGCACAGTGGTGGAAAAAGGACCAGGCATTTGACGCCATGATCGAGGAACGTTTCGGCAGGCTGCACAGGCAGGCTGTCTGCTGCGAACTGTATACCTGGCGCCGGACAGCCCGCGGGCGACTGGCTGAAATTATTGTTCTGGATCAGTTCTCGCGCAACATGTTCCGGGACACTGCACAAGCCTTCAGTGCCGACCCGCTTGCCCTGGCGCTGGCCCAGGAGGCCGTCGCCGCCGGGGCTGACGCGACCCTGACGCCGGTGCAACGCAGCTTCCTCTATATGCCCTACATGCACAGTGAATCCCGGCTCATCCACGAACAGGCCGTTGACCTGTATACCCGCAATGGTATCGAGGAAAATCTCAAATTCGAGATTCGCCACAAGGAAATCATTGATCGGTTCGGGCGCTACCCCCACCGCAATAGTATTCTCGGGCGACCATCGACTGCCGACGAACTAGCCTTCCTGCAGCAGCCCGGCTCTTCCTTTTAACGCGAGCAGAAAAAATCACGTAATGATAATGATTATTGTTTGCGTTTTTATTTGTTAGCTTTTATGATGGTGTCTCCTTGCCACCATGACCAGACAAAAGGAGCGCAACCCATGGCCGAAAGCTGTCAAAAGCCGGCCACCACCGGCATCAGTAAACCGACGCCCGTCGTCAGCAGCAAAACCCTGTTCCAGGGTCGGAATATCATTGCCATCGAACACAACGGTGAACGATACGCCTTGCGTATCACCGCGAGCGGCAAGTTGATACTGACCAAGTAAAGCTTTAACCCCGGTTCCCAACCGACGTAGTAAGCGTCACGTAACGCTGCGATCCCCTCATTGCAGCGGTTTCGAGTCCAGCCAGCCACCCCGATGCGACATGCATGGCAGCCAGCCCGACTCTCTTTTTTTTCAGGAGAGCTATGCCATGCCCACAACATATGCATTCAAGTACCCCAAAGTTGGACAAATCCCCGGTACGCGCCGGGCCCTCAGCATACTGGTCCCTGCCCTGCTGGCTGCAACATCGCTGTCAGCGCAAACGCAACAGGCCGGGAACAACACCTCGGTCGACGAAGTTATCGTCACGGCAACCTACCTGCAACGCAGCGCACAGGATATTGCCGGCACCGTGTCAGTCGTCACCGATGAAGAAATCAGACAGACCCTGTCAGACAGCCTGGCCGATGTCGTTCGTTACCAGCCAGGACTGGGCATGGACACCGCTGCCCGGGGCGGTGACGAAGGTTTCAGCATCCGCGGCATCGGTGGCAATCGCGTACTGACCGTCATTGACGGTGTGCGCAGCACCGATATGTATGCGGCGGGACCCTCGTCCTACGGCAAGGACGGGTTCGAAGTGGATGATCTGAAAGCGGTGGAAGTGATCCGCGGTCCCGCTTCCGTGCTTTATGGAGCAGATGCCCTGGGCGGCGTGGTATTGCTGCGCACCCGTGATGCGGATGACTACCTGTCAGCGGGCCAGTCCATTCACGCGGATATTCGTGGCAGTGGCAGCAGCGACAACAACCAGCGCAAACTCGGTGCCACCATCGCCGGCCAGTCCGGCACCATCGGCAGCGTGCTGCAGCTGACCCGACGCGAATTTGAGGAGCAGGACATCAAGGGTCCGGGCTCACTTAATCCGCAGCAGGGCGAAAGCCGCAACCTGTTCTGGAAGACCCGTTGGAAGGCCACCGCCAATCAGTCACTGCAACTGGCTGTTGACGCCAGTGATCGCGACATAGACACACAACTGGACAATGAACTGGGCAGCAGCGTGTCCCGCTCGGTCGGCAAGGACACCACCCAGCGGCGCCGCATCAGCCTGATGCATGACTGGGCCTTGCAGGGCACGCTGGCCGACAACATCAGTACACGTCTGCATCGCCAACGTACGGATGCCGACCAGCAGACCGAACAGACCCGCATCAGCTATGCCTTTGTCAATCCCAGGAACCCGGCCAGCTTCCGTGGCAGCCAGGCTGAACGCTTCACCAGTCTGGAGTTCAATCAGGACACCGTCAGCGGCATGATTGTCGCCAGCAAGCGTCTGTCGCTGATCAACAGCAACCACGACCTGGTATACGGCCTGAGCTACGAGCGCACCGACACTGAGCGCCCCCGCGACCGATTCGATACCGAGCTCAGCACCGGCGCCGTCAGTTACGCCATTCCCAGCTATCCGATGGCGCCACCGGAAGTTTTCCCCAACAAGACTTTCCCGGACACCCGCACGGTGCGCAGCGGTGTTTTTATCCAGAATGAAATCTCTCTCATGGACGAGAACCTTATTGTCATCCCGGGCCTGCGCTATGACCGCTATCAAATGGATCCGCGCAACGATGATCTGTTCACCGGTACCGGCGACATCTCCGACTGGGGTGGGTTTGAGATCAGCAAATTTGATGAGAATAATGTGTCCTATAACCTGGGCGCGATCTACAGAATCAATGGCCGTCTCAGCGGTTTCGCTCAATATGCAGAAGGTTTCCGGCCCCCTAATTTTGACGAAGCCAATCAGGCGTTTGTCAATCTGGGCCATGGTTACGCCACCGTCCCCAATCCTGACCTGGACGCTGAGACCAGTCGTGGCCTGGAAGTTGGTTTGCGGGGGACTACCAATGCCGGCCGCTTCAGCGTCGCAGTATTTGACAACCGTTACGACGACTTCATTGAAAGCGCTCTGGTAGGCATGCAGGACGGCATCATGCTGTTTCAGGACAGCAATGTGGGCAAGGCCCGCATCTATGGTGCCGAAGCCACCTATGACTGGCAGTTGAGCAGTCAGCTGTCCTGGCGCAATTCGCTGGCCTGGGCGCGTGGCCGCGATGAAACCAATAGCAACGAACTCAACTCGGTGGATCCGGTGACGCTGGTCAGCGGCCTGCGCTACCAGACCAGCGAACGCTGGGCCATTGAGGGCATCGCCACCGTTGTGGCCGCAAAAACAGACGTGGCCGCAGACGATCAGGTAACGGGTGACGCCTACCAGGTGCTGGATCTGATCGGCCACTACAACCTTTCGCCAAGTGCCAGTATCCGCTTTGGCGTGTTCAACGTCTTCGATACGCAATATGCACGCTGGAGCCGTATTCGCGGCTTGAGCGCAGACGACAGCGACGCCATTGCCGATCGCCAGGCGCCCGGCACCAACGCCCGGCTGGCGTTTAATTTTTCATTCTGACACGACAACTTTTTGCTGCCCGACCAGGGCAGACTGGAGAATTTTGTGATGACAATTATTCGAGGTATTTCACTCGCCACCTGGTGTTTTCTGATGCAGGCGACAGCGCTGCACGCCCAGAACCTGGGCCACGTCGGCGAGGGCAAATTTGGCGTCGTGGTCATGGCGCACGGTGGTCCACAGACATGGAACGAGGGCGTCTCGCGGATGCTACAGCCACTGGGCAAACAGTATGAACTGGAGATCGCATTCGGCATGGCTGATGCCTATTCATTGCAGGAAGCGATCAGCAAACTGGAGTCACGTGGCGTTACCGATATCGGTGTGGTGCGTTTGTTTATCAGCGGCGAAAGCTGGCTGGAGCGCACCGGGCAAATTCTGGGCCTGCAGGAAGGTGCACCCGAGCGACCGGCACCGGCGCCGGCTATCCATGGCCACCAAGGGGAGCATGGCGAGCACGGGGGACATGCTGCCCCGCACACAGGACACCGCATGGAATTCTGGCGCGTTGACAGCGATGCCCGGTTCCGCCTGAGCCAGGAAGGCCTGTCGCAGGCGCCGGAGATGGATGCCGTACTGGTTGAACGAACCGCCGCATTGAGCAAGGATCCGCAAAATGAGGATGTCCTGATACTGGCACATGGACCCGGTGACGATGCCGAAAACGAACGCTGGATACGCTACATCAGCGAACGCACCAAGGCGCTGCGCGAGAGTTACAATTTCAACAGCATCAAAGTGGCCACCTTGCGAGAAGACTGGCCGGAAAAGCGCGAAGCCGCGCAGCAGATTGTTCGCGATTATGTGGCTGCCGCCAATGAAGCTGGCCGGACAGCGCTTGTTGTGCCCTACCGGGTCTACGGTTTTGGCCCCTACGCCGAGGTGCTTGACGGACTCGATTATGTGGCCGATGAGACCGGCCTGGTGCCGCACCCGGCCGTGGCGGACTGGATTGCCAGACAGATCCGGTCGCTCGAGTAACGCCGCTGGAATAACGCCGCTTCAATAGCGCGTATGGGCACCAAACATTTGCCGTTCGGCCGGGCAATGCCGGCTGGACGGCATTGCCTTTAGCCGCTATTCTCGAACTGATCAAAACAACAAGATCAACACCGGGAATCGCGCAACATGCTACAGCTGGATATCGCAACACTGACGCTGACCTTTGTCAGTATGGCACTGACCACGGCCATTGTGTTGTTCCTGATCTGGCGTATCAATCGCGACATGCCGGGCGTCAGACTGTGGCTACTGGGCGGCGTGCTGTTGTTGACGTCCACCTTGACGCTGTTTCTGGGCGTGCAACTGAATTTCCCGGAAGGTGTTGCACCCTTTTTGAGTAACTCGCTCAGCTTGCCGGGCAATATGTTATTGATGGAAGGCACGCTGCGTTTTCGGGGTTTCCGCAGTCGACGTCGCTGGGCTTTGCTGCTGGCCCTGATTCCCGTGTTTCTGTTGGCATCGTGGATCAACCGCTTTGACGCGGCAGCCCGTTATATGTTTCACGACTCGTTCACCATGACCTTCATGCTGATTGCAGCGATTGCGTTCGTCTGGCGCCCCGTAAGCCGGGAAGAGCTCATTGCCAATGCACTTGCCGGCTTCGGCGCAGCACTGATGGCGCTCTCCGTAGGTTCACGGCTGCTGATGTCATTGATCAACAGTGACCAGGTTATGAGCGGAACCGGTTCAACAGTGACACAATGGTATCTGTTCACCGGCACCAATTTTTATGTCATGTGGATGTTTGGTATCAGCGTGGCATGTTATTTCCGCTCACGGCAACAGGTCATGCAGATGGCACGCGAAGATTCTCTGACCGGGCTGCCGAACCGTCGCTGCATTGATGAGCGACTCTCCCAGACCCTGGCTGAATGCAAGCGCAGCGGGGAAGCATTTGCTGTGATCATGGCTGACATTAACGATTTCAAGCTGGTTAATGACCGATTTGGGCACAGCGCCGGTGACCATCTGTTGCACAGTATTGCTGACCGCCTGCGCGAAGCCGTGCGTGAAGCCGACTTCGCCGGCCGCCTGGGTGGTGACGAATTCCTTGTCATTGCCCGCCCGATCGACTCGCAGGAAGTGCTTGAGCAGGTCGTCAGTCGCTTGCGTGCACGCCTGGAAGGGCCACTCGCCATTCCCGGTGGCAGCTTTACCGTCAGTGTCAGCATCGGTGCCATCGTCTGCCGTGACGGCGCTGATACCGCCGACCAGTTGCTCGGCGCTGCCGATGCCGAAATGTATCGGGACAAGGCGCGTATGAGGGCTGAAAAATAACACCAAAGCCGCTGGACGTTGTTCATCGCTGTCGCTATGCTGCGCGGCATTCTCACTCCCAGTTTTCCAGGTGAGTCCGCGGTCCGATAAGGAGTGTCGCATGACGATAATCTTGTTTGTTGCAGGCCTGGTATTTCTGATCATCGGTGCAGAATTTCTGGTGCGGGGCGCCGGCCGTCTTGCCGCCGCTGTTGGTATCTCTCCGCTGGTAGTGGGTCTGACTGTGGTTGCCTTTGGTACCAGCGCGCCAGAGCTGGCAGTCAGTGTAAAATCCGCGCTCGCTGACCAGGCCGGCATCGCTGTCGGCAACGTCGTTGGCAGCAATATTTTCAACGTGCTGTTCATTCTCGGTGTATCCGCGCTCATCGTACCGCTGGTGGTTTCCAGTCAGCTGATCAGGATGGACGTACCCATCATGGTGGCGCTCTCAGTGCTGGTTATGTTGCTGGCGCTCGACGGTGGCTTCAGCCGGTTTGACGGCATCGCCTTGTTCGCCGGGCTGCTCATCTATATCGGCGTGCTGATTACCATGAGTCGCAGGGAAAGTGCGGCAGTCAAACTGGAATTCGCAGAGGAATACGGGGTTGCGCCCGATGCCAAAACCAGCTGGTTCAAGGATACACTGCTGCTCATTATCGGGCTGGCGCTGCTGGTGACCGGATCACGCTGGTTTGTCGACAGTGCGGTAACGTTTGCGCAATACCTCGGTGTCAGCGAACTGGTCGTGGGACTGACGATTGTTGCTGCCGGTACTTCCATGCCTGAAGTGGTGACTTCTATCATTGCCGCACTGCGCGGCGAGCGGGACATTGCCGTCGGCAACGTGGTTGGCAGCAATATATTCAACCTGATGGGCGTGCTTGGTGTCGCCAGCATCATTGCGCCAACCGGCATTGTCATATCGCCCGAATTCGTACGCTTTGATATTCCGGTGATGATACTGGTCGCTCTGGCCTGCGTGCCCATCTTTTTTACCGGCGGTGTCATCAGTCGCCAGGAAGGGGCCGTGCTGCTGGCATACTACGTGGCTTACACGGCATACCTGATCATGGTGGCAACTGCCAGTGACGCCTTGAGCTGGTTTGGTCCGATGATGCTGTTTGTCGCCATCCCGCTGACCTTTATTACCATGCTGGCGCTGGCCGTTCGTGAAACACGGCGTCGCAAATCCCAGTAGCAAACAGCGTAAGCAATTAGCGTTCCACAAGTCAGGTTACAAAATATTTCATCTGGCTACTCTCCCGCCGCTTGCCAAGCAGGCGTATGCTACTCCGGCGCTGTACTCTCAGCGCCGGAATTTATCACCATGAAAGAAAAAATTATGTGGGGCGTAATTGCCCTGGTCGGTGCGGTGTGTCTTGCTGTACTGGCGTTGCACCGTGGCGAAACCATCAGCGCGTTGTGGCTGGTGGTGGCAGCATTATCCGTGTATCTGATTGCCTATCGTTTTTACAGTCGTTTTATCGCTGATCGTGTCTTACAACTGAATCCCGTCCGTCCCACGCCCGCCCACACCATGAGCGACGGCCTGGACTACGTGCCGACTCACAAGTGGGTACTGTTCGGGCACCACTTCGCCGCCATCGCCGGCGCCGGTCCGCTGGTCGGCCCGGTGCTGGCCGCGCAGATGGGTTACCTGCCCGGCACCTTGTGGATTCTGGCCGGTGTCGTGTTTGCGGGTGCCGTGCAGGACATGATCATTCTGTTCCTCTCCACTCGCCGCAACGGTGCCTCCCTCGGCGACATGATTCGTCGCGAGATGGGCTCGGTTGCCGGTATCGTGGGTTTGATCGGCATCATGGCCATTCTGATCATCCTGCTGGCGGTGCTTGGCATGATCGTCGTCAAGGCGCTGGTCGGCAGTCCCTGGGGCGTTTTTACGCTGGCAGCCACTATTCCGATCGCGTTGTTCATGGGTATATATCTGCGTTACATACGGCCCGGTCAAGTCGGCGAAATTTCCGTCATCGGTTTTGTCATGCTGATACTTGCCCTGATCTACGGGCAGGCGGTTGCCGCGCACCCATACTGGGGTGAAGTCTTCAACCTTGACGGCAAGGCACTGACGCTGTGGCTGATGGGTTACGGGTTTATCGCATCCGTGTTGCCGGTCTGGTTACTGCTGGCACCACGGGACTATCTGTCCACCTTCCTGAAAATTGGCACCATCGCTGGCCTGGCCATCGGTATATTGGTGGTCAACCCGGCGCTGAAAATGCCAGCGGTCACGCCGTTCATTGACGGCAGCGGCCCGGTGTTCTCCGGCGCGCTGTTCCCGTTCCTGTTCATTACCATTGCCTGTGGTGCGGTGTCCGGCTTCCATGCGCTGGTCTCCTCCGGCACCACGCCAAAGATGATCGACAATGAGGGGCACGTGCGCCCCATCGGTTATGGCGCGATGCTGGTGGAGTCTTTCGTGGCGATCATGGCACTGATTGCAGCCTGCGTGCTGGATCCTGGCGTCTACTTCGCGCTGAACAGCGGCCCGGGTGTGATCGGCACCACCGTCGAAAGCGCATCGGCTGCCATCAGCCAATGGGGATTTGTGGTGACGCCGGACATGCTGAATCAGTTGGCCGCAGATATGGGTGAGGGCAGCATTCTGTCACGGACCGGTGGCGCCCCCACTTTCGCGGTCGGCATGGCGTTTATTCTGTCGGAGGCGATGGGCGGCGGCACCATGATGGCGTTCTGGTACCACTTCGCCATCCTGTTCGAAGCCCTGTTCATTCTGACCACCCTGGATGCCGGTACGCGCGTTTGCCGCTTCCTGATGCAGGACCTGTTGGGCACTATGGTACCGGCCCTCAAGGACACCAACAACATCGGCGCCAACCTGCTGGCCACCGCACTGGTGGTCGCGGGATGGGGCTACTTCCTTTATCAGGGTGTGTCGGATCCGTTTGGCGGCATCAATACTCTGTGGGCGCTGTTTGGGATCTCCAACCAGATGCTGGCGGGCATCGCGCTGATTCTGGCGACCGTGGCACTGGTGCGTATGGGTCGGGGTCGCCTGGCCCTGGTACCGGCCGTGCCTGCGTGTTGGGTACTGATGATTACCATGTTCGCTGGCTGGCAGAAACTGTTCAGCGACATTCCTGCCATTGGTTTTCTCGCGCATGCCGAGGTCTTTGCCAGCGCCATTGCGCGCGGTGAGGTACTGGCGCCGGCGACGACCATGGCACAAATGCAGGCGGTGGTATTTAATGACCGTATTAACGCCTTCATGACAGTGTTCTTCATGATCGTGGTGGTGACAATGGTGATTTTTGCCATCAAATCCGTTCGCCAGGCGATGAAAACGCCGCCGAGCGTGGAAGCCGATCTGGTTCAAGGGTATGCGTAATGAAACCACTTCCGGAACACGCTTCCCTTAAACAATCGTTGCAATACGGGCTGGGCATGACTGCCCAGACCCTGCGTCTGATGATTGGCGTCGGCGACTATGACGCCTATGTTGCACATATGCAGGGGCATCATCCTGATGCCCCTGTGCTAGACTACGCGGCATGGTATCGTAATCGCGTCGAGGCACGTTATGGCGGCGGAGATGGCAAGGTCAGCCGCTGCCCCTGTTAGTCTGTTGGCGTGCATCGCAACAGGGAGAAGCTATCTTGAAAACCATCGGACTACTCGGCGGTATGAGCTGGGAATCTACACAAAGCTACTATCGGGCGCTCAACGAGGGCATCAAGACCGGACTGGGCGGCTTGCATTCGGCTAAGATTGCCTTGTACAGCGTGGATTTTGCCGAAATAGAAACCCTGCAGCACCAGGGCGAGTGGGACAAAACCGCTGACATTCTGGGCAATGCGGCATTGTCGGTGCAGCACGCCGGCGCCGACTTTCTGTTGATCTGTACCAACACCATGCACAAGGTTGCCCCTCAGATTCAGGCCAGGATTGATATCCCCGTTCTGCACATTGCCGATGCCACGGCCAATGTGCTGATTGCTGATGGCATCACACGTGTCGGCCTGCTGGGGACCCGCTTCACCATGGAACAGGACTTTTACAAAGCGCGTTTGCAGGCACAGGGTATTGATGTGCTGATTCCGAATGAAGACGACCGCACGACCATACACGACGTGATCTATTCGGAACTGTGTCTGGGGGTTATCAACAACACCTCAAAACAGCGTTTTCTGGACATCGTTTCCCGGCTCGCCGCCAGCGGTGCGCAGGCCATCATACTGGGGTGCACCGAAATCGCGTTATTGATTCAGCAGCAGGACACCGATGTTCCGCTGTACGACACCACGGCGATTCACGCCAGGCAGGCAATCGCCGTGGCATTAAACAAGACCCCGTTGCCGGATCGTATCGGCGCAGACTAGCCCGTGAACAGACGACTGGCGAGCCACATGAGCACTGCGTAGCGCAGGCCCTTGCCTGCCAATACCAGCACTACGAACACACTGAAGCGCATACGCAATATACCCGCTACAAAGGTCAACGGGTCGCCCACCACAGGCAACCAGGCAAATAGCAGGCTCCAGTAACCATAACGCTTGAAATGCTGCTGCGCTCGCTGCAAACTGTCGCTGCTGACGGGAAACCAGCGCCGGTGCTGAAAACGCAGAATCTCGCGACCCAGATACCAGTTGACACAGGAGCCCAGGGTATTTCCCGCCGTTGCTGACAACCACAACAGCAGCGGACTCAGCCCCTGCTGAAACAGCGCCAGTAGCAGAACCTCGGAGGAGGCAGGCAGCAGCGTGGCGGCGATGAAGCCGGTTATAAAAAGTGAAAGGTAAGACAAGTGGCACTCTTAATGCTTTGCTATTCAGATTCGGGTAGCCTGGCTGGGGGACCAGACAAATTATCGCGGGTGATGTGCCCGCCGGACAGACCGGTTCATACTCATGCCCAATATCCTGATTGTTGATCTGCGCATCAGTGCCGACGAATTTCTGCGGCACTATCAGGGCTCGGCCCGTCACGTCTCCTGCCGCGCGCGTGACGGTCGGCGCGTGCAGTTCCCCACCTCCATCCTGCAACGCTTTGTCAGCCATGAGGGCATCCGGGGCAGTTTCCGACTGGAGCTGGATGACAATAACAAGCTGATTTCAGTGTCGCAGATCGGCAAGCCCTGACGCCCTTTTCAGGTCCGGTAGCTCGCGTCCTTGGCATCCAGCGTACGCATCAGGCCCGGCCACAATAGCGGCGCCACTTTGGGTAAGGTCTCGGACTGTTTGCGGGTAGTGTCAATGGCCTGCTGGGAAGGCATGCACAGTTCACCGCCGGCCTGGGCGCGTATCTGCTTTTCACAGGCGTTTTCCAGAAAATACATCAGCGTAAAGGCTTCAGGAACGGTCTTGCCGACGGTCAGCGTGCCGTGATTGCGCAGAATCATGATGTCCTTGTCGCCCAGATCCTGAACGATGCGCTCACGTTCATCCAGGTTCAGTGCCACACCTTCATAGTCGTGATAGGCAATGCGCGGATGCACCAGCATGGCCGTCTGGGTGATCGGCAACAGGCCCTCTTTCTGCGCGGACACTGCCGTGCCGGCGTGATTGTGCAGATGCATGACACTGCCGGCGTCTTCGCGGGCCATGTGGATGGCGCTGTGAATGGTAAACCCGGCGGGGTTCACCTTGTAACCATTGTCCGACATGATCTCGCCCTGCTGATCCACCTTGACCAGCGAGGACGCGGTAATTTCATGAAACATCATGCCATAGGGATTGATCAGAAAATGGTGATCACCGCCGGGGACACGCGCCGACAGATGCGTAAAGATCAGGTCATCCCAGCCAAAATGCGCAACCAGCCGATAGGCAGCGGCCAGTTCTATCCTGACCTGCCACTCTTCGTCGCTGATATGAGATGGGCGCGAGTTGAAGATATCTTTGGCATTGGCACTCATGGGCAGCTCCGTGTCGTTAATCACAATGGGAGTGATTGTTGCGTGTTGCGCCGGCGGATTCCAGTCCTTTTTACCCTGTCTGACCGGCATTTCACTGCCGCTGGCGACAGATTGGCATCAATATGCTGACTGAGCGCAAGCTGTCTCAGAATTTTACACGATGTCCGGCGTATCGTCGGGCACGGGCAGCTCGAGGGTTTCCTTGATCTCCTCCATGACGATGTAACTTTTGGACTCGCGTACGCCAGGCAGTTTCAGCAGAATGTCCCCGAGCAGTTTACGATACGAGGCCATTTCCGAAATTCTGGCCTTGACCAGATAGTCAAAATCCCCGGACACCAGATGACACTCCAGAACATGCGGCAATTTAATGGCGGCTTTGCGAAAATCCTCAAAAATGCTGGCTGACTTGGACGTCAGGCTGATCTCGACAAACACCAGCAGATTGGCCTGCAATTTCTGCGGATTCAGGCGGGCGCCGTAACTCAGGATAAATTTTTCCCGCTCCAGACGTTTGACCCGCTCCATGCATGGGGTGGTGGATAGCCCGACCCGTTCACCCAGATCTACATAGGATATACGTCCTTCACGCTGCATGATGCGCAGGATCTGGCGATCAATCTTGTCCAGCTCGCGGCTGGAGGCTCTGCGAGTTTTCACGTTTTATTCCTGCATTAGCCACAAAAGACAGTGTTTTATCCTGCATTAGCACTTTCAATCAGAAAATACACGCAGTGGACTCATCTTACAATAGCTCCATCGTCCACCCACCAATTGACGGGTAAACGACTGGAGTTTTTTATGCAGAACGCACACCCCGGACACAGCATTATTCTTGGCGCCGGTGTTATTGGCATTACCAGCGCCTGGTACCTGGCCAAAGCCGGGCATCAGGTGACTGTGCTTGACCGCCAGCCTGGCCCGGCACAGGAGACCAGCTTTGCCAATGCAGGCATGGTATCACCCGGATATTCTGCGCCGTGGGCGGCGCCAGGCGTGCCGCTGAAAGCCATCAAATGGTTGCTGTCCAAACACGCGCCGCTGGCCATCCGTCCAACGGCGGACCTGAATCAGTATCGCTGGATGTGGCAGATGCTGCGCAACTGCACGGCTGACCGATACGCTACCAACAAGCAACGCATGATGCGCCTGGCCGACCACAGCCGGCAGTGCCTGATCGAACTGCGCTCGGAAACCGGCATTGACTATGAGCAGCGCCAGCACGGCACGCTGCAATTGTTCCGGACCCAAAAGCAGCTGGATGCTGCGGCAAAGGACATCGATGTATTGCAACAGCTGGGGGTGCCTTTTGAGTTGCTGGACAAAGCCGGCTGCGTACGTGCCGAGCCGGGACTGGCCAGCAGTCAGAGCAAATTTGTCGGTGGATTGCGTCTGCCGCTGGATGAAACCGGCGATTGCCAGTTGTTTACCGCCGAGCTTGAGACCCGTTGCCGCGCACTGGGAGTCCGCTTCCAATACGGTTGCGACATCAACTCGCTAAGCAGCGATGGCCAGCGCATTACTGGCGTTGACATTGCGACCCGAGAAGGCGACCGGCACACCCTGCACGCCGACAATTTTGTGCTGGCCCTGGGGAGTTACTCGCCTGAGTTGCTTCGCCCCCTGGGTATTGATCTGCCGGTGTATCCGGTCAAGGGCTATTCACTGACCGTACCAGTGCGCGACAGCAGCCGGGCGCCGACATCCACCATCATGGATGAAACCTACAAGGTGGCCATTACCCGGTTTGCTGACCGCATCCGGGTTGGCGGTACGGCGGAACTGGCGGGCTTTGACCTGCGGCTGCGCCAGAAGCCGCTGGCAACATTGAGGATGGTGGTCAACGACCTGTTCCCCGGCGGCGGCGACAACACTGACACCCGGTACTGGGCAGGTCTGCGACCAATGACGCCAGACGGCACCCCCGTCGTCGGCGCGACCGCCTTGGACAATCTGTTTCTGAACACGGGGCACGGTACTCTGGGCTGGACGATGTCGTGCGGCTCGGCTCAGGTGCTGGCCGACATCATCGACAGCCGGCGCCCGGCCATCGACACTCAGGGTCTGGACATCAGTCGCTACGGACGCCGGTCGCAACCTGGTCATGGTACCCGTGCGCTACCAGGACAAGGCAAAGACAAGCCTGCCTACTCCTGAAAAACATATATGCAACCTTGTGGTTGCATATAGCAATTCTCCTGGTTTACCATAAACGCAACCAGGAGGTTGCTTATGAACACACAAGACAAAATTGTCAAAGTTGTTGAAATCAAGGCCCCGGTGTCGCGGGTCTGGCAGGCACTGACCGACTACCGTCAGTTTGGTCAGTGGTTCTGCGTGGATCTGAATGAACCGTTTGCCCCGGGGTCACGCTCCACCGGTCTGACCACCTATCCCGGTTACGAAGGTCATGAGTGGCTGGCAAAGATCGAAACCATGGAACCGGAAGCCCTGTTCTCTTTCCACTGGCATCATGAGGACATCGAACCGGGTCTGCCTCCGGCGCAGCAGCCCACCACACGAGTGGAATTCAGGCTGGAAGAAACCGGCGACGGCACGCGCCTGACCATTACCGAGTCGGGCTTTGCGGCACTGCCGGAAACCAAACGTATTGAAGCCATCCGCCTCAACACCCAGGGCTGGGATATTCAGGCGAAACAGATCAGCGATTATGTCCTTGCCCACTGATCCGGCGCAGCTGCAGGAAACGGCGCCGGTCTTTGCTGCCCTGGGTGACAGCACGAGACTGGCTCTGCTGGCCAGACTGCAGGATGGCAGAGCACACGCCATCGTCGACCTGACCGAGGGCAGCGGACTGAGCCGGCAGGCGATCAGCAAACACCTGAACGTCTTGCAGGCCGCCGGCCTGGTCAGGCAGCAGCGGGTTGGCCGTGAACGTCGTTATCTGTTCCACCCCAAAGGCATTGAGCGCGCCAGAACCTATCTGGAAACGGCATCAGCGCAATGGGATGCGGCGATCACGCGACTCAAACTGTTTGCCGAACAGGACATCGACTGAGCGCGTGATTCACACCGCCTTGAGGATGATGTCCCATTCAGCCTGGCTGACCGGCATCACCGACAGGCGGCTGCCTTTTTTGACCAGCGCCAGATCGGCCAGGCCTGGCAAGGACTTCAATTCCTCCAGGGGCAGCAGCCGCGACAGCCTGTCGACAAAGACCATGTCGACAGCCTGCCAACGCGGCCTGTCCGCCGGACTTTTGCTATCAAAATAAGGTGACGCCGGATCAAACTGCGCCGGATCAGGATAGGCCGCGCGCACCACTTTGACGATACCGGCGATACCAATATGTTTGCAACTGGAATGGTAGATAAACACCTCATCGCCCACTGCCATGTCGCTCAGAAAATTACGCGCCTGATAGTTGCGCACACCTTCCCAGACGATGGCACGTCGCGGGTCAGCAGCGAAGTCATCAATACCGCATTCATCCGGTTCGGTTTTTGCCAGCCACTTTGCCATCGCCAATAACCCTCTTGCCGATCAATAGTCGAGCACTGTGCGCAGCATCTGCAACGCCAGCAGGATGACCAGCGCGGCAAACAGTTTTTTTAATGTGGCAACCGGCAGGCTGTGTGCCAGTCGGGCACCCAGCGGCGCCGACAGGAAACTCGCCGCCGCCATGGCCAGCACCGCCGGCCAATAGACAAATCCCAGCGTATACGCCGGCAGACTGGCCACACCCCAGCCGTTAAGGACATAACCCATTGACCCCGCCAGCGCGATGGGCAGACCCACCGCGGCTGATGTGCCAATGGCCGTCTGCAGGCGCACATTGCACCACACCAGAAATGGCACGGTCATGGTGCCACCGCCGATGGCGACCAGCGCAGAAACCCCACCGATACCGCCGCCCACCAGCGACAGCCCGGTCAGTCCCGGCAATTCACGCGCCGGATCGGGTTTGCGGTTGAGGATCATCTGCGCGGCCACGTAGGTCATGAACAGACAGAAAAAGATGGCCAGCGGCTGCGGCGATAACCAGGCAGCCAGAAAAGTTGCCGCGAAGGTGCCAACCACAATCCCGGGCGCCAGGCCACGCACGGCCGGCCACAATACCGCGCCGTGACCATGGTGCGCCCGCATACTGGCAATTGATGTGGGCACAATGGCGGCCATGGACGTGCCTAGCGCCAGATGTACAACGTACTCCGGAGCAAAACCCTGGGCCACGAACATCACGGTCAGCACCGGCACCATGACCGCGCCGCCGCCGATACCGAACAGGCCAGCGAGAAATCCGGTCAAAACACCCAACATCAGGTAACTGATTATCCACATTATCATGCGTTTATCTCACTTGCGGTTTCGATCCACGATCGGCACTATCGAACGGCCGGTCTTCAGCGGCATAAACATCGCATAACTCGCGATTGATGTCGAACGCACCCGTGTGGCTGTCACTAATCTGTCGCTTACGGGCACTAGCATGAGTCGTTATCAACCAGCCTTATGATCGGGGTGTAACCTTATGTCCTCTCCACGCTTTCCGTTTAGCCGCCGTCGTTTCCTGACGGTCTCTGCCACCATGCTGGGCGCCCTGTCAGTGCGTGGCCTGCCCATCCACGCTGCGGCGGCCGCGCACTTCACGCACGGAGTTGCCAGCGGTGACCCACTGCAGGACCGTGTCATTCTGTGGACCCGGGTCTTGCCTGGCAGCGGACGCGCGGAAACGGTCAATGTGCAATGGCAAGTGGCCAGCGATCAGGGATTCGATACGCTGATTGCCACCGGTGGCACACAGACCGGGCCTGACCGGGACTTCACCGTCAAGATCGACGCGGCCGGACTCGAGGCCGGGCACTCGTATTTTTACCGCTTTATCGTCGACGGTGTTACCAGTCCGGTGGGACGTACCCGCACATTGCCAGCGGCTGGCGTCGCTCAGGCCCGACTGGCAGTGGTGTCCTGTTCCAACTATCCGCAAGGTTACTTCAACGTTTATCGCGAAATTGCGGGCCGCGATTGTGATGCGGTTCTGCACCTGGGCGACTATATTTATGAGTATGCCGAGGGCGGCTATGCTGACGCCGAGATGCTGGACAAAGGCCGCAACGTACAGCCAGAACATGAAATCGTGTCGCTGGAAGACTACCGCATGCGTTACGGTCTTTACCGCTCCGATGCCGACCTGCAGGCCGTGCATCAGGCACACCCCTTCGTCTGCGTGTGGGACGACCACGAGATCACCAACAACACCTTCAAAACCGGCGCCCAGAATCACAACCCGGACCGCGGTGAAGGCGATTTTGATGTGCGTCGGCACGCGGCCATTCAGGCGTTTTACGAATGGCTGCCCATCCGTGAGCAAAGCAGTATTGAAGACGGCATCATTTATCGAAGTTTTGATTTCGGTGATCTGGCCACGCTGATCATGCTGGACACCCGCCTGGTAGCAAGAGACGAGCAACTGACCCATGACATGAACATCGATACCTTGCGCCGCGGTCTGGCGGATCCCGCCCGCACGGTAATGGGTGCCTCGCAACATGCCTTCCTGGAGACCGAATTGCGCCGTTCCAGCGCCGCCGGCATTCCCTGGCAGGTAATCGGCCAGCAGGTCATTATGGGTCGCAAGGAGATCCCGCAGGTTGCTGATGAAGCGTTTGCCGGTGACGTGCCGGATCGCTACCGCATGCTGCGTGAACGCGGCCAGATGGGCCTGCCGCTGAACCTGGACGCCTGGGACGGCTATCCGGCAGATCGCGAGCGCGTGCTGGAGCTGTTCCGCCAACACGCCAATAACGCGGTAGTGCTGGCCGGCGATACTCACAGTTCATGGGCGTTTGATCTGCACAACGACAGCGGTGAAGCCGTTGCGGTGGAGTTTGGCACGCCCAGTGTCTCGTCACCGGGCTTTGAGAATTTCATGCCATTACCGGAACCTGAACTGGTCGCCGCGTTCATGCACAGCAGTCCCGAGATGCGCTATATGCGCGGCCTGGGCAGAGGCTGGATGGAACTGGACATTACTTCGGAGCGTGTATCGACACAGTTCCTTTACGTATCGACGGTCAAGGAACAGGACTACCAGCTGGAAACAACGGAGCCGTTGATCGCCCTTGCGGGCGATCACACGATTCGTCAGTAAATACCGGCCAGATCCATTGCCTGCACCTGCTGCGCTGTCAGCTGGATAACGTGGTCACCCAGATCTACCTGGGTGCCCAGGTCTATCCCTGGCAGGGTGCCGGCAGCACCGAAGTAGTGTCCACCCACCTTCAACAATTCGATGTCGATCAGCGTGTCAGTCTCACCACTGAGTTTGCGGGTCAACACCAGCTGTTCGCCACCGTCTTCACGCAGTTGCCGTTGGAGCCAGAAGTCCTGTAGCCCGCCGGTGAACACCGCCACGTCTGTGCCATCGCCGCCATCAAGCAGATCATTGCCGTCACCACCCACCAGGCGATCATTGCCGGCCCCGCCGCGCAGAATGTCATTACCACTGCCAGCCGACCAGCCTGCTTCGCTGGTCTGGTAATCTGACACCAGTATCAGGTCGCCGGCCGCGTTGCTCAACAATTGCTCTGCCTCTTGTGCCTTCGCCAGCAACAGCATGGCACTGCCCCAACTGCCGCCGGCATTGAGGAAGTTCACGCCCTCGCTGATCAGAGATTCGCTGGCACTGCCTTTGCCCCAGACTGCCTCAATCAGCAGGGACACTTGCACTTCCAGTGCCTGCGGCAGCGGACCCTGGCTGTCGAAGAAGAAGGTGACTGCTTCCTGCGCCAGTTCCTCGGCCGTCAGTTCACTGTTGACGAAGGCGTTGAAGTCCATCAACTGTGCCCGGTCACCGGTCGCTGCCTTGTACAAGGTCGCCACCAGTTCCAGTCGATCCGAGGCCGCATAGCTGAACGCCAGTCGCCCATCACTGTCTCTGGCCGCGACACCGTCGGCCCACCAGGGACCCACATGGGTCACGGTGGCTGCATCAGCGGCAATCGCTTCGCTGGCGGTAAACTCACTCACCAGTTCGCCGTCTACCAGCCTGAACTGCCACTGACCGGCGTCACTGGCGCCGCCCTGCAACACATCGTTGTCGGTGCCACCTTCCAGCGTGTCGTTGCCCGCACCGCCGACCAGCCAGTCGTTACCACTGTCGCCGTACAACCTGTCGGCACCGTCACGCGAGCCTACCAGGTCATCACCGGCACCGCCGCGCAATACGTCATCGTCTTCACCAAGCACGATGATCTGGTTTCCGCTGTCGCCACTGACCACTTGGGACCCGCTGCCGCCGGTCATGCGCACATCACCGACCACGGCAGCGAACTGCACGTTCTCCAGTTGAATCACCGTGCCGGACGGCAGGCTGCGGGTATCGATCACCAGCGCTACGGATGGCGTGCCCGGTTGCGCGGGCGCAGCACTGACCAGAATGGGGTTGGCGGGTCCCGTTGTCGTGTTCGCCGGCACCGTAGGCACCAATGTGCGCACCACCAGATTGTCCGGGTCCGGCAGATCCTGCAGGAAGCCGCCGCCGGCGCCGGTCATCTCATCCCGGTCGCCCTGCTGCTCTGGTGTATTGGTACGTGAGCGGATCGCCGCAAGCAGGCCGCTGGCGCCACCGGCATTGCCGGCTGAACCGCTTTCCACGCGCATACCGACACCGGTAGGCAGACCGACTTCCAGAACACGGGTATCACCGTTGGTTACCAGCGGTACATTGGCCAGTTCAGCGTCACCGGTAGCTTCATCGCGGTTCTCGGTCACGATGCCGATATCAGTCACATTGACTGAGGTGCCGTCAGGCGCCGTGCCAGAAGATTCAGTGACTTCTGCGCCGTCTACAGTTTCGCCGGCCGGCGTTGGCGGCGGAGGATTCTGAACGGCGGCTGTTGCATCGCTGGTGACAGCTTCCGGCGTGTTGCCTTTATCCGTGTACTGCACCGTGACGGTGACTTTGCCACCCAGCATGTCATTGGTTAGCGTCAGCTTGTCCGTGGTTTCATCCGCGATGATTTTATCATCGGTTTTCCAGACATAGGCAAACGTGCCCAGACCGTCCACGTCGGTGAGGGTGTCTGTCACTGCAGTAAGTATTGAACCAACCTGAGCGGAACCAGTTAGGGTCACTTCGCCGGCGGGCGCGTCGTTGACCGCAGTGACCGTGATCGCCACAGAATCTGACGCCGCCGAAAATGCCGTTGCGCCGCCATTGGTGCTTGCATCCACCGTGCCGCCAGCGACACCCGCACTTCGGTCCCACGCCAGGAACCGCAGGACATCGCTGACAGTGCCATTTTTGTTTGCTTCAGGCTGCCAGTACAGACGGCTGTCGGGCGTCAGCAACAGTGCACTACTGGCGCTGACCGCCCCGACCTGTTGCCAGCTGGTACCGGCATCAGTCGAGTACCACAGCATACCCTCGACGTGGTTAGTCTGGGTAATCGCCATGCCCTGCAATGCGCCGGTATCTACGTCCGTTGCACCGGCCAGCAGAGAGGAGACCAGCGAACTGCCAGTAGTGCTCCCATTGACCGGCGCGCCGGTATCCTCAGCAACAACATTCAGCGTGGGTGATTCCGTCGCATCCAGCACCGGCGCATCATTCTGATTAGTCACCAACACGGTCGTGGACGTCCCGGAGACACTGTGCAGGCCTGATCCGTCCTGAACACGAAACTCGATAGTGCGCTCTGCGGCGCCGGTTGCCGGATTGTTGCTGTCGGAACTGAAGGTGACGCTGCGCAGCGCTGCCTGATAGTTCGCTACGCTGGCGGTGCCGGTCAGAGTAAGTGTGCCTGTGCCGGCATCATAAGTACCGGCAATACCGTTCTGGTCTGCAAAGCCCAAGTGATCCCCCGAAACACGGTCGGTAACAATGATCGTGGCACCCGTCATGTCATTAACGCTGTCGCCATCCGTGACCACCAGAGCCGGCGCGATTGTAACCGCTGCATTGTCTTCTGTGTAGGCCGGGGTACCAGCCCCTACTGCGATCACCGGTCGCTCAGACAAGGTGATGCTGAAGCTTTGTCCCAACAGGGTAGCGCCGTCATCGTCACGGACAGAGAACACAAAACTGTCTGAGGTGGTGGCACTGCCATCATGAACGTAATGCAACCTGGAGAGATCAATGTCAGCCTGCGTAAAGCTATGCTCCACGACCAGTGCCTCACCGGCATCCACAAGGTTGTTATTATTCGCATCCACGAACAACGTGCCATTGACCGGCGCAGAGTCTAACGTGTAGGTGACATCTAGACCGTCATCATCAACATCGCCTTCGTGCAGCATGGCATCCGTGATTTCTGCGATATCACCATTGATCAGTGAAACGCCGGTATTGATATAGCCATCCGCCGGATTACTGCCCGGTGCATCATTAACAGACGCTATATCAAGTAGACGGGTAGCCGTAGTTGATACCTCGGTGGCATCACTAACTTTGAACGAAATTGTGCGCTGAGCGGTGACCGGACGTTCCGAACTGTTCAGGTAGGTTACAGACCGCAATGCACTCTGAAACTCTGCGACAGTGGCGGTACCGCCATTGGAAGTCAGGGTCAACGTGCCGGCTTCAAAAGATCCGACGATGTTTCCCTGAGTGCTGCCATCATTGCTAAATGCCAGCACATCTTCACCACTCTGATAGTTCGCAGATATGGTCACTTCGGCCGATGTCAGAGTGTTGCTGTCCACATCAGCTACCGTCAGGCTCGCGTCCACCACCGTTGCCGAGCTGTTCTCGGTGAACGTTGCCGCGGTACCCGTAGTGCTTACCAGCGGAGCGTCATTCACAGCCGTCACATTCACCGTGATGGCGCCATCGGTCGGGCCGCCGCCATCGGCATCGCGAATACGTGTTGCGATACTGAAATTCTGATCCCAGTCCGCCGCCGGCGTCAGAGCAACGGCGGCCAGGGCGGCGTTTACATCGGCAACCGACCCGGTCACCATCCAAACCCCAGTATCTGCATTATAATTGGACGTTGCAGATCCAAACTTGCCACTACTCAAGCTGCCCGCCGCCGGATTACTCAACGTCAACGTGGCGGTAATATTGTCACCAGCGTCCACGTCGGTCACCACAATATCGTTCAGTGCCATCGCACCCGGATCCTCTGAAAACGATTGTGTTTGTGTCAGATTGGTGGCGGTGGGGGCGTCATTCTCCGCCGCTACCAACACCGTGGACGATTCGCTGAGCGCGACCGTGTTATTGCTGCCACCATCGTCAGCAGTCTGGGTGATAGTAATCACCCGGCCAGTTTCGCCAGGCGATTCACTCGTATTACGATAAGTGATGCCTTCGATGAGAGTGTTCATCTGGGCATTGCTGCGCACGATACCGGTGAGTGTCACAGTTGCCGTAGTACCGCTGACACCAACACTGTAGTTGCCATTACCCACCAGTGCCCCTGTATTGCCGTGGGTGAGAGCAATTGTGGCACCATCAATGGACAATAGTTCATCAGCGCCGTTGCTTACATTAGTCACGGTCAGCGACAGACCAGTGAAAGTCTGACCAACATCATTAGTATCGGCAGCAGCACCAGAGAACAGGGCGACAGCCGTACCGTTCTCAGTGAAAGTGGGGTCGGTAGGGGTGGCAGAAAGTGTGGGAGCGGTACTGGGAACAAAAGGGTCGTCAAAGTTCAGATCATCGAGAATCAGCCCAAGGTTGTCCCCTGAAATCGTAAAACTGGTAATATTGTAAAAATCACTGTTTCCGGAAAGGTCAATATTCTCCGCAGTTTGGTAGAAACTGTTGCTGGCGTAACTCACAGCACCGCCGGCGTTGCCATCCGGCGTAATTAGTGCATCTGTACCGGCACTGAAATGCATGCTCAAGCCCATCAGGCGAAAGGCACTTGGGTCTACAGCCTCTATCTTGATACTGGATATGAGTTTCTTGCCTTCCGCGTCAAACCACAGGGCATAATCTTCCGGCCCGGTGAGTGGACCATCATTACTGACTCCATTCAAATAAGGTTCATTTGTTCCGGTAATCGTATATCTGATGCCACTCCGATCAAATGTGCTCACAGAACCTGAGGAATAACCAAGATCATCATCGTAATTCTCATCAGTGGGAGGCGCCAAAGTGCCCTGGAACTCAGCAAATACCACTGCAGGCAGACTGGCCGTATAATTGGTTGTTCCAACCTGCACTTCCAATGACCAGTTTCCACCAAATTCCTCGTTGCCGGTAAGATCAACGGAGGCGGCGACGCCCGCCCCCGTCAAGTGCGCCAACTGCCGAACAAACGCCATCCCCTTGGCTCCTTGCGCAACTTCACAACCATACAGCAGGATGTCCCCGTCATCCTTGACCGCATTGGCCAGGGCCTGCGCCAGTGCAGGATCATTGCTCAAACTGTCACTATTGAGCCATGACTCACCCAGCTGCACCGCACCACTCTGCCCATGGCTAAAAATATGAATGGCATCCAGACTGTTGCGCTGTGCGAGCGCAGCGGTAATCACATCGACGCCGTTCTCACCTCTTTCAATGAAAACGACATCACTACTGGCCGGCACAGCTTCACGCAGCACTGACCAGTCGGCAATTTTTTTATCAATAACAATCAGGATATTGGATACAGAAGAGATGTGTTCGACCATGAGTGATTCCTCGCAAAATGCATACTACTCGCAGGAGTGAAACTAACAGGGAGGAGAAGTACGAGGCACATCGAAAAGCAAACACGAGGGTGGTTACTACGTCGGCAACTAGATACAACTACAGAGTCCGTCCTGTCCGAATTAGGCGCAGATTAAACCAGCGCCATGATTACTACAACCATAGATCGGACAAAAAGAGACAAACTTAAGTAAAGTCTATTGTGAATTTTTTATGAGAATTTTTTACAACTTTTCACATTGATCGTCGATACTGGCCGCCGGTTTCGAAGAAGGCCTGCGTGATCTGCCCAAGCGAACAAACCTGCACGGCGTCCATCAAAACCTCGAACACATTTTCATTTTTTTGTGCGGCATTTTTCAGACGCTGCAATGCTTTTTCGGCGTCATTTTCATGTCGCAGATGGAACTCCCTCAGCCGACGAATCTGACTCTGTTTTTCTTCATCAGTGGAGCGCGCCAGCTCGAGTGAGAACTCGGCTTCATCGTCACTGCCATTTGGGTTCAGGAAGGTATTCACGCCAACAATCGGCAATGAACCATCGTGCTTTTTGTGCTCGTAATGCATGGATTCATCCTGGATGCGACCGCGTTGATAACCGGTTTCCATCGCACCCAGTACACCGCCGCGTTCGGCGATTCGCTCAAACTCCTGCATCACGGCTTCCTCTACCAGGTCGGTCAGTTCATCAATGATGAAGGCGCCCTGATTCGGGTTTTCATTGCGCGCCAGCCCCCACTCCTTGTTGATGATCAGCTGAATGGCCACGGCGCGACGCACGGACTCGCCGGTGGGCGTGGTCACCGCTTCGTCATAGGCGTTGGTGTGCAGACTATTGCAGTTGTCGTAGACGGCAATCAGCGCTTGAAGAGTGGTGCGAATATCATTAAACGACATCTCCTGGGCGTGCAATGATCGGCCGGAGGTCTGGATATGGTATTTCAGCTTCTGGCTGCGCTCATTGGCACCGTACTTTTCGCGCATGGTTGTAGCCCAGATGCGCCGCGCAACGCGTCCCAGCACCGTGTATTCGGCATCCATACCGTTGGAGAAAAAGAAGGACAGATTGGGCGCAAAATCATCAATGCTCATGCCCCGCGCCAGCCAGGCTTCGACAAAGGTAAAACCGTTTGACAGGGTAAACGCCAGCTGTGAAATCGGGTTGGCGCCGGCCTCTGCAATGTGATAACCGGAGATCGATACCGAATAGAAATTGCGCACTTTGTTGGCGATAAAATATTCCTGGATATCACCCATCAGCTTCAGGCTGAACTCGGTGGAGAAAATGCAGGTATTCTGCCCCTGATCTTCTTTCAGGATGTCCGCCTGCACCGTACCGCGGACCGAGGCCAGTGTCTGTGCCTTGACCGTTGCCGCTTCGTCGCCATCGGGCTCGCGGCCATTGTCGTTGCGAAATTTTTCCATCTGCTGGGCGATCGCCGCGTTCAGGAACATCGCCAGTATAGTCGGTGCCGGGCCGTTGATGGTCATGGACACCGACGTGGTCGGGTGGCACAGATCAAAACCGTCGTACAGGGCCTTCATGTCATCCAGCGTGGCAATGGAGACGCCGGAGTTGCCCACCTTGCCATAGATATCCGGACGCTCGTCCGGATCAAAGCCATACAAAGTCACCGAGTCAAAGGCGGTGGACAAACGCTTGGCCTCGGCATGCTCGGACAGCGATTTGAAACGTCGGTTGGTGCGGAAGGCATCGCCCTCACCGGCAAACATGCGGGTCGGATCTTCGCCCTCACGCTTGACGGCAAACACACCGGCTGTGTAAGGGAAGCGACCCGGTACGTTTTCCAGTGACAGCCAGCGCAGGATATCGCCATGGTCATGAAACCGCGGCAGTGACACTTTGGGGATGCGCGTACCCGACATGGTGGTCCATGCCAGCGAATTGCGCTGGGTTTTGCCCCGTATATCGGTGACCAGTTCGTCGGCCGCATATTCGTTTTGTAGTACCGGCCAGCTCTCCAGCAGGGCTGCACTGTCACCGCGCAACAGTTGCTGGCGTTGTTTGATCAGGCCCTGCAGACTTTCTGTTATGCCCGAGGATGCGCCGTCGGCGGCCATGTCCTGTGCTGCCCGCAGTTGCTGCAGCTCACGGGCAACCACCGCCTGTTGTTCCACCCGGCGCCGATAGTCACGCACGGTATCAGCAATTTCGGCCAGATAGCGCTGACGCTGGGGAGGAATGATCACTGACTGTTGCGTAGAGGTACGGGTAGTCACCGGCGCCAGCTGATGCTCGAACGCTGGCAGACCATGTTCGGCCAGCACCGGCACCAGCGCCTGGTACAGCGCCGTCACACCGTCATCGTTAAATCGCGCCGCAATGGTGCCGTATACCGGCATCTGCTCCACGGCTTTATCAAACGCCACGCGGTTACGCTGCACCTGCTTGCTGACATCACGCAGGGCATCTTCGCCACCCTTGCGGTCAAACTTGTTGATGGCCACAACATCGGCGTAATCTAGCATGTCAATTTTTTCCAGCTGGCTGGCGGCGCCGAATTCAGGGGTCATCACGTACAACGAACTGTTCACATACGGCACAATACCGGCGTCGCCCTGGCCGATGCCGGGCGTTTCCACAATCACCAGATCAAAGCCGGCAAGCTTGACGCTGTTGATGATATCGCGCAGGTAGGTCGGCACCTCCGTTTCCGAGCGCCGGGTAGCAATGGAGCGCATATACACTGAGGGATGGTAGATCGCGTTCATACGCACACGGTCACCCAGCAGCGCCCCACCGGTGCGACGCCGGGTCGGATCAATGGCCAGCACTGCTATGCGCAAACTGTCACCACTGTCCTGACGCAGACGCAGAATCAATTCATCCGTCAGCGACGATTTACCCGCCCCCCCGGTACCGGTAATACCCAACACGGGAACCGTGTCGATTTTGTCGGCGGCCTGCTGCAGCTGCGTCTTCTGCGCCGCGCCCAGGGCGTCTATTTCCAACGCGCTGATCACCCGTGACAGAGCCAGCCGATCGCCGGCCTGCATGGCTTGCATATCCGGAGCCGGCGCGGCTTTGCGCTCCACCGTCACCTTGTGCATGATGTCGTCGATCATGCCCTGCAGGCCCATCGTCTGACCATCTTCCGGCGAATAGATACGGCTTACGCCATACGCATGCAGTTCCTTGATTTCGCTGGGGATAATGACACCACCACCGCCACCAAATACCTGAATATGACCGGCGCCGCGCTCCCGTAACATGTCCACCATGTATTTGAAGTATTCGATATGCCCACCCTGGTAGGAGCTGATGGCGATCCCCTGCACATCTTCCTGCAACGCAGATTCAACGACTTCCTGGACCGAGCGGTTGTGGGCCAGATGAATCACTTCAGCGCCCGAGGCCTGCAGCATCCGCCGCATGATGTTAATCGCCGCGTCATGACCGTCGAACAGGCTGGCCGCCGTGATAAAGCGCGGAAACTCCAGCACTGGAGAAGTAGATGGGCGGATGTTAACGACTGATGACACGGTGCGGCTCCTGTCAGCCCGGGGGCGGGCCTGCATGTTATTATGGCCTGGTTGTCTGCAGCACCCTGCCATGCCGGCAGTTGTCCTGTAGACCAAGGTCATTTATTATATTGACGTTAACGTTAACGTCAATCAAGGAATTCACCACAACATGCCGGATACCACGCAAGCGCTCAGCGACAGCTTTTTGCGCAGCAACGCCCTTGACCCCCTTGATGACGGCCTGAAAACCTACACCATCTCGCAGCTGGCCAAAGAATTCGATATCACAACACGCGCCATTCGTTTCTACGAAAGTGAAGGTCTGTTGATGCCGGAGCGAGAAGGTCGTAACCGTCTGTACAGTCAGCGTGACCATACCCGCCTGAAACTCATCCTGCGCGGCAAGCGCCTGGGGTTTTCGCTGGACGAAATCGGCGAGATGTTTGATCTGTATGATTCATCAACCGGCGAACTGGCGCAGCTGCGCCACGTGCTGGACAAGATTGGTGAGCGCAAACAGATACTCAAGCAGCAGCTGGAAGATATTCAGCTGAGCCTGCACGAGTTAAAAGAATTTGAAGCGCAATGTCGCAGCCGCCTCCAGCAAATGCGTAGCAATCATTAGTCGAAACCCCGGCTTACCAGGTCAAGTCGTTGCGAGACAAACTTTCTAAATAGATCAGGACCATACAATCATGAGCAAAGATTCCGTTGTCATCCTCGGCGGCGCCCGCACCCCTATCGGCGGTTTCCAGGGCCTGTTTTCATCCGTCACTGCGCCGGCACTGGGTCTCGCCGCGGCCAATGCCGCGCTCAAACGCGCAGGACTGGACCCGGCCATGCATGACAGCGCCATTGATGATGTGCTGATCGGTTGCGTATTGCCTGCCGGACTGGCGCAGGCGCCGGCTCGTCAGGTGGCGCTGGGTGCGGGTCTGTCAGTGACCACGCCCTGCACCACCGTCAACAAGATGTGCGGTTCGGGCATGAAGACTGTGATGATGGGCATGGATCAGATTCTGGCTGGTCACGCCGATACAGTGCTGGCCGGCGGTATCGAAAACATGACGCAGGCACCCTACCTGATCCCCAAGGGACGCAGCGGTCTGCGCCTGGGTCATGGGGAGTTGAAGGATCACATGTTCCTGGATGGCCTGGAAGATGCCTATACGGGGCGGCTGATGGGCAGTTTTGCCCAGGAAACCGCCGACAAACACGGTCTGAGCCGGGAAGACATGGACAATTACGCCATCGAATCCCTGAAGCGCGCTCAAACAGCGATCAAAGAGGGCTGGTTTGACGACGAATCGGTGAGCATCGATGTCAAGGTCGGTCGCACCGACACCACCGTGCAACACGATGAGCAACCGGGCAAAGCCAATCTGGAGAAGATTCCGACATTGCGCCCGGCTTTTTCTGCCGACGGCACCATAACCGCTGCCAACTCCTCGTCCATCTCAGACGGCGCGGCTGCGGTGGTGTTGATGCGCGAGAGCGTAGCACAGGAGAAAGGCCTGAAACCCATGGCACGCCTGCTGGCCCAGGCCAGTCATGCGCGGCACCCCAGCGAATTTACAGTAGCCCCGATCGGCGCTATCGAAAAAGTCTTGGCCAAAACCGGCTGGTCAGTCAACGATGTAGACCTGTTTGAAATCAACGAAGCCTTTGCCATGGTGCCGATGCTGGCGATACGGGAACTGGGTCTGGATCACAGCAAAGTCAATATCCACGGCGGTGCCTGTGCCCTGGGTCACCCAGTGGGTGCGTCAGGCACACGCATCATCGTCACCTTGATGTATGCACTTAAAAAGCTGGGCAAGACCCGCGGCATCGCCAGTCTGTGCATTGGCGGCGGTGAAGCAGTCGCGGTGGCAATAGAGATGCTTTGACGCCAGCCGTCAGCGCATAATCAGCTCATCAGTCGGTGGCAAAGCAGTAAAAGTAGCCATTGCCACCGCTGCCCTGCAGATCCTGCAGGCTGCAGCCACGGGAACCATGGGCGCTGTTCCATGAGGTCGGATTACCACCGCCGCCCTGGCGGTCGTGATGACCGACCTGCGCGCTACCTTCAGCATTGCTGGTCCAGTTGTTACAGGTATGGTCAGCGTCGTCAGTAAAGGCCGTACCATCGAGATTGGATCCGGTCAGGATATCGTGCTGGTTGGGGCTATCGCCGCGCCCGTTTACCATTTCGCCGGTTTCGGTCAGGGAATTTTCCTTGCTCAACTGGTTGTTGTCGCTGTGCAGGTCATCCACGTTGGCGGCAACCTGAACACCGTTGGCATTGAACCAGGGGCCTGTGCCGATCCGGTCGCGCGCATGGACAGCAGGCGCACCATCGCGCGCCTGGGTACTCAGGTAGGCCGCCCAGGTTTTACCGGTCACGCCGGCGGCCTGCGCCAGCACCGCGCAATGCATATCGGCACCGGCCAGCCCGCCCAGGTAGGCGCCATTGCCGGTGCCGCTGCTGGTGATAAAAAAGCTTAGCGAATTATCCTGCGCCAGCGCACCGGCGGATACGCCCAGGGCTAACGATGTGATTGCAATGGAAACTGCTCTTTTCATGGTGCATCTCCTGAAGTCTGTTCTGATTATTGTTGCGTCACTTCGGTTGTTTGGCTACGCGCAGATAGGGTTTAAGCGCCTTCCAGCCCTCGGGGAACTTCTTTTTGGCATCTTCGTCGCTGACAGAAGGCGGGATGATGATGTCCTCGCCGTTTTTCCAGTTCACCGGGGTTGCCACCGTGTGTTTGGCACTCAACTGAATGGAGTCCAGCAACCGTAAAATCTCGTCAAAGTTGCGGCCGCTGGTCATGGGATAAACCAGAAACGCTTTGACCTTCTTATCCGGTCCGATGATAAAGACCGAACGCACGGTGGCATTATCGGCGGCGGTGCGCCCTTCAGCACTGCCACCTTCGGCCTCCGGCAACATGTCATACAGTTTGGCCACGTTCAGGTCGGTATCGCCGATCATCGGAAAATTGGGCGCCGTGCCCTGGGTTTCTTCTATGTCTTTTGCCCAGCCCGCATGATTTTCCACCGGGTCGACAGACAAGCCAATGACCTTGGTATTGCGCTTGTCGAACTCGGGTTTCAGTTTGGCGGCGTAACCCAGTTCAGTGGTGCACACCGGGGTATAGTCCTTGGGGTGGGAAAACAGGATAGCCCAGCTGTCGCCTATCCAGTCGTGAAAGCGGATCTCGCCTTCAGTGGTTTTGGCCGTGAAATCCGGCGCAATACTGCCAATTCGAATGCTCATACGACTCTCCTTACTCGATTCGCGTTTCCTCAGCGCACAGAATACTACTGTCTGTGGGCAATATGCGAATCCCGGCGGCCGGGACAGGTTGGAAAGTGGCTGTTTTGCCCGGGGGACCAGACGATCACCCGGGCTCTCCCTATCCCGGAGGCAGGCTTAGAGACGGGAAACGGCCAGTTCGATGCGACTGGCAGCGCCGTAAATCACCGACGGTTGGGTATGCAGACGTTGGGGTGGTTGCAGGCCCGTCCACGCCGGGTGCACCAGGTCCAATTGCTCACGGATGGCACTGACTGTCGACGTGTCATCAGTCATCGTCGCCAGCGTATCGAGATTATCGTAAGCGATACGGATAAAGCCCAGGGCGTCCTGGTATTCATGGGCATTCTCCAGCGTCAGATCGTCACCAACTGCGATGTCGTACTCCGCCGCCGCCGTACTGACCAGATCAACGATTACCTCACCCAGCAGTCGTGCATCCTGATCGGATACTGCCTGTTCGGCAGCGCTGATACCCTGCAACAAGGCTTCGTAGGCAGCTTCAACGTCGGCCAATGGCTGGCCACTTTCGACAGCAATGGCCAGCGCCGCCAACTGATCGGCGAACCCGGGCGCATCACGGGCCTCTAGCGCCGGCTGCAACGCTGCGTAGATTTCGCTTTCCGGATGTTTCATATGCGTCGCGGAGGCCTCTTCATCGCCTTCGCGATACAGGTTGACACCGACATTGAGGTGGCCGCGAATAAACGCCAGCTGTCCCAGGTAAACGGCATCACTGGCCACAGATTCTTCGCTGCTGGCCCCTTCGCCGCCTTCGCCACCCTCACTGGCGGTCATGGCGCTGTGATCCATGTCGGCCATATCCGCGTTTTCATCGCTACTGCACGCGGTCATGGTAACGCCTGCCACGCAGACCACACCCAGACCCAGCCAAAGTTTGTTTTTTGACTCCATGACAGACCATCCTCTCTATTTCACAAATAAATTGACCAGTGTATCGACATCGACCGGGCGCAAGATTGCCATCCGGTTCACGACACTCTAAACTGATGTCAGCTTACATTAATCAATAATCATTCTCAATCGCATTCATTATGATTCTACCCGTTGCCAGCCTACTGCCCCCAGCCCTGATCGAGTCCTGCCGCCAGCTGGCCAGTGACGATTCACTGTTTGTCGACGGTCGCAGCACCGCTGGCTGGCACGCAAAGCGCCTTAAACACAATCTGCAGGCACGTCCTTCCGCTCCCGTGGCCACGCTCATGAAACAACTTATGGCAACCATCTCGGGGCATGAGCTGATTCAGGCTGCGGCCCGCCCCAAGCATATCATCCGGCTGCTGCTGAGCCGTTATGATGAAGGCATGCACTATGGCAATCATGTGGACGATGCCATTATGGACGGTCAGCGTACAGACCTCTCGTTCACGATTTTTCTCAGCGATCCGGACAGCTATGACGGCGGAGAACTGGTCATCGATGAACCCGCCGCCGAACGGCCCTTCAAGCTGGCGGCTGGTGCGCTGTTGCTATACCCGTCCAATACCCTACATCAGGTCATGCCGGTCACTCGCGGCCAGCGTCTGGTGCTGGTGGGCTGGATTCGCAGCCTGATCCGGGAGCCGGCACAACGCGAACTGCTGTTTGACCTGGAGCGCAGCATTGCGCAAGTGCGCAGCGCCGGCGATCAGGCCGACACACTGGCGCTGCTGCTGAAAACACGTAGCAACCTGTTGCGCATGTGGGCGGACGACTAAAACATTCCGGACACCCGTCACGCAGAGTTACGTGCCGCGTTGATATTGCCAAACAGGGTACGCACCACCATTTTTTCGTATACCGCCAGCCGGTCCTGATCATCCTGCTCCCGGCATTCCCGAATCCGGATCAGCGCGTACTGCTGGATGGTCAGCAGCGGCAATACTACCTGCTCGCGCAAACGGATGCTGAGACGACTGCGGGCGTTGTCCTGCAGCAGCTCTTCCTGTCCGGCCACCTTCAATACCATCTCCCTGCTCAGCAGATATTCCTGGTAGATATCCTGCCAGAATTCACCAAAGCGAGGATCATGTTCCATGTAGCGGGTCAGTTCAAAATTGGTCTTGCTCATGCTCTGCATGCTGTTGGCAATCAGGGCCCGGAAAAAACGTGAACGCTGATATAGATCCAGGCAGGCGTCCAGACGGCCGAAATCTTCCTGTGCTTTCAAAGCGGTGCCCAGGCCGTAAAAACCGGGTACATTCTGTTTCAACTGGCTCCACGCGCCGACAAACGGAATCGCGCGCAGGTCCTCAAACTTCAGCGGACCACCGCCGCCGCGCTTGGAAGGCCGACTACCGATGTTAGCCATGGCGTAGTACTTGAGCACACTCATTTCTTCCAGATAGGGCATAAACAGCTCATGCTGCTTGAATGCCTCGTACTTGGCGTAACTGCGCTCAGCCAGATCCCGAATCAGGTTGCGCTGCAGGTCATCGAGCTCGCGGTCAGCGCGGTCGATCAGGTTGTTCTCCAGCCCGGCAGTCATGAGTTGGCCGAGGTTGTGGCTGGCCGCCACCTTGATGCCATAGTGGGAACTGATAGTCTGGCCCTGCACCGTCATCTGTATCTGGTTGCTTTCAATGTTCTTGCCATGCGCTGCGTAGAACAGATAGGCATCACCGCCGCCGCGTGCGGGCGGGCCACCGCGGCCGTCGAAGAACACCACTTCCACACCGGCATCGCGCGACACGGTAGTGATGGTTTCCTTGGCCGAGTAAATCGCCCAGTTGGCCATCAGGTAGCCGCCGTCCTTGGTGCCGTCAGAGAAACCCAGCATCACCGTCTGGCGCCTGCGTCGTTGTTGCAGATGAGCCTGGTAATGCGGGTTCTGATACAGACTGGTCATCGACTCGCCGCCCTGCCGCAAGTCGTTGACAGTTTCGAAAAGTGGCACAATATCCACATTGATATCGTCGTCGCCCCAGCCGCACAAGCGGAACAACGCCAGAACCCGGGCCACATCCACCGGGCCACGACAATTACTGATGATGTAACGGTGAGCGCCGCGCTCGCCATTGCTCGCCTGGATTTGCCGGATGACCGCAAATGATTCGATGGTGTCGCGCACAACCGGATCATCAAACTGGCGAGAGTCCACCGGCTCCTGTACACGACACTGAATCAGCGCATCAACCTGCGCCTGTTCAGGCAGTGCTTCAAATTTGTCTGGCAACACATCCGGGTATCTGTCGAGGATGCTGTTGAACGCGCCGGTGATCACCCGACTGTCCTGGCGTATATCAATGCTGGCAAAATGGAAACCGAACAGGGTCAATTTGCGCCGGAAAGAGCGCAGTGGCTCCAGGTACATCGACTGATAACGGTCAATGATCAAAGCTTCTGCCTGGTCCAGTGCCGCAAACATATCGGTCAGCGTAATGTCTTCGCGGTCATTTTTTTCCACCAGCTCATCGCGGATGCGTTTCTCCAGACGGTCGAGCAGATCATAGACGTCCGCAAAACTGAGCCGTCGCTTGAGTGCCCGCAGGTCCTGGTGGTAACACTGCAATATCGCATGACGCAGGCGGGCGGCTACTCTCAGCGTAGTCTCGGTGGTGACAAAGGGATTGCCGTCTCTGTCCCCGCCCGGCCAGAAACCGATACTGATCAGTTCGCTGTTGCTGTTGACCGACGCCGGGTACCGGGCGGCCAGTGGATCCACGATATCACCAATAGCCGGGTACAGAATATTGCCCAAATACCAGGTCAGCAGCACTGCTTCATCGTAAGGTGTGGGTTTCTGCTTTTTAAAAAACGGCGTGTTGCCCAGCTGCTGCAACAGATCACGCACCTCGCCGATGCGCGCGCCGCCGATGGCGTCACTGAGGTCGGAAATGATTGCCAGTACCTGACCCGGATAAAACTGCGTCGGGTGGGCGGTCAGCACCACTCGCACACCAAAGTTCTTCAGTAATTGCGCCAGTTTTTCGGTGCGTCCGTCGTCCTCGGCACGCTCAGTCAGGCGCAGCAGCGAGCTTTTGTTTTCTATTTGGTGAATCCGGCTATAAGCCGCGTCTTCCAGCGCATCAATCAGTACGACCTGGCGCTCGACGTACTGGATGATCTTGAACAGAAACTGTACCTGCTCTTCCTGCGAAAAATGCGGGCGATGCTGCTCGAAAAAGTCACCGATGATCTGTCGCGGGTCATTACCCTCAGCCAGTCCGCTTTCGCACGCCTCGGCCAGCAGCGGTAACAGGGTACCGGTCTGCTCGACCGCATCCAGCGGCAGGGTCAGGAACAGGCTGTTGTAGAGTTGATAATTCAGCTCCACCAGCTCTTCAAAAAGTTTTGCAGTCTGATCAGTCATTCAGCACCTGGTAGGGGTGTGGGGTTGCGAGGATACGACGCCATCATCATCAGCGACGCGATGAATACATAAACAGCACAGGCGCCAAACAGGGAAAAAGCGTCCGCACCATTATCGATAAAGTAACCAAACAGGACGGGAGAAATCGCTGTCGCCAGCACCATCACCGCCATCATCATGGAACGAATGGCGCCCAGTTTACGCGTCCCGTAGATCTCAGGCCATAGCGAACCGGTAATCGGCGGGCTGCTGCCGGCTGACATGCCCAACAGTGCCAGCATCAGCAGCGCGGCCATATCACCGGACATAAACGCCGCGATCAGCATGCTGAGCAGCATCGGCAACAGGAAAATGCCCACCAGGCGCGGGCCCTTGAAACGGTCGACCAGCACGCCTGAGGCCAGCGAGCTGATCCAGTGCACGGCGCCGTAAACCACGAAACAGGTCGCCAGCCAGCTCAGGCTCCAACCCTTGTCCACCACCAGAAAGTTCTGGTGAATGAAGACGCCGGTGATCAGAAACGGATTAGCCATCAAACCTGGCAGAGCCAACCAGAAACGGTAATCGCGCAGCATCTCGCGCCGTCCGGCGCCGGTGCTCTCGCCATTGCCAGCGGGCGTTGAGTGCAGGTTCGTTGCAGCAGGTGTCAAAGGCAGTTGGCTGCGGCTTAGCAGCCATAACATGAACGGGATCAGCACCAGCACGGCAGCGATAGCAATCAAACCGAAACTCGCCTGCCAGCCGATGGCGGCGATCATCGCGACAGCGATAAGCGGCAATATGATTTCACCCAGCGGCACACCGGACATGGCGATACTGATGGCTTTGCCTCTTTCAGCAACAAAATAACGTGACATGGAGGTCATGCCGCCGTGGGGCAGCAGCGACTGGCCAAACAGCCGCAGCAGGTAGAAACCCAGCAGCAGGGCAAGCAATCCGTTGGCCTGCGACAATACTGCCAGTGCCACCGCCAGACCCAGCGCAACCGCTACCGCATAGGTCCGCAGGGACAAGCGGTCGATCAGCCCGCCAGCCCAGACTACGGTGGCGGCCGATGCCAGTGTGGCCAGTGAGTAGGCACTGCCATATTCGCCGGCGCTCAGCTCGAGTGTGCGCTGGATGTCGGCGCCAAACCAGGCAACAAAAAAAGACTGGCCGAAATTGCCCCAGAACACAGCCGTAAACCCGAAACCCAGCAAGGCCCAGTGTTGCCGCATGAATCCCAGATAACCCGTCACCATTGTCTCCTGACCAACACTGACCTCATTTCAACAGTTCATCCAGCGTCAGGCCATAACTGGGGGCAAAGGTTTCCAGGAAGTACTTTACTTCCGGGCAGTCATCGCGCTCCAGGCGCTTGCGTACATCCTCTTCCGCCTTACGGAACTCGGGGTTACCGGCCTGCACCTCGGCCTTGCACTTCAGATAGGCGCAGATGGTATCGGCGGATTTGATCAGCGAGTGGTATTCCGGAGAAATTTCCGCTTCCAGCAGCACCGGGCGAAAATCGGCTTTGAGATCCTCCGGCAGAAGATTCAGCAATTCATGGTCGGCCTGGTGCTCGATGGCCTTGTAAGCCTTGGTGATTTCCGGCGAATGGTATTTGATGGGTGATGGCATATCCCCGGTGATCACTTCGCTGCAGTCATGGTACAGGGCCGCTACCACCACGGCGTTGACATCCACTGTGCCACCAAAATGGCGGTTCTTTACCAGCGCCAGCACGTGGGCAATCGTGGCAACCTCCCAACTGTGCTCCATGACATTTTCGCTGATCACATTGCGCTTCATGCCCCAGCGCTGCAGCCAGCGCAGTTTGCTTATATAGGCATAAAAGTGGCTTTTCACGGTATCAGGCATAGTTGACTCTTCGAAAACACTCAGCGTGGCTTGAGGCAGCATTATAACCGCCGAGGCGTGATGATGCGCGTACGAACTGCGTGCCGGCGCGAATCTGCAGACCTTCGAAGTGTTTGGATCAAGGACATTGCGCTGCTAAGATAAGCCCCTGAACAACCACCCCGCCTGATCAGCCAGCAGCGAGCGTATCTCTTAATGAGCAGTGACCCTGACCTGAACACCAGCAGCGCACTGCGACGCCTGATTGACGGAAAATTCGGGCTGGCCCTGACCTATTGGACGCTATACCTGCTGGGTGCTGTGGCATTTTTTGTGTCGGGAAGCCTGGCGGTCGCCAGCGAAGCCTGGTCGTTGTATGTGACGTTGCTGGCCTTGGCGCTGGCCTGGACATTTGTGCTACTGACTGGTGTCAAGTTCGCCTATCGGGGCGAAGACCCCGGCAAGGCACTGGGTCGTATAGCCATGCTGTTCCTGCTGCTGAATCTGACCAACGCGCTGGCGACGCTGAGTTTTATCTGAGCGCTATTGACTAACAGCTACGATCGGCCGGGTTTGCCCCGTTTCCCTTTGCCGGTTGCCGAGTCGTGCACCATTGGCGCGACTGCGCCAGCGCGGCTCGGTGCCTGATAGGTACGGGTATTGGCTTTGGCCGGGAACAGGTCACCGATATCGACATGAAACGCCTTGCACAGTTGCTCAAGGGTATCGAGCGTGACGTTCTGGTCTTCATTCTCGATGCGCATGATGGTCGATTGCGCCACGCCCATTTTGCGGGCAAAAACCCGCTGCGGCACATCACCCCGTGCGTTCCTGATAAAAACAGCCAATCTCATGCGCAAGTGAACCATACATGGTTTATACTTCCATTAACGAACCACATGCGGTTCACGTGACCAATAACAGATCAGTACCAGCAGGAAGCAGGCAGTACTGTCGGGGTGCGGTATCAGGCGATACCGCACCCCGACTTTTATCGGCTCCTGGCATCAGCACATGCCGCCCTCCCCTTTTCTCAACGACTGCGCCCGGTTTGCGCCACCGCGCCAGGTGAACTATGCTTGCGGAATTATCAAAAGATCCGATAAAGGACCGCAACATGGCTCAGACTCCCCCTGTCACACCTCGCCAGCCCGGCGTTCTGGGCTGGATTGAATATAACGGTAACCGCCTGCCCGACCCGGTGTTCATATTCCTGTGGCTGATCCTGGTGGTTGTCGCGATCAGCGTCGTGGCGGCCCTGGCCGGCCTTAACGCGGTCCACCCCACCCAGTTGCAGGCCGACGGCAGCCCGCTGATTATCGAAGCGGCGAGCCTGCTCTCTGCCGACAATATTCAGCGCCTGCTGGTGGAAATGCCGACGACCTTCACCCACTTCCACCCGCTGGGTTACGTGCTGGTGGTCATGCTGGGAGCCGGCGTGGCAGAACGCAGCGGCCTGTTCGCAGCGGTCATGAGCAGCGCTGTGAAGGCGGCGCCGGCGGCGCTGTTGACGCCAGTGGTAGCTTTGCTGGCCATGCTTGGCAACCTGGCTGCTGACGCCGCCTATGTAGTCCTTATTCCCTTGGCCGGTGTCGTATTCGCCGCTGCCGGACGGCATCCGATCGCTGGCATCGCCGCCGGCTTTGCAGGCGTATCCGGTGGCTTCTCGGCCAACCTGATCCCGGGTCAGCTCGACGCCCTGCTCTTTGGTATCACCGAAGCTGCAGTCGTCACGCTGGACACCAGCTGGGTCATGAACATTGCCGGCAACTGGTACTTCATTGCCGCCATGACGTTTATCTATCTGCCGGTGATCTGGTATGTCACCGACCGCGTGATAGAACCGCGACTGGCCCCGATATCCGCTGAAAACAAAGGTTCCGCCGCACTGGCGCAGCGTGAATCGGATGTACTCAGCGACGAGGAGCGCAAAGGTATGCGCCGCGCCGGAATGGCGGCACTGGTAGTGATCCTGGCCTGGGCTCTCATGTGTTTTGCGCCGGGCAGCCCGTTGATCAACGAAGACGCTGGCGCCGCGCGCATGCAGCCTTTTTATCAATCGCTGGTAGCAGCCTTCTTTATCCTGTTCCTGGCCTGCGGCTGGGCCTTTGGCAGTGCCACCGGCAGTGTCAGCAACCACCGCGACGTGGTGCGCATGATGTCCGAGGCCATGGCAGATCTGTCCTATTACTTGGTACTGGCCTTCGCTGCGGCGCATTTTGTCGCCATGTTCAACTGGTCCAACCTGGGGCTGATCTTCGCCATCAACGGCGCTGCCGTCATTCAGGCCACGTCCTTGCCCATGCCGGTGCTGATGGCCCTTATCATCCTGTTGACCGGCATGATCAACCTGTTCATTGGTTCAGCCAGCGCCAAGTGGGCGCTGCTGGCACCGGTACTGGTACCCATGCTGATGCTGCTGGGTATCAGTCCGGAAATGGCAACCGCAGCCTATCGTGTCGGTGACGGTGCCACCAATATCATCACGCCCCTGATGCCCTACTTCCCACTGATTCTGGCCTTCTGTCACCGCTGGCAGAAAGACTTCGGCCTGGGCAGTCTGGCGGCAACGATGATTCCGTACAGTATCTGGATGATGGTGACGGGGTTGATTCTGACCATGCTGTGGATATGGTTGGGGCTGCCGCTGGGACCTGGGGCGGTGTCCAGCTACGAACTGCTATAACTAACGCCAGTTCTAGTTCTGCAACTCCAGTGCTGCCGGCCCGTGGCGCTCCCGAAATGCTTCGTTCGGGAACGCCTGCCGTGACTGGGTGTCACCTTCAGGGGACGCCGTGAACCCATCCCTGGGGGCTCTTATGCGGCTTCCCTGCCGCATAAGCCCCTTCAGTTGACACCCAGCCCCGGCCGGCTTGTGCCATAGTCGCAGCCATAGACGTCGATATCCCTCCTCCAAATCAGAGATCAGAGTCTCGCCAGTGCGGACCCAAACGGCTTGTTCGTAACAAACAAAAAGGGGACGAAGGATTAATTCCTCCGTCCCCTTTTGTTCCGTCCCCTGTTGTTATCCGGGTTGCGTATTACTGCACAGCAACCTGTTCAGTGGCTGGTTCCGGCTCCACGTACTGCCAGCTCACCGCACCGAAGAACATTTCATCCCAGCTTTGCTGACCCCACGGTACCGAGCGATCCGGATCCGGGTTGGCCTTGTTCTGGCTTGAGTTGTCGAAGGCACCGGTTGCCACTATTTTGGTACCGGCCGGCACCAGTTTGGGTTCGCGTAGCTTGTAGCTCAGCTGCCAGTTGTAGTTATAGTTGGCAATATTGATCAGCTCTTCGCTGCTGCCGTCAGGGTACTGGGCCTCAAAGCGCATACGCTTGCCGCGGAAATGCATGTGCGGCAGGAAGGAATGCAGATACGCATCCCGGGGCACGGTGATGGTCTGTGCCATCTCAAAGTCCGGATCATTGGGCGGAATATTGGTCCAGGTGGGCGTGAAGATACAGGCACACTGGCCAGACATGCGCTTTTCCGGCACCTCGCCTTCGGGGTAGAACCAGATACCTATCCGGCTGGCATCCACGGTTTCGCGACCGGTTGTGGTGTAGTGCAGTTGCAGGGCCAGCTGAGACCCGGCACGCAGCAGACCACCGGTGTTTTCGGGCTCATGATAGGGCTCGGCACCGGGAATATAGGCGGTAATGCTGGGCTCATCAGCATCGCCACTGCCCAGGAAGCGGCGACGGCCATCCGAACCGGGTGGCAGGATGCTGTTCAGCGTATGGTGCAGTACAGTACGGTCCCCGGCAATATACTGGCTGGCCCGCACCCAACGGTCTTCGGTAAGCCCGTCAAACGGCACCACCACATTGATGTAGTCCAGCACGCCGGTCGCGGGAATGCTTTGCGGCGGCACGTTGACAATCAGGTCGGGCTCCCCGAAGGCCCATTCGGTTTCCGGCCACTCCAGCATCGCCAGCGGATCGGCATCTCCGTCCTTCTGGGAGCCCTGGGCAATCCAGTGCAGCAGGGTTTGCTGATCTTCAATACTCAACACATAGTCATTGGTAAAATCGCCCACGTGCGGATCAATCTGGCCCGGGGGCATGCGCTTGGTCATCAGCACTTCGCGAATCATCGGCGACCAGCCTTGTGCCATGGCATGGCTGTCCATGGCAAACGGCGCGATACCACCTTCACGGTGACAGGTCGCACAATTTTTGGCAAGGATAGGCGCGACTTCCTCGCTATAGGAAACAGTGCGCGCCATGTTTGTGTCACGCGCCGGGTAGCTGATAGCTTCGCCAGTTACAGCCAGTTCGGGCATGGAGACTGTATTGCCGGCATCCAGCTCCTGCAGAGCTTTGCCCAGACCACTGACCGGGCCGCGATAGCTCAATTGAAAACTGCGCGGATCCAGCACCAGCACTTCACCGGCGGCGCGCACGTTAAGGGCTTCGGCAATAATCTGGGCGTCGTCGATCAATACCGGAATATCATGACCCTGAGCCGTCGCGACGGCAGCTACCGATGCACGGGATTCACCCAGCGGATTGAGCATGAAAAACTGAAAGTCATCCGCGTGAGCCTTGTGCTGGGCCAGAAACTCGGGCAACGCCTGTTCGGCGGTGTTGCTGCCGTTGGTCTGCACCATCAACACAATGGCTTTACGGTTGTCATACCAGGCCATGTGATGAAACAGACCCTCGTGGTCAAGCAGGGCAAAATCGCCCACTCGTTCGTTAGCCATCAGGCTGGTGCTGAAACTGAAACTCAGCGCCGCCAGGGCCGACAGCGACGCAGTTAACAGACGCTTGTTCATGGCTTCCTCCGGGGAAAAATCACGTTGTTATTAATTATTGTTCAGCCGGTTGCGACAAGCACTACCGGACACGGCCCACAAAGGAGACAGCCAGACCGTTCATCCATTTATCCGCTGACGCTAGCACAGCTCCGTAGCGCCGCACAACGCCTTTTGCGGCAGGCGCGCGCGGGCTGCGACAGACGCCCTGACACCAAGGCATGTTGGTGCGACAGGATGAGGGGGCACCGTGGTTTTCCGTTCTCCGGATTTTGCGTTACACTTGGCGGCGACGCAAAACCCGAACAAACGCTCAGTCACCCATGCGTTGCGGTGCTGCTGCCTGCCAGCACACCTGCAAATTACGAATTAACTATATAAATCAAAGGATTCATCATGAAAGAAGCTGTGATCGTCGCGACGGCCCGCACCCCGATTGGCAAAGCCTACCGAGGCGCCTTTAATAATACCGACGGCCCCACTCTGGGCGCACATGCCATACGCGAAGCTGTCAGCCGCGCCGGGGTTGCACCCGATGAAATCGATGACGTGGTCATGGGCTGTGCCGTTCAGCAAGGCACCACTGGCTACAACATTGGTCGACTTGCTGCCGTGGCTGCAGGCTTGCCCAACACGGTATCAGGCATGAGCATGGACCGGCAATGCGCCTCCGGCATGATGGCCATCGCCACCGCCGCCAAACAGGTCATCTGTGACAATATGCCCATCGTGATTGGAGCGGGCATGGAGTCCATCAGCCTGGTGCAGAACGACCACCGCAACAAATACCGCACGGTCGACGAAAACGTACTGGCCATGTCTCAACACGCCTACATGCCTATGCTGCAGACCGCTGAAGTGGTCGCGCAACGCTATAACATCAGCCGGGAAGCGCAGGATGAATACAGCCTGCAGAGCCAGCAGCGCACTGCCGCTGCCCAGGCCGCCGGCAAATTCGACCAGGAACTGGCTCCGATGGAATCCAGCATGGGCGTGATGGACAAGGAAACTGGCAAAGTCAGCTTCAAGAACGTCAAGTTGAGCAAGGACGAAGGCAACCGCCCGGAAACCAATATCGAAGGCCTGTCCGGTTTGAAGCCGGTCATTGAAGGCGGCTGTATCACCGCCGGCAATGCCAGCCAGCTCTCCGATGGCGCTTCCGCCAGTGTGATCATGGACAGTAAACTGGCCGAACAGAAAGGCCTGACACCGCTGGGCGCATATCGCGGCATGGCGGTTGCCGGCTGTGATCCTGACGAGATGGGCATCGGTCCGGTATTTGCCATCCCCAAACTGCTCAAGCGCTTTGGTCTGAAAATGGACGATATCGGCCTGTGGGAACTGAATGAAGCCTTTGCTGTGCAGGTACTCTACTGCCGCGACAAGCTGGGTATCCCCAATGATCTGCTGAACGTCAACGGCGGCGCCATCTCTATTGGCCACCCTTACGGCATGAGCGGTGCCCGCATGGTTGGTCATGCGCTGATCGAAGGCAAGCGTCGGGGTGCGAAATATGTGGTGTGCACCATGTGTATCGGCGGCGGGATGGGCGCTGCGGGCCTGTTTGAGGTTTACTGACAGATATAAATTTAAAGCGCACCGGGGCTTCCCTGGTGCGCTTTAACTGTTGCAGATCACTTCCGTGTGAACATCCGTGTCACACTTCTTTTTACATCCTTGTGCACTTCCATGTTAAATCGTCACCTTCACCACCATCAGAAGGTGAATTTCAGGCCGGCGGACAAAACGTCGACCTTTGATTCGAAATCACCCCTGGCTATCGGGCCAATTTCCTCACGCGCCAGATCGCCGCCGGAGCGGCCGAAATCTTTGTAACCGCCTTCAATGCCAAAATAGGGATTGAGCTGCCAGCCAGCAAAAAGTTGTGAGGCGTTGTTGTCATCGTCGAACTCACTCTCGTCAACACTGACGAGTCCCAGGGCACCACCGACGTAAGGGCCGGTCTCGTTCGCCAGCAACGCGGTAGAGTAGGTACCCGCCGACAAACCGGCGATAACACAAAGCGTTTGTAAGGTTGTTCTTTTCATCGTCAGCTCCTGCTGCTTTTGTTCGGTCGTCGCAGGCATTCCGGCTTGCGGCGCCACAGTTTGCACGAATGCATTTGCAATTGCCTTTGCAATCGCCATGCCAGACATAAATACGCTTATTTTTCAATATGTTAAGAACAGGCAGGACTAAATCGACGGACAAAGGTGTTGGGCAGGCCCTACAGATGACGCGCGAAATCCGTAAGACATTGATAAGCATGAAATTTCCATGTCGGCCTGACCCAACAAGGCGGCTGTCGGGTCGCTCAGCGTCCGGGCGCTGCCAGCAACTGCAATACCTGCTGAACCGGGATTGCCGGGTAGCGGCCCTGATTGACGCCATCCACATCGCTGGCCTTGAACAACGCGTTGTAGACCGCCTCCTCAGTCGCCTCCACCACGGCCTGGAACAGAGGCGTCATGTATTCATTTGGCCAGTCTTCCAGCATATGCAGCTGCTCGCGTCGCAATGGGGTGCGCCTGACGCTTTCCGCGGTCGAGAACGCCAGGGCATAGTCACCGGAGCCGTTGGACATCGCCGACCCGGTCCGCGCAATCCCCATGAACGCGCGTGCCGCGAGTCTTTCCAGGTTGCGATCGGACAAAGGGGCATCGGTGGCTATGATGATCATCACCGACCCGTCCGGGCTGGTCGCCGATGCCAGCGGGTTATCGGGCAATTGCAGGTCTTCATGACGGACAGGCGTGCCCATGATGGTTAACTCGCCGCCATAGTTGGTCTGCACCAGCACACCTACGGTGAACCCGCCATCGGCCGGCGGCAGCACGCGGGAACTGGTGCCTATGCCACCCTTCCAGCCAAAACTGACAGTGCCCATACCGGCGCCGACGCTGCCTTCCAGCACCGGGCCACTGCGCGCGGCCTCGATGGCATCAAGCGCATGACGGGGCCGAACCGCTCGCAAACGGATATTATTGATGCGGCCATCGTTGGTTTCGCCGACAACTGCATTGACCGAACGCACCGATTCATTGCCCGCCTGTGACAGAGTCCATTCGATCACTCCCGCGGCTACTTCGGGCACTGACAGGGTGTTGGTCAACAGGATGGGCGTTTCTACTTCGCCCAGCTCGATGATCTGGGTGGTGCCCATCATCTTCCCGTAGCCGTTGCCCTGTGAAAAACCGGCTGGCACTTTGTCCTGATAGATGTTGCCACCGTGCGGCAGTATAGCCGTGACCCCGGTTCTTACCGCATCGTCCTCAATGATGGAAACCTGCCCCACCAGCACGCCTGCCACATCGGTAATGGCATTCAGCGCCCCGGTGTCGTAGATGCCCGGCGCCAGCCCGGCTTCACGTGCCCGCGGGTCATCGTCGTTGGCCAGGGCAGCGCCGGCACTGGCCATCAGCATGATTGCAATAATGCAGCGTCTCATCGCGTTATCCTATGGTATTTGATCGTGGTCTGATCAGACGGCAAACAGCTGTCCTTCGATATCTTTGAAAGCCTTGAACTCAAGCGCATTACCGGAGGGATCAAGGAAAAACAGGGTGGCCTGCTCACCCGGCTCCCCTTTAAAACGGATATAAGGCTCAATAATAAATTCTGTTCCGATGGCGCGCAGCTTGTCTGCCAGCGCAGCCCACTCATCCATCGACAGCACCGCACCAAAATGGGGCACCGGCACACCATGACCGTCGACATGATTGCTGCTCTGGTTCACCTGTCCCTGTTTGCCAATGGCGGGATTCACGTGTACCACCAACTGATGACCAAACAGGTTGAAATCAATCCAGTGCTCGGAGCTGCGACCTTGTGGCAATCCCAGTGTGTCGCCGTAAAATGCTCGTGCCTCCTCCAGATCGCGCACCTGAATGGCAAGATGGAAAGGTTTTATTGATGTGGACATGCGCTCAGCCTCGTGAAGATTTGGCCTATTGTATTCATTCCGGCGTCGGTTTGCTTCGCAAAGATTTGGTCGTACTGAGCTTGCGCTTGCCCTCCAGCCGTTTGCGTTTGGCAGATCGCGGTACCCGGGTCGGCCGGCGCGGCGCATCTGTATGCGCAGCATCGGCAATCAGACTCTGTAGCCGTTTCAGCGCATCTTCCCGATTCTTCTCCTGGGTGCGAAACCGTTGCGCCTTGATGACGATTACGCCTTCGCTGGTCATGCGCCGGTCCCGGCTTGCCAGCACCAGCGCCTTGACCTCATCAGGCAACGACGAAGCCTGGACATCAAAACGCAAATGGATGGCAGATGACACCTTATTGACATTCTGACCACCCGCACCCTGCGCTCTGATGGCTGTCAGCTCAACTTCCGCCGGAGATATTTCAAAAGAACGCATATAACCCTTCCCGCAATTCAGATTTGACACCGTGCTGTCACTTGCCTGCCATTGTACGCTTCAAACTGGTGCAAATACCTGCATCAAGAACCAAAAAGCGTCGCCAGCCCCGGTCCCGACCAGCCAAAAATCATTGCTACTTTCCCCAGCACCACCAAGGTTATTATTTTTATCCTTACTTATCAAAAGTATAGGCATATGCGAAAAAAGCTGGCACGCGCCGTGCATTATTCTGAGCGTAGCACTGATATTCCCCTATCAGTTGCTAGAAATGGAACTGACTCTCCCCTTTTCCATTGATGGGTGATCTGGCCCACGTGATACCGAGGTGTCACGTGGGCATTTTTTTGCCTGCGATAAACCTGATATCCGGCCAGGTCTGCTACACTTGTACCCGTCTTTTTACCGCACCCGGGAGTCATCATGCCAGCCGAATCTTTGCTCAGCAGATGGGTCCGCTGCTTCTGTCTGCTGCTGGCGCTTGTCTCTCTTTCCTCGTTGCTTGCCTGGGACGCCACCGGACATCGACTCAGCGTCTATGTCGCCTATGAAGAGATGACACAAAATCAGCGCGAGTACTGGCGCGAAATTTTGCAACACCACCCGCGCTTTGCCAGCGATTTTGAACAGGCCATGCCGGCGACCCTTCTTGCGGCCCACCGTGATGAACAAACCCGCTGGTTGCTGGGACAGGCGGCCGTCTGGCCCGATCTTGCCCGTGGATTACCTGACGCTATCGGACCTCGCTACAACCGACCCGACTGGCACTGGATCGATGGCGCCTGGGTCCGGGACGAGGCTCGCACGCATGGCAATCTGTACGTCGATACCCCGCCTCTGCCGGATGTCCCCGGTGCGCCTGCTATCAACAGCCGGCACGCCACACATGCCAGCAATGTGCTGACGGCTCTGGAGCGGGCTCGCTGGCAACTCGAGCATGAAGGGGACGCTGCACAGCGGGCCATCGCCCTGTGCTGGTTGCTGCACCTGATCGGTGACATTCATCAGCCCCTGCATACCGGCGGCCTGGTGACGGCGCGGCTATTCCCCGATGGAGACCGCGGCGGCAATGGCATCCGCCTCCGCGATGGCAATCTCCACGCCCTGTGGGATCAGGCATTGCGCGGCCCAACGATCAATGACAGCCTGGCTACCCTGAACACATTTGCTGCCGGCCTGCCTACCGAACAGACGTTTGCGCCAACAAGCTGGCTGCAGGAAAGCCGCCGGATTTTGTTGCAACAGGTATATCCTGCATCCATTATCGAGCCTGTGCGGCAAAGCGAGAATACTGGCAGTGCCCTGGGCAGCATCATTTTAAGTCAACAATACCTGGACGCCATGCAACAGACAGCCACCATCCGATTGGCAGAAGCCGGCGTACGAATACGTATTACCCTGGCAGACATCACTGGATCTTTATGACTTCGCGCCTCCACGCTACAACAACCCTGCTTTTTCTGTTGGTCTCGCCGCTGTTGCCCGGCTCCGCATTGGCTGCCGAAGACGACAGCCCCGTCATGCAAGAGAAACCTCTGTGGGAATTGGGCCTGGGCGCAGGCGCACTGGTTCAGCCACACTACCCGGGTTCATCACAACATCAGACCCGCGGCCTGGGTTTGCCTTACGTAGTCTATCGTGGCGATGTATTACGCATCGGGGACGGCCAGTCCGCCCGCGCGGTGGCGGCCGAAAGCAGCTTCTATGAACTGTCTTTGTCATTCGCTGCTGCCTTTGATGCCGACAGCGATGGTAATGAATTACGTGAAGGCATGCCCGATCTGGATTTCATTTTTGAAGTGGGCCCCCAGCTTGTATTCAATCTGGCCGACTTCAAATACAGTGATGCCAGCTATAGCAAGGTCGAACTTTCACTGCAGGCACGTGCGGCGCTGTCCACCGATTTCGGCAGTGTCGATCACCACGGCTACGTGTTCGAACCCATGCTGCGTTATCGCCACTATGGTCTGTTTGTCCCGCAACTGGAAGGCTCGCTCTCCATCAGGCCGGTCTGGGCAACCCGCGATGTGCACGGCTATTTTTACGACGTAGCGCCTGAGTTCGCCAACGCCTTGCGCAATCAATACCAGGCAACATCGGGGTACTTTGGCACAGGTATTAACGTTTCCGGCACCTGGCATATCAACGACAAGGCGCGTCTTATTGCCGGTATACAAACCAGTTTTCATCATGGTGCCGAGAACCGTGACAGCCCGCTCTTTGAAGACGACTTCAACGTCGGCATAGCTGTTGGTTTTATCTGGTCACTTTTCGAAAGCGAACGCACTGTCATGCGTCCGTAAACCCGCAGAGTCATACTCATGGCAGAACCCCTGAAGAACCAGTACGGCGCCGACATACCTCACCGTATCGCCGACATGATTGGCTCGGTATCATCCGAGTTCCGGCGCCAGGACTTCCTGGATTATGTGCTGCCGGACTATGACAGTCTGGAGTTGATGCCGCGCGGCTGGCATATGGCGGACGGCCTGTCCCACGCCCTGCCCGATCACTACCCCGCAGCAATCGACATTCTGCTGGCCTCGCTGCCACCGGCCAAACCAACGCTCAGCTCTGCATCAGCCACCCAGGATCGTGAAGGTGGTTCGCTGGCGCCTTTTCTGTTCATGCCGCACACGTTTTTTGTGGCCCGCTACGGGCTGGCAGATTTTGAGGCATCGATGCGCGCCCAGTACGAACTGACCCAGCGATTTACCGCAGAGTTCAGCATACGTCCGTTTCTGCAGCAGCATCAGCAGGCCACACTGGAACGGCTGCAGGAGTGGATTGATGACCCCAGCGAACATGTGCGCCGCCTGGTCTCTGAAGGTACCCGTCCGCGCCTGCCGTGGGCATCAAGACTTCCTGACTTTCAGCGTGACCCGACACCGGTACTGGCATTGCTGGAGCAGCTGAAAGACGATCCGTCGTTGTATGTGCGCCGCTCGGTCGCCAACAACCTGAATGATATCGGCAAGGACCATCCCGGACTGTTGCTGGAGACTGCCGAACGCTGGTATCAGGGCGCCAGTAAAGAGCGCCAGTGGATTGTCCGGCACGCGTTGAGAAATGCCTTCAAGGCTGGCGACCAGCGGGCACTGGCGTTGTTCGGATTTGCGGCTACTGACGCCATTGAGGTAACACAGGCCGGTATTACACCGCAACAACTTGCCATGGGCGAAACCACTGCGCTGTCCTGCGTCATCAGTAATAACAGCAAACGTTCGCAGTCCCTGATGATCGACTTCCAGGTGCATTTTGTAAAAGCCAACGGCACGGCCAGGGCGAAGGTTTTCAAACTGGCACAAACTGAGCTGGCCGCAGGCGATTCAATGACTGTCTCTAAAAAGATATCCCTGGCACCTTTGACCACACGCAAGCTATATGCCGGACACCATCAGGTCGACCTGCTGATCAATGGCCAGTGTCATCCGCTGGGCCACTTTGTAATCGATGACGCGTCATGAAACGCTGATCCAGCCAATCCTTCCAGCGCCCGACCAGGCGACCACCCACGGTCCAGCCGGCGATATTCGCCACCGCACCACCATCGCCTGTCGCCAGCAGCGCCAGTGCCTTTTTTTGCGGCTGGTAAGTGCTCAACGGGCGACCCTGCAGAAAGCCCCGAATATTGTCAGCCAGCACCGGTCCATGGCGCACCGAATACACGCCGGATTTTTTGCTGCCCGGCAATGACGCGCTGTCACCGCTGACAAAAACGTTTGGGTGGGACGTGCTTCTGTCTCTTATACACATCTCCGAGCC
>OLID01000110.1_pt1 | contig 49011 bp, 42 predicted proteins | sample 1609361 | NCBI WGS metagenome assembly OLID01 (sample SAMN05416778, study PRJEB24817) | seawater metagenome | isolation source: Sea water | place: Canada:Atlantic | collected 2013-07
CGAGATTTCTGCCTGTCTCGTGGGCTCGGAGATGTGTATAAGAGACAGATTCGTTTCAGTTGTCTTTTTAATCTTTGGGACTAAAAATAAGAGAAATAATCCGACTATAAAAAATACGGCTATAGAAATTACCGAATAACGTATTGATCCTAAGGTCGCTTCGAGAAAGCCAAAAGAAAATGTTCCTACTACAATTCCTATTTTTTCAGTCACGTCATAAAACGAAAAGTAACTGGCATGATCTTGCGTTTCAGGTAACAATTTCGAATACGTTGAACGAGCTAGCGCTTGAACTCCCCCCATTACCAATCCAACAAAACAAGCTAGAATATAGAACTCGGTTGGTGATTGAACGACATATGCCGCAACACAAACCAGAATCCAAATTGAAACCGAAATAGCCAAGGTGTTGATATTTCCAATTTTATCTGAAACGCGTGACATTAAAAATGCACCTCCAGCACCTAAAATTTGAATTAATAATATTGCCACTATCAAACCAGTATCTCCTGCACCTTCGGGCCAAGAAATTTCCTTTTTTGCAAAAATGACAGCCATTAACATTACCGTTTGAACACCGGTATTGAAAAAGAAAAAGGCATACAAGTAGCGACGTAAAGCCTTAATTTCTCTAAATTCTTTAAACACTTTTCTCAGTTCTTTAAACCCTTTCCAGATAACGCCGGACTCCTTCTTTCGTTTATAAACATTGTTAGGAAGCACTCGATATGTAATTTGGCTGAAACCAATCCACCAAACTCCAACAAAGATAAAACTCAAAGAAGTATATGATTTATCAACAAACATTATCATTGAAAGACAAATTACCAGCAAAATCATACTTCCGAAATATCCCATTGAAAATCCTCTTGCTGAAATACGATCGTGGTCTTTTGGTTCTGCGATTTCTGGTAAATAGGCATTATAAAAAACCAAACTGTTCCAAAATCCGATACTTGCAAGAAAAACTGAAAGCATTCCAAGTTCCAGATGAGCTGGGTTAAACCAATAAAGTGAAATACATGAAAATGCTCCTAGGTAACAGAAAAACTGCATAAATCGCTTTTTGTTACCTGAAAAATCTGCAACCCCTGAAAGCATTGGGGACAAAATAGAAACCATTAAAAAAGAAGCCGATAAAATATACGAAATAAGAACCGAAGAAGACATTTGAGCGCCAAAGAAGTCAACTGTCACAGCCACTCCTTCTGGAACAGAGGTGAAATCTGTACCATTTACTTGATTGTAGTTTTCTAAAAAATATCGCGTTGTTACATTATCATAAAAAATAGGGAAAATGGCAGAAGAAATAACCAAATTATAAACGGAGTTTGCCCAATCGTAAAAGACCCAGCCTCTAATTATTTTTTTATTTCCCTTTTCCATAGGCTATTTTCCTGTTACATATTCCTCCAAATAGGCGTAATTAGGCATTAAATTTCCATTTAAATCTGTTTCACTTCCTCTTTCAATCATACCGGTTGAATCTTCCAGAAACAACGAATCAAATACTTCTTTAATCAATTCATTTCCAAAATCCTCCGATGCATCTAGAGGTAGCTCACACGGTAAATTGTCCACTGCCATAACGGCAATTGCCTTTTCGTTCATGAAGTCCACTTCTGATTCAGTTATTGGATCGTAACCGTAAACCGGTGAAGCAATTGTACTAGATCGAATAGTGCTTGCAATTGGTCCTGCAATATCACACGAAATGTCTGCTATAACACTCAATCGACGATTTTCTTTTTTAAGATCTGCTTTGGTAATAATTACATCTGCTTTGTTACTCCAATAGTGGCAAGGAATATACATATCAGCTTCTGAAACATATTTACCAAAACTTGATTTGTAATTTTCAGGGGTGGAATAAAATTCTTTTTTATCAAAATCACCTCCGTTTTTGGCATCGTAATAATCCTCTAATTCCAGCTGAGTGTATACGGGAAAATCGAATTTTTTCTTTAAAAACTCTTCCGGGGAGACTTCTGTAATTGGCAATAGATCAAGAATTTCTCTTGCTCCGTGACCAACTCTACCAAAGCCAGTTAAAACAATTTTAGTTGTTGTTGGTAACTCAACTTTTTTCAATTCTTCTTCTACTTCTACCCTATTCGCGCATTGATTTGCCGGTTTTAGGTTATAGTATCCGTGCTTCTTTCCTAGCGTCAGAAATCCATTGTAAGTTCCAACAATTCCTGCATATCTACCGAACCCAATTACTCGTTTATTTGAAGTGTTTTTTAGAATTTCATAATCAATTAATTGAATTTTCTTTTCTAAAATTGCTTTCAACAAATTTCTATTGTATGGCTGTTTTTTAAATGTATGAGAGAAAAACATGAACTTTTTATTCGGTACCAAGTCTTCAATATTCACCTCTTTCACTCCTATAATAATGTCGCACATAGAAAGATCTTCACTCATGCTAATACCAGCGTCAAGAAACTCTTGATCTTTATAAGAACGCACTGGACTTGGCTGGACAATCACTTTTACATGAGGATAAATTGCTTCAACCTTCTTGCACTGCATGGGAGTTAATGGAACACGCTTATCTGGTGGTACTTTACCCTCTCTTAATATTCCAAGTTTAATGTCTTTCATTCAATTCTTAATTCAACGGTGAAGTTAATATATAAAAGTCAATTAATTCTCTTACACATCCTTCTCCACCTTTTTTGTTTAGTATAACATCAACGTTCGATTTAACGATAGTCACGGCGTCTGAAGGACAAGCAGAAAAACCAACGGCTTTAATTACTTCAAGATCATTTATATCATCACCAATTATCGCGACATTGGAAAATTCAATTTTTAATTCATTGCAAATAGACTTCAATGTTTCCATTTTTGGAATACGACTAACAGAACAATGTTGTATACCTAATCGTTCAGCCCTTTGCTGAACTGCTTCACCTTTAAATCCGGAAGAAATTATTGCAACTTGAAAATCATTTTTTGTCAAATGGATAATTCCCATTCCATCTTTGGTGTTGAATTTTTTAAATTCATCTCCCGATTCAGAAACATACATTCCACCATCCGTCATCACTCCATCCACGTCGATAACTAACAGTTTAATCTTTTCTAATTTTGATTTAAAATGATTCGATTTAAACGGGTAATTGAAGATTAGCGCATTCAAATCCGTATCGTATTCTTCGCAAATCACCTCTAAATCAGAGATTGCCAAATCCTCTACAGATTCTACATCCAAATCTGCCAAGAAATCTTCAAAGTCCAATCCGAACTTATCACACAATCCTTTTATATTTTTCTCTAAAAACATTTTTACACCATTTTATAACCTACGCTTTTTGCGACTGGTTTTAAACTCTCAAAAAGTGCTTTGAATTCATCGTAATTCAATTGTTGAGCTGCGTCAGATTTCGCCACTTTCGGATTTGGATGAGTTTCAATTAATAACCCGTCAATTCCCATTGCAACACAAGCTCTTGACAATACTGGCACGCCGTACGCGTATCCCATAGCGTGACTTGGATCCAAAACAATTGGTAAATTCACATGCTCCTGCAACCAAGCAACACCGCACAAGTCTAAAGTAAACCTTGTGCCAGTTTCAAAAGTTCTTAAACCTCTTTCGCAAAGAATAACGTTTTCGTTACCACCTGACAATACAAATTCCGCTGCTTGAACAAACTCTTTTAGTGTTGTTCCAAATCCACGTTTGATCAATACAGGCTTTTGAGTTTTTGCGCAAGCACGTAATATTCCTTGATCGTACATTGCTTTGGCTCCAACTTGAATAACGTCTGAGTAGTGAATAATTTCATCTATGTGCGTGGCATCGCGCGCTTCTGTAATTACATTTAACCCATATTCTTCGCGCATTTTAGCTAACAATTTCAATCCTTCCAGACCCATTCCTTGAAATGAATATGGACTAGTTCTTGGCTTGTAACAACCACCTCTAAGCGTTGATAAACCCATTCCAACCAATAATTCAGCTGAAGAACGAATTTGTTCCTCGGATTCCACCGAACAAGGACCACCAATCAGTAACGTAGAATTATTATTACCACCAATCGATACATTTCCGATTTTCACTTCTCGTTTATCAGAACAGTATTTTTTCGATGCCAATTGAATATCGTTATCAAATACCCAAAACTTATCAACATCATTCTCAATCTCACCTGGAATCTCCTTAGTCGAAGCTTCAGTAATTAACACATGAATCCCACTAGATTTGATGTGAAATGCATTTAATTTTTCAGCGATTTGACCCGCTTTTTCTTGTGAAGTATTGGCTTTCAGGTGTACTATCATAATTCTCCTTTTATAAGGTTCACAAATGTAACAATTCCTTTGGCAAAACCATCTTCGCTCACTACCGGAAGGTAAGTTATTGGAAAGTTACTGTGTTTAATCAATTGAAGCATTTCGATAACCGTTGAACTATCCGAAATTGCCGTTGGATTTGAATTAACCAACTGAACGGCATCAAGCTTATTTATATCGTTTAAATTGTTTAACAATCCTTTTCTGACATCAGCATTTGAAATCAACCCTTTTGACTTACCTTGATCATCAACAACTAAAGTAAATCCAAGCTTGCCTTTTTCAATTGATTTTAAAACAGATTCAAGTGTCAACTCATTCATTTTTACTACCGGCGATTCGTTTAAAGGAATCATAAAATCTGAAACAGTATAAGTTGATTCGATTGAGCGTTTTGTCAAGTTCATTAAGGCATTTCCAACACTAGCAGCATTGAATAAATACGACCCAGACACCGCAGAAGTAACCCCCATGTTTCGAATGATAAAAGAAACTTCCGGATTCACTCCACCATCCACGTGAATGGATTTATCTGGGTAAGCATTTCTAAACTCTCTAATTTTAGAAAAATTGATTGTATCAAATTTTCCACCACTCTGCCCCGGAATGGTCGCCATAATTAGAATGAAATCAAAATTTCTGTACTCCTCAAAAATAGAAACTGGCGTTGGAGTAATTACCGCAATTCCTTTTCGCCCTTTAACTGAAGAAGGAATGTTCAATGTTTCCTGTAAGTCTTCATATTGAAACGTTACATATTCCACTGGATTTTCTTCCAATAATTGATAGTACTTACTAGGTGTTGGTGTAATTATATGCAAATCAATCGGCAAATCGCACATTGAACGTATAGCTTTGATATCATCAAAAACAGATAAATCATCGTTACAATCAACATGTAAAAGATCAACTTGGTGTTCTTTTAGATCATCAATAACTTCTGCCAGAGGGCGAATTTTGTCACTATAAATGGATGCTGAAATTTTCATTCGTTTAAATTAAATATTGGTTCAAACTCGTTGTTACATATAACCAATTCAAATGGTGCTTTAACAACATCTTCATATAATGATGTTTGTAAATCTGTTAAAAGTTTTTGCTCCTCAAAAGACATTTTAGCAACATCTTTAGTTTCGTTAGCAATGATTCTCAATTGCAGTTTCTTTTTAACTCTCACTATCTTAACATCTTGTTTTTGCGAAGATAAGAGTTCATTCTCTTTAAAGTAAATTGCTATTTCCTCAGCCAATTTTTGATCTTTTACATCTGTAAAATAAACGGTGAACTTATCACCTACAATCTTGTTCCCATTATCAGCTTCGCAGGCTAAAACAACTAGAAAAAGTACGGCAAAACAAATGATTTTCACTTTAATTTATTTAGGAATGCTAAGATAATGAAACAAGCGAGATTTAGCTTACTTTTAAAGGTTGTTTCAAACATTTTTTATTAACTTCACATTTATAAATCAATCATAAAACTATGTTTAAAACGCTCACTTTAACTTTAGGACTAATAATTACCAGTGCTCTTGCTTTTTCACAAGACGCTTCTGCTTCATCTATTGTAACTGAACTTCAAGAATGTAAGTGTTCTGAAATCATAATGATAAGTAACAAAGTGGAAAAAACGTATACTCGTGAATGGCTGACAGGTATTGAATTAAAAGATGGAATGATCTCATTTTCAAAAGGTCACATTGTACACAAATGGAATCCTGAACAAATTGTTTTCATTGAGAACGGAGGACATTTTATTCGTGTGTATTTTAATTAATTGTAGTACCCATCCGACTTTCCAATCAAATTTACCTTGGAGCAAATGGACGTGAAAGCGTTTATGATATTGTTGTACCAGAAAACTGGAACAATAAACTTATCATTTTCATTCATGGCTACATGGGTTACAAAGATTGGGGTTGTTGGGGTTTAGTCCAAAACTATTTTACGGAACAAAACTTTGGTTTTCTAAAATACAACGTTAGTCACAATGGCGGAACCGTTCAAAATCCAATTGACTTTCCGGATTTGGACGCATTTCGAAAAAACAGCTACCCCAAAGAGTTAGCCGATTTGAATTCAATACTTGAACTTATCCGTCATGAATTTAGTGAACTGCCGCAATTATTTTTGATTGGGCATTCTCGCGGTGGCGGAATAGCATTGTTGCAATCTACAAATCCTATTATTTCTAAAATTGCATCTTGGGCGGGCATTTCATATATAAAAGAACGTTCTCCAATTGGCGAAGAACGCGAAGAATGGAAAAGAACAGGTGTTTACTACCGTGAAAACGGAAGAACAAAGCAAAAAATGCCTCATGATTATTCTCAATTTGAAGAACTACTTGCCAATGAAGAAGGTATGGACATTGAGTCTTTTTGCCGACAATCTATCGTTCCAACTCTCGTGATTCACGGTAGCGACGACACATCAGTACATTTTAATGAGGGAGAATCAATCGCTTCCTGGTTAAAGACCGAAATAACAATTATCGAAGGTGCTAATCACACCTTTGGTTCTTCACAACCTTGGCTCGAAAAAAGTTTACCTACACATTTACAAATGGTCTGCGAAAAGACTATACACTTTTTTAATCAATAACTACAAATTTGTATGGATGAGAAAAACGAAAAGTTGAGTCTTTTGAAAGAACTGGTGAAACTGGCAAATTCTGATAAAAACTTGAAACAAGCTGAATATGACTTTCTTTCAGCTATCGCGATTCAATTGGAAATAACGCCTGAGGATTTTATAAAAGTATTTGAAGAAAACATTTCTTTTCAACCTCCAAAATTAGAAGGTGAACGCATTTTACAATTTCAACGTCTAATTTTATTAATGCATATCGATCAATCTGTTGATGGTGAACAATTGCGAATTGTTCGTGAATTGGGAATACGCATGGGATTAAATCCTTCCGCAACAAACAAAGTACTAGAACGAATGAACGATTTTGATGGAGGAATTATCCCACCACATGAACTAATAGCCATTTTTCAAGCGTATCACAATTAAGTTAAGAAACGCTCTTTATCTCCCGGTTTCGGCATGACACAATACCCTTTTGATATTCGTTTTCTTCGTTTTGCAATAAAATTGTAAACACCATCTCGAATGAATTTAGGCACAATCAAAAATGCAATCATCCATGACCTCGGAGCTTTCAAATAACGTCCAAGCTTCAATGCGGCAGTTGATTTTTGATTCAGTTTTCCATTTTCATAAAAGTAAACTGTACTTAAATCAGGGGCATCCCAGCTGTTTTTAGTAAAAAATTCAAGTGTAAAACTCGATTGTATCGCTGCAAAGTGAATGACTGGCGCTTTCTCGTTTTTTAAAACGAAAGCCACTGATCGATTACACAAGCCGCAATCACCATCATAAAAAACAATTGGCTGTTCCATCGTCTAAAAATAGTCATTGAAAACTAAAATTTTAATTTTCACTTCGATTATTATCTTTGTAGAAAGATAAATCACAATATGAAAAACGTAGCAGTTATAGGAGCAGGAACCATGGGGAATGGGATTGCGCATACTTTCGCACAATTTGGATACAAAGTAGCATTGATAGATGTCGCTCAGACATCATTGGATAAAGGATTGGCAACAATCGCTAAAAACTTGGACCGTCAAGTTGCGAAAGAACAAATTTCAGAAAATGACAAAGCAACAACATTGGCCAACATTTCGACTTTTACTGCCATTTCCGATGGTGTAAAAAATGTTGACTTAGTTGTTGAAGCTGCAACGGAAAACATTGATTTGAAATTGAAAATCTTTAAAGATTTAGACGAAGTGACTGATAAAAACGTGATTCTGGCAACAAACACGTCTTCTATCTCTATAACAAAAATCGCTTCCGTGACATCGCGTCCAGACAAAGTGATAGGCATGCACTTTATGAATCCAGTTCCTGTTATGAAATTGGTGGAGATTATTCGTGGTTACTCCACATCTGATGAGGTAACAAACCTAATCATGGAAACATCTAAAAAACTGAATAAAGTTCCTGTAGAAGTTAATGATTATCCAGGTTTTGTTGCTAACCGTATATTAATGCCAATGATCAATGAAGCAATTATCACTTTACACGAAGGAGTTGCTGGAGTTGAAGAAATTGACACTGTAATGAAATTAGGCATGGCTCATCCGATGGGACCATTACAATTGGCTGATTTTATCGGATTAGATGTTTGTTTGGCAATTATGGAAGTGTTATTTGAAGGTTTTGGAAATCCAAAATATGCACCTTGTCCTTTGTTGGTTAACATGGTGACAGCTGGTAAGAAAGGTGTTAAAAGTGGTGAAGGTTTCTATTCATGGGGACATGGAACCAAAGATTTAATTGTAGCGGATAACTTCAAAAAGTAAGTACGTTTAATTTACATATTTAAGCTCTGGCGATTTCGTCGGAGCTTTTTTAATGCAATGAACATTTCTATTGCTGCACGACTAACTTATACCCTATCCCACGAATATTAATAATTCGGATACTTGTGTCTGCCTCTAGTTTCTTCCTTAATTTAGAAACAAAAACATCCAATGTTCGACCAACATAATCACCTTCATCATTCCATATTTCTTTTAAAATGTACTCCCTTTCAAGAGTTTCGTTTTCAGAACTAAAAAGTAGCAGCAATAAATCTGATTCTTTGCTTGAAAGTTCTGTCTTAGTCTTTTTGAAACTCAAAAACATCCCTCGTTTATCATAAATCGTACTTCCAATTTGTATTATTTCTGGATTCTCCGCTTCCTTCTGCCCTTTTTTCTTCAAGTATATTAAAAGAACAATTATTACCAATAAAGAAAGTGTGCTCCAAATAATACCTGAATAACTCTGTTTCTCTTGAGGTAATTTTATCTTATTGAAATTTTTAATTGCATCATCATTTAGGGTAATAAACAAAGTATAGCAATCCTTTGGCTGAATTCTAGATCCACAAGGTACAAGGTCTAAACTATCAACATTCGTTATTTCGTAGCTATAAACAACCTCTTTGGATTTACAACTTTCTATTTCAACAATATATTTAGAAGCAATTTTAGTTTTTTTAATCAATCCATCTATAATTCCACCAATATCTTGAGGTTGAAATGAAAATTCAGTTTCAAATTGAATTTTATATCGATCATTTAGAACCTCGATTGGTAGAATTCGTGACGTATCATTATTTGATTGCAGCAACACTTCGTGACCGATCATTCTCATAACCACCAAGCGATGCTGCTCAGCCTTCTCCGTTTGAGAATAGCTTATACCTACGTAATAAAACCCTGAAAAAAGTACAATAAGAGCGATTTTTAAATATCCAACCATCATTTTACAAATCTACTTGTTAATCTAATGTTTTGAGTGTGATTTCAGTCATTTTACATTAATTTACAATCAGAAAACACGAATTACAGTACATTGCCTCATAAATGAATATTGTAAATTATGAAAATTAAAAAATCAGTTCTAGCACTCTGCCTTATTGCTTTTAGTTCGTGTTTTATAACTTCGTGCAACGGTCAATCCTACCCGGAAACTAAGCAAAAAAGCAATCAAAAAGCTTCGCCGAAATACAAGGAAGAAGATCAAATTGGTCAATATATTATTGACATTTATGAAGATAACAACGGCAATTTGTGGTTTGGAACATTAATGAATAGCATCGCGAAATACGACGGAAAAACGCTTCAATTCCTCAGTTCTGACGATGGACTACCAGAAGATCGAATAGGAACAGTAATTCAAGATAGCGTAGGAAACTATTGGTTTTCTTCTCATTCAGGTATTTCAAAATACGATGGTAAGAAGTTTACTCACTTCAGTGAAAAAGACGGACTCATTGACAATAGAGTTTCTAATTTATTCTTTGATAACAAGGGACTTCTTTGGATTGGAACCTGGGGTGGAATATCAACTTTTGACGGTCAGAAATTCAACAATTTTAGACTTCCAAGTCCAAATATTGAAATTCCAGTATACCAAGAAACTTCAGATTGGATTTCTGTCATAAAACAAGATTCCAAAGGAAATATGTGGTTCGGTCGAAGTGGTCTAGGAGTCACAATGTACAATGGAAAATCATTTACGTTTATCACCAAAGAAGACGGACTTCTTTCCAATGCGATTCAGGACATTCAAGAAGATAAAAATGGAAATCTTTGGTTTAGCTCACGTGTTTCAGAAAAAGATCATCCAGATCCTACAAAAAGAAATGGTCCCGGAGGAATTGTAAAATATGACGGAGAGAAATTTGTAAGTTTCCCTAAAATAGAAGGACTGTACAACAACGACGTGTATGAAATTTACAGCGATTCAAAAGATAATATTTGGATCGGAACGATTAAAAATGGTGTTTACAAATATGATGGTGAGACGTTCACTAACTATACTGGAAACAACCCAAGTAATGGTTTCCCAAAAGCTGTAGTTCGCATTTTTGAAGATAACAAAGGAACTTTTTGGCTAGCCTGTGCTGGTGGTTTATTCAGAATGGAAGGTGAATCAATCATTAACGTCACGAAAAATGGACCGTGGAAATAAAATCGATGTGAACTATGTTGTTTAAACTAATGCTTATGCGTATTTTCACTTTAGAAAAATTAAAATATTAACACAATGGCAACAATAACACTAAAAGGAAATGCAATTCACACAAACGGTGAATTACCTACTACTGGAACTCAAGCGAAAGATTTTCAAATGGTTGGGAAAGATTTAACTACAAAATCATTAAGTGATTTTAGTGGTAAAAACTTAGTGTTAAATATTTTCCCAAGTGTTGATACGGGAACATGTGCCGCATCTGTACGTAATTTTAACAAAATGGCAGCAGATTTATCCAACACAACTGTTTTGTGTATTTCAAGAGATTTACCTTTTGCTCAAAATCGATTTTGTGGGGCTGAAGGAATTGAAAACGTAGTCATGCTTTCTGATTTTAAAACGGGACAGTTTGGAAATGATTACGGTTTAACCATTACTGATGGAGCGTTGGCAGGATTGCATTCAAGATGTATTGTTGTGATTAACGCTGAAGGAAAAGTGATTTATACTGAACAAGTCCCTGAAACGGTTGATGAACCGAATTACGCTTTGGCATTAGGAAGTTTGTAGTTAACCAAACCACCTCTTCTTTTGAGAATAGAGCTTACAAGCAACATTCCACTCCTCTATCAATCGAGGGTTCTTCCTGCGTTTTTGTGCCTCTTTTAATAAACGAACAACTTCCGTTGAATCCATGCGATTTGGTGCAGTCGGAAAACTTGCTTTGACACACATTTGTTCCAGTAAAACCCTAAACTCTTTTGGAACAACTCCTTTAAAATCAATCGGATATGTAATCGCCAAATTAGTTAAAACAGAAGGGTTATTATGAGATAAAATTGGCTTTCCACTTAAAAGTTGAGCAATAACAAGCGCAAAAGAAAACAAATCACTTGTTGAATCTAAGATTTGATGTTGATTAAGTATCAATTCAGGAGAAGCATATTGAAGAGAAAATAGAATTTTACGCTTAGCGGCCTCCCCTATTTTCGAAGCCATTCCAAAGTCGATCAAATGAACTAATTCACCATCAATTAAAATGTTTCCTGGGCGAATATCGTTGTGAACGATGCCTTTTTCATGCAAGGACTCAAGCAATTTCAAAAATTGCGGAATAAATTGACTTAAAAATTGCTTACGCTCTTTTCGCTTTAAACTTTTCCAATAAGAATCAAGTGTTCGTCCTTCCTTGTATTCGAGTAACAATACGAGCTCGTCGTCAGTTTTATTTATTTGTGCAACTGATGGCAATTGACTTTCAACGAACGAAAATTTAAACTCCTCCAAAAGCAATTGACAACCTTGTTCATTTGAAAGTAAACAGCTTTTTTGAACAAACTTACGATCGTCATCATCTGCAACAAGACTTACACGATTAAACTTTCGAATCGATTGCTCTCCAAGTGTTCTTATTTCTTTCAAACGATTCAAAATTAGCAATTGGATTATTCGAAGAACTTATTTCTTCCAGCGCTCGTAGGCTACTTCTTGTCTCTTAGTCAATTTCTCCATTCGTTTAATCGAATAATCAGTATAGAAATTTCGATTGACCTCAGGAAAAGTGATATCAAGAATTGAACTCGCACGATTCACAGTTACAGTTTTTGCATCATCGTCGAAGTAATTCAACCATTTATCCAATTCCCCGTCACATGAAAAACCATTTATTGTTGTAATTCTATCTCCCTGCATTAATCCTGAAGTTTCAGCTGGACCTCCAGGATACATGGCGTGAACAATAAAATCTTTACCGGCAGGAATTAATTTCATTCCCAAACGTCCTTGAGAATAAGACTTAGAGGGCAAATGATCCAATTCTAACCCTAAATGGTCCAAAGCGTTTGTAATGATTGATTCAAACGGACGACAGCCGTTGATGTAATCATCGAACAGCCACTGAAACGAAACCCCGGCAATATTTTCAATAGCATCTTGATAATCTTTCTCCGAAACACCTTTTCCTTTAAGCGCGAAGTTGAAGTACAAGTATTTCATTACCTCATCAAGGCCAAATTTATCGTCATTTGCACGTCGAATTTCAACATCCGTTACAAACGCCAACAAACAACCTTCTGTATAAATTGATACTTTTCGATTAGGCGCACCGGCTTCGTATCCATCGAGCCATGTGTCAAAAGAAGATTCAGCAACAGAATAGTTAAATCGTCCAAAATTGTCAAAGTGTTTTTGTAGCTGAGCTGTAAACTCTTCAAAATATTGTTTTTCATTAAAAACGCCACTTTTATACAGGAATAAGTCACCTTGATACGTTGTTACGCCTTCACACAGATAACCTAATCTTGAATAATTTTCTTTTGTGAAATTGTATGGATACATTTCGATTGGTCGAATTGCCTTTACATTCCAAGTGTGATACAACTCATGCGAACTCACTCCTAACAATTCTTTATACAGCTCGCCGAAAACATCATAAGAAGGTCCAAGAGAAATTACTGTTGATTTTTGATGCTCAACACCGTGATACGCTTTGTGGGGCAATATCAAATTGATAAAATGATATTCCTTTACAGGAAATTCGTTAAACTTATTAATTTGAAGATCGGTGAACTTCTGAAAATCTTCCAACAATCTATCCCATTGAGGTTTTACTTCTCCATTAAACCAAACATGAAATAAAACTCCGTGAGAGGTATAATCTCTATGCTGTAATTGCTCGGAAGCAATGAATGGCGTATCCAATAACTCTTCAATGTTCGCTACTTGAAAGCCATTGTTCGTTTTTTCCATGGAAGAAGCGACTTCCCAATGTGCCGGAACATTTAACTGGATGGCTACTGGTTCATCATATTGTTCTTGAACATACACACAACAGTTGACAGGATTCACATACAATTGAGTCGAATCCAAATAACTTGAACCTGCATTAATTGTATTCGCGTAGAACTTATAATTTACAGTAAATGATTTTACACCTTTCGTTTGAACCGCCCAGCAATCTTTATTCGCTTTTTGAAATTCTATTTTTCGATTGTTCTCATCCAAAACGATAAAATTGCGGATATTCTTCGCGAAATTCCCCAATTCATATCGACCAGGTCTCCAACTGGGCAATTGCACAAATGTCACGTCCTCAGTTGAATTAAATTCGGCCGAAATTTGAATATATTGCTGAGAAGGATTCTCAATACTAAACGTAAATTTTGTCATTCTAACTAGTTCAAAGTTTAATAGTTCAGTATTCAAAGTTAGTTCATTGCTCTTTGAACTTTCTAACTTTAAATTTTTGTACTTCCTTAAGCGTACATTTCTTCTTGTAATTGTGCAATTTTATCGTCTTTTAAATAATCATCATATGGCATCATTTTATCAATAATTCCATTTGGTGTAATTTCGACAATTCTATTTGCGACAGAGTTCACCAATTCGTGGTCATGAGAAGTAAACAATAGCGTTCCTTTAAATTCTTCCATTCCTTGGTTCAATGCTGTAATCGACTCTAAGTCCAAGTGGTTCGTAGGTTCATCCATCAATAGCAAATTCGCTTTAGCAAACATCATTTTAGACAGCATACATCTTACTTTTTCTCCTCCAGAAAGTACATCTGCTGTTTTCAATGCTTCCTCACCAGTGAAAAGCATACGACCTAGGAATGTTCTTAAATATACTTCTTCCTTTTCTTCATCTGAATTTGCGTATTGACGTAACCAGTCGATTAGAGGCAATTTAGCTTCAAAATAATGATGATTCTCATTTGGCAAATATGCAGTGGAAATAGTTGTTCCAAAAATGAAATCTCCACTATCTGCTTGTTCATTTCCAGCAAGGATTTCAAAAAAGGCAGTCAATGTCACGGAACTTTTAGAAATGAAAGCAATTTTATCCCCTTTATTAACAATTAACGACAAATCTTTGAACAGTAATTCTCCATCTACAGATTTTGTCAGTCCTTCAATATTCAACACTTGATTTCCAGCATCGCGCTCTTGGTGGAAAGTAATTCCAGGATACTTTCTACTTGAAGGTTGGATTTCAGAAATATCTAAATTATCCAACATTTTCCTTCTACTCGTTGCCTGTTTTGATTTCGAGGCATTCGCTGAGAAACGTGCGATAAAGTCGATCAAATCCTTTTTCTTTTCTTCTGCTTTTTTGTTTTTATCAGCTCTTTGTCTAGCTGCTAATTGAGAAGATTGATACCAGAATGTATAGTTACCCGTAAAAATATTCAATTTATTAAAGTCGATATCACAAATGTGCGTACATACTGTATCCAAGAAGTGTCTATCGTGAGAAACGACGATAACCGTGTTTTTAAAATTTAATAAAAAGTCTTCTAGCCAAGCAACTGTTTTTAAGTCCAAATCATTCGTGGGCTCATCCAGTACTAACACATCTGGATTACCAAACAATGCCTGCGCTAACAAAACGCGTACCTTCAAATCATTAGAAAGGTCTTCCATTTTTGTGTAATGTTTCGACTCATCAATTCCAAGATTTGACAATAAAGCAGCTGCATCGGTTTCAGCATTCCATCCTTCAAGATCGGCGAATTCACCTTCTAATTCAGCCGTTCTCATACCATCTTCATCCGAAAAATCAGGTTTAGCATACAATGCATCTTTTTCCGTCATTATTTCAAATAGGCGCGTATGTCCCATGATCACGGTATTCAATACTTCGTACTCATCGAATTCAAAGTGGTCCTGCTTTAAAACAGCCATTCTTTTACCTGGCTCGAGGATAACATGTCCTGTTGTAGGATCTTGATCTCCCGTTAATATTTTAAGAAATGTTGATTTTCCTGCTCCATTCGCTCCGATAACACCATAGCAATTACCATTTACGAATTTTACATTTACATCATCAAAAAGGACACGCTTTCCGAACTGAAGCGATAAGTTGTTTACTGAAATCATTCTACTTTAATTTGGCGCAAAGATACAAGATTTAGGCAAGATTCAGAGAATTAAGCGTATAAAAAAAGAGGGACATCCATCCCTCTTTCTAAAAAGTTTAGTTTTAATTCTTATTCGACTACTATCTTCGTCTTAAACGTTTTGTTTTCCGTAATAACAGAAACAAAATAAACTCCCTTACCTTGACCACTCAAGTCTAAATCTAAACGATTTCCACCTTTTACAGCTTCAACAGGAGAGTTAATAACAACTTTACCGTCATAGCTCACAACGTTTAACAATGCCGTTTCTTTTTTGTAAGAATTGAATATTAATTCAGAGAGTCCAGTTGTTGGATTTGGAAAAACAGATAGCATGTCATAAACATCATCTAAAACATTCACGGCTCTAATTTCCGAATATTTACCATTTCCGTCTGTATCCCATTGGTTCAATCTATAATAATTCATTCCTATATTAGGTGTTTCATCAACCGTGAAATACTGAGACTCATTACTTGTTGTCCCATTTCCCTTAACAACATTGATAATTTCAAAATTCACACCATCTGTTGATTTTTCCACTTCCCAACGATCATTTATTCTTTCAGAGTCTGTTCTCCAAAACAAATCAACAACATGCAAATCAGGTTGATAATCGGCTGTAAATTCTGACAACTCAACAGGTAAAACAACGCAATCTAAAGAAGCTGTACCACCAAAGCTTAAAGTGTACCCAGTTCCCCCAACCGGGCTCCATTTGTCAACAACCAAAATATAACTTTGACCAGCGACTACATTGAGTTGAGCCAAAATACCATTACCTGTTACATCTTCGATAAAGTCGTTATTCGCTGGAGGTCCTCCGTTCCCACAAGCACAAGTCATACCTGTATTTCCAGAATCAGAGCATCGTATTGGTGCACCCAAGGCTCCACATGTAACATTTGGCCCGTAAATAGCCAAATCATAATCATCTGTGGCGAGATTTGGATTTATTGTAATAGATAATGTACCTGTTGTTTGAGCTTGGAATTGATACCAGTTTGTGTGATTTTCTCCCCCAGCAGGACAGGCAGAACCGGTGCAACCTTCAGCCACAATTCCAGGCCCTGTAGAATTTGTAGAAATTGCTGCTCCAGAACATAACGGCGTCATTGTTTGACAATCACTATTGTCAGTTCCATTAGGACCTCCAGCGCAAGGCACACAAGTCATAGTTGCATTCCAACCTGGTCGTGTTACACTGAAATCCGATCTGAATCGAAATGTCAAACAACCACTTGCACCTGTCGCGGTATATGTAAATGGAACAGCGGGAGTCCCCATAATCCTCCCCACGCCATTTGCCGGTGGAGTTGTGAAAAGAGGACTGTTCTGGGTGGGACCATTTCCTATCATTAAATAATCAAAAGTATTTTCAGTATCAAACTGACTAAATGTAACCTGCATACAATTGCCAGCGACAGAAGGACAAAACACACGATAAATATTATTAATATTATTCGAATAATTTCCAATTACACCTCCATTATCCGTATAGGTTAATGGACCGCAATTGGCCACTAAACAGGAACCGACAAATTCACTATTTATCCCTACAGTCGGATGTGAATATTGTCCAAAAGAATGGCTAAAAGCAACGCTCGTAAGTGCCAACATTGTAATTTTGTATATTTTTCTCATTGATCTGTAGTATTATGTAAAACATTTGGGTTTATAGATCTTTTTTTGTTAAAAAGAATAACGTCCAAATTCGTTGTGTTGTCATGAACGATTACATTAGTATCTGGAAGTCTTTGTGAATCTAATGCATCCAAATCGATTAAATTTAGAATTGAATTGTCAGTCGCAATAACTGACTCATCTACTAGCTTATAATCAATATTATATCGTTCTATATTGGTAGGCGTATCTACCGGAACAACGTATCGTTCAGTAATCGATTGACTCCAAATTAATGAAGTAAAACTCAGCGAAATTAGCGTTAATAGAGTTTTCATGAATGTAGCTTTTAGTTAATTACCTACAAAGATAACGAATATTGTTGAAAAAAGGTTGCTTAAACATTGTTTTAATACGCTAATAAACAGCAGTTTGATTCATATTAACTTAACATTATCACTAGATATATTCTACGAGATGGCTAAAATTTTAACTCACAATGTTCATTTATTCATTTTCATAGATTTTTCAAAAAAACTCAATTCTGAACACAAAAAAAGAGGGAAACTATCCCTCCTAAATAAAGCCATCTTAATTCTTAATCGAAAAAACTTTGTTTCTGAACAATAAATATGTTAGAAATTTCGCGTAAACTACAATATATTGACCTCTCGCTCTAATTCCACTCCAAATTTTGATCTAATATCATTAATAATAGTCGTAGACAGATCAAATATTTCACTTCCATGACTATTGGAATAGTTCACCAATACTAAAGCTTGTTTTTTGTGCACTCCAAAAGTTGAAATTGTTTTACCCTTCCAGCCTGCCTGCTCAATTAACCAGCCTGCAGCCAATTTAACTTTTCCATCCCCGGCAGGATAATTCGGGACATTTTCATGACTCTTTTCGATTTCTTTTAATACATCAATAGGAACAACTGGATTTTTAAAGAAACTACCAGCATTTCCTATTTCTTTAGGATCAGGAAGCTTACTAGAACGTATGGCAATTACTGCATCGCTGACATCCTTTATGCTTGGATTCTTAATTCCTTTTTTTTCCAATTCTGTGTTAATTGCTCCATAACTCGAATTGATCCGATGAATTTTATTCAATTTATAGGTAACGGATAATATGATAAATTGATCCTTTAATGCACGTTTAAAAACACTCTCTCGATAACCAAATTGACATTCTTCATGTGTGAACGTTCTTATCATTCCAGTAGAAATCTCAAAGGCTTCCAAAGAATGAAAAACATCTTTTATTTCAACTCCATATGCTCCAATATTCTGCATTGGACTCGCCCCAACACTGCCTGGTATCAATGAAAGATTTTCAATTCCACCAAAATTGTGTTCGATGCATTTTAAAACAAATTCATGCCATACTTCTCCTGCCCCCGATTTGACAACAACCGATTCGTCAGATTCTTCAATTATTTCAAAGCCCTTGATTTCATTTCGAATAACCAACCCATCAACATCCTTTGTGAATAAAACATTACTTCCTCCACCTAAAACAAGTAAAGCATCATCATTGCGCTCCTGTAATACTTTCTTCAATTCATCGATTGACGAAAATCGTGCGAAGCGCTTTGCTACCACTTGAATTCCAAACGTATTGTATTCTTTTAATGGGACATTATTCAAAATCATAATTCAAAATTAGTGGAAAACTAAAACGAATGAAACCACTCTAAAAATAAACTTCAACGTTCGATTGTTGTTAATTTCGTGAATGCACGTAAATTTGTACCATGGAGCTCAAAAAAATATCACTCGAAGACGTGAATCGTTTTAGCGAAAACACTCTTCTAAGTCATTTAGGAATTGAAATCACTGAAATTGGGACTGATTTTATATCTGCACGAATGCCAGTTGATAAACGAACACACCAACCAATGGGATTATTGCATGGTGGAGCGAGTGTTGTTTTAATTGAAAGTTTAGGTTCGGTTGGATCAAGCCTTTTGCTCGATTTAGATGTAGAACACCCTGTAGGACTCGAAGTTAACGCGAATCATGTTGGTGCTGCTCGAACAGGTTTCGTGGCTGCAAAAGCGAAAATCGTGCACGCCGGAAAAAGAACTCATGTATGGCAAGTTGAAGTGGAAACTGAAGACACAAAACGCTTGGTCTGTACAGGTCGATTAACCGTAATGATTGTAAAACGCTAATTTCGATTGGGTGATATTTTAAAATATCGAATTCCAAATCATGATTTGGTTGAACAAAAAGGCACATTTCAAGAAATAGATAATTTCCGAAATATTTCTGGTTTTGTTCTAACTACTTTTGATAAAAAGAAAAAATACCATTTTAACCCAAGTAACGCGTCAGAAGAGTTGTCTTTTTCCCTTGAAAAACCATTGTGTTACACTAAAAAAGAATACACTGATTTAGCAACATCCTTTTTAGAAGCAATTAAAGATCAATGTCTTTCAAAAGCTATTTTTTCACGAGTTAAACATGCCGCTTTTGATTCAGAACCTAACGATTTATTCAGGCAATTGTGTTTGGCCTATCCAGAAGCGTTTGTGTATTTTGTATCTTCACCGTTGTTCGGGACCTGGATTGGTGCTTCTCCCGAAATACTGATTGAAACCCAAGGGAATACTGCTAAAACAATTTCACTTGCCGGAACCTTAAAGCGAGATTCTCATGAATTCTGGGAGAACAAAGAAAAAAACGAACAAGATTTCGTTACACGCTTTATCACCTCTAAACTTGTTGAATCGAATGTTGAGAATTTAGACATTTCGGGTCAACACGAGATTAATGCTGGACCTGTTCGACATTTAAAAACTGCATTCCAATTTGATTTAGGCTTAAATTCGGCTATCGATATAGCAGAGCGACTGCATCCAACTCCGGCTGTTAGTGGATTTCCTCAACAAGAAGCAATCGATTTGATTGGTAAATCAGAAAAGCACTACCGCAAACTGTACGCTGGAATGATTGGAGTAATCGATAATGATTCAACGAAGCTGTTTGTCAATTTACGTTGTGCTGAAATTATTCACAATCAGGCGTATCTCTATTTAGGAGGAGGATTTACAAAGGACTCAAATATAGAATCTGAATGGATTGAAACAGAAAATAAAGCCAAAACATTACTGAACGTAATGAAAAAACAATAGTTTTGAAATCTTATGCGAACAACAAATAAATCTGGTATCTCAGCTTTTGTAAATGAATGTGTAAAACATGGTATGAGTCATGTAGTTTGTTCGCCTGGTTCACGAAATGCGCCCTTGGTAATTGCTTTCGATGAACATCCTAAAATAACCACATTTGTCATTCACGATGAACGTTGCGCTGCGTTTTACGCGATGGGAATGGCTCAACAATTAAACGCGCCTGTTGGAATTACCTGCACCTCTGGATCTGCAATGCTGAATTATTATCCAGCCGTTGCAGAAGCATATTACCAATCGATACCATTGGTTGTATTATCAGCGGATCGTCCAGAAGAATGGATTGACCACGGTGACGGACAAACAATCGTTCAGCGTGGAGTTTACGCAAATCACATTCGGTTCGAAAGCACAATACAAGAAAAACTAGATGCTGGTTTCAGTCTTGAAAATTTAATTGCAACTGTTAAAGCAGGTTTTCAAAACGGTAATGGAAATTCGAAAGGACCAATTCATTTCAATGTGCCAATTAATGAACCATTATATGAAACAATTGAAGTTGAAAACGATGATTTTGAAAAATATGAAATTGAACTTATAGAAAATGAACTTTCAAAAGCAGATATAACATTCATTCAAAATACGTGGAAGAACGCAGAAAGAAAAATGATTCTCTGCGGTCAACTTCCCAAGAATGCCTATTTACTTCAAAAACTAATCGATTTAAGCAATGATTCATCCGTTGCAGTTTTAGTTGAAAACACATCCAATTTAGCACATCCTTCTTTTATTCATTGCATTGATCGTACTTTAGAAGGAGTCAAGGAAATAGAAAAATTTAAACCAGACTTATTAATTACTATTGGCGGGGCAGTTGTTTCAAAGCGTATCAAACAATTTTTGCGAAATGCAGAAATTGAAAATCATTGGAAAATCGGTTATGACTTCCCAAAAATGGATACTTATCGCGCACTAACTAATTCATTTGAATGCAATCCAACTTCGTTTTTTCAACTACTGTTAAATGCTAAAACAGAGCCGAAAAACACGATGTTTGGCGCTCGATGGAAACAATTGGATTTTTTAGCACAGAATAAAATCAAACCGTTTTTTGAAACAATTCCTTATTCCGACTTAAGTGTGTTTGAGACTATTTTAGACTATATTCCAGAAGACAGCTTTCTTCACATGGGAAACAGTTCAGTTGTTCGTTATTGTCAATTGTTCGACCCGATAAAATCACTTACTTACTTTTCCAATCGTGGAACAAGTGGAATTGACGGTTGCACGAGCACAGCTTGTGGAATAGCGTTAATGTCACCTTCAAAATGCAACGTTTTAATTACAGGAGATGTATCGTTCTTCTATGACAGTAATGCATTGTGGAGCAATCACCTCCCTTCTAACCTAAGGATAATTTTAATCAACAACGGCGGCGGCGGTATTTTTAAAATTATTCCTGGACCTAGTTCAACACCTCAATCTGACTTATTTTTTGAAGCCAAACATTCGTTTAAAGCAGAATATATTTGCAAAGCATTTGGTGTGCACTATTTGCATGCTCAATCCATTCAAGAAATTGAATCTGTAATGGATGAATTTTATCTTGAAACTACCGACAACAAGCCTAAATTACTTGAGATTACAACACCATCAGAATTAAATCCAACAGTTTTAAAAGATTTCTTTAATACCATCTGCAATTCTTAATTTCTTCATTAATTTTGTTGAAAATTAGACGCAATGGATTTTTCAATTTTATTGACTTGGGACGGTATATTTTACCTAGTTGTTTTATCTCTTTTGGAGATTGTCTTGGGTATCGACAACATCATATTCATTTCCATAGTTACAGATAAACTAGACAAAATTGAACAGCGCAAAGCACGAAACATTGGTTTAGGCCTTGCACTAGTCATTCGATTGATACTTCTAACCATTGTTGCATGGATTATGCAGATGGTTGAACCATTGTTTTACATAAAAGAAATTCCATTTTCAGGACAAAGTATTGTTCTTTTAATTGGTGGACTGTTTCTGATATACAAAAGCACAACAGAAATGCATGAAAGTGTTACGGGACATCAATCCGAAACAGCAAAAAAATCCTCTAAATTGTCGGCGGTAATAACTCAGATCGTTTTAATTGATATCGTATTTAGTTTCGATTCGATTATTACGGCTATTGGTATGACCAATGGTATAAAGGCAGAAACAGGTCATAATCCAATGATAATTATCTATCTCGCAGTGATAATCTCAATGATAATAATGTTACTTTTTGCAAGACAAATTTCTGATTTCATAAACAATCGTCCTACAATAAAAATGATTGCACTAGGATTCTTGGTGACAATTGGAGTTATTTTAGTTGCGGAAGCATTCGGCCAACATATTCCAAAAGGTTATATTTATTTTGCGATGGTTTATGCTCTTTTAGTTGAATTTTTAAATATTCGAATGCGCAAGAACAAAAAAGAAGGAGAATAATGCTAAAAGAAGACGCCCTTCTTTATTTCCCTTTAGTTGATGACATTGAAATGGATGAATTGTACGATCAATTACTTTTCGAACAAAAACAATTTCTTTCAAACCGAATGCCCATCTCAAAAGTCTTTAACCCGAGAATTGCTCGCTTAAAAAAAATGGATGAAGCGTATGTTTTTTTTGGAGGTAATAATCAATCAAAATTAAATCCAACAATTGAATTAAGACTAGCAGAAAGCGATTCCATTGAAGTGAGTTATCTTAACTTTCAAGAAAATTTAAATTTAATTAAACTGGAATTATTCAAGGCGAAAAATGTGAATCAACTTCTTGTTGCAATTGACAATCTCTTTAAAAACCAACATTATTTTGCACATAAAATGGGATCATTTGGCACAGCTCTGGATTATCAGCCAATTGTTTCGAAAGAACCCGATGCCATGGAAATTCTAAGTGGAATTAAATTTGCAAAAGAAAATGGAGTTATCACCTTTGATCAACTTTCACAATTACCGGATGATAATATTCTTGTTGAAGAAGCAAATCGATTATCTTTGTGGTTAAAAATAGAAACCAATGTCTGATATTTTTAAAAGTTTAAGAGCTCAACTTGAACTCGAAGAATGGCCGAATGTTTATCTTTTTAAACTAATTGCGCCAAACAATTCAGAAACAGTTGCAAAAATAACAGCACTTTTTGACGATGGAGCTGATTTACACTATCAACCCTCGAAAACAGGAAAGTATATAAGCATTAGTGCAAAAGAAATGATGATGGATGTAGATTCAATCATTGCAAAATATGAACAAGCTGCCTTGATTGAAGGCGTAATGACGTTGTAATATGATATTAATAGGATTTAACTGGCAAGACGTTTTAATCGGAATGCTTTGGGTTTCAATCATTGTTTTGGTTTTAGTAATTGGATATAAAAAATTACTCTCACACCTAGGGAAAGATGATATTATAAGAGAAGATTACTGTGTTTTGTACAATGTTGAAGCATCTGTCGTTACAGGTGAAATACCTTTCTATTTTACATCTGAACAAGTTAAAAATGTTTCTATATGGATACAAGACGAATCCATGAATGACCTTTTAGAGGTATCCAATCAGGAATGTAAAGTTGGTGGCAACATAATTCGTTACGATTCAACCAATTTAAAAAATGGAACTTACTTCTACTGTTTAAGGACTGAAAACCAGAAAATCAGCAAAAAAATGGTAATTTTTCATGGATAGCATGACAAATTGACGCTAAATTAATACTGGCAAAGTTGTTGACTTTGATATTTTAGAATTAAATTTAGAGCGTAGAGCTAATAAACAACAATAAAAAATAAAAGTTATGGCATTAGAAATAACAGATGCGAATTTCGAAGAATTAGTAATGAAATCAGATAAACCGGTTGTGGTTGATTTCTGGGCAGAATGGTGTGGACCTTGTCGCATGATTGGACCAGTTATCGAAGAAATGGCAACTGAATACGATGGAAAGGCAGTAATTGGGAAAGTGAATGTTGACGAGAACCCAGGTGTTTCGGCAAAATTCGGAGTAAGAAACATTCCTACTATTCTTTTCGTGAAAAATGGAGAAATTGCTGACAAATCTGTAGGCGCAGTTCCAAAAGCACAGTTAACATCTAAATTAGATGCAATCTTATAATTGATTTTATAATTCAAAAAGATTAAAGCCTTTCCATAATCGAAAGGCTTTTTTTGTGACTTTAAAGTAGTAACTTTGCCCAAAATTTATTGAAATGTCAGCATTTGTAAGAAGACTAAAGTATTACGGAATTGGATTTGGAATGGGATTGGTTTTTATCTTTTTCTTTTTTCAAAACAGAGGATGTTCTTGGCTGCCATCCAACCGAGTGAAAAATGCCATTCTTGATCGATTGATTGTAATCTCTGACAGTACAGACCTTGTTTTAAAAGAAAAAGGCCTTTCAATCGAAGACATACTTCTTGCATTAAATGAAGGTGATGTTGAATTTGACGAAAGCGACAAGGACAACGAATCGAAAATGTACATCATTGAGCAAGACAATGTGAAATATGCATTTTCATTACCATTTGAAAGCTTCATCTCTGAAGTTCAAATTCGAGACAAAAAGAAAACAATTACACCCACAAAAATTGGTTTTGGAAACATTCTTCATTACCCAAATGATGACTATTTAGTGTATCCAGACTCAACGAAACTAGTAACATGTCAGCAAGAAGCATTAGGTCTAATAGAGCCGAAAAAAATATTGAAACTTATTAAAAATTCTGGTAGATTTAATTTTGAAAAATCGAATTTAAATCAACGTCCTAAACCTGAACATCATATTACATTTAAAAGCAAAGGAGAAACTGTTGGAGCAAAAATTATTTGGTACAAAAACAAATTAAACATCACTTCTTTCGTTTCTGAAAAAACTGAAAGTTGTAAATAAGGTTTATCCTTAGAGCAATGTTAATAAAAGTGACATTGTTTTAACCAGAGATAGTATTGTTTTTATATTTTTGAGACATGAATTTTAATGCAGAACAGATAGCTGGAATGTTAAATGGAAAAGTTGAAGGAAATTCCTCGGCTGAAGTTAATGCACTAGCAAAAATTGAAGAAGGTTTCAACGGGGCACTTTCTTTCCTTGCCAATTCTAAATACGAGGAATTCATCTATACGACAGAATCAACTATCTGTATTGTAAACAACACATTCTCCCCTTCTAAAGATTTGCCATCAACGTTGACTTTAATAAAAGTGGAAGACGCGTATTCTTGTTTCGCTAAATTATTAGAGCTATATGATTCAATGACAAAAGAAGAGCCTCGTATTGAACAGCCTTCTTTCGTAGATGCTTCGGCAACAATCGGCAACAACATTTATTTGGGCGCGTTTTCCTATGTTGGAAAGGATTCTAATATTGGTGATAATGTGGCTATTTACCCCAACGTAACTATAGGCAAAAATGTTCAAATTGGAGAAGGAACGGTCATTTATTCCGGTGTAACAATCTACCGCGATTGTATAATTGGAAAGAATTGCGTTATTCATTCTGGAGCAGTAATTGGTGCCGATGGTTTCGGATTCGCTCCTGATAAAAACGGTGAATTTCAAAAAATCCCTCAAATTGGGAACGTAATTTTGGAAGACAATGTTGATATTGGAGCCAATTCAACTGTTGACCGAGCAACTATGGGAAGTACAATAATTCGCAAAGGAGCAAAAATTGACAATCTTGTCCAAATCGGCCACAATGTGGAGATTGGGAACAATACAGCTATGGCGGCTCAAGTTGGAATTGCAGGATCTACTAAAGTTGGAAACAATGTAATGATTGGTGGACAAGTAGGACTTGCTGGACATATGAAAGTAGGGAATCGTGCAATGATTGCTGCACAATCTGGAGTTGCTGGAGACATAAAAGATGGATCAAAAATAATGGGTTCCCCTGGTTTTGATAGTGAAGATTACAAAAAATCCTATTTAGGATTTCGACGATTACCTCGAATTTTAACTAGATTGCAAGAATTAGAAGATAAAATTAAAGAATTAACAAAAGATAAATAGGAATGGCTGAAAAGCAAAGAACGGTAAAGGAAGTAATTAAACTTTCTGGTATTGGTCTTCATACTGGAGAAAAAGTGAACTTAGAAATAGTTCCTGCAGCACCAAACCATGGTTACAAATTTCAACGTATTGACCTTGACGGAGAACCAACAATCAACGCAGATTGCGATTTAGTTGTAGCTACTGATCGCGGTACAACATTGGAGCAAAATGGAGCGCGAGTTTACACCACAGAACATCTATTAGCGGCACTTTATGCTTGTCAGGTAGATAATGCTCTAATAAAAATTGACGGTCCAGAAATTCCTATTATGGATGGAAGTTCATTGCTTTTTGTTGATGCAATCGACAAAGTGGGATATGAAGAACAAGATGCTGAGCGTATTTACCTCGAGTTGGACGAAAATATTGCTTGGGAAGATGTGGATAAAGGCATTGAATTTCTTGCAGTTCCTGATATTAATTATCGCATCACTGTCATGGTTGATTACAAGTCACCTGTGCTCGGAACTCAGCACGCTACAATGTACAACATTGGCGAATTTAAAGAACACATTTCGAAATGTAGAACCTTTGTCTTTTTAAGAGAATTAGAGTTTTTGGCAAAGAACGATTTAATTAAAGGTGGCGATTTAGACAATGCAATCGTTTTAGTTGAAAGAAACGATGTTAGCAAAGAAGAATTAGATCGTTTAGCGAAACTTCTCGGCAAAGAAAATTTAAAAATATCGATTGAAGGTATTGGTGTATTAAATAGCACAAAACTTCAATACGAAAATGAACCAGCGCGTCATAAATTACTTGATATCGTTGGAGATTTAGCTCTAGTTGGTCGACCAATTAAAGCCCATATTTTAGCTGCCCGTCCTGGTCATTCAGGAAATGTTCGTTTTGCTAAAGTTTTGAAGGAATATATGAAAAATCAAGCTAAAGCAGCTCGCAAGTTTGATTTGACAAGTGAACCATTATATGATATTAATGATATCGAAAAGATGCTTCCTCACCGATTCCCATTCTTAATGGTTGATAAGATCATGGAGATACAAGAAGAGTCGATTTTAGGTGTCAAAAACATAACAATGAATGAGCCGATTTTTCAAGGACACTTCCCTGGAAACCCGGTATTCCCAGGAGTTCTTCAAATTGAAGCAATGGCGCAAGTTGGAGGAATTTTTGCATTAAGTAAAGTCGAAGATCCTCACCTATACTCTACCTACTTTATGAAAATTGACAATGTAAAATTCAAGCAAAAAGTATTACCAGGTGATGTTGTTGCATTTGAACTAAAATTACTCTCACCAATCAGAAGAGGCTTGGTAAATATGGGAGGGGCTGGATATGTAAATGGAAAAGTTGTTGTTGAAGCAGACATGCTGGCACAAGTTGTAAAGGATAAAGTTTAATGATAAGTAAATTAGCAAATATTTCGAGTGGTGCTCAAATTGGAGAGAACGTCAGAGTTGACAGCTTCTCAACTATATATGAAAATGTAGTTATAGGAGACAATTCTATAATTCATCCCAATGTCACCATTTACCCTGGAGCCAGAATTGGAAAAGGTGTTGAGATTTTTCCGGGTGCTGTAATATGCGCGATACCTCAAGATTTGAAATTTGACGGAGAAGATACTACAGTTGAAATTGGTGACAATACTGTTATTCGAGAGTGTGTAACAATTCATAAAGGAACTTCCGACAAATGGAAAACCAGCATTGGAAGCAACTGTCTAATAATGACATACGTTCATATTGCACATGATTGTCAAATAGGAAATAATGTGATTCTCGCAAGTTACGTTGGCTTGTCTGGTCATACCATTATCGATGACTATGCAATTCTAGAGGGTAAAGTAGGAACACAACAATTCGCACGTGTTGGAAAACATGCTTTTGTTGCTGGAGCCTCATTAATTCGTAAGAATGTACCGCCGTTTGTCCGCGTCGCTAGAGAGCCCTTAACTTTTGTAGGAGTAAATTCGATTGGTCTGAGAAGAAGAGGTTATACAGAAGCTCAAACGAAAGAGGTTGAAGATATTTACCGCATTCTTTTCGTCAATAATAAAAGCGTAAACAAAGGTGTTGAAGCCGTTAAGACTGAACTGCCTGATTCACCATTGAGAAAAGAGATTCTAGACTTTATTGAAAGTAGCGCCGAGCGTGGAATTGTTAAGAGAGAAAGCTAAATTCAAGATGAAAAGAGGTGATATTATTACCGTTTCTATCACTGGTTATGCTTTTGGTGGTAAAGGAATTGCTAAGGTCGAAACCGAAAATGGTGAGTATGTTATTTTTGTAGAGAACACCTTTCCAGGACAAACTGTCGAAGCGCGAATTAGCAAAAAACGCAAGCGCTACGCAGAGGCCAAACTCATTGAAATTTTAGAACGTTCTGAAATCGAAAAATCAATTGATTTCCAAGAAATTTCCGGAGGACCTTACATTTATGTGCCAGTTGAAATCCAAGAAAAATATAAAAAAGAATCGACTCTTGAAGTATTTCGCCGAATTGGTGGAATAGCGAATCCAAATGATTATTTCGATGAGTTTATCTCATCACCAAATCATTATCACTATCGAAACAAAATGGAGTATAGTTTTTCCTCCATTGAACATGACATCCACACAGGAGAAGAGAAAGATGATGCCTTTGCTCTTGGCTTCAAAAGAAGAGGAACTTGGTGGAAAGTGGAAACGCTAGAAAAACCAAGTGGTTTATTCGATGAGCAATGGGAAACTATATTAAATGAGCTAAGATTGCTTTTAAAATCTACTGGACTCCCAGCTTGGCATCCACCGCAAAAAACTGGTTTTTTCCGTCATATTGTAGTTCGTAAATCATTCGATCAAGATCAACTTTTATTGAATTTTGTCACTTCATCAGTTGGTCTGAAAAAATTTGACTCGTCCATTGTTGTTGATTTTCTCAAAGCAAAATTAGGTAATCGATTGGCAGGAATTCAACATACAGTGAATGACAATGTTGCTGACCGTTCAAAAATTGAAAACGGCCAATGTAAATTGTTATTCGGTAATGAAATTGTTGTTGAGAAACTATTAGGATTGAATTTTGAAATCTCCATGGAAAGTTTCTTCCAAACGAATCCGGCGTGTGCAGAACTGTTATATACTAAAGCATTAGATTATGTATTCGAAGAAAACCTGAACGACGAAGATGTTGTTATGGACTTGTTTTGTGGGACAGGAACGATTGGACAAATTTTAGCATCGAAGAATAAAAATGTTAAAATAATAGGTGTTGACATTGTAGAAGAGGCAATTGAAGATGCGAAAAGAAATGCGAAAAGAAATAACATTGAAGGAATTGATTTTTATGCCGCTGACGTGGGTAAATTCTTAAAAGAATACCCAAACTATTCGGGAAAAATAAAGACAATAATATTAGATCCTCCTCGTGCTGGTATTGCTCCAAAAACCCTTCTAAAAGTGATTGAATTGGAGGCCGAGAACATTGTTTACATTTCATGTAATCCATCGACTCAAGCACGAGACACCGACAGCTTAATTCAAGCTGGATATACTTTAGATAAAATTTCGTTAGTCGATCAATTTCCACATACAGGACACATTGAATCCATTGCTAAATACAAACGAAAATGAACGTAGAAATCATATCCATTGGCGATGAACTATTAATTGGTCAAACAATTAACACAAACGCTTCATGGATTGGTTCTGAATTAGCTCTACGAGGGGCAAAAGTTTCTCATTGCGCAGTTATTGAAGATAAAAAAGAAGCCATTGTAGATGCATTGGAAAGTGCGTTAAAACGAGCTGACGCCGTAATTATTACAGGCGGACTAGGCCCAACAAAAGACGATATAACCAAATATACTTTGGCTGAATATTTCAATACAGAACTTGTTATCAATGAAGAGGTTTTGAATCGAGTCAAGGCATTTTTTGAACGCCGAAGTAGAAAAATGCTGGACGTAAATATTCAACAAGCGGCATTGCCAAAATCCGCTATAATCTTGAGGAATGATGTTGGAACAGCATCTGGAATGTTATTCGAAATAGAGAATAAAACGGTTATTAGTCTCCCTGGTGTTCCGTATGAAATGAAACACATATTAACGACTAGTGGTTTTGATTTTCTCGTGCATAAATACACTGTTTCAAATTTATTTCATCGCACAATTCATATTCAAGGAATAGGAGAATCTTACTTGGCCGAAGCAATTTCTTCTATTGAAAAAAGATTAATTGACAATACAATTAAATTAGCTTATCTCCCATCTCCTGGAATTGTGAGACTTAGGTTCACCTCCACTCCGAGCGAAGCAAGTAAAAAGTTAATTGAAGATGCCATAACAGAAATTAAATCGCTATTGCCTCAGAAAGTCTTTGGAGAAGGAGATGTTACATTAAATAAAATTATAGGAGATATTTTAATTGAGCAAAAATCAACTTTGGGAACAGTAGAAAGCTGTACAGGAGGACAAATTTCGAAAGACATTGTTCAAATTGCAGGTTCTTCTAGCTATTTTAAGGGCAGTATTATTAGTTATTCGAATGATTTAAAAATAAATCTCGTAGGGGTAGATGCAGAATCTATTAAACTATACGGTGCTGTTAGTGAGCAAGTTGTTAAAGAAATGGCAATTAACGGTCGAAAATTATTAGATGTAGATTATTGCATAGCTACTTCTGGAATTGCTGGTCCAACCGGAGGTTCGGACGTAAAACCAGTTGGAACAATTTGGATTTGTGTTGCAGGTCCTACTGGTTGTAATGCAAAAAAGTTTAACTTTGGTGATGATAGAGTTAGAAACATCAAAATCACTGGTTTAACAGGATTAAACATGCTTCGACAAATGCTATTAAAAATAAATAAATAAAAAAGTTAATTATTCCTTGTACAATTAGGAAATAAATAGTTTCTTTGCACCCGCTTTTATAAGTAGGATTAAATAATATTTAGAGATGTCAAGAGTTTGTCAAATCACAGGAAAGTCAGTAATGGTAGGAAACAATGTTTCTCACTCGCAACGTAAAACGAAGCGTAAATTTTACCCAAATTTAATTACGAAAAAATTCTTTATTCCTGAAGAAAATGGGTTTATTACGTTGAAAATTTCGACTTCAGCGTTAAGAACGATTAATAAGAAAGGGATTTCTGCATGCATCAAAGAGGCACGCGAAAAAGGATTTATAAAATAATATTCTACCTCTTCCCTAATTAGGAATGTAGTATAAACAAGAATTAAAATGGCAAAAAAAGGAAATAGAGTCCAAGTTATTTTAGAGTGTACTGAACACAAAGAATCTGGAATGGCAGGAACTTCTCGATATATTTCGACGAAAAACAGAAAAAATACTCCAGATCGTTTGGAGATTAAAAAGTTCAATCCAATTTTGAAGCGTTACACGATTCATAAAGAAATTAAATAACTTTAAGAGATGGCAAAGAAAGTAGTAGCATCCTTACAAAAAGGTGGAGGAAAAGAGCATACGAAGGTGATTAAAATGGTTAAGTCTGAAAAGTCTGGATCATACACTTTCAAAGAAGAGATCGTACACAATGATAAAGTTCAAGAGTGGTTCAAGAAAAACTAATTACTTTTGATTGAAATATTTTTAAGCTTCTACCTATGGTAGGAGCTTTTCTTTTATTAGATTATGGCATTATTCAATCTCTTCTCGAAAAACAAAAAGGAAACTCTTGACAAAGGTCTTGAAAAAACAAAACAAAGTTTTGTTACTAAACTAGCGCGTTCAGTAGTTGGAAAATCAAAAGTAGACGCTGATGTTTTAGATAACCTAGAAGAAATACTAATTACTTCTGATGTGGGAGTAAATACGACATTAAAGATTATTGAAAAAATTGAAGCACGTGTAGCACGCGACAAGGTATTGGGTGTTGACGAATTAAACTCTGTTCTTAAAGAGGAAATTTGTGCCTTACTTGAGGAAAACAATGCAATCAATAATGTCGACTTCTCTATTCCTAAACACGCTGAAGGACCTCATGTAATTATGGTTGTAGGTGTGAATGGAGTTGGAAAAACAACGACAATTGGAAAATTGGCTCATCAGTTTAAATCGGCTGGAAAAAGTGTTGTCCTTGGAGCATCAGATACATTTAGAGCCGCAGCTGTAGACCAATTAATTATTTGGGCAGACCGCGTTGGTGTACCTATCGTTCAGCAAGGAATGGGTGCTGATCCAGCTTCAGTTGCTTTCGATGCACTACAATCTGCTAAGGCGCAAAATGCGGACGTGGTCATTATTGACACTGCCGGACGACTTCACAATAAAGTTAACTTAATGAACGAATTGAGCAAAGTAAAACGCGTTATGGATAAGGTAATTCCCAACGCACCACATGAAGTATTACTTGTGCTCGATGGCTCGACAGGACAAAATGCATATGAACAGGCAAAGCAGTTTTCTATTGCAACTCAAATTTCTGCCCTAGCAATAACAAAGCTTGATGGCACAGCAAAAGGCGGTGTTGTAATTGGAATTTCAGATCAAATGAAAATTCCCGTAAAATATATAGGAGTCGGCGAAGGAATAGATGATCTTCAGGCGTTCAATAAAATTGAATTTGTGGATTCGCTGTTTTCGTAACATCGAACATTTAATGGGTTTTGATGAATATTTAATGGCATTGGTTGATTGATTGTTAAAAATTAATACACCCCATTTAATATTAGTTTTATTTTTTTTACGTAAGTTGGTCTTGCTAAAACTAAAAAACTAATGAAAAAACTTTTACTCCTTAAAGGATTAGTCTTGATTTCTTGCCTAACCTTTACATTAAACGCACAGAATTTAATTAAAGTAAATCTGAATGCAGTTGAAAAATCAATTTCAGATGCATTAGTCTTTGGGACACCTCAGATAAAAGCGAACTCCTATAAGATTTATCAAATTGATATTGAAACTCTTAAAACCCAAATGCAAGGCATTGGACATGTTAATGATATCAATAGTGGTTCTTCCGCTGTAATCAAACTACCTCTGTCTGATGGAACATTTCATGAATTCGTTTCTCGTGAAAATAATACAATGGCAATTGAACTAGCCATTAACTATCCAGAAATTAAAGCATATGATGGTATCGGATCTGTAAGTGGTGAAATTGTAAATTGGGACATTACTCCTCATGGATTTCATGCCATGATCTATATTCCTGGAAAAGGAACAACTTTCATTGACCCAATAATTAAGGGGAACACTGAGTATTATATTGTCTATAGTAAAAATGATTTCACAACTGATAAAATAATGGAATGTGGTTTAACCGATGTAGTACCTAGCACTCCATCATATTCTGTTAAAGCTGGATCTTGTGAATTAAGAACATACCGATTAGCACTTGCAGCTACGGGAGAATATACACAGTTTCATGGAGGTACGGTTGGTTTAGCGCTTGCCGCCCAAGTTACTACAATGAACAGAGTAAATCAAGTGTACGAGCGAGATATTGCAATTCGAATGAATATAATTGCTAACAATAATCTTATTATTTATACCAATGGTGCGACTGATCCTTATACAAATAATAATGGTGCGACCATGCTTGGAGAAAATCAAGCAAATATTACCAGTGTTATAGGTTCAGCAAATTATGATATTGGCCACGTATTCAGCACAGGAGGAGGTGGAATCGCTCAACTTCAAAGTCCATGCAGCACTTCGAATAAGGCTCGTGGAGTTACAGGTAGTTCAGCTCCAGTTGGAGATCCATTTGACATTGATTATGTAGCTCATGAAATGGGGCATCAGTTTGGTGGTAACCACACTCAAAATAACAATTGCAATAGAAATAATGCAACAGCAATGGAGCCAGGAAGTGCTTCTACAATAATGGGATATGCGGGTATTTGTGCTCCAAATGTACAAAATAACAGTGATGATTATTTCCACGGTATTACTTTGCAAGAAATTGGTGCTTTTATTACTGGAGGTGGACATACATGTCCTGTAAAAACACCGCTTTCAAACAGTTCTCCATCTGTTACCTTGAGCTCTTCAGCTATTAGCATCCCGGTTTCTACTCCATTTTTCTTGACAGCAATTGGATCCGATCCAGACCCAGGAGATGTTTTAACGTACGACTGGGAGCAAATGAATAATCAAACATCGACACAACCACCGGTTGCTACTGCAACAGGAGGACCAAGTTTCAGATCTTATTCACCAACGACCAATCCAACACGATACTTTCCTAATCTTACAGCGTTAAGTACTAATGGTCCATATACGTGGGAAGTATTACCTTCTGTGGCACGTACTATGAATTTTCGAGTTACCGTTCGTGACAATGCCTCTGGTGGTGGATGCAACGAACAAACTAACATGACCGTTTCAACAATTGCTGGAATCGGGCCATTCGTTGTAACTTATCCTACCAACACAGGAATTACTTGGGTAGGAGCTTCGACTCAAACAGTAACTTGGAGTGTAGCGGGAACAACCGCAGCTCCTGTAAGCTGTGCCAATGTTGATATCAGAATTTCAATTGACGGTGGTGCAACATATTCAACCTTATTAACAAATACGCCTAATGATGGTTCTCAAGTAATTAATGTACCGAACACACCCTCAACTACCTGTAGAATTATGGTTGTTAGCTCAAATGGAAATTTCTTCGACATTTCAAATAACAACTTCACAATTACAGCGGCTACCAATGACTACACAATGAATTCCGCACCTGCATCAATTAGCATATGTCAATCACAAGATGCCGTTTATACCGTGACAACAGGATCAATTGGAGGATTTTCCAATCCAATTACCTTATCTGTGTCTGGAGTTCCCGCAGGAGCGACTTCAAATTTTTCATCTAATCCAGTAACACCTGGCAATACAAGTAATTTAACAATTTCAAATACAGCTGGAGTTACTCCTGGTTCGTATACAATTACTATCACTGGTAATAGTACAACAGGAACAAAAATTAATACTGTTAATCTTGTTGTTTCAAGCGGAAGTCCTTCTGCAGTAACACAAACATCCCCGACAAATGGTGCAACTGGAGTTCCATCTCCAACAGTTTTTACGTGGACAACTGCACCTCAAGCAGGAGTAACTTATTCCATTGATATTTCAACGGATGCTAGTTTTACAGGAATAGTTGACCAAGCTACTGGATTATCAAGTGCTACATATAATTCCTCATTATTAAACCCAGCAACCACATATTATTGGAGAGTTAGATCTTCAACAGGTTGTGGTTCATCAGCATGGTCAAGTACCTTTAACTTTACAAGAAGTAGCTGTTCTACTACTTCAACTTCTGTACCTGTGGCAATTTCTGCATCAGGAACACCAACTGTTACATCTGTAATTAATATACCTTCAAATATAACTATAACAGATGTTAACGTTGTTGGTATAAATGGAACTCACACATATGTGAGCGATTTAACAGTTACTCTAACAAGCCCATTAGGTACAATTGTCAATCTATGGAATGGTATCTGCACCACAAATGACGATTTTAATTTAAATTTCGACGATGCGGCTGCTCCTGGTGCAATTCCATGTCCGCCGACTGGTGGAGGTACGCATCAACCTACTGGAACACTTGCTGATTTTAATGGTGAAGACGCAATGGGTAACTGGACGTTAACCATTGCAGATGTATTTGATCAAGACGGTGGTACTTTACTGGGTTGGGGAATTGAAATTTGTGGAACATCTTGTACAACTCCGGCTACTCCAACTATATCCGCCGGTGGCGCAACGACATTCTGTTCTGGAGGTTCTGTTACATTAACATCTAGTTCAGCAACAGGAAACCTATGGTCACTTGATGGAACTCCAATTGGCGGTGCAACTAACCAAACCTATGTAGCATCAGCTGCAGGAAATTATACTGTTATGGTAACATCTGGCACTTGTTCTTCTTCAGCTTCTGCTGCGACAACGGTTACAGTTAACCCAACTCCTGCGACTCCAACAATTTCTGCTGGTGGTGCAACAACTTTCTGTGCTGGTGGATCGGTGACTTTAACGTCTAGTTCAGCTACTGGTAACCAATGGTCATTGAATGGAACTCCAATTGGTGGTGCAACGGCACAAACGTATGTAGCATCGGTTGCAGGAAATTATACAGTTGTTGTTACAACTGCTGGTTGTCCTTCTTCAGCTTCTGCTGCGACAACGGTTACAGTTAATCCAACTCCAGTAATAACTGTCGGTGCGGTAAATAACCCTTCTACATGTGCAACTGCAACAGGATCTATTCAAGTAAATGGTTCGGCAACTGGTGTTGTATCATGGAGTGGAACGGCAACTGGAAACTCTGGATCGGTAACGTTACCGTATACTATTACTGGACTAGCGGCTGGAACGTATAACATTATTATCACAGCAGGTTCATGTCCTTCAAACACATTAATTCAAGGATTGACAGATCCTTCTGCTCCTGCTACTCCAACAATTTCTGCTGGCGGTGCAACGACGTTCTGTTCTGGTGGTTCTGTTACTTTGACTTCAAGCTCAGCTACGGGTAACCAATGGTCATTGAATGGTACTCCAATAGGCGGTGCGACCAACCAAACTTATGTAGCATCAGTCGCTGGTGATTATACAGTTGTGGCAATTTCGGGTGGATGCACATCTTCTGCATCACCTTCGACAACAGTTACAGTTAACCCAACTCCAGCTACACCTACAATTTCTGCAGGTGGTGCAACAACTTTCTGTGCTGGTGGATCAGTAACATTAACATCTAGCTCAGCTACAGGTAATCAATGGTCGTTGAACGGAACACCAATTGGTGGTGCAACAAACCAAACTTATGTAGCATCAGCGGCAGGTAACTACACTGTTGTAGTTACAACAGCTGGTTGTACTTCTGCCGCATCTGCAGCGACAACTGTTACAGTTAATCCTACTCCGGCAACTCCAACAATTTCGGCTGGTGGAGCGACAACATTCTGTTCTGGAGGTTCGGTAACATTGACTTCTAGCTCAGCTACTGGTAACCAATGGTCATTGAATGGAACACCAATTGGTGGTGCAACAAATCAAACATTTGTGGCTTCAGCTGCGGGGAATTATACAGTAACGGTAAATTCAGGTGGTTGTACCTCTGCTGCTTCTGCTGCGACAACTGTTACTGTGAACCCTGCTCCTCCGACTCCATCAATATCAGCTGGTATCACTACATTCTGTTCTGGCGGATCAGTAACATTAACTTCTAGTTCGGCAACAGGTAACCAATGGTACCTTAATGGAACACCTATTGGTGGGGCGACAGCCACAACATATTTTGCTTCGACTGCAGGGAATTATACTGTTATTGTAACTACAGGCGGTTGTTCATCTGCGTCCTCTGCTGCGACAACTGTTACAGTAAATCCAACACCAACAATTAGTTTAGGAACAGTAACTGATCCTTCAACATGTGCAACCGCAACAGGATCTATTCAAGTGAATGGTTCAGGGACTGGAATTGTTTCATGGAATGGAACTTCGACTGGGAACTCAGGTTCTGTAACTTTGCCTTATACGATTACTGGTCTGACTGCAGGTACTTATAACATTACGTTTACAGCTAGTTCTTGTACATCGAATACTCTCGTACAAGGATTAACTGACCCATCTGCTCCAGCTACACCAACAATCTCTGCTGGTAGTGCGACAACTTTCTGTTCAGGAGGTTCGGTTACGTTAACTTCTAGTTCAGCTACTGGTAACCAATGGTCATTGAATGGAACTCCAATTGGAGGTGCAACAAATCAAACTTATGTAGCTTCGGCTTCTGGTGATTACACTGTTGTTGTAACTTCAGGTGGTTGTACTTCTGCTGCTTCCGCTGCAACGACAGTTGTTGTAAACGCAACTCCAGTAATTACTGCTGGTACAGTAACAGATCCATCTTCATGTGCTACGGCTACAGGATCAATTCAAGTAAATGGTTCAGCAACAGGCGTTGTATCATGGTCGGGTACTGCTTCAGGATCTTCAGGAACAGTATCTTTACCTTACGTTATTTCTGGACTTATGGCTGGGTCTTATTCAATTTCAATTGATGCAGCTGGGTGTACTTCAAATACTTTGGTTCAAGGATTAACAGACCCATCGGCTCCAGCAACACCTACTGTGTCTAGCTCAGGGGCGACAACATTCTGCTCTGGAGGTTCAGTATCCTTAACTTCTAGTTCAGCAACTGGAAACCAATGGTTCTTAAATGGAACTCCAATTAGTGGTGCCACTGGTCAAACGTATGTTGCAATGGCATCTGGAGATTATACAGTAAACACTACGGCTGGAGCTTGTACATCAAGTACATCATCTAGTACAACAGTAACTGTAAATCCGAATCCAAGTGCTCCAATTGTTACAACAAGTGGTTCTACAGCAATTTGTGCCGGTAACTCCGTAATTTTAACTTCATCTCAAGCAACAGGAAACTTATGGTCAGATGGACAAATGACTTCAAGTATCTCTGTTAGCACTGCTGGGATTTACACTGTAACATATACAGATGCGAATGGATGTTCTGCAACTACTTCAGGTGTTGAAGTCACGGTAAATCCTTTGCCAAGTGCTCCAACCATTTCAACAAGTGGTCCTACAACATTCTGTGCTGGAGGTTCGGTTGATTTAATTTCATCAAATTTAACTGGAAACCAATGGTCAACGAATGCTACCACCAATGTAATAACAGTGAGTAACTCAGGAAACTATACTGTTACTTATACTGATGGCAACGGTTGTTCTGCAACTTCAGCTCCAACGAGTGTTTCAGTCAATTCCACTCCAACAGTAACATACTTTACAACATTGGGTACGGTTTGTGATTACGATTCTCCTTTTACACTTAGTGGAGGAAATCCTGCTGGTGGTACGTACTCAGGAACAGGAGTTACGGGTGGTCAATTTAATCCAAGTACAGCAGGATTCGGGAATCACACAATAACATATACATATACAGATGCAAACGGATGTGTGAATAGCGACGATTCAGATGTATTGGTAGATGATTGCGCTGCAATTGATGAACTTGCTGCCAACGTTGTGACAATTTTCCCTAACCCAACATTTGGATCAGTAAATATTGTTTCAGACAATAAAGTAATTGAAACCATCAAAATTTATGATGCTGCTGGTAGACTTGTTAACCAAATTGTAGGAAACAATGTGAATTCAATCACTATTGATATGATCGAATTTGCAGAAGGTGTTTACAATTTTGAGATTCAAATTGGTGAAACAATTCACAGAGAAAGAATCATTAGAAATTAATTCTACTAGTTTAATAATAAAAGGGCGCTGTTCATCAGCGCCCTTTTTTGTTCTATGAAAAAATGAAGTCAATAATTCGCCTAAGACTATATTCACCTGCGATTTATTTTTGAAAACTCAATTTAATTCATTAATTTTCAATCCTAAACTGTTAAACTAAATTTATGAAAGCTTTAAAATTGTTGGTTTTATCACCAGCATTGTTATTTACTTTCTTTTCTAATTCCCAAGGAAAGATACAAACTCAAAATCCGACTATCTCGGACATTAACTACTCTACTGAAATAGGTCCAAATGGACAAATCCGTTGCAACACCATGCAAATGGACGCATTGCGTAGAGCAAATGACCCTACACTACCCTCTCTTCAACAAGAAGAAATGTGGTTACAGCAAGGAATGGCACAATTAAAAGCGCAGGAAGCTTATGAAAAATCAATTGGAAATACGCCAAAAGCGACACTTCTAACAATTCCAATTATCTTTCACATATTTACTGACGGAGCTGGATCGGATAATGTTTCTGCAACGATAGTTCAAAACCAATTGAATCAGTTAAATTTAGATTATAGAAATCTTGCTGGAAGCGGTTACGCAGTTGCAGCTGATGTTGAAATTGAATTTTGCCTTGCTATGAAAGATGAAGCAGGAAATTTATTGGCTGAACCAGGAATTAATCGAATTACAAGTTACGGACAAGGCCCTTTTTCTGATACACAGTTCGAAAGTTCAATGAAAGCAGCAACAATTTGGAATCCAGATGATTATTTCAACGTTTGGGTAGCAAATTTATCTGGCGGATTACTCGGATATGCTCAATTCCCTTCAAATTCAGGTTTAGGTGGAATGCCTACAAATGGTGGTGCTGCTAACACTGATGGAGTTGTTATTTTAAACTCGTCAATGGGTTCTGTAGCTAGTCCACAAGGAAGCGCTGCAGCACCATACAATAAAGGTAGAACCTTAACGCATGAGTCGGGTCACTGGCTAGGGTTACGCCATACTTGGGGAGATGGAGGTTGTAGTGTTGATGATTTTTGTAATGATACTCCTCTATCTGGCGGATCAAATTATGGCTGTCCAAACACCGTAAGTTGTGGGTCGGCGGATATGGTTGAAAATTATATGGATTATTCAGATGATGCATGTATGGACACTTATACACAAGATCAAACTGATAGAATGCGTACCGTTATGACGGTATCTGCGCGTAGAGCTAGTTTAGCGGCTTCTACAAAATGTCAAGTTGCTGTTGGTGATGATGCTGGAATTGCATCAATAACAAATCCAAGTGGTTCCATTTGTGGTTCTACAGTGAATCCTACTGTTGTTCTAAACAATTATGGAACAACTACACTTACTTCTGTTGAGATATTATATAACCTTGACGGAGCAGCTAACTCAACATTTAACTGGACAGGAAGTTTAGCTGCAGGTGCAAATACAAATGTAAGCTTAGGAGCTATGTCCCCTTCTGCTGGTGCGCATACTTTAAATGTTACTACTAATTTACCGAATGGTGCAACTGATGTTAACACTGCCAATGATGATAATTCGTCAAATTTCACAATAATTATAGGCGGTGAAATGGTAACACTTACAATTGATACAGATTGTTACGGTGAAGAAACTTATTGGGAATTAAAAGATGCTAGTACTGCTTTAGTTGCTTCTGGCGGAAACATTTCTGTTGTTATTCCTCCAGGAGGTCAACAATTAGGTACGGCTCAAGGTGATGCTGGAGCTTACGGTGTTGAAGTTCAAATTGTAGAAAATTACTGTCTTGCTTCTGGTTGTTATGATTTCGTATTATATGATGATTGGGGAGATGGAATGAATGCTGCTGGAGATCCTGGATGTACCGTTAATGGAAACTGGGTAATTACAAACGCATCCTCTACTGTATTAGCTCAAATGTCATCTTCTGCCTTTGGGAATTCAGATGCTGCTAATTTCTGTTTAAACCCTGTTGAAACGGCTAATTTTAATGTGTCATCACCGAAATGTGTAAACTCGCAAATAACATTTACTGATGCTTCTACTTTAGCTACTTCTTGGGACTGGGATTTTGGTGTAGGTGCTACACCAGCAACAGCTTCAGGTGCCGGACCATATAACGTTACATACTCAAGTGCTGGAACCAAATCAGTTACTTTGTCTATTAACTCAGGCGCTGATGTTTCTAATCAGTCTGTCGTTATTAGTGCTTACCCATCTGCTCCAACGATTTCTGCAGGTGGTTCTACAACAATTTGTCAAGGTAGTTCAGTAATATTGACTTCTTCTCAACCAAGTGGAAATACATGGTCAACATCTGCAACTGGAAGTTCTATTTCTGCAACTGCAGCGGGTGCTTATACTGTAACTTATACAAATGGAAGTGGTTGTTCAGCAACTTCTGCTCCAACTAATGTGACGGTTAATGCCGCACCATCTGCTAGTTTAGCTTCATTTTCAACTTTATGTGTATATGCTAGTCCATTTGCATTATCAGGTGGATCTCCAGCTGGAGGTACTTATAGTGGAAATGGTGTTTCTGGAGGAACATTTACTCCTGCAACTGCCGGAACTGGAACTCACGTAATAACGTATAGTGTTACAGATGGAAATAATTGTACAGGAACTGCAACTTCAACTATTACTGTTGATGCTTGTGCAAGTATTGATGAAGTAGAGAATGGCTCAATTGCTATTTTCCCAAATCCAACTTCAACTGATTTGACAATTGTTTCTGAATCAAACGCTATTGTTTCAATTAACGTTTATGATGCTACTGGACGTTTAGTTCAAACTATCGCTAACGTAAACAATAAAGAAATTAGCATTGATGTAACAGAATACTCTGCTGGAGTTTACAATTTTGAAATTAAAACAAACACTTCAGTTTTAAGAAAAAGAGTTATCAAAAACTAAGATTCTTAAAATTCAATAATTCAAAGGGCGTTGTTTTCAACGCCCTTTTTTCTTTCCTCGCTTTTGGCTACATTTGACAGAGTAAACAAAAGTCAAATGAAGCAAATCAAAATTAACGGTCACGGACACGTTTTACCAGAACCAAACGAAATACCTCAATTTATGAAGGATAAAAAATTGTTTTGGATTGATGAGGATAAGAAATTCATGCGACAAGACGACTGGGCACGACCAATCACCGACCCCAGTTTTTTCTTCAAAGAAAAAATTGAATGGATGGATAAATACAATATCGATCACGGTGTTATGCTTAATCTCTCACAGATATATTGCAATGGTTGGAACAGACAAGATGCATACGACGCCATTCGCTGGCAAAATGATTTCAATGCAAGCGTTCAACAGCGTCGACCTGATAAATTCACGTGTGGATTTGTTGTTCAACCTCTACACCTCGAAGATGCACTTAAAGAAATTGAACGATGTGTAACCGTATTAAAGATGCGTTTGCTTTGTCTTCCTACTCACTTTCTGAATAAAGACAATGAATGGATTTCTGTTATCGACGAAAGCACCCTTCCTATTTTTGAACTTGCAAATCACTATGGGTTAGCCATTGAAATTCACCCTTACGATGGTGAAAAAATGGTAAAATTAAAAGACGAATACTGGCGTTTTCATTTGGTTTGGATGATGGCTCAAACCGCTGATGCGCTTCATCTATTTGCATTAAAAGACATCGTAAATAAATTTCCGAACATTAGAACTTGCTTTGCTCATGGCTGTATGTTGGGACAAGCAAATTATGGTAGACGATTGCAAGGTTTTGATGGTCGTCCAGATTTGTTTGAAGGAACAAATGATCCTCGTTCTTCATTGGGACATAAAAACTTGTTCTTCGATACTCTCGTTCACGATGCTTACACACTTCAATTGTTGAAGATTCGCGTTGGTTCAGATCAAATTATTGCAGGACTTGACGACCCATATCCGCTGGGAGAAATGGAAGGAGTTCGCAATTCCTATCCGGGTCGTGTGATCGACTTCGCAGTTGAAGCAAATATACTGACACAACAAGAGTCAAATGAAATTTGGTACGATAATGTGTTACGTTGGCTGGGAAAAGACAAAAAGGACTTGATTATTCGCTAGTCATAAACGCACTTATTTTTATCTTTGTGCAAAATAAATTTAAATGGCACAAAAACCTTCCATCCCAAAAGGTACACGAGATTTTTTACCGGCTGAAGTAGCGAAAAGAACCTATATTTTTGAGACAATTAAAAAATCATTTCAAATTTATGGTTTTTCGCCTATCGAAACGCCTTCATTTGAGCTCTCCTCTACCCTTTTAGGAAAATATGGTGAAGAAGGTGATCGATTGATCTTTAAGATCCTTAATTCTGGAGATAAAGTCAAAAAAGCGGATTTAAAAGCGTTGGAAGATGGAAATTTAGCTCGCTTCTCTAATTCATTAGCGGAAAAAGCATTGCGTTACGACTTAACGGTTCCTTTCGCGCGATTTGTAGTGCAACACCAAAACGATTTATCATTTCCATTCAAACGCTACCAAATTCAACCTGTTTGGAGAGCAGATCGTCCTCAACATGGTCGTTACCAAGAGTTTTATCAGTGCGATGCAGATGTTGTAGGAAGCGACTCGTTGATTTACGAGGTAGATTTCGTTCTATTGTTCGATGAAATATTGAGCAACTTGAAAATTCCAGATTTCACCGTAAAAATCAACAACAGAAAAATATTATCGGGAATTGCTGAAGTGAGTGGAGCTGCAGATAAAATCATTTCGATTACTGTAGCGATTGATAAGTTAGATAAAATTGGAATCGAAGGTGTATTGAAAGAATTAACTGAAAAAGGTCTTTCTGCCGATTCGATCGAAAAAATAAAACCATTGTTCGCCATTTCTGGTGACACCAAAAGTCGCATTGACCAAATGGAAGCATTCTTGGCGTCAAGTGAAATTGGACTAAAAGGTATTGAAGAATTAAAATACGTATTCGAAACCGTTGAAAAATTAGGTGTAAAGAACGCAAAAATTGAATTCGATGTTACTCTTGCACGCGGACTTAACTATTACACTGGAGCTATCTTTGAAGTGAAAGCGAACGGTGTGAACATGGGAAGTATTTGTGGAGGTGGACGATACGATGATTTGACCGGAATTTTTGGAATGAACAACATGTCTGGTGTTGGAATTTCGTTCGGCGCAGATCGTATTTATGATGTATTGACGGAATTGGATTTATTCCCGAAAACAGTCGATAACCGTTTGGAATTGTTGTTCATCAACTTTGGGGAAAACGAAGCAGCTTATTGTTTGAATTTGGTAAAAGAAATTCGTGCGAACGGAATTTCGTGCGAGCTCTATCCATCTGATGCAAAAATGAAAAAACAAATGAACTATGCCAATGATAGAGCTGTAAAAAACATTGCACTCGTTGGTCAGAATGAAATAGACAAAGGAATTATTCAATTCAAAAACATGGAATCTGGTGAACAAATTGAAGTGAGTTTGGCAGAATTAATCAATCAATTGAAAAAATAACATGACAGCTTTCGAAATAAACAATGATTGGATTACCCTTTCTGAATTGGAGAACATTATTTCTTCAAATTGCACAGTTACACTTTCTGAAAAAGCAAAAACAGAAATCAACAACTGTCGCGCGTACTTGGACGAAAAAGTGCAGCACTCTGATCAATTGATTTACGGAATTAACACAGGATTTGGTTCTTTGTGTAACACCGCTATTTCTCGTGAAGATCTAGAAAAGCTACAAAGTAACCTCGTTCTTTCTCACGCTTGCGGGGCTGGAGAAGAAGTCCCACAAGCTATTGTGAAACGCATGCTTTTACTGAAAGCCTTTGGTCTTTCTCACGGAAATTCTGGAGCGCAACTGGAAACAATCGAACGTTTACTTTATATGTACAACAATTCTATTCTTCCCGTAGTCTACCAACAAGGAAGTTTAGGTGCATCGGGAGATTTAGCGCCTCTCGCCCATTTATCGCTTCCACTTTTAGGTGAAGGAGAGGTTTATATGAATGGTGAAAAAGTAGCTTCATCTGTATTTTTGTCAAAACACAATCTTGCTCCAATCGCTTTGCGCTCGAAGGAAGGGTTGGCTTTATTGAACGGGACACAATTCATGAGTTCTTATGGTTCTTACGCTGTTGCCAATTCAATTAAGTTATGGAATCAATTCAATTTAATTGGAGCGCTTTCATTGGAAGCGTATGACGGCAGATTGAACCCTTTTCAATCGAATGTGAATGAAATTCGCAACCAACTCGGGCAAATTGAAACGGCAAAGACGTTTTACGCGAATTTAGCTGGAAGTGAAATGATTACACGACACAAAGACCATGTGCAAGACCCGTATTCCTTCCGTTGTATTCCACAAGTTCACGGAGCATCGAAAGATACAATTGACCACTGCGCAACGATTGTAGAACGTGAAATCAATGCGGTTACAGACAATCCAACCGTATTTTACGACGAAGATGATGTTGTTTCTGCAGGAAACTTCCACGGACAACCGTTGGCTTTGGTAATGGATTTCTTAGCTATTGCAATGGCCGAAATGGGAAGTATTTCCGAACGCCGTGTGTACAAATTAATTTCAGGAACACGTGGATTACCAGCCTTTTTGGTCGCAGAACCAGGATTGAACTCTGGATTTATGATTCCACAATACACAGCTGCTTCAATTGTAAGTCAGAATAAACAACTGTGTTCTCCTGCAAGTGTCGATACGATTGACTCGAGTAACGGTCAAGAAGATCACGTAAGTATGGGCGCAAACGCAGCAACGAAACTGTACCGTGTTATCGATAACTGCTACACAATTCAAGGAATTGAATTACTAAACGCTGCACAAGGAATGGATTTTAGAACAGAAAAAAGTTCGCCTTCCATTGAAAACTTACGATCAAATTATAGAAAACACGTTCCATTTGTTAAAGACGATTGCTACTTGCACCCGCTGATTCAAAAGAGTAAATGGTTCGTTACAACTCAAATCTAAATTGTATATTTAACCAACTTAACAATTTACTATGGATACAATAGACAATATCAACCAAGAAGAGCCAAGACCACGTTTTTTAACGGTTTTGTGCATTCTCACCTTTATTGCAACTGGACTAAGTCTTGTTACAGGACTTTTTAACTTGTTAGTAACTGGTAGACAGTCGGAAGAACAAATGATCAATGCTAAAGTAGCAATGTCAGAATCGATCAATGAAATGAGAGATATGGGAATGACTAGTTTCGTTGACTTGATGGAAAAAATTCAGCGAATGTCCGTTGAAGTGAACGACAATTTCTATTTCGCTGGTATATTTGGACTTGTACTCACCGTTATTGGATTATACAGTGCAATTAGAATGTGGAAAGGTTCAAAACTAGGTTTTCATATTTACATTGTCTATAACCTTTTAGCGATTGGAGGAATTTATCTGTACGTTTCTGCAGCAAACATTCCAACTGTTTTTGTTGTGTTCAATGTTATTTTATCCGGTATTTTTATCTTGATGTATTCTCGGAATTTGAAGTGGATGAAGTAATCGTTTAAAGAGATTAAAAGCGATGTTCGTAGGTAGAATTGATGTTAAAAACAAGTGGTTTATTACTAATCCATTCACCAATCATCCTCCGTCTTATCCCACTCATTCCTCTCCTTTTATCCATTGTTAGAGGTTCGAATCAAGATTTCGTTTTTCAACTTGAAATACGCTCAAAAGAATTCCTCACATTAGAATTGTAAAGCAACAAATAGTAAGAGATTGTTAAACAAAAAAGCTCAACGGATGTTGAGCTTTCTGTGATCAATTCTAATTATTCCTTAGAAAATTACTTAATAAATTAAACGCAATCAATTTGCATTAATATTTCTTTTCACTTGAACCGTCTGAGTATTTAATCAATTTCAATCCCTCGAATGACATATCCACTTCTTGCCCCATCAAATTAAATATACCCACAATTTCTCTATTGAATTCTTCATTGTTATCAACAGCGATCATTTTAGAATAGGTAACCTTCCCATGATAGTCATATTGAGCAATTCTATAATAGTTTGTAGTTTTTTCAAATCGTTCATCTATGGTTGAATACTTTCGCTGGTTATCAGATGTTCCTGCTCCTGGAATTGTAGTAATAGTTGACCAAATACGCGCATCCGTGCTTCGTTCAATTTCAAAGCGATCATTATTCAATTCGCTCGCAACTTCCCAAATTAACATATTTGCATTATTGTACTCAACAGCATAAAAATACATCAACTCTATAGGCAAAGGCACAACATTCACACCGCTTAATTGATATTGGCAATCTGAATTAGCATTTCCATCCATTACTAAATAAAAAACTTCAGTCCCCGTAAAGGTAGGACCCGGATTTGGTGTAATTGTTCCAGCAAAGGACCCATTTGTGATAGAATTCCAAGTTACCAGAAAATTATTATTCCCACCAGCTGGAGCTGTACTTGCCGAAGAAGGGTCTGGACCATTTTGACACGCATTTCCGCTACTAACACAACCTTCTGGTGTTAAAGATGCACAACTTCCAGAAAAAATTCCAAATTGCCATTTACAAATTGGACCACCGCAATTAATATTTCCACCAACTATTTGAATTGATGCAGACCCGGCAATCGGTTGAAATGTAGACCACTGAGTATTCTCAAGCGAACCAGCACATAAACTAGCAGGAGCAGGATCAGACGTTGTTGCATCATACAACGAACCAGTAAAAGCACAATTACCTCCGTTATAAAGTGTAGTTGGAGTTGGACCTAAACCTGCTGCACCTGCACATTCATTTGAAGGAGCTTCCGGCATATTGGCATTAAAACATATACTAAAATTAGAATTTGTTCTGGTTACAACCTCAAAAATATAAGTTGTTCCAGGAACCAAAATAGGAGCTGGATTCCCTGTATTTGCAACGGTACCATACGATTGAGAAATTGGCGTATTTGCTTGCGCTTCGCCATTGCAAGACGCAGCGATAATTCCGCAACCTAAACTCCAAAGGTTAAACTGAACTTCTTCAAGTGCATTAAATGTCATGTCAAATTGATTGCAATTTCCAGCAACAAACTTGTAAAAGAAACCAACACCTGAATTAAATCCACCGCCACAATTGACGGCAGGAACACCCGTTGTTGCATTTTGATTCGTTAAACAAGTCCCACTAGCCATTGCCGCTCCGGCTGCAGCTCCAGCGCAAGACGTAGACCTGTCTCTTATACACATCTCCGAGCCCACGAGACAGGCAGAAATCT
>OLID01000113.1_pt1 | contig 47357 bp, 38 predicted proteins | sample 1609361 | NCBI WGS metagenome assembly OLID01 (sample SAMN05416778, study PRJEB24817) | seawater metagenome | isolation source: Sea water | place: Canada:Atlantic | collected 2013-07
GTAGCTCGTAGCTCGTAGCTCGTAGCTCGTAGCTCGTAGCTCGTAGCTCGTAGCTATTCCTCCGCCAGAATTCGCTCCGCCTCTTCCTGAATCAGCCGCCGCAGCCAACGGTGTGCCACGTTGTGGTGCAACAGCGAGGACCAGGCCATTTTCAGCTCGAACTCGGGGATATCGAACGGCGGCTGCTTGATCAGCAAGCGCTCATTCTGGGCCTGCATGCGCGCCACCCGGCTTGGTAGCGTGGCCACCAGGTCGTTATTCATGGCCAGCAGGGCCGGCATTTGATAGTGGCGAGTAAAGATACTGATCTTGCGGCTCTTGCCCAACTGTTCCAGGGCATGGTCAATCCACCCCAGCCCGCCGAGCTTTTCCGGATTCATGCCGAATCCCACGCCAAAACCGGTTTTTGATACCCAGATATGTTGGGCGGACAGATAGCTGTCCAGATCAAAGCCTTCGGCAATGGGGTTATCCCGGTTGAGCAAGCAGGAAAAGGAGTCTTTCCAGAGGCTTACCTGGTGAAATGAGCCCGGAATTTCGTTAAAGCGATTCACCGCCATATCCACCCGGCCCTGCTCCATGTCCTGGTAGCTCACATCCGACGGGGTCAGGAAATCCAGCACCACATTGGGGGCCTCGGCGCGCAGGCGACGAACAATATGGGGCACCAGAGTCGCTTCCGCATAATCACTGGTCATGATCCGAAACACCCGGCGACTGTCCGCCGGCTGGAACACGTCCTCAGGGGTGAACAATTGCTCCGCCTGGGACAGAATTTGCCGCACCAAGGGCCGCAACTCCTGTGCGCGTTCCGTCGCCGTCATGCCGTCACTGGTACGAATCAACAACGGATCACCAAATAACTCGCGCAACCGTTTCAGCGAATTACTCATCGCCGGCTGGGTAATCCCCAGTTGCTCCGCCGCTCGGGTCACATTCTGCTCACGCAGAAGCACATCCAGATACTTGAGCAGATTCAGATCTGCCGCACCAATATTCATTTTATGAATAGCCACTCATGCCCACATCAACAGAATCAATTCTAGCACTGCCTGATCCTCACTGGCACCGTGCACCAGATCACAGGGTCATGACGATTCTCTGTGTAAAAAAAACTTTTACGCATTTGAGTGTTAACCGTGTCTCTATTTCGCCATTACTGGCATGTTGCCAGTATCGCCTGGAGGCAAAAAAATGCGTAAGGTCTAAAGCTTGTGTCCAGATAACAGCACAGCCTGCTCTGTTGTCATAGGCCGGCAAGCCTTTCTCGCCAGCCCCATGTAAGCAGGCGTGATTCAGAGGTTACTATGACAAGCAACGCAACCACGCGAACCGAGAAGTTCGTGGTTCGTTTTCCCTGCGGCATGCGAAACGAGGTCGCAGAAGCGGCCAACCACAGCCATCGCAGCATGAACGCGGAAATTATTGCCCGGCTGGAACATAGCCTGAAGAACTGGCCGCATACCCTGCCCCACGGCGAAGCAGCGGTGCCGCAAGGCAACGAAGAAGCCTTCCTGCTGGAACGCTTTCGCCAACTCCCCCAGGGGAAACAGCAGGCACTGTTAGCGCTTTTGGATTAGATTAATTCTGCCGGGCTAACCACAACTGCCCTTTTGTCCTTACAATACACCGCTGGCCACGTGCCCATTATCGAAATGACAGTACTTTGCACTATGATGTAGTGCATGCTGCTCACGCACGCAGTCACCGATTCATGGACTGAAAGGAGCCTTTACGGCCGTGACCGCAAACCAGAACCATACCCCACTGCCAACCGGCAACGATATTACGTTACCGTGGCACCTGCGCCTGCCCAAACCGCTGGAAAAGGATTTTCGCCTCTATTTCCGGGCAAGCGTGGCCAAAGTCATGCCCTGGGCGTTGGCACTGGTGGCGTTCCTGATTGTCTCCGCCATGTTTATCGAGTCACGAATTTCTCCCGACGTTCTCAACCTTTCCTGGCGCCCGCGGCTTTTCACCTTGATGCTCACCGGCGGCTGTCTGGTATTAATCCGCAAGCCCCAATGGCGCAACTGGCTTCATGAAGCCACGCTGATACTGGCATTCGCCATTGCCCTTACCGGCAATTATCTAGGGGCCATTGTCGAGCACCCCCTGGCCTACACCTTCTTCTTCCATACCCCTCTGGCTATCCTGATGATCTGCATCCTGATACGGGTGCCATTCTACTCCGCACTGGTTAGTTCAGTGATCATGATTGGCTGCATGGTTTTCAGCCTGCAGCTCAGCTCCGGCCGCCATCCCTTTGAACCATCCACCCTGGTATTGGTATCACTGGCCTTTGCGAGCATGAGCCTGTTTGGCCAGTACGTGTACGAACGACTGTTGCGACAGCACTTCCTCTCCGAACATGTACTGTTCCAGCACAGAAACGAATTACACTCCGCCAATCTGGTACTGGAAAACCAGGCCACCGTCGACGGCATGACCGGCTGTATCAACCGCCGGGGAATGGAAAGCCGCCTGAGCCACCTCTATCACAAGCTGAATCAGAACAACCCGGATGCGCCTGAGCGTATCACCCTGATGTTGTTCGACATCGATTTTTTCAAACAGTACAACGATACCTATGGCCACCCGGCTGGCGATGAGTGCCTGAAAAAAGTGGCCGGAGTTCCTCTGGGAATGGTGCAAAGCGATACCGATTTCGTGGCTCGCTACGGTGGCGAGGAATTTGTCATTACCCTGACTGACTCCAGCTTCAACGATGCGCTGGTTTTCGCCGAGCGCATGCGTAACCGGGTCGAGCAGCTGGGCCTTCCCCACAGCGGTTCCCGGGTCAGCCAGGTGGTGACCATCAGTGTCGGGGTCGCCTGTTCGGACGGTACCGCCGCAGACGGCGCGCAGCTATTGAAAATGGCCGATGAAGCGCTCTATCAGGCAAAAGGCGCCGGGCGAAACCGGGTAGCAATGATGAGCAACCAAGGCGTAGTGGAGATGCTGAATTAGTGGGGAGTTGAACCGGGCGACTGAATGCCCGTGCCATTCGCTGTTGGCGGGCAACGGCAGCACGGCTGCTATTCAGGGCACACTAATAGTACTTGGCCGATTCTCAAACAGGCTTAAGTCAGGGCGCGCAAGGCGCCCTGTCGCCATTATTTACTGGCTCGTTTTTCCCGTCGTTTCTCTTTCAGGGTTTTTTGCGGCTTTTTCTTCACTTTTTCCTTACTCATAACGCTCTCCTTACAAACAGGCTTCATATTCTCCGTCTTGTCTTACGGTAAAACATGCAAGGCATGACCCTCCCTCTTTATTGGAAACACTCATTTTTCTGCTGTTTTGTTCACCTTCAACAACAGATATCGGTGCCCATGACCAAGGAAACTCACATTGACCACTGCTCCAGGCAAGGCTCCCAGCAAAGCAGCGCCCAATGGAGAAAGCACAGAAATATCCTTGTCCCCCAGTGATCGCTTTCCCGCTTCTGCCAAAGTGAAGGACATCTGCTCTTCATCTTCAAAACTGAACAAGCAAACACGATCGCCCACCGCTACCGCAGCAAGCTCACGCTCCACTCCACGCAACATTTCTATTTTCTCCATCACGACCATCAGCCGGACCGGCGACAGGAAAAACAGGGGATTTTTTGCTAAATAGCGTTTTCCATAGCCATAGCGACACAACGACAAACGCTCCATAAGCGCAGCCATAACCGTTCACCAGATTGATATAAAAAAGGGATATCGAACGATGTCGACAACGGGAAATAAGCCGGACGGGTTCCGCCCGGCTTAAACCGGAAAGGTGGGGAGAAAATCCATCCAGAGGGAGAAAAGATAAAACACAGTGGCATTCCTACGTTGATATGGAATCCACCATAGCCGGAATAATAAATATAGCAAGGCCACCCCCGGCGGGGCCTCTACCTTGAGCGTTTGGTCACCCTGGGGGCAACAACAACACCCCCTTCATTCTTTCATCGGCGGCACCACGGTGACCGGGTCCAGCTTGACCTCAAACCAGTTCAGACGCCAATCAAGGTGTGGCCCGGTTGCACGGCCAGAAGCCCCCACCTTCGCCACCGGGTCGCCCTGCTTCACCGTCTGCCCGTCTTTCACCAGCACCTCGCTAAGGTGGATCATGGTGGATGACACCCCATAACCGTGGTCCATGATCAGGGTACCGCCAGAGTAATAGTTATTTTGCTGCACCAACGTCACCACCGCATCCGCTGGCGCCACGACCACCGTGCCCGTGGGCCGGGCCACATCCACGCCATAGTGCGGCCGGCCAGGCTTGCCGTTATAGACTCGCTGACTGCCATACACGCCACTGATACGCCCGGTAAGCGGCCACTGAAAATCGCTGAGAAAGGCCATCAGGTCGGAATTCGTATCCCGCGCGCTCTTGATTTCGGCCACTTCTCGGCGAATGCGTTTCAGCACCGCTTCCGGCGGCGGCTCGACCGTGCGCTTGGGCACGCCCTCAATACGCTGAATCGCATACTCACGCTTTTCCAGCGTCACCGGCACCGATTGCTGTTCACCGTTTTTTTCCAGCACCAGTGTCAGTTGCAGATCGGCGTCACGCCCTACACCCACAACGAAAAAACCCGCATCGGTGGTGCGCACTGCCCGGTCGCCCAGCTTGACGGCCACCCCATTTTCCACCTGCCCACGCAACAAGGAACCCTGGGTACGCTGCCCTTCCAGTGATAACAGCCAATCGCTGGCCATGGACAACGAAGACAACAGGCAAAGCAGGACAACAAAAGGAATACGCACAGGAAACCTCAAAGACGAATGGGGCAATGGCTCTGCAGGCACAACGCGCCTGCAGAAGAACCGTCACAAAAACGCGCTGCCATCTTCCACATCCAGCTGCACCGGGTCCAGATGCTTCTCACCGTACTGGCGCCACACCCGTGAGCGGATGAACAGTTGGTAGAGGTCCGGGTCCAGATGGTCGTTGTTGCGCATGCGCTGCATGATGCCCAGCGCTTCGCTGAGTTTCAGCGGCGTTTTATAGGGGCGTTCCTTGGCGGTAAGTGCTTCGAACACATCGGCGATAGCCATGATCCGTGCAGGAATCGACATCTGATCACGGGTGAGGCCAAGCGGGAAACCCGTGCCATCCATTTTCTCATGGTGGCCACCGGCGTATTCCGGCACCCGCTGTAATTTTCGCGGAAATGGCAGTGAACCCAGCATGTCCAGGGTCACATCCATATGACCATTAATGATCTGTCGCTCCTCAGGCGTCAGCGTGCCGCGCGGGATGCACAGGTTATACACCTCGTCATCGCTGAGCAGTGGTTTTTCCTGCCCCCAGGCGTCCGTCCAGGTACGCGCCGCAATGTCCTTTACCCGCTGCTGATCCACCGCCGCCATGGCCTCTCCGCCACGGTTAATCCGCTCCAGAAAGGCCAACTCTTCTTTCAGGGCGCCAATGTCCTCTTCCATGCGTTGCCGGCAGGCCGGCTCATCAGCGGGATTAAGCAGACAGGCTTTTTCATAAGCAAACTGAATCTCCGCCCGCAGCGTCGCAAAGCGGCTGGCCACTTCATCAATCCGGTCATGCAATGTGTGCAGCTTGGTGGACTTGTCCAACACCGAATCCGGAGTCGCCAGCTTGCCGCAGTCATGCAGCCAGGCGGCCACATGCAGCTCGTACCAGCCTTCTTCATCCAGCGAAAAATCCGGGAACAGCGCCTGATCATCACAGGTGGCCTGGGCCAGCATTTCGGTGATGACCGGCACCCGCTGACAATGGGCACTGGTGTGAGGGCTTTTCGCATCAATGGCCTGGGCCAGCACCTTGATAAACGCGTCCAGCAAGTCCTTGAGTTCCTGCACCTGGCTGAGATTGCTCAGGGCAATCCCGCCGTAGGTCAGCAGGGACTGGAAAATCAGGTGTCCATGCTCACCCAGACGCTGCAGGTTGCGGGGCACCGGTTTGTCGTAAGCCAGTTGCAGCACACCGGTGACCAGGCCTTCGTGGTTGTACAGTGGCCAGAGCTGAAGCCCTTTGGCCTGCGGGGCCAGTGCCGCCAGCAACGCCTTATCCCCCTCATTGAGGGATGTTTGCGTCAATGCCACGGTTAGGGGCTCACCGGCGGCGAAACACTGCTCAACAATACCTCCGGCGCCATCAGCCTCATCCGCTAATGGCCGGAACCACTGCGGTGCTTCCTTGACGGCATCGCTTTCACCGGCCCCATCGCGACACAGGCAGTTCAGCCCGGCCCGAGGGCGGCCATCGGTATACAGCCATACCCAGCCCGTATCTGCATGGCACAGGTAGAGCACTTCCTTGAGCAGCGCATCAAGCAGACGGGGTACATCCTTCTGCTCACTCAGATGCTGCGCTACCCGCAACAGCCTGGGCAACTGCGCGTTGTCTGCCATCTGTTGCGTCTGTGAGGGTGTTGTCATGGGCTATCCCGCTCCATCGGGTTCATCCTTGGGCTCTCATTGTCAGCTATCCCTGCATCCCCGCCCCAAGCATAGGCGGGCGCCCGGAAACAGGCAAAATTCTGTGCCATACGTCGGTTAATCCACGACAGGCGTACTAAAGGCCGCAAAATCGCACCCCGAAAGGCGCTTAACCGCCCCCGCACCTTGAAGCGGGGGGCCTGATTGCCTACCATCTGCCGGTTCTGAGCCAATCACCTGGATCCCTTGTCTCATGAGTGTGAGCTATCAACTGCCCGATGGGGCAAGCATGGAGTTTGAGCAGCCGGCCTCCGCCTTCGAGATCGCCGGACGTATCAGCAAAAAACTCGCCAAACAGGCCCTGGCCGCCAAGGCCAACGGCAACCTGATCGACGTCTATCTGCCCATCGACGACGGCGCCACGGTGGAAATCATCACCCGGGAGACCGACGAGGCCCTGGAGCTAATTCGCCACGATGCCGCCCATGTCATGGCCGAAGCCGTACAGGAGCTGTTCCCGGATACCCAGGTGACCATTGGCCCGACCATTACCAACGGCTTCTATTATGACTTCCACCGGGACACCCCGTTCACACCGGATGACCTGAAAACCATTGAAAAGCGCATGCAGGACATTGTGCGCCGCAATGAGGAAATTCGGCGTGAAGTCTGGGATCGCGATGAAGCCGTGGCGTTTTTCCTGGAGAAAGGCGAGGAGTTCAAGGCCGAAATCATCCGCGAGCTGCCCGCCGACCAGGAAGTGAGCCTCTACCGCCAGGGCGAGTTCATCGACCTGTGCCGGGGTCCGCACCTGCCCAGCACCAGCAAGCTGGGCGACGGTTTCAAGCTGATGAAAGTCGCCGGGGCCTACTGGCGTGGCGATGCCAACAACGCCCAGCTACAACGCATTTACGGCACCGCCTGGCGCGACAAGAAAGAATTGAATGCCCACCTCAAACAGATTGAGGAAGCGGAAAAGCGTGATCACCGTAAACTCGCCAAGGAAATGGGCCTGTTCCATATCCAGCAGGAAGCGGTGGGCAGCATGTTCTGGCACCCGAAGGGCTGGCGCATGCGCCAGAACCTGGAAAACTACATCCGCGGCAAGATGGAAAAAGGCGGCTATCAGGAAGTCTCCACCCCGCAGATGATGGACCGCATCCTCTGGGAACAGTCCGGCCACTGGGACAAGTACGGCGAAGACATGTTCACCGTCTGCACCCACGACCACAAAGAAATGGCCGTGAAGCCGATGAACTGCCCCGGCCACGTGCAGATTTTCAAGCAAGGCATCACCAGCTACCGGGACCTGCCCATTCGTCTGGGCGAATTCACCACCCTGTTCCGTAACGAAGCCCATGGCGCCCTGCACGGCCTGATGCGTGCCCGCTCCTTCAGCCAGGACGACGCCCACATCTTCTGTACCGAAGAGCAGATCAACGAAGAAACCGCCGGTTTCATCAAGATGCTGCGCGAAGTCTACGAAGACTTCGGCTTCGACAGCTTCCGCATCAAGTTTTCCGATCGCCCGGATAACCGTGCCGGCTCCGACGAAACCTGGGACAAGGCCGAAGGCGCGCTGCGCTCTGCGGTGGAATCCCTGGGCCTGGAATGCGAACTGAACCCGGGCGAAGGCGCTTTCTATGGCCCGAAACTGGAATTCGTACTGCGTGACGCCATCGGCCGTGACTGGCAGTGCGGCACCCTGCAGGTGGACTTCGTGCTGCCTGATCGTCTGGATGCGGAATACGTGGCCGAAGACGGCTCCCGTCAGCGTCCGGTGATGCTGCACCGCGCGGTGCTGGGTTCCCTGGAGCGCTTCCTGGGTATCCTGATCGAATCCACCGCCGGCCACCTGCCCCTGTGGCTGGCGCCGCGCCCGGTGGCGATCTGTACCATTACCAACTCCGCCGACGAGTACGCCACCGCCGTGCAACAGAAACTGGTTGCCGCCGGGGTACCGGCGGAGCTGGATATTCGCAACGAGAAGATCGGTTTCAAGGTCCGCGAACACTCCCGCGCCAAGACCCCGCGCATCTGGGTCATCGGCGAACAGGAAGCCCAGCAGAACCAGGTGGCCATTCGCACCCTGGGCTCCCAGGCTACCGAGACCATGGATCTGGACGAAGCCGTCGCTGCCCTGGCCGCAGCGACTCGCTTACCGATCTAGAGGCTTCACGACGAAGTCCCTGTAGGAGCGCCTCTCGAGGCGCGAACCGAGCGACAGCGAGGCTTTGCCACGCCAGGTTCGCACCTCAAGAGGTGCTCCTACATCCAGAATAGAAACGCCCTGGAGGCGTCATGTTCAAACACAACGAACAACAGCCCGAAGGTTTTCAGGCTTCACTCAAGGAAGCCCTCGATAACCTGGCATTCAACGATGCCGGGCTGGTGGCCGCCATTGCTCAACAGCATGACAGCGGCGAAGTGCTGATGATGGCCTGGATGAATCGCGAAGCCATCGAAGAAACCCTGGCCACCGGCCGTGTCTGTTATTTTTCCCGCTCGCGGGGGAAGCTATGGCGCAAGGGTGAATCCTCCGGGCAGGTACAAATGCTCAAAGAGCTGCGCATTGATTGCGATGGCGATGCCCTGCTGGTGAAAGTGGACCAGACCGGCCCCGCCTGCCACACCGGCCGGCGCGACTGCTTTTACTGGAAAGCCGACGCGAACAGCGTGACCATCGACAAAGCCCCCATCAAAGACCCCAAAGAGTTGTACGGCAAATGACCCTACGATTGCAGAACACCCTCACCGGGAAAAAGGACGACTTCATTCCGCTGGACCCAGACCGCATCACCCTCTACGTATGCGGCCCCACGGTTTACAACTTCGTCCACATTGGCAACGCCCGCCCGGTGGTGGTGTTTGATGTGCTGTATCGCCTGCTGCAACGGCTCTACCCGGAAGTGGTCTACGCCCGCAACATCACCGACATTGATGACAAGATCATCAAGGCAGCCGCGGAAAACAGCGAGGACATCAGCGCCCTCACCGAACGCTTCACCGCGGCGTTTGCCGAAGACATGGCATCGCTGAACGCGAAAACCCCAAACATCATCCCCAAGGCCACCGATCACATCCCCGAGATGATCCAGATGATCGCCACCCTGGTGGAAAAGGGCCACGCCTACGAGGCGGATGGCCAGGTGCTGTTCGCGGTGGAATCCATGCCCGACTACGGCAAGCTTTCCGGCCGCAAACTGGAAGACATGCTCGCCGGCGCCCGGGTGGAAGTGGCCGACTACAAGCGCCACCCCGGCGACTTTATCCTCTGGAAGCCGTCCACCGACGAGCAGCCCGGCTGGGAGTCCCCCTGGGGCCGTGGCCGCCCGGGCTGGCACATCGAATGTTCCGCCATGATCCATAAACATCTGGGTGACGTGATCGACATCCATGGCGGCGGACAGGACCTGATCTTCCCCCACCACGAAAACGAGATCGCCCAGGGCTGCTGCGCCCACGGCACCGACTACGTGCGCTACTGGCTGCACAACGGCTACATCAATATCGACGGCGAGAAGATGTCCAAGTCTTTGGGCAACTTCCGTCTGGTGCGCGATTTGCTCACCCAGTACAACGGCGAAATTCTGCGTTTCGCCCTGCTCTCCAGCCATTACCGCTCGCCGCTGAATTTCTCAGCCGACGTACTGGATAACGCCGAAAAAGGCCTGGATACCCTCTACTACGCCCTGCTCGGTCGCGGCGAAACCGTGGCGCCGGAAGCGGACTACCAACTGCCGGACAACCACCCGGTACTGGAAGCGCTCAAGGACGACCTGAATACCTCCGAAGCGGTCAGCGCCCTGCATGCCATCGCTGGTGAGCTGAACAAAGCCGAGCTGGCCGACAAGCCGAAACTGAAAGCCGAACTGCTGGCTGCCGCCGACCTGTTAGGCATCCTCACCGTGGAGCCCACCGCCTGGTTCCAGAACAAGAACGTGAGCGAAGATGGCCTCAGCAACGACGACATCGACGCCCTGGTCGCCGAGCGCACCCAGGCCAAGAAAGACAAGAACTTCGCCCGCGCCGATGAAATCCGCCAGCAGCTCACCGACGCCGGCATTCAACTGGAAGACACCCGCGAAGGCACCCGCTGGAGTCGATAGCAAGAGACGCGGCACGCAGCACGCTTTCACGCAACAGCGCGGCCTGGTGCAGTAGCCGCTCGAGCCCAAGAGGCCGCGCCCAGGCTACCTGGAGCGGCCTTTTGCATTTATCAAGACGTAAGTAACGAGTTGCGCAAGTGTAGGTCGGATTAGCCTGAAAGGCGTAATCCGACAAACCCAAGCTCAGGATGCCCCATCAAGGCTCTCAGGTTACGCCGCCTGCGCTTCAACCTTGCGCCGGTAATACCCGGCCAGAAAGGCCCCGCAAAGAATCTGGATCTGGTTGTAGCACATGATCGGCAACACGATCATGCCGAAGCCGGGATTCGCCACGAACAGTACCTTCGCCATGGGCAAGCCGGACGCCAGGCTTTTCTTCGAACCACAAAACACCGCCGCGATTTCATCCGCCAGGCTCAAGCCCAAACGCCGCGCCAACAGCATGGATAAACCGATCACCAGTGCCAGCAACAACAGGCACAAGCCCACCGCCAGCAACAACGACGCCACCGGCAACTGCTGCCACAGGCCTTCGTTCACCGACTCCGAAAAGGCCACGTACACGATCAACATAATCACGCCCTGATCGTAGCGCCCAACAAAGCCGGGCCAACGCGACAGCAGCCCCACCAGCTTCGGGCGTAGCAATTGCCCCAGGGCAAACGGCAGCAACAGCTGCAGCACGATGCCTTTCAGCGCACCGGTCACATCAAAGGCACCGTCACCACTGGCGGACACCATCAGCATCAACAGGAAGGGCGTGAGCATCATGCCAAACACATTGGAGGCGGCAGCGCTGCATACCGCAGCGGGCACATTGCCCCGCGCCATGGCCGTAAACGCAATGGACGACGACACTGCGGATGGCAACACCCCCAGATACAGAAACCCCAGCGCCAGCTCTGACGGAATCCACTGTGGTGCCAACAACGACACCGGCAGCACCGCCAGCGGAAAGACCAGGAAGGTCAGCGAAGAAATAAACAGGTGCAGCCGCCAATGCATCGCCCCAGCCAGCACCTGTTTCCGGGACAGCGCTGCCCCATGCACAAAGAACAGCACCGCCACCGCCAGCGTGGACAGCTGCGAGAGCCCCTCCGCCAAACCACCACCAGCCGGCCACACCGTGGCGGTGACAATCACCGTCAACAACAGCAGCGTAAAGCCATCCAGCCGGCGCAGCAGGCCCATCATCAGGACGCCTGCAACGCCGCCAGCGCAGGCGCCAGCATGGCCCGAACCTGGCGCTCTGCGGCATCTGCATCGCCCCGCTCCATGGCCGCCAGCAGGGTTTCATGGTCCTGCTGGCTGGGCTCCGGCAGGGAGTCATCGTATTCCGTGCGCGCAATAGTGCGAGCCACCGCTTCACTGAAATAACGGTACAGTTCCGTCAGCGCGCGATTGTGGGCTGCCGCGATCATGGCCTGGTGAAAATCACGGTCATGCTGAATGCGCAGGGGCAGGTTCTGCCCCGCCGCGCCGCGAGCCGCCAGCGCGGAATGCATGGTATCCAGATCCGCACCATCACGGCGCTGGGCCGCCAGCCGGGCGGCCTCTGCTTCCAGCGCCACCCGCATTTCCAGCTGGTCGAGCAGGGTGCTGCGCTCCACCCGCCGTAATGCTTCGGCGGGGTCCAGCCGGGCACGCACATAGGTGCCGTCGCCCTGCCGGGTTTCCAGCAGCCCCGCATGCACCAGCACCCGCACGGCTTCACGCACCGTGTTGCGCCCCACACCGAATTGCTCGCTGAGCCGGGGCTCGGTGGGGATACGCTCACCCACCGGCCACTCACCGCGCGCCACGGCGCTGCGCAACTCAGCCACCGCGCTATCCACCAGGGAGAGACGGGGTAATTTCGCTTTATTCATGTAGTCATCCTATGAATTTAACGAAATCATCCCACGAATATAGCGAGCGCTCAAGCCGACCTTTTGAGCGCGGCCCTTTCAAATCTTCAGGGTCAGCTGGTCCTCCCGCGACAGACTGTCACGCACCTGCATGGCCCAGTGGCGCCGCTGCTGCTGTATGGGCCCCAACCGCTCTGCCGGCACAGTACGCTCCAGCATCGCCAGCGAGCTGCCCAATGTTGCCAGCACCGCCAGATTCCCCCGGGCATCGCGGGCAATCTGCGCAAACGCCGCCTCCACATAGTCGGCAAAATCCCGCTGCTGGCATTGCAACCGCAGCTGCCCGTTCACTCGCCGAAACGGTTCCGGCATATGCCGCCCGGACAGGTCGGCAATCACCGCGCCCAGGTACAGCACACACTGCTCAGCGGTGGTGGAATCGTTAATGCCCGGCGACAGCGCCTTGATGGCGATATCCACCAGCTGCCGAATACCGAAAGCCGGGTCCTGCTCAATGGTGCGATGGCGATTGATCACATAGCAACGCAACAACGCCGCACAGCGCTCTTCGTCCCAGCCCGGCCCATGCAAGTACAACAATGGCTGCCCCTGGACCACAAACTCGCCCACCGCCACACGCATGGTAACGACCTGCCCCTGGGCATCCGCTTCCTTGACCAGGCCGTTCAGGTACACCTGCTGCACAAACCCGGTAAGCGGCGCTGCCAGCGTGTGGCCCGACGGTTTATGGCCTGAGCCGTCATCATTACTGCTCACCGTCACGGCCTCAGCCCGTAACGCGGCCGGGTTTTCGGCAACCCGCCCAAACGCCTGATCGTAGCGCTGGGCGATCGCCGCCTGCGTATCTTCAGTGATTTTCGCCACCACCTGGGACACCTGGATCGAGCTGGCGATGTGGTGAATAAAGTAGATCAACAGCGCCAGGCCCACGAAAGCCCCCAGCAACGCCACCATCACGGCAATGCCGTGCCCCAGCAGCAGGGAACCGGCGGGCAGGCTACGCAGCACCAACAGGCAATAGGCGAACACCCCCACAATCACCGCCAGGGTTAACTGGTTGGTGCGATCGGCCATGTAATCGCGTAGCAGGCGGGGGGAATACTGGCTGGCCGCCTGGGCCAGCACCAGCATGGTAATGGAGAAGGTCACCCCGGCCACGGTAATCATGGAACCGGCGATGGTGGTCAGCACCGCGCTGGCGCCTTCCGGATTCACCGCGAGCAGGTAAGCCCACCAGTGTTGTTCGGCATCCGGCAACTCACCGGGGATGGCGGTGATGATAAAGGCCAGCAGCGATGCACCGACCAAAAAACAGGCCGGCAGCAACCACATGCTGGAACGTAACTGGGTATACCACTGCTGAAACCGCGCCAGCACCATGGCTCGCCCTCGCATCCTTGCCCGGGCGGATTACCCGGGTGCACCACGTCCATGAACGCCCCCGGGCAGATACCGGGGAATCAGTCTTCCAGTGACAGTGTGTCCATCCCCGGCAGTGGCGGCAAATCTTTCCGGGTGGCATTGGCGAAGCGCGGCTTTTCCAGCTGGACCTTCAACCCCTGCAGGGTTTCCAGCGGCGCCTTGGTCGCTACCAGGTTCGCCAGCCACACCGGCACGCTGCCGCCCGGATCCACAAAGGTTTCGAACTGCACCCGCACCCAGCCATCGTCCATGGGAGTAATGATGAACTGGTTATCCAGCGCGGGAATACGCACAAAACCATCCTGCTTTCCCAGCACATTGTCGGCGTTCACGCTATGCAGGGTGATCGAGCCGGAGTCTTCGTTCTGACTCAGTGTATTGGCCAGCACCACGTCCCGGTCCGATACCGGCCAGATACCGTGAAAGCGCATGTGAATTTCTTCACGGTCTTCCACCGACAGCCGCTTGGCCCCCTGGTTCTGGAAGATCCATTCCGGGAAGGTGTCCACGGCGGTAATCACCGCCAGCACCGAGGTGGCGGATGCCTTCACTTCGACAATGCCCTTGAAGGCTTTTACCGGGCTATTGGAAACATCGCGCACATAAGTGGTCACATCTCCCCGGGCCTCACCCTCATGGTTGGTTTTCCAGTTTGCCGCCCAGGCCGGGTTCACCAGCACCAGAGGGGCCAACAACAACGCCACAAACATCGCTCGCAAAGGTCTTCTCCTTACTCTTCTCGTCAACAGGAATACATCATCCAAAACGCTGGCCGCAGTATGCTGCCCGCGCACGGGGAAGCAACCGCCGGCCGGGGTATTGGCCCCAATTACCGGCGCTGCCGAGGGCAATTCAAGGCTGATGTTTTTCTCACTCAGGCTGATGACTCTGCGGCAGGCCCATCCCTTTCAATCCCGGGTAACGCTTCACCGCCTGCTCCAGCGTGGCCTTCTGGTAGGAGTCACTGCTGGCCATCTCACGCAGCCCCTGCAGGGTTTCCTGGGGCGCCTTGTGGGAAATCACGTTGGCCACCGAAGACACATTGCCTCCCGGATCGATAAAGGTTTCGAATTCGATGCGGGTCCAGCCATTATCCAACGGCGTCAGCACGAACTGATCTTCCAGCGCAGCAACACGCACATACCCTTCGTGCTCCGGCTCGCCGTCTACGGCGTGGGAGGCCAGGGTAATAGCACCGGTTTCCTCGTTCTGGGTGGCCTGAGTCTTGATCAGCGCATCACGGTCCTTGGCCGGCCAGATGCCCTTGAAACGGATATAGGCCTGATCGTTATCGCGTAACTCCAGTGACTGACACTGATACAACCAGTCCGCGCAGGCACTGCTATCCGCCATCACCGCCAGCACGCTCAGCACCGGCGCCTGCACTTCGGTGACACCCCGAAACGCTTTCACCGGGCTGTCTTTCATGGCCTTCTCGTAGGTATTGATGTCCGTGCGGGCCTTGCCTTCATTCACAGTTTCCCAGTCTGCCGCCATGGAACCGGCAGACAACATCAAGCTCACGGCCAATGCCGATACGCGTACCGGGCGGGTCCATCCTGTCACTTTGCTCATGGTCTCTCCTTGTTGCCCTGAGGCTGCTTTAGCGTTGCATCATCATGAAATCGCAACACTTTCTTATCACGCTGCTTATTACGACCATGGAACAGCACTGGTATCTCCCCACGCGATGGCTATATCATGCTTTTTTTACAACTTACGACAGGCAGTGCTGGTCACGTGAAATCGCTTCTGCTTGGCGCCATCTGGCTGTACCAGAAGGTGCTGAGCCCCTGGATAGGCAATCAATGCCGCTTCTACCCCACCTGCTCGGAATACGCCCGGCAGGCGGTAGTTGCCCATGGCAGCCTGCGCGGCAGCGCACTGGCGGCGAAGCGACTGTGCAAGTGTCACCCCTGGCACCCGGGCGGTTTTGACTATGTGCCCGGCACCGAGCCTGACCCGGAAGCACACCAATGCACATCGCCATGCGGTGACAACAGCGGGGGGACATCACCATGATCCCCGCCATGCTGAACCGCTACCATCGCGGCCTGTCACTGTCTCTGGTACTCGGCCTGTTCTGTGCCCAGCTGCTGCTGGCATGGCACGCCCCGGCCCACATCGACGCCGGCCAGCACAGCCCCACCAAGGAGCTGCTGGCTTCCGCTGATTGCCAGGTGTGTACCCACGGCCATGGCATGCTGGCACTGCCCAGCGTCTACAGTGCACCGGTCGCGAAACGCACCGAACCCGTTCCGCTCGCGCCCGCCACCGCCGTGGTGCTCCGCAGCAAGCGCAATCCCTACCCGCCCCGCGGCCCCCCTGTTTCTGCCTGATTCCCGTTACTGATCCCTGATCATACTGGCGCATCACCTTTTGCCCCTCTCCTTGAGAGCCCGGCCTGTTGCGCCTGCCTGCGATCAGCAACAAACGTGTTTCCGGCACGAGTCCGGCCAGCCGCTTTTCTCCGGCTGCGCCCTTTTACTCGTGCCCTCATTCATGCCCTGCATGAACGCTAGAGACAGAGGTAGTTATGATATTTCGACGCCAGACCCTGACCGGGTGCGTCGCCGTGGCCCTGTTGGCGCCCACGGCAGTATTGGCCGAAGCGGAAAGCAACAGCGCAGCCGCAGACCAGGTCCACGAGCTAAAGCAAGTGGACGTGTCCGCCCTGCCGCTGGGCAGTAGCAGCCCCAGCACGCCCTATTCGGTGATGGATCAGCAAACCCTCACCCAGAAGAGCCAGAATACCCTTGGGGAAACCCTGAAAGACCAACCCGGTGTCCACAGTGACACCTTTGGCGGCGGCGCCAGCCGGCCAGTCATTCGTGGCCTGGGCGGCCCACGCGTGGGGGTCCTCAATGATGGCTCCCAGGTCCTGGATGCCTCCAGTATTTCCCCGGATCACGCGGTTACCGTGGATCCCATGCTGGCGCGCCAGATCGAAGTCCTGCGCGGCCCGTCCACCCTGCTCTATGGCAGCGGTGCCAGCGGCGGTGTGGTGAACGTGCTCGACACCCGCATCCCCACCCAGCGCCCCCGCGAAGAGGTGGAAGGTTTCGTGGCGGCCCGGGCCAATACTGTGGCCGATGAGAACGCCACTGCCGCCGGCCTCACCTTCTCGGCCACCGACAATCTGGTGTTCCGGGTGGAAGGCAGTCGCCGTGATGCGGACGACTACGAAGTGAATGGCTTCGAAGAACTCACCGTGCCCGGCACCTATGCGGAAAGCGACAATGGCAGCATTGGCGCCTCCTGGATCGGTGATCAGGGCTACTTCGGCATGGCCTACAGCTACCGTCGCGACAACTATGGCCTGCCCGGCCACAGCCACGAATTCGAGGAGTGCGGGGCCAACGGCTCCAGCCTGGATTGCCCCACCGGCGGCCATGATCACGACCATGGCGAGATCGTCCCCTATGTGGACCTGGCCAGCCGCCGGGTGGATGCCCGTGGTGAATACCGCGAGCCCTTCGCCGGGGTGACCGCTATTCGTTTCCGTGGCAATCACACCGATTATCGCCACCACGAAATTGAGGAAGGCACCATCGGCAGCACCTTCACCAACAGGGGCGGCGATGCGCGGCTGGAAGTGGAACACAAACCGCTGGGTAACTGGCGCGGCGTTGTGGGCCTGCAATACACCCACTTCGACTTCAGCTCACTGGGCGGTGAAGCCTTCGTACCGAAGACGGAGACCGAATCCATTGCCGTCTTTGCGGTAGAGGAATATACCCTCAATGAGCAATGGTCCTTCGAACTGGGGGCCCGCCAGGAGCACCTCACCCAGACGCCGGACGATCGCAACGGCCAGGCCCTGGCCAAAGTCACCGCCGATAACGCGTCTTTCTCCGGTGCGGCCAACTGGCGCTTTGTACCCGGCTACGAGCTGGTGCTGTCCGTGGGGCACTCTGGTCGCGCACCCAGCGCCCAGGAGCTCTATGCGGAAGGCGTTCACCTGGCCACCAACACCTACGAATGCGGCCTGCTCAGTGACTGTGGTGGCGGGCAGCGCGATCTGGATGACGAAGTCAGCCTCAACGCCAACCTGAACCTGCGCAAGACCCAGGGCGACTGGTTGTTTGATCTTGGCATCTTCGAAAACCGCATCAACAACTACATCTATGCCCGCACCCTCGACCAGATCGAGGACTTCCGCCTGATCAAGTACAGCCAGCGTGACGCCACCTTCACCGGTGCCGAAGCATCACTGAGCTACTACGGCATCGACCCGGTGGGCATCACAGTCTTTGGTGATACGGTGCGCGCCACCTTCGATGATGGCGGCTACCTGCCCCGCATCCCCGCCAAACGGTTAGGGACACGCCTCAACAGCTACCTGGGCAACGTCGACGGAGAACTGGAGTTCTACCGCAGCTTTGCCCAGGACCAGATCGCAGGCTTTGAGGACACCACCCCGTCCTACGACATGGTCAACGCGACCCTCAGCTACCGGCTACGTGGCGACCAGCGCTACACCTTCTATGTGCGCGGCAACAACCTGCTGGGCGAAGAGGTATTCAACCACTCTTCCTTCCTCGCCAGCACCGTGCCGGAGCCAGGTCGCAATGTCACCGTGGGTACCCGCATTGAATTTTGATGAGCCGCAACGTTAACGGCATCTGTGCCGGCGCCTTTACTCCGCCGGACACAACAACATGAATATGGAGAACACCATGCAACGCATGATGAAAAACCTGAAACAAAACGCAGCCCTGCCCCTGTCCTTGCTTGCCGCCCTCACCATGGCCGGCTGTAACGAAACCGGCACCAGCTCGCTGGGCAGCAGTGAAGACGAACACGACCATGCCGAGAGTGATCATCCCGGCCGCCTGGTTATTGCCGCTGATGACGACGGCACCCAACTGTATATGTATGACCTGGAGGCCGGCGCCCTGCTACCCGGCACCTTGTCTCTCGACCATGACGCCAGTGCGCTCTACACCAGCCCGGGCAAGCGCTTTGTGCTGGCCGTGCAGCGAGATGACAACCAGGTTCAGATCGTTGATGGCGGCCTCTACCTGCATGACGACCATGTGGACGAAGTGATCCCCTCCTTTGCGGGCACGCTCACAGGCCCGGCGCCCACCCACTTCCGAGTTCATGGTGAACAAGCCGCCCTGTTCTATGACGGCGATGCCGCCAACGCCATCATGGCCCAGGTGGAACTGCTCACAGATGAATCGCTGGAAACCGCCTCCAGCGTAGCCAGCCAGACCCTCGCCAGCGCCCACCACGGTGTCGCCGAACCCCGTGGCGATGTACTGCTCGCCACCTTCCGCACCGCCGCCTCCGGCCTCCCGGAAACCGTTGATGTCTACCACCAGCACGGCGATCACTATCACAAGGAAGACACCATCGTTCCGACCTGTCCGGACCTTCATGGCGCCGGCTCCAACGAAGACTACTCGGTGTTCGGCTGTAGCGATGGCATCCTGATCGTCCATCAGGACGGAGAGGATTTCACCGCCGAAAAGATCACCAACGCCACCCTTGGCCTGGCTGCCGGCGAGCGTATCGGCAGCTTCGACAGTCATCACGAGCTGAGCCACTTCGTGGGTTATGCCGGTGACAGCATCTATATCATCCACCCGGGAGACGGTGATGCCGAAGCACTGGACTGGACAGAAGGCGCAGCCGTGTCACTGGAAAGCCACCGCCTGGATCCCCACGGGGAGCATCTTGTGCTGCTGGATGATGCCGGGGACCTGCGTATTTTCGACACCGCTGACTGGAGTGAGCACGCCCACGTGGAAGATGCCATCGCACCGGGCAATACCCAGATGGCCGTGGCCGGCGAGCCCGCGCATGTCTTCCTTTCGGATACCGGCAACAACTCCATCGTTGTCGTGCATCTTGAAGAGGGCAGCCTGGAATCCCCACTCAGCCTGACCTTCCCGCCCGCAGCACTGGCCTGGGCCGGTCTTGATAGCGACCATGAAGAAGAACATAGCGACGAAGACGAGCACGATCATGACGACGATGACCATGATCACGACCACTAAGCTCTGAACCACAGGAAGCTGCCTGCAGGCGATGCTCTTTGCATCCCCTGCAGGCGCTCCTGACCTTCCCGTCAGTCCCTAACATCCCCTCAAACGCCCCCGGTCGCCGTCGTCCCCACTTTTCACTACAATCACTCTATTATTGCGTCGAGACTTCACATCCAGTGGGAGAACCCATGAAAAAAGTATTGTTTGCCGCTGCCTTGGCAATGCCCCTTTTCGCCAACGCCGGCGGTTTTGCCGGTATCGATATCATCAGCAGCGACATCGAACCGGATAACACCACCTCCAGCGCCGACCCCAAAGCGCTGCAATTCAAATTCGGTAGCTGGATCAACCGCGACGAAACCCTCGGTGGCGAAGTACGCCTGGGCCTGGGTGTCGATGACGATAAACTCAGCAACAACGTGGACCTGGAAATCGACCGTTACTACGGCGCCTACTTCCGCGGCCAATTCCCCAACACCATGCCCGTGCGCCCCTACGGCCTGATCGGTGCCACCTACGTGGAAACCACCGAGAAGAACGCCTTTGGCGGCTCCGACGGAGAAAACTACAAAGACCTGTCATTGGGCCTGGGGGTGGACTTCACCATCACCAAAACCCTGTTCATCAACCTGGAATACATGCGGGTAGTGGATCGCAGCGGTGACGAAATCACTAATCTGGGGCTGGGCCTGAACGGCCGGTTCTGATTAGGACACGCAGCACGCTTCAGGCATCACGCTGAACGCAAAACGCCCACCGGAAGGTGGGCGTTTTTTGTTGTGGGGGTTTGTCGGTGAGGCTGGGCAGGGTCTTTGATTAGGAGAAGGTGTCCACTAAAGCGGGGGAACTACACAGTCCCGCAACATGCGCTTGTTAAGCCTATATCTCACCGACTAGCTCGATCTCTTCTTTGCCGGTGCCATACTCTACAAATTCATAAAGCATAGCGATGAAATAATCTGGCTCTTCCTTCTTGCTGAATAGTTTTTTAAGGAAGCTAGGTTGCTGTGTATTTGTTTCAATGTACTTGGAAATACACTCAAGATCTTGTGAGGACAGGATGAGAACTTCTGCTTCGAACTCTTCCTTACTTGGATCAACTGGTATCCATTCGTGAATATCTTCGTTTATAAGCTTATCTTCGTCGAATTTTACGAAGTAATGATCCCCAACACCAACCTCTTCAGGGACTCGGTATAGTTCAGAGTTTTGTTTTCCGAATACGTATTTCCATACGCAGTCATCATCACAAGTGACTAATCTTCCCATACTCTCTCCTAGGGCTTAACGCCGGCCATCATGCGCTTGTCGCATGCATGGCCTTGTTATAATTTTATGAAGCAAACAAACGTCACCTTCATGGGAAAAATGCAATGCCAAACGACCAGGGTTAAGCGAGTAGATGGCATCTCTATGCATCCCAAGAGCGAAGGCTTCACCTGGCCCAACTTTAACTGGCTGATCATGAAACTCCCAATACACGCCTGCTTTATACCCACTTAATATCTCAATGGATTCCACCCTTACAGAGAAACTAAAATCAAGATGGTCAAGAATTTTTCCTGAATCCCGATAAGCTCGATCAGATCTCTTCTCTATCAAGCTCAACCAACGACTCTGCCGTTCTTTAAATACAAAAGAACGAACAAACGCAAAAAGGTGATCATCAGCCTCTCTCTTATTGCATTCTTCCGCTTTATTGAAAATCTGATATCTATCCATAGACCCCCGGCCAAAAACTTATAACGCCCAGCACAGGGGCAGAACGTAGTTTTGTCCCTTACTGCTGTTTGTTAGCCATCACCACACCGGGCTATTAAGAAGTATAGACTGACGCACTGTTATTGAAACACCTGCTTGCCGAACTACTCTCTCAATTGCGCTGGACACGTACGGCTCCATCGTTGGACTTAGGACAATCTCTTCGAAGTCACTATTGATGTTTAGTTGGGCTGACTTTCCCGGCAGAGAAGGCGGATACGCGTCCCAGTCATAGCGGTGCTCTTGAATTAAAAATCTGACTTCCTTTTCATGTGCAAAAGATAACCGTTTAAAAAAATATGGAATATAACTAGATTCGACACTAACGTGTTCCGTGGCGTAGTCAATATAGTTGACCCTTCCACTGTGTTTGATCTCGGTTTTCGACCAAATTAACAGCTTTTGAATGCTTGAGAATTTCGCCTTTACTGCTATCGCGTTTCCGTACAGCTTCCACATGGCATCGGATTCATGTTGGTTTTCGTGCCAGCAGGAAATATATGTGTGCTCGCGTAAAAATTCGAATGTGTTGAAGTCCCTCAGGTATTGTCCATCACCATACTGATCGCGAATGTTCTGCTTGGCAGCTTCGCCATAATCGCCTTCGAACGGGTCCTCAAAACTGCTAGCTTTAGCGAAGAAGAGCTGACTAGATGTGAGAAGACTTAGAAATTTATCAAGAGGAAAATACCGCCAAATAAAGCTATCTGGTTCTGGCGGATTGAGAATAACCTGCCGCTGTTCCAGCATGGTTTTAACTTCATCGGGGGTCATTATCCGCACACGATCTCCTTATGATGGCTAACGCCAAACTCAGCGGACTAATTGAGTGCAGCGAAATTTGATCCGCTGCAGTTTCTTGTTAGATGATTAATGATTACGCATAGAAAAAAAGATAGTTATACATAATTATCTGGCATGCATTCGGGAATTGGAAAGAATATTGCGCAACCAGTTTCCTTGGCGCCTTCCAGCTTTCCCTCTATTAATTTTCCTGACTCAGAAAAGCGGAGCTCTAACCTGTTGAAGCCAAATGGGATAAGTAAAGGTATTGGTACAATCATAACAAGCGCAGCACCTCTCCAGGCCAAGCTTTCACGATAGGTCCAAACCTCACCTCCCCCCTTAGTCGTTCTCGTTGAATCTGGCATCCCTAAATACGCAATTGCACTTTCTTTATCCTCTACCACCCACTTATTTTTTCCCTGTAGGTGTACAAACCTCTGCTCCGTAGATTCAGTAGTAATGATGTAGCCTCCAACACAGCCACTCAAAGACATAAGAACCATCAAAACAGTGATCAGCTTCATCGAATTTCCATCTAACGCCAAAAGCAGCGGCCGAGCGTAGCGAGGTCCAGCCCCGCAGGGGCGATGCTGCCTTTTCTTGTTAAATGCTTCCCGTTCATTTGACCTGATTCAGAAATGCGATGAGTTTTCCGGGATTGATTTCACCACCACAGCCAAGCTTGTTCCAGAGATCGAATATCTCCTGCTCTGCACTTGTAGGGCTACGGCCACCACCACCGCCGCCACCACATTCACCACATGAGAGCGAAAGATCAATCCCGTTCTGGTCTATGTGGATTCGAATACAGACAGGCAGGCCGTCATCTTGGCGCCTGCGTATCTGCTCATTCAGAAAGCCTTTGTTGATCTCTGAGGCGCTGTATTTCTGTCCGTTGATATCTATCTCGATCATCCTTAATCCACCTAGGGTTGTAGCATTTAACGCCGGCCATCATGCGCTGGTCGCATGCATGGCATTGTTATGCTTCTTCAGTTTCGACATTTTTTGGCATTGAAGCCTCAAGAATGGCTTGCCGAAGTCCTTTCGCGAGAAAAAAGACACCTGCAATGCCAGAGACATACGCAAAATAGCCAATATATAGACCAGACTCAGTCTCATTTCCAAGCCCCAAAACACCTTTAAGAAAACCAGCAACCACTGGAATTATCACCAAAAACAGAAGCGCATTCTTCAGAAGCTTCTTACCCTTCTCCCCTGCTGTATTCGCAATCCCATTAAGAGTAATAACCAGGTAGGCGCTTGCTGCGAACATAGCGCCCGTCATAAGACCATTAAGTAATTGCATTCTTCTCCCTTATTTAATGCATAACAGCGTATTCAGTCGAACGATTCGACATATCTTTTTTCGACATAATTCTGGACTGAGAAGCGCCTGTTTCAGCTAAAATTCCCAGCAAACACAATAATCTGAAGAGATTTTGAGAACCGTTCTCAGCCGACAAAACTCGAATGAGCGGCTTATTTCCCGTATTTCCCAGCATTCCCCATTCCCTGAAAATCACTTTATATCAACTGTTTAGCTTTTTCTGTAAGCTATATCCTACAAGCAAGACGCCCTCGTCCGGTGAGCACGGGGCAGGGACCGCCCGCGCAGACACAAAAAAACCCGGGGACTTGCGTCGCCCGGGCTTGAGGAGTGTAGCTCTGGTTATCGCTCTCCCTTAGCGATCTTCGTACCGTTGGTGTTTGAAGAAGATGCCGGTGTCGCCGAACTGGGACAGGGTGAACGGGGATGCCATGACCAGCTCACCGACTTTGGTGGCGCTGTTGCGGCGTTCACGGGCGTAGCGTGCGGTGACCCAGGGCCAGATGGACGTTTTGATGGACTTGGAGGTCGCGTAAACGTCATACACCTTGGTGCCGGGGTTCAGGGCGGTCAGGTCGTCACGGAAGTCGTGGGGCGCGGTGCTGATAGTGTTCTTCAAATCACCGTTGGGCACGAAATAAACCTGAGACGGGGTGTTGGCATTGCTCACTGACGAACCATCCTGATTCACCTTGGCCATGTCACTCATGACGACCAGCGTCGGCTTTCTGGACACCAGCGAGAACAGCGTGGTTGTGCCGAGGGTTTCGTTCACTTCCGGCTGGACATAGTTGGACAGCTCGTTGGCAAAGATGTTGTGGTTATCGCCCTGCCCGCTAAGGGTATAGAGCGCGGACACGTTCTCGGAACGCTTGCCGTCCACCATCAGTTTCAGCGCCAGCCCCGGTGCAAAGCCACGGTCCGACGGATCGCCAGTCACCGACAGGCGCAGCAGGCCGTGATCTGCTCCCTGGAACAGGCCGGTGTAGCCATGGCCTGCCGTCGGCACGAACTGCACCTTGGCCAGCGCACCGCGAGGGTGAATCGGCTTGCTGTAGCCCGGCGGGCTCACGTCGGTGACATCCTGCACTTTCTTCCACAGGACGGAGTTGATCAGGCCGCCAATATCGATGGGTTCGATGGCCGGCACTTCACCGTCTTCGTAGCTGGTACGCAGGGCGCCGTTGACCCACAGGTGGTCCTGTTTCGCCTGGGCAGACCAGGACTGGTAGTCCTCTGGAATTTTCAGGCCCCAGGGTTTGAAGGCGTTATCCATGCCCACCAGGCTGCTGGCCAGGTTCGGGTAGTGGCGACGGATGATGTCGACCATGGTGTTCTCTTCTACCCAGTCGATCCCTTCAGCGGTGTAAACCTCGTCGGTGTAATCGGTGGTGAAGAAGCGGTCGGTCATCAGGCGGCGTGACGCATTGAGGATAAAGATCTGGAAAGACGTTTCGCCGAAGCCGAAGCCTTCCGGGCGCGTCTCTTCCGCCAGCTGGCCCACCAGGGTATCGATCATTTCGATATCGTTGTTGTACAGCGCCTTCAGGTCAGCCACCAGCTGCGGATCACTGGATAACTGCTCGAAGCTGGTAAGCGGCTTGAGGCCGATCTGGCGACGGAACTCGTTGTAACGGGGCACACCACGCTCACGGTCACGCAGCACGTCGATGGCCGCCATATCAATGTCGCCAATCAGCGGCATGGACAGGTTACGCAGGAAGTCCGGGTAGTTGTTCAGTGTCAGCGCACCCGGGTGGGTGATACCGAAGGAGTACCACAGACGATCCTGCCCCACGTCGGTCAGCAGATCTTCCGCATCACCGTTGCGGGTGTCCTGCAGCAGAATTTCTTCGTCCACCACGTTGGAGCCGATGTCGTAGACCTTGATCTCGTCACGCAGCAACGGGTGCATGCGATACACGGAAACAAATTCTTCGGTGAGGGTGTAGGGCACGCCGTAGTTGTTCGGGGTGCGCGAGCCCACCAGGCCAGCCAGGGCGTGTTCGATGGAGCTGGTATCGCCCTGCCCCAGATCGTTATCGATACCGAGCAGGTTGAAGATGCCGCCCAGTTCACCCAGATTGTTGTTCAACTCGTCCAGGTCATCCTGGAATTTGTCGCGCTTGTCACGGTCACCGCCCAGGCCCCACCAGTTGGCGTACATGGCACGCTCGAGCACCGGGTTGGCGAGAATCGCCGGGGTCCATTCCACGGTGTGGATTTTGGCCATCAAGGCAGCGTTAATCAGCCGGGCATGGTCGTAGAGCCACTGATCGGAAGCACCGGGGTTGTTCGCCTTGAGCATATCCGCAATGGCGTTGTGCTCTTGCGTAAACAGGTGGTGCAGCATACTCAGGCCCACCCACCAGTTTTCATTGAAACCGGTAACGGGTTTGCCACTGAGGAAGTCTGTTGGCAAACGGCCATTGCTGTCGACTTTCAGCTTACCGTCCACAAAGGAACGCACTTCGTCGTTGGTTTCCTTGTCACTGCCATACAGCTGCGAGCCATCCCACCAGTGGGTGTTGATGTTCTCGTAGGTCACCAGGGATTCATCGCCGCTGACGTCCGGGTCCGGGCGGGTACGCTGCACGGACATGGTGCCGGAGCCCAGCACGTCGCCAGCCGGCAGCGGAAATTCGATCGGGTTGGCGTCGGTACGCGGGCCATGATCGAACCAGTCATGGACCATGAACTGGATCCAGGAGGTGGCGATGAAGTTCAGGGTGGTGGCGGGTTTGAAATCGCCGCCCCGGGACATGATCAGGTTACTGACTTCCCGCGGGTTCGGGGTCAGCAGATTGCCGCTTTCCGATTCCGCAAAAGACGAGGCCGGATCCACGTTACGGCCAAAGTTCACATTGGCGGAGCCTTCCGCCGGATTATCCAGGATATTACAGGTACCGTCTTCGGTACGGGCCACATGGCTGCGCTCATCGCAGACGATACTGGCGTTTTTTTCACCCCAGCTTTCCATGTCGAACATATTGTTTTCGAGCAGATCTTCCCGTTGACCGGCAAGAACCAGCAGGGCGCCCATTACGCCAAGTGAACCGAACTTGGTCAGGGCTGGCCAGGTAACCCAGGGGGACATAGCCATGATAAACCTCCGTCGTTTTTATTCTCGGGGTATGTCTGATGACAACGACGGCACTCTAGCAATGGGGTCACCCCCTCCACCCCCTCCCCCGGGAGGGGGTGGGCGGAAATCGCGAACCAGGTCATGGTTTGGGGGAAAGCAGTTACAAGTTGAAAGTTCAAAGTTGAAACGCGGGCAGGACCTTGCAACCGGCCAGGCCGTGCCCGCGTTTAATGGCAAGACGCGGGCACGGCCAACAACAACACTCCGCGATCTGTCGCGCTTTTCAACTTTAAACTTTGAACTTTCAACTCATCTAGGCGTGGCGCGCAGCACGGCTTCGGTACGATTGGAGACACCCAGCTTGCTGTAGATGTTTTTCAGGTGCCATTTGGTGGTGGTGACAGAAACGCCAGTGCATTCACTGATCTGGGCATTGCTCATGCCGCTTTGCAGCAACTCAAAAATTTCGTTTTCCTTGGGGGTAAGGACGGAATCCGGATCCACTTCCAGGGGATCACTGGCCGGGGTGGCGTTGAATACCGCCGGAAACAGCCCGGTATAGAAATCCGGCAACAGCAACTGCCCTGCCGACCACAACCGATTCATCAACCCCGCCAGGCCTGGCGCTTCATCAAACACGGAGCGATTGATGTTGAGCAGACCATAGCGGGTGATCAACGCATCCACCTTGCGGCTTTGTTCGGTGGCCGTGGCGGCTTTTGAGGTAAGCACCAGCAGGTTGGCCTCAATGATGGAAGCCCGGGTCTTGATGCCCGCCCCTTTCACCACCGCCAACAACCGGCGCAACAGTGTTTCTGCCTCCGCATTACGGCCATGGGCCATCAGCCAGTACACTGCGGCCAGCCCGCACCGCTCCCAGCTCTGGCTATACATGGACGCCTCACCCTCGAGGTTTTCTTCCACCCAGGCCGCCAACTCAAAACGGTCCACTACCACATCCAGCCGCTGCCAGTTGCCGGTGAGTAACGCCTGACGCGTCATCTCCAGCACTGCCATGCTGACAAAACGTTCGTAATTCCCCAGCTGCAAAATGCCCAACAGTTTCTCCAGCATCCGCTCGGCGCTTTTCTGCTTTCCCTGCAGATGCTGCAGCCGTGACAGGGTGAGATAAACCGTGGATATCACTTCTGTCGCGGAAGCAGACGAGACCATGGGCAGCAGGTCTTCACATACCTGCTGCGCTTCTTCCAGGCGATTCTGGTCGTATAACACCACCACCATGCCGGTGGCCCACAACGACCAGGTGGGGCAATCCCTGCGGGTGTTGTTAAAGTTCTCGACGATGAAGGCCACCGCTTCACCAATGTGGCCAAGCTGCTGGTTGGCCAACGCAGTGATCAAGCCGGCATAGCCCGCCGTAAAACGCTGCCCCAGCCGCAACAACACGTCCCGGGCCTGGGAGGAAAAGGCCAGCGCGGACTCCAGGCGACCATGCTGCAAGTGGTAATAAGCCACCATGGCCAGCGAGAAGGCACGGATATCCCGGTGGCCGCTGCTTTCCATAAGCAACGAAAGATTAGCCCCTTCCATGAAGTCGGTATCGTGCTGGAATAACTGCAAATGCAGCTCCAGAAAATCCACCGTCTGACTGTGATGGTATCGAGCCTCCTTACCGGAAAAGTCCTGCTCCTTGAGAGCATCAAGATAATAGCGGGCGCGAAAGAATCGCCGTGACAGGGTCAGCGTGCTGATCAGGGGAGCCGCCAGCTCAAGGCGGCCCAGTATAGTTTCATCGTCCAGGGTTTCAGCCCATTCAAGAATGTGGCTGGAATACCCTTCCTGCAGCCAGAACTCGAAACTTTTTTCCAGGCAGTTACCGAACAGCGCAGCATCACCGGTGCGCCAGGCATGCCAGACGGCCTGTTCGAAATTGCCGGTCTTGATGAAGTAACGGGTCGCCCGCCGGTGAATCGGCACAATGCAGTCGGGCATCTCGATTTTCAGCCGGGCCTGGAGAAAATCCCGCAGCAAGGCGTGATAGCGATAGCTGGCCGGCTTGCCTGGCACCGGTACCAGAAAAAGCTCCCGGCTGGTGAGTTCATCAATCAACCGTGCGGACTGGCGGGTTTGCAGAATTTCATCGCCAAGCTCGGCGTTGACGGTGTCCAGCAGGGCACTTTGCATGAACAAGGTGCGCGCAGAATCCGGCAGCCCCTTGAGCACCGCATGCCCAAAATAATCCATGATTTCCGGCTGGCTGGCGTTAAAGTCCTGCAGGGTTTGCATCCCCGACCGAATCCCTGCCAGCAGGGCAATTTTCACCCCGGCCACCCAGCCTTCGGTAATCGCCATCAGGTGATCCAGTGCCTGCTCTTCCAGGGCCTCACCGCCCAGCCGTTGATTCAGTTCGCTCACCTCGCTGCGCCGCACTTTCAGGTCAACAGCACTGATCTCCAGTACCTTGTCGTCCAGCCGCAGCCGGCTGACGTCAAACAATGGCTGGGTGCGGCTGGCAATAATCAGGTGCACATTATCGGGCGGATCTGCCAGCAAGGTAGCGATCACACTGAGCGTTTCTTCGCTCTGGATATGCTGAAAGTCGTCGAACACGATAAACAGCGGCAATGCCACTTGCTGCAGGGCGTCATACAGTGAGTCGGCAATGGACGACGGCGGCAGCTCGGACACGTCGAACGGCATAAACCAGGAGGTATCAAACGCCGGCACCGCGGCCCGGGTTTTCTCGGCGAAACGGCGCAAGAACCGCACCGGGTCATCATCGGCGCGCTGTAACCCCATCTGCACCACATGGCGCTCGCCGGGCTGCGCCTGCCACTGGTTCAACAAGGTGGACTTGCCGGCACCAGCCGGGGCCAGTAACAAGGTTAACGGCACCCGGTTCGACTGGTTCAGAAGGGTGACAAGGTCTGCACGATAAAACCGGCCACTCAGGGGCCGGGGCGTCTCCGAGCTGGGCATAGCAATCGCTTCCTGGCGTCTTTTATTATTTTTCAGTGAGTTAGTGCATTCCCGCACGCACTCTGGGTGTTTCTTTAATAGGCAATTTAGCGGATAGCGGCACGGTATACACGTACCGGGTTCGCATTTCACTTGGACTGCCGTGCAATATTTTAGCCTCGTAGTGACGACAATAAGCAGCCTGACGCCCGGTGCCGGACAACTGAAACCGGGCTTTACCACGAAGCACTGGATCAGGGGCAGGCGCCCTTCGCGGTGGAACCATCGCGCCCACAAAAAGCGGAGTGAGCCCCATCTACCAACAAGCACAAAAAAGCCCTCTTCCCGACCAAGGGAAGAGGGCTTTGGTGTTATCACCCGCGATAACGGTAATCGTCACGGGAATACGTTCTTTTCCGTGCTGCGTGAAGCGTGTCGCGTGCAGCGTCCCCTAATCAAGGAATCGGCAGGTAACCACCATCCACTTCCTTGGTCACAATCGCCACCGCGTTGTGGGCGTGCAGGCTTTCCAGGTGGTTCACACGCAACCAGAAGTCCTTGTAGCAGGACTGTGGGTCCAGTGCGGTTTTCAGGCGGCGGGCCGCATCTTCGCAGAACATCAGGTTTTGCCCGTTCAACAGCGCAAATTCCTGTTCATCTACCCGTTTTACCGCGGTTTGTACCGGGGTTTTCAGGGCGCCTTCGATGGAATCGATCAGCGCCGTGATCGGGAAGGCATCGCCTTCGGTGTGATCCAGCAGCACGCGCACCTGAGCGATGGAACGCTGGCTGTGCGGAGTGGCCAGCACGCCCTCTTCCGTGCCCAGCCATTCGAACACTGCGTCCGCATCCACTTTGCCTTCGGCGAAGTCCTTGCGGAACTGCTCCTGAATCAGCTGGCGGGACAACGCGGCCGAGCAGGGGCAGGTGGACGAGTACGGTACTTCCACCGACAGCTCAATACGCATGCCGTCTTCACACAGGGTGCCCTTGATGCTAACCGGGTAGCTCTTCCAGCCGGAATAGCTGCTCTTCAGTGCCGCACGGCGCATGGAATATTCAAAGTCGAGCTGCACGAAGCCACGGGTACTGAGGCCTTCATGGGTCTGCAGGAAGTTACGCAGCAGTTGCTCGATGGAGCCGGCACTGACCGAGTGATCACCGAAGGTTTCTTCCAGCATCAGGAACAGGCGCGACATGTGAATGCCCTTGGCATCCGCATTGGCCAGGTTCACATAGGCCTGGATAGAGGTGCTCACCGGGCGCTCGCCAGCCAGGGTATCGCTGACGCGGGCTGGCAAGTGGATCTCACTCATGCCCACCCAATCCAGGGTCGTGTGGATATGATCCACCATGGAGTTGGACGCCACATCCGGCATCTGTTTGGTGCTACCGGCACCGTTGTCACGAGTCATGGGATTCTCCATAGGGGCACTGAAAACAGCCAGGATAAGGCTGCCCAGGTGAACGAAACGGTAATCCGTTCGTCATCGCCCGCTCATACAAGGGGGGCAAGTCTAGCAGAAAGTTACCCGCAAATTGACCATTTACGGGCGCAGGTTTCGCTATAACCGCAACAGAAAGGGGCTATCAGGCAGAAAAGCCCGAATCTTCGTCGCTTCCGACCAATTCCAGGAAGCGGGGCAGCTCGCGCAGGGGCTCGAACATTTCTTCGCTACGGGCGTGCCGGCGCAGGGTCTCCGAGGTCTGGATGGCGGCGGCCAGGTCGGTCAGGGCGTTCTCGATTTCCCCCAGCCCGGACCAGGCGCAGGCACGCTGGTACAGGGCATGCGAGTTCTCCTCGTCCACTTCCAGCACCCGGTCGCACAGGCTCAGCGCCCAGCGCTGCTCGCCCAGCTCCAGAGCCGCATCGGCTTTCCAGGCCAGCGCTTCCGGATCATCCGGGCGCAATTCCAGAATCCGGTCGTAGAGCTCGATCTTGGCCTGGGCGCTGGGCTCCTTGGTGGCCTTGAGCCACAGGCTGTGAATGTCGTTGGTTCGCTCGATTTCTTCCTGGTTCTCGGCGATGGACAGGGATTTGCGGCGCAGCTCGCGCTCCAGATCCGCCAGGCGGGATTCGTACTCGCTGGTCAGGCGCGCCATTTCCTTTTCCGCATACACCCGCACGTTGTCTTTCAGGTCACGAATGGTGGACCAGCCGACCAGGGCGAGAATCGAAGCGGCACCGGCAATCAGGTAGAAAAAGTAGGTAACCGTGTTGGTGGCATACCCCATGGCCTTGTCGGCCACTTCCAGCTCCCGGTCGGTGACCAGCAGGTTCATCTGGTTGCGGTATTCCATCATGTCCTGGCGCAGGGCACGCAGCTCACCGAGGATCCAGTTTTCCCGGAACTGGGAAATCACCGGCCCTTTTTCGATCTCGCTCTGGGCCTCCGCTCTCGGCGCTTGCTCAGGCGAAGCGGGCTCCTGTTCTGCCCAGAGACTGCCAGCCAGCGCCAACAACATGCCCAATAGACCGGTACGCAGAATGTGTCTGATCAATGCCTTGCCCTCTCAATACACCCAATCGCCTTTTGCCTGTGCCTTTCCCGCCAGGAAAACTCGCACAGACGGGAACACACCGGGAAACATTGCCTATGGTCGCATCAAGCCTGCCGAGGTACCAGCGTTGCAGGCTGCTCCCTTGACAGCCTAGCCCCGATGCAATGTAGTGAATGCCACCCACAAGCAATATCAAGGTAAAGGCATGCGACTTAATCGATTTATTTGCGCCGCTACTTTTGGCTTTCTTGCCGCCACGACCACCACCGTCAACGCCGACACCTGGCGTTTTGGCCTGGAGGAAATTGAAGGCAGTGTTCAGCACAGTTACGCCGAACGTTTCAAAGCGCTGGTGGAAGAAAAAAGTGACGGGGAGATTGACGTTCAACTGCTCCCCTATGGCAAATGGGGCTCCAGCTACTCCGCGTTGTATGACGCGATCCAGGGCGGCGCCATTCAGTTGGGTTTCGGTTCCGGCGCCCTGGGCGGCACCGTACCGGAAAGCCAGCTGCTCAACCTGAACTACATCATGCCCAGCGATCAATGGGTAACCGCACAAGGCCTGAACAGCGACACCTTCCTGAAGAGCAAGGCGTGGCAGGAATCGTTCCGCAAGCGTAGCCTGGTGCCGCTGGCGGCATTACCTGAAGGCTATCAGGTGTGGACCACCAACAAGGCCATCAACACCCCGGAAGACATCGAAAACCTGGGTATCCGTGTGATGGACAACAGCCTGCTGCGGGCCACCTACAAGGCCTATGGCGCCTCCCCCACCTCTATTGCCTACGGCGAACTGTACAGCGCGCTGCAGCAGGGCCAGGCGGAAGGCAACATCCAGCCGGTGTTTGCCCACGAGGAAATGGCGTTCTATGAAGTGCAGGACTACATGATCTTTGCACAACAATCCCAGTTCGTGGCCACCCTGATCGGTAACGCCGACTGGTACGACGGCCTGTCTGCGGACCAGCAGAAGATGATCGACGGCATCACCAAGACCCTGGTGCGCGAAGGCCATGATATCCAGACCCAGTACAACGAAGAGCGGCTGGAAACCATCAAGGAAAAGAGCGACATCACTATTGTTGAACTGACCGAGGCCCAGCGCGACGCCTTCCGCAAGAAGGCCAAGCCGGTACGTCAGATCTACATCGATGAAGTGGGCGCACGGGGTGAACAGTCACTCAATGCCCTGCTGTCCGCCTTCGACGAGGCCGCCAAAGGGCAGTAACTCCCCTGGTAGCCGAACATGAAAAAGCCCGGCCGGTTGGCCGGGCTTTTTTGTGCCGCTCTGCGGCCACAGCACGGGGCTCGCAGCAGGTTAAGCGCTAATCAGCCACCCAACCCCGGCAACCACAGTGACAACTGCGGGAACAGAATCAGAACGAAGGTCGCTATCAAGAGCATGAAGATAAACGGCGGCGTGCCGCGTATCACCTCCAGATAGGGGCGACGGAATACCGCGATGGCGGTGAAGATATCGCACCCGAACGGCGGCGTGGCCGAGCCTATGGCCGCCTGCAAGGTAACAATAACGCCCACGTGGATCGGGTCCAGGTTGGCGGATTCAATCAATGGCTTGAAGATCGGCACCAGAATCAGGATCACCACGATGGGGTCCACGAACATGCAGCCGATAAAAAATGCCACGGCGATCAACGCCAGCGCCGCCACCTGATTCTGGCCAATGGATTCAATCGCCGGCCCCAGCAGCTTATCGGGAATCCCGGCAGTACCCAGGGTGTGGGAAAACGCCGCACCAATGGCCACCAGGATAAAGACCACCGCGGTGATCATCCCGGAGGACAACGCCAGCCCGCCCAGATCCTTCACACTGACCTTGCGGAAAATCACCACTTCCAGCAGCAAGGCATACGCCACCGCGATGGCCGACGCCTCCACCGCACTGAACAGCCCGCCATAAATGCCGCCGACCACCAGAATCGGGAAGCCCAGTGGCAAGATTGCCCCGCGCATGGCCTTGAAGCGCACTCCCCAGCTGGCCCGCTCCTCTGGCTCAATCCCTTTGACCCGGGCGCCAATCCAGCAGTAGACGGAAAACATCAGCAACACCAGCAGGCCCGGGATAATACCGGCCAAAAACAGGTCGCCAATGGAGGTTTTCATCACCACGCCATAGACAATGAAACCAATGCTAGGTGGTATCAGTAGCGCGATATCACTGGCATTGATGATTAGCGCCAGCGCAAAGCTATCGGAATAACCCTTGGCCAGCAGACGTGGCCGCATGGGACCACCCATGGCCACCACCGTGGCCTGGGTGGAACCGGATACCGCGCCAAACACCGCGCAAGACATGGCCGTCGTAATGGGCAAACCGCCGCGCAGATGCCGGGTAAAGGCATCCACCACATCCAGTAACCGATTGGCGGTATGGCCCTTGGTGAGAATATCCGCGGCGAAGATAAACATGGGCACGGCCGCCAGCACCCAACTGCCAACCCCATTGACCATCCAGGTGATGGCCTGGTCCGGGCCGAAGAAAGTCAGCCCGGTGAACATCATGAACAATGTCCCCACCGCCAGCGGCACCATCATGGGATACCCCATCATCAGCAACACCAGCATGATCACAGCCAGAATGATTAACACAGCGACAACCCCCTCATTCAGCAGCACTCACAGCAAAAAACCGGCTACGCATCAGCGCTGGCCATCCTGATCATCCACCGCTGCCGCACCCAGCGGCACCGCTTCATAGCTTTCTTCTTCGTTGAACGACCGCCAGACACCCGGCGATACCGCATTGCGGGTAAAGGTCAGCAGGTACTGGATGCCGGCCATGCTGAACCCCGCAGGCAGTGACAGGTAGACCAGCCACATGGGCACCTGCAGTGACGCACTCACCCGGCCACGCTCCTGAATATCAAAGACGTACTGACCGGATTTCCAGGCGAAATAAAACATCAGCGTCGCCGTCCCCAGGCAGATCAACATCTGCAGCCCCTTGCGGGCCTTGCCATTGAGCTGTTCATAGATGGCGGACATGCGGATGTGGCGGGCGTGGCGGGCCGCGTAGCCCAGCCCCACGAAGGTCAGTATCACGATCAGCATTTTCACCACTTCATAGGTGCCGGGAATCCCTTCATCAAACAGGGTCTGCCCTACCACATGGCCACTCATCAGCAGGGCCATGGCCAAAATGCAGCCGCCGATAATGACGCGCTCAATCACCCCCAGGGTGCGATCCAGCCAGGAAAGTACGAGAAGAAAGGAATCAATCATCATGGCAACGCCTATAAACACGACGACGAAAAACAGCCCCCGGATTCGGGAACTTGAGAAGTCCTTTGTGACACAAAACATGTGCGATTGTCGAAACTGCGAGCCTTTCCCCCTGGCAGGTCGTAAACCCCCGCAGAGCAAGGAATGCAGACGATATAGCCGGTCACAACACCGTCACTGCCCGGTTTTTATTTTGACATCTAAATGTTTTATCTCTAAGATAGCCTACCACTTATCGCAAGGGATTACTCGCCATTGCCCTGTTTTGATGGAGATAGAATCTTTACATCTCAAAGGTGATTGCAGACAAACCATGTCTAATTTCGGTCACATTACTTTGTTATCAAGAGAATTTTCGGCAATGGCCAGACACGAAGACGTGCTAATCGCATTACGACAGATCATTCGCGCCACGGACCTCTACTCACGAAAGCTGAGCAAGGTTTCCGGCCTGACATCGCCCCAGCTTCTCATCATGCAGGCGATTGCGGCGCACGGTGAGATGACCATGGGGGATCTGGCCAACGAGGTATCGCTGAGCCAGGCCACCGTCACCACCATTCTCGACCGTCTGGAAAAGCGGGAACTACTGGGCCGCAAGCGCGGCGAGCAGGATAAACGCCGCGTTTATGCCCACCTGACCTCCGCCGGCCTGGATATCATCGAGAAGGCCCCCACCCCGCTCCAGGACGAATTCATCGAACGCTTTGACCGCCTTGAGGATTGGGAGCAATCTTTAATTCTTAGCTCCCTGCAGCGGGTTGCGGCAATGATGAATGCCGGCGATATCGACGCCTCGCCGGTGCTGGATCTGGGGGCCATTGATCGCGCGCAACCGGCGGTAGAAATGAACAGCCGCCGGGACGCAAACTCTTTCTCCAAAACGGACCATAAGTGAAACCATGTCAGCAGACGATGCGAAAAAAACGGATTCATCCACCGACAAATCGGATGACATCACCTTTCGTAAACCTGAAAGCCAGGACGGTAGCCGGGTTCACAAACTGATCAGCGAGTGCAAGCCGCTGGACGAGAACTCCGTCTACTGTAACTTGCTGCAGTGCACCCACTTTGCCGACACCTCCGTAGCGGCAGAGATGGACGGCGACCTGGTCGGCTTTATTTCCGGCTACATCCCGCCCAAGCAGCAAAATGTCCTGTTTGTCTGGCAGGTAGCGGTGCACGAAAAAGCCCGGGGCAAGGGCCTGGCCAAGCGCATGCTGGCCGAACTGATCGAGCGCGAAGAAAGCACCGATGTTCAGTTCATTGAGACCACCATCACCCCGGACAACGAAGCCTCCTGGGGCATGTTCCGCAGCTTCGCCTACCAGCGCAGCATGCCCACGGAAGAATTTATTCTGTTCGATTCGCGCATTCACTTTGCCGGCGAACATAACGACGAATACCTGCTGCGGATCGGCCCGTTTAATCGCGACGAAGCGTAAACGCAGCCCGCAACGCACCAGCAAACCCTAATTCAAGCGAGGACCAGGAATCATGAGTACAGAAACCATGGATACAGACATTTTTGAAAGCCACGAATCGGAAGTAATGAGCTATGCACGTAGCTTTCCGGTGGTATTCGATCAGGCCAAAGGCAGCTATCTGTACGACGAAAATGGCAAGGAATACATCGACTTCCTGGCCGGCGCAGGCACCTTGAACTACGGCCACAACAACCCGGTCCTGAAAGAAAAGCTGCTGGAATACATCCAGCGCGACGGCATCGTTCACGGCCTGGACATGCATACCGCTGCCAAACGTGAGTTCATGGATGCGTTCTATGAAACCATCCTGAAACCTCGCGACATGGACCACGTGATGCAGTTCACCGGCCCCACCGGCACCAACGCGGTGGAAGCGGCACTGAAAATTGCCCGTAACATCAAAGGCCGCGAGAACATCATCAGCTTCACCAACGGCTTCCACGGTGTAAGCCTGGGCGCGTTGGCCGCTACCGGTAACAGCCACCACCGTGGCGTCGCTGGCGTTACCATGGGCGGTGTCACCCCCATGCCGTACGACGGCTACCTGGGCGATGCCTTCGACACCACCGAATACCTGGACAAGGTACTGGGCGATTCCTCCAGCGGCGTTGACCATCCTGCCGCCGTCATCGTGGAAACCGTACAGGGCGAAGGCGGCATCAACGCGGCCAGCTTCGACTGGTTGCGTAACCTGGAAAAAGTCTGCCGCAAGCACGACATGCTGCTGATCCTGGATGACATCCAGGCTGGCTGTGGTCGTACCGGTTCTTTCTTCAGCTTTGATGACATCGGCATCAGCCCGGACATCATCACCCTGTCCAAGTCCCTGAGCGGCTATGGCCTGCCCTTCGCCATGGTACTCATGAAGCCGGAACTGGATCTGTGGAAGCCTGGCGAGCATAACGGCACCTTCCGTGGCCACAACCTGGCTTTCGTGACTGCCGCTGCAGCGTTGAACCACTACTGGCGCGATGACAAGTTCGCCAAGGAAGTGCAGAAGAAAGCGGACATCATTACCGACCACTTCCGTGCTATCGCCACCAGCTACGATGATCACTGGTTCTACCTGAACGGCCGCGGCATGATGCAGGGCCTGGTCGCCCGCGATGGCGAAGTCGCTGGCGAAATCACCAAAGCCTGCTTCAAGCGTCAGCTGGTAATTGAAACCTCCGGCGCCGATGATCAGGTGATCAAGACACTGTGCCCGTTGACCATCAGCGAAGAAGATCTGGTTCGCGCCCTTGAGATCGTCAAGGAAAGCGTGGACGAAGTGATGACCGACCGCATCAAGCGCGGCGAAGCTCACTCCGTGGCCAGCATCACTGCCTAACACGGCGGTTCACGCTCCCCCACCTCCTTTCTCGGGAGAATGGGGGAGCGTTATTTCTCCCTCCCCCCGATTTTTTAGCTCAGGAGTTATCCATGATCGTTCGCACTCTGGCTGAAGCCGAGAAGTCTGACCGCTGTGTGAAAGCCGAAAACGGCAACTGGCAGTCTGTTCGCCTGTCTCTGAAAGAAGACAAGATGGGGCACTCGTTCAACATCACCACCATCTTCAAAGGCACCAAGACCCACATCAAATACGCTAACCACTGGGAATCCGTCTACGTGATTTCCGGTAGCGGCAAGATCGAAACCCTGGATGACGGCAAGGTCTATGACCTGACCCCGGGCACGATCTATCTGCTCGACGAGCACGATGAGCATTACCTCTACGGTGGCGAAAACGAAGACATGGTCGTCGCCTGTGCCTTTACCCCGCCCCTGAGCGGCAAGGAAGTGCACGACGAGAACGGCGTGTACCCGGCAGATGTGGATTAAGAGACGCATCATGCTGCATGCAACAGGCTTGCACGCAAAAAGGGGACGCTTCGGCGTCCTTTTTTTATGTCTCTTCGCGGCCGCAACATCCACCATGCTTCACGCAACACGCCAAACCCGCAATTAAAAGGAGCGCCGAAGCGCCCCTTTCTTTTGCGTGTGGCGTGCTGCATGTTGCGTGCAGCGCCTCTTATTCAGAACGCATATTTCGCAGTGAACTGCACGCGCTTGAGATTGCCGTCGTCCCCATTCTCAATTTCCCGATCACCATAGATCAGCTCGCCGCCGAGAGAGAGCGGTTTCGCGACCTGCCAGATCAGGTTGGCGTGGGCGCTTTGCACCCGCTTGCTGGTGGTCACCGCCACGGTATCGGGGTTATCCGCTTCACTTACTGAAACCGCAAAGTTGGAACGCCAGCGATCACTCCAGTGATGACGCAACGCCAGCACACCGCTCCATTGATCAATCAGCTCAATACTGCCATCCGCCTCGATCTGTCCTGAGCGGAACGCGTTGAGCGTGGTGTAACGGCCCAGCGCATTACCATAGTTCGCCTGGAAACGAATATCGTCCATGGCTCCCAGCATCATGCGGCCCGCCAGCGACAGGCCGTAGCCGTACTCGCTTTCATCCTGATCCACACCACCAATCGTATCCTGATAGGCCAGTTCACGCCCCATGGCAGAGACACTGACATTGCCCCAGTCACCGGCAATGTTATAGCGCGCCACCAGGTCCGGCATGGCATTGTCGTCATAGGGGTTCTGCGCACCACCGTAGAGCGTCGTGGACGGGTTCTCAACCGCGAGCATCAGACCACCGCTGGTATAACGAATCTGGGGCTGACGCTCAAACACCGTCCCCGCTGCACCAACAAAATCCAGCGTTTCCGGTAGCGCGCTCACATTAAAGAAGGTGGACCAGGTCTGCCCGAACAACCACTTGTCCCATGTCAGATAGGCATGGCGAATACGCGGTGCATAGCTGTTACTGATGCGCTCGTCACCGATATCGTTGGTCTGGAAATCAATTTCGATATGCCCCCGCACCATGCCGGCAGAGGTCATGGTTTCACTTTTCAACCAGAAGCGGCTTTGCTTGGCAATAAAGTCCAACTCTTCCGAGCTGGCCTCTCCCCCAACAGGGATCGTGGACGGCACCATGAAATCGCGCCCGACCGAGCCACCAGCCAGGTCGCCATCGCTGTATTTACTCAACATGGTATCGGCTTTGATAAAGCCGCCGAAATCGATTTGGGTATTACCGCTCTTTACACCATCCATCCGCTCTTCAAGCACGATGATACGTTCCTCCAGCGTGGTATCGGCGCTGGCAATGCCTGCCTGCGCCAGCACCAGAGCGCCGCACAGGTACGTGGCTTTTTTTACTGTCATGGCCCTGTCCTCTTATTGTCATCAACACGAAAGTGACTCCGATTGACAGCTTGCTGAGCGTTGTACCAACACTCTATTAGCCATAGGTCGAAGGTGATTAAACACCAGAGGCCCGACGCGAAATGCCTGACCAGGAAAACCTGAGTGATGACAAGGTTTCTGCCTACTGAATAACCGCACGATGAGCATCACCTCACACAAAAGAGGGATAGACATGAAGTCATGCCTTGGCGGTTTTCCTTGTTGCCTGGAGCGTGTTGCGTGTTGCATCTCTAATACCAAGGTCTAATTCAGCCCGGCCTCCTGTTTTTGCACACTCTTGGCATTCATTTCTGCTCCACTTTTCTGGTGAGCACTTTTTCGAGAGAGGGAAGTCCCATGGAAACGGGCCTGCGTATGCCGGTTAAAGAGGCATTGAAAGATCGCTGCTGGATTGACGGCAATGATTACCATGCGTTGTACCAACAGAGTCTGGATGACAGCGTTGGCTTCTGGCGCCGTCAGGCACAGCGGATCGACTGGCAGCACTTCCCCCAACAGATTCGCGACACCCATTTCAGCCCCGATGATCTGCACATTCGCTGGTTTCATGATGGTGAGCTGAATGCCGCAGAAAACTGTATTGACCGCCACCTGGCCACCAACAGAGACGGCATAGCACTACTGTGGGAACCGGACTCTCCGGACCAGGATCGCCGGCAGATCACCTATCAGCAGTTACACCAACACGTCTGCAAGCTGGCCAACACCCTCAAACAGCAGGGCATTGGCAAAGGTGACCGGGTGATGATTTACATGCCCATGATTCCCGAAGCGGTATTCGCCATGCTCGCCTGCGCCCGCATCGGCGCCATTCATTCAGTGGTGTTCGCCGGCTTTTCTCCGGACGCCCTGGCGGGCCGCATCGCCGATTGCGGTGCCAAAATGGTAATCACCGCAGACGGCGGGCGTCGCGGCGGCAAGATCGTACCGCTAAAGGACAACGTGGATGCCGCACTGGAACAGGCCGGTACCGATAGCGTCGACAAGGTATTAGTGGTGAACCATGTGGGCTGTGACAGTCACTGGTTTGCGCAACGCGATCTGGATTTTCATGAGCAGCTGGCACTCAGTGACGACGACTGCCCAGCGGAGCCCATGAATGCGGAAGATCCGCTATTCATTCTCTATACCTCCGGCTCCACCGGGCAACCAAAGGGTGTGCTGCACACCACCGGCGGCTACATGGTCTATGCCTCGCTGACCCACCAGCTGGCCTTCGATTACCACCCGGGGCAAGTGTACTGGTGCACCGCCGATGTGGGCTGGATTACCGGGCATACTTATCTGGTCTACGGTCCGTTGGCCAACGGCGCCACCTGCGTGATGTTCGAAGGGGTGCCCAACTACCCGGACGACCAACGGGTCGGCGATATTATTGACCGCTACAATATCGACATTCTTTATACCGCTCCCACCGCCATCCGCGCGCTGATGGCCGGCGGCGATCATTGCTGTGCCAACAGTCGACGCGACAGCCTGCGCATCCTGGCCACGGCCGGGGAGCCCATCAACCCGGCCGCCTGGCAATGGTTCCATGACCAACTGGGTAACAGCCAGGCCGCCGTGGTCGACACCTGGTGGCAGACAGAAACCGGCGGCATCATGATCTGCCCTCTGCCCGGTGCCATTGAAGCCAAACCCGGCGCGGCCACGTTGCCCTTTTTCGGTGTCCAGCCGGCGCTGGTGGATAACGACGGCAAGCTGCTGCACGGCGTTGCAGAAGGCAACCTGGTCATCGCCGATAGCTGGCCCGGCCAGGCCCGCACCCTGTGGGGCGACCATCAACGGTTTGTGCAAACCTACTTCACCAGCTTCCCCGGCTATTACTGCACCGGTGACGGGGCGCGTCGTGACGAAGATGGCTACTACTGGATTACCGGGCGCGTCGACGACGTGATTAATGTGTCCGGTCATCGCATGGGCACCGCGGAAGTGGAAAGCGCCCTGGTCTCACACCCCAAGGTGTGCGAAGCCGCCGTCGTCGGTTATCCCCATACCATCAAGGGCCAGGGCATTTATGTCTATGTGACCCTGAATGATGGCGAGCACACCAGCGATGCCCTGCATGACGAATTACGCCAGTGGGTGCGCCGGGAAATCGGCCCCATTGCCACCCCTGACCTGATCCATTTTACCCATGGGCTGCCGAAAACCCGCTCCGGCAAAATCATGCGCCGCATCCTGCGCAAGGTGGCGGCCAACGAACACGACAGCCTGGGCGACATCTCCACCCTGGCCGACCCGGCGGTGGTCGCCAACCTGGTTGAAACCCGGCTGAACCGTTGATACAGACGCCACTTGAAACCGCATACGCTGATGAAACATGGATGTTTTCTGTGTTTCCTTTCCCCATGCTGCCCTCCCCGGGCAGCATCTTTTTTTCATTCCCATCTTTTTTTGGGCTCTTCGTACGCAACATGCTTAAATCAGAGCCATGACAACCATACTGATTGCCGATGATCACCCCCTGTTCCGTGCGGCCCTGATACAGGCCGTAGAGGCCAGCTTTGCCGGTGCCACCATCCATGAAGCCGACTCGCTCGCCACTCTGGAAGTGCTGGGCCAGCAGGCAATCCCCTTCGATGTCATTCTTCTGGATTTACACATGCCCGGCACCCACGGCTTTTCCGGCCTGGTGTACCTGCGTGAGCAATACAGGAAAGTGCCGGTGGTGGTAATTTCAGCCACCGAAGACGTGGACGTGATCCAGCGCGCCATTCACTTTGGTGCCGACGGCTTTATTCCCAAATCCGCTTCCGTGGACACCATGACCGATGCCATGCGCAAGATCATGGACGGCGAACGCTGGCTACCGGAAAAAGCCCGCCGAGCCATGCCCCCAACGCTGCCAGACCACTCCGCCATGAGCGAGCGAATCACCAGCCTGACCCCGCAGCAGTTTCGGGTCATGGGCATGCTGATGGAAGGTATGCAGAACAAGGTGATTGCCTACGAGCTGGACGTATCGGAAGCCACCGTGAAAGCCCATATGACCGCCATTTTTCGTAAGCTGGGTGTGCGCAATCGCACCCAGGCGGTACTGGCTCTCAAAGACCTGGCCATCGACCCTCCCGGCCTGGACTAAGCGCTAAAGGTTGGGTCGCGGTAGGAGCGTCGCTGGCGGCGCGATTGAGGCCAGCTTCAAAAGCCTTTCATCACAGAGGTCACTGAGAAAGCCCCCTTCTTTTCCTCCGTGAACCCTGTGTTCTCTGTGGTAAACCTGTCTTTTCATACTTGGGTTATCGCGCCGCCAGCGACGCTCCTACAACCACGGCGTAGATACTAGGGGCCGGGATTTTCCCATTCCACCAAGCGCTGCACGCAGCTTACAGAAGCCCTTCCAGCGTTCGTTGCAATATGGCTTCGGAAATCGGTTTTTGCAGGAAGCCTACCCCTTGCTCTTCTGCTCTGGCGCGGACTTCCGGGCGTCGGTCTGCGGTCATCAGCACGGCGGGAATAACGTCTTCCCAGCAATGATCCAGCGCTTCAATCACGTCAAACCCGTCTTCATGATCCAACTGGAAATCCACCAGCAATACATCCGGCACCCAGCTTTGCGCCGCCTTCTCCTGTGCTTCCTGCAGGCCGCTGGCCGCGACCACCTCGCAACCCAGGGTTTGCAGGGCCGCCACCAGGCTCGCCAGCAGCGCGGAATCATTATCCACACAGAAAACACGCACGCCCTGGATATCCCGGCGCTCGCGCAACGGTTCATCCTGCAGCAATGGCGGCACATCCCCTGTCGACAGCGGCAGCGTTACGCTAAAAACGGTGCCTTTATCCGGCCAGGAGCGGACGGTTAAAGCATGGCCCAGCAAACGACAAATCCGGTCGGCGATGGCCAGCCCCAACCCCAAACCTTTTACCTCACGATTATGCAGCTGAGGCAGACGATGAAACTCCCGGAAGATTTGTTCATGCTGATCACCGGGAATCCCCGGCCCGGTATCCCACACATCAATGCGCACGGCATTGTGCAGCCGGCGCGCACCGAACAGGATGCGCCCGGAATCCGTATACCGAACTGCATTGGACAGCAGGTTCTGCAATACCCGTCGCAACAATACTTCATCGCTGTCCACCACCGCACTGCATGACACCGCTCGCAACGTCAGCCCTTGCGCGCTGGCCAGCGCAGCAAACTCCTGCCCCAGCGGCGTCATCAATGACGACAAACGCAAGGGGTGGATGTGCGTCGCCATGGTGCCGGTATCCAGTTTGCTGATTTCCAGCAACGCAGAAATAATCTGTTCCGCCGCTTGCAGGGAACTGTCGATATGCCCGAGTACCTGCACCTCATGGTCGAACTGGCCCTTTTCCTGGTTACGCAACTGCTGACGCAACGATGAAGCAAACAACTGCGCGGCATTCAAAGGCTGCATCAGGTCATGGCCGGCGGCCGCCAGGAAGCGGGTTTTCCCTTCATTGGCCTGTGCCAGTTTGGCATTCAGCTCCGACAGTTTGCGGGTGCGCTCCGATACCATCTGCTCCAGATTCTCATTGATCTGACGCAGCGCTTTTTCATCGTGTTTGCGTTCGGTGATGTCCATATAGGTGCTGACAAAACCACCGCCCACCATGGGTGTACCGCGTACTTCCACTACGATGCCGTTGGGCAGCTCCCGTTCGAACTGATGGGCATACCCTTCGCGTAATAATTGCACCCGCCGCGTCACGTTTTCTTCCATATTTTCGCCGTCGTAATAACCCCGTTCAGCGTTATAGCGATACACATCGGCGATGGAGCGTCCCAACCGAATCAACCCGTCAGGATAATCAAACAGCTTCACGTAGGCCTGATTCCAGGCCACCACCTGCATATCCCGGTCCACCACGCAGATGCCCTGGCTAATGGTTTCAATGGTGGTGCGCAGCAGCTGATGGTTGAACTGGATCAGCTCGGAAGCTTCGTCCATCATCCGCACCACATCATCGTGGCGGCCATTCTGTTTGCGCAGCAACGAGCTCATCACAATGCGTGCGGTGGAAGCCCCCATGGTGCCCGCCAGCAACCGTTCTACATATCGCACCAGATGCAGTGGCGCCGGCAATTCCAATTCTTCCGACACCCCACGCCGGCGCATGTAATCGAAGAACAAAGGTTCCGCCCGTGGATGCCCCAACCCGCGCTTGCAGACTTCCAGCAATTCGATGGTGGTAATGGAGGGGTGCCCCATACCTTCGCGCCACCAGTCCGTGGGCATATCCACAAACCGGGCCGCCTGGGCTTCATCCAGGGCATCATGGTTGGCTCGGCGGGAATAGTAGATAAACGCGGCCAGATTCACGGACACCGACCAGAACACACCGTGGGTCAGAGGCTCCAGCCCTTCGATGCCGAACATGGCATGGGGGCGTAACAGGCCCAGGCCGAACAGCCCGTGGGTGTTGAGCACGGCCACCCACTCCACGGGCAGAATCACCGGCGCCAGCAGGCAGTAAAACCACACCACAAACCCCAGCGCCAGGCCGATAAACGCGCCCTGCTTATGGCCATTGCGCCAGTACAGGGCACCAATCAGTGATGGCGCGAACTGGGCCACTGCGGCAAACGACAGCAGCCCGATACTGGCAAGGCCGTCGAACCGGTCGATCAGCGTATGGAAGGCAAACGCCAGCCCCAGCAGCACCAGAATGCTGGCCCGGCGCAGAAAGCGCAGTTGCGTGCTGAGATCCGACAGCTGATCCTTTTCATTGAGCCGCGACTGCAGCCACATGGGCAACAGCACTTCATTGGTCAGCATGATCGCCAACGCCATGGTGGAGACGATCACCATACCAGTGGCCGCTGCGATTCCGCCGATGAATGACAGCATCAGCATGCCGTGGCTGCCCTGGGCCATGGGCAACGACAACATGTAGGTATCTGCATGACCGATCAGGTAGGGCTGGGTAATCACGCCGGCAATCACAATCGGCAGAACAAAAATCGCAAACAGCGCCAGATACAACGGAAACAGCCAGCGCGTGGTGCGCAAATGGCGCAGGTCATTATTTTCTACCACGCCGGCATGGAACTGACGGGGCAGGCAGAGAATCGCCACCATGGAGAGCAATAATGAAGTGACGAAACTTTGCGAAAACAGGGTCGGCTCAAAGCTCTGCATGACATCGCTGCGCTCGCTCAGCTGCTGCCACATATCCACCGGGCCATCAAAAATGGCATACAGGCAATACAAGCCCAGCCCGACAAACGCCACGACCTTGATAAAGGATTCAAAGCTCACCGCCAGCATCAGACCGGATTGGTGTTCGGTGGTATCGATATGCCGGGTACCGAACAGCAAGGTAAAGATAGCCATCAGCGCAGCTACCACCAGCGCCGTATCCACCTGGCCTGGCGCAGATTCCTCCAGCACATAATCAAACGACAGGGTAACGGCTTTTAGCTGTAAGGCGATGTAGGGCAGCACCCCGACAATGGCCACCAGGGTGACCAGCACAGCAAGACGGCGGGATTTGCCGTAGCGGGCGGCCAGAAAATCGGCAATGGAGGTAATATGCTGCTGCTGGGCCACCGACACCATCTTGTAGATCAGTGAGCCGCCCAGTAAGACGGTAATGATCGGCCCCAGATAAATCGGCAGATAGTTCCAGCCATTCTGGGCGGCTTCACCAACGGCGCCGTAGAAAGTCCAGGAGGTGCAATAGACCCCCAACCCCAGGCTGTACACCCAGGCATTGTGGAAGGTCTTGCGGCCCTGCCGGGCAGCCCGATCGCCCCACCAGGCGATAACGAACAACACCAACACATAAGCCAGCGCCAACGCACCCAATTGCCACAGTGAAAACACCGCCTCTCCCCGTTGGTTAAAGAAAATCAGGAATCGCTTATCGTGCGTTTACCTGTTGCGTGGAGCATGCTGCCTGTTGCGACTCTTGTTGAGCTTATAGCAGCGCCTGGGCAAAGCGTAGCACCACGGCCACCAGTAGCAGGGCAATGCCACCGCGTTGCAGTTTGAACTCCACCACATTGAGTGCCATGGCCCGGCGCCAGAACATCACCAGCCCCTGACCATCGCCGGTACGGCGCCAGTAGCGAAAATAGGCGTACAGAACCAGGCAGAGGCCCGCTATCAGCGCTATTTTTTCTGCATAGAACATCAGCACTTCCTTCCTTTTTATCGGCCGTCGTTAATTTGAGGAGCCTCTGAAAAACTCCTTACGTGCTCAGCGTGGCCTGAAGCGTGCAGCTGT
>OLID01000114.1_pt1 | contig 47315 bp, 43 predicted proteins | sample 1609361 | NCBI WGS metagenome assembly OLID01 (sample SAMN05416778, study PRJEB24817) | seawater metagenome | isolation source: Sea water | place: Canada:Atlantic | collected 2013-07
CGTGGATTTGGCCAGTGGGGCGACGGCATGATCGACGACCTGCAGTTGGCTACTCGTTGGGCGGTGCAGGCGGGACATGCCAACGCAGACCGGGTATGTATCTATGGTGCCAGCTACGGTGCATTTGCCGCGCTGACAGCAGCGGCTCGCTACCCTGAGAACTATCAGTGTGCTGCTGGTTACGCCGGTGTTTACGATCTCAACGAGCTATCGCGTTCCGATATTCCGTTTTTGCCCGGCGGGGACCGCTATCTGGCGCTGGCCGTCGGCACAGACGCAGAGGAATTGCATCGGCAATCTCCGGTCAATATGGCGGACCGGATACAGGTGCCGGTGTTGCTGGCCCATGGTGGCGAGGATCGTCGCGCGCCGGCATTTCAGGCCGAGGCCATGCAGCAGGCCCTGCAGGAAGCAGGTCAGGACCCGGAGTGGATTTTCCACCGCGCAGAAGGGCATGGCTTCTTTGCACAGGAAAATCGTATTGCCTTTTATCAATCCCTGCTGGCGTTTTTCAATAAGTCTTTAGGTCTTGCGGATGCAATGCCGGCAAGGCAGTAGTGCGGCTTGATGCTTGGCAACGGGCCGGCTTTCGGGCAAACTTGCCCGCCTTATGAAATTATCAGATTTTGACTACGAGCTACCCGATCAGCTGATCGCCCACTATCCTCTGGCCAGTCGCAGCAGCAGTCGGCTGTTGTGCCTGGATCGTGGCAGTGGAGCAGTCGCGCACCGCACCTTCAGCGATATCGTGCAGCTGATTAACGCACAGGACTTGCTGGTGTTTAACGATACCCGGGTTTTGCCGGCAAGGCTGCTGGGTACACGTAGCGATACTGGCGGGTTCGTGGAAGTACTGATTGAGCGGCTGGTCTCTGCAAATGAGGCGATTGCCCATGTCAGAGCCAGCAACGCGCGGCCCGCAGGATTACGCCTGTTGTTGCGCTCCCCGAATGGCGAACATGTCCTAGAAGCCGAGATTCTGGGCCGCAAAAACAGTTTCTACCGTTTGCGCTTCTTCTGCGACGAACCCCTGGTTGACGCGCTCGCCAGGGTCGGCCATATGCCGCTGCCAACCTATATTGACCGGCAGGATGAGGTGCTGGATCAGAGCCGCTACCAGACCGTATATGCACGGCATCCCGGCGCGGTCGCGGCGCCCACTGCCGGACTGCATTTTGATGAGGCCCTGCTCGGTGAACTGCGGGAAAAATCCGTTGAGATGGCATTTGTGACGCTGCATGTCGGCTCGGGCACATTTCAGCCGGTGCGGGTTGATGACGTGCAGGACCACAAAATGCACAGTGAGTGGATACAGGTATCGGCGGAGGTCTGCGCGCAGGTAAATGCCTGCCATCAGCGCGGCGGTCGGGTGATTGCGGTGGGGACGACGTCGGTACGCAGTCTGGAGTCTGCGGCACTGAAAGGCGACAACGCTGCTGAAGCAGGGCTGCAGCCCTATGAGGGTGAAACCGACATTTTTATCTATCCAGGCTATCAGTTCCAGGTCGTGGACGCGATGATCACCAATTTCCATTTGCCACGGTCAACGCTGATGATGCTGATCAGCGCATTTGCCGGGCGCGAGCGCATCATGGCGGCCTACCAACAGGCCATTGATCAGCGCTACCGCTTCTTCAGCTATGGCGATGCCATGTTTATCCGGTAGTGGTATACTCTGGCCCCTAAATTCTTCACGTATTACCATCAACTTGGACTTTATAAGGGTTTTATCATGGCAAAAGCACCCGTTCGCGTCGCTGTCACCGGAGCAGCAGGACAAATCAGTTATTCATTGCTGTTCAGAATCGCATCAGGTGAAATGCTGGGAAAAGATCAGCCGGTAATCCTGCAGCTGCTGGAAATCACGCCAGCCCTGGAAGCACTGAAAGGTGTCGTCATGGAGCTGGAAGACTGCGCATTCCCGCTGGTTCAGGGCATTGTGCAGAGCGATGACCCCAATGTGGCGTTCAAGGACGCCGATTACTGTCTGCTGGTCGGCGCACGTCCTCGTGGCCCGGGCATGGAGCGCAAGGATCTGCTGGCCGCCAACGCCGCCATCTTCTCAGTGCAGGGTAAGGCCATCAATGATCACGCCAGTCGCAATGTGAAAGTGCTGGTGGTCGGAAACCCCGCCAACACCAATGCCCTGATTGCCTATCGCAATGCACCGGACCTGAAGCCCGGCCAGTTTACCGCGATGACCCGTCTGGACCATAACCGCGCTATCGCACAACTGGCCGACAAAACCGGCAAGCACAGCACGGATGTCGATGGCATGATCATCTGGGGCAACCACTCGGCTACGCAGTACCCGGATGTTCACCACGCAACAGTTGCCGGCAAAAAAGCGACCGATCTGGTCGATCAGGACTGGCTGACCAGCACCTTTATCCCCAATGTTCAGCAGCGTGGCGCCGCCATCATCAAGGCGCGTGGTCTGTCCAGTGCAGCGTCGGCGGCCAATGCGGCAATCGAGCATATGCGTGACTGGGCGTTGGGCACCAACGGCAAGATCGTCAGCATGGGTATTCACAGCGATGGCAGCTACGGTATCGCCGAGGGGCTGATCTATTCCTTCCCGGTGACCTGTGAAAACGGTCAGTATACGATTGTGCAGGGACTGGACATCAACGATTTCAGCCGTGACCTGATGAGCAAGACCGAGAAGGAACTGGGCGAGGAACGCGATGGTGTCGCGCACCTGCTTCCGTAACGGACAGGCGGCGGTAAAGGGGACGGAGGGATTTACGCGTAAATCCCTCCGTCCCCTTTACCGCAAGATGCCATGAGCATCCGTACGCAGACCATACGCAGGGAAGTGCAATTCTGGTTGTTTCAGCTTCTGGGCTGGGGCACCTGGGTGGTCATGCTGGTATTGCGTGACCTGACCTTTGTCCCCGCCGAGTATATGGTGGAGCGCATCAGTGTTTTTTTACTCGATGCCGCCATTGGCATGGCCCTGACGTCAGGCCTGCGTTTCCTGTATCGCGCGGTGTGGGAGCAGATGGTGTTTGTCCGTATTGTTGCCGTGGTATTGGGATGTTGGGTCGCTTCCCAGACATGGCGACCCCTGAAAGTGCTGATTACTGATTCCGAGTTCGGCGCCAGCGTTGATCTGACCGGTTATGGCTGGGTAAGCTTCACCAGCATGGTGCCCATCTCCATGTCGATTTTGCTGATTTGGAGCGTGATGTATTTCTGCATCAAGTACTATCAGTTATTTCAGCATGAGAAGGAAAAAAGTCTGCGCTCCGAGGCCCTGGCGCACGAAGCGCAATTGCGTATGCTGCGCTACCAGTTGAATCCGCACTTTCTGTTCAATACGCTCAACGCCATCTCCACGTTGATTCTGGTCAAGTCCACCGACCAGGCGAATAATATGGTCACCCGGCTCAGTAAGTTTTTGCGCTACTCGCTGGAGCACGACCCGCTGGACAAGGTGGACCTGGATCATGAGCTGGGTTCCCTGAATTTGTATCTGGATATAGAAAAAGTCCGGTTCGAGGAGCGTCTGAGCATCAAAGTCGACCTGGCCCCCGGCACCGAAAAAGCGCTGGTGCCGAGCATGATTCTGCAACCATTGGTGGAAAATTCGATAAAACACGCTATTGCACGCAGTGAAGAGGGCGGTACCATCTGGGTCAGTGCCTGCAAGTGTGAAAATAACCAGCTTTGTATTACAGTGGCCGATGATGGCCCAGGTTCTGTCAGTCACCCGACCTCGATTGGTGTGGGGTTGAAGAATATCCGGGACCGACTGCAGGAAATTTACGGAGATGCCCACAAGCTTGTACTGTCAGAGCGCGAGCCCAGGGGTTTTCAGGTCATGGTAATGATTCCTTATGAAACAAGATGATTCAAAGCAGACAATTCGCGCCGTTGTTGTTGATGACGAAGCGCTGGCCCGACAGGGGCTGGCCCTGCGCTTGCAGGAGCTGGAGAATGTCGAGGTAGTTAGGGACTGCCAGAACGGCCGGGAGGCCCTGCAGGCCATTGCCGAACTGACGCCAGACCTGGTGTTTCTTGATATCCAGATGCCCGGGATGACAGGATTTGAGGTGGTTGAAAGACTGCAGCAGGACAATATGCCGCTGATCATTTTTGTCACCGCCTATGACGAATATGCGGTCAACGCCTTTGAAATTCACGCGGTAGACTATCTGCTTAAGCCCATTGAGCTTGAACGCCTGAAGATGGCAGTAAACAAAGCGCGGCAACGCTTGCAGAACGACCGTGGCGAGGACGAGAAAAAACTGCTGCTTGATATCGTCATCAGCCTGACCGGCAAATCCGAACAGGCTGTGGCGGAGTTGCTGCGCAGTGGTGAAAATCCGGTTGAAACCTGCGAAAAACTGGCGATCAAGGACGGTGCGTCAACTACCTTCGTACCTATCCGGGACATCGACTGGATTGATGCTGCCGGCGACTATATGTGTGTACATGTCAAAGGTGACACTCATATCATGCGCACTACCATGAAAGAGCTGGAGTCCCAGCTGGATTCAACCCTGTTTCAGCGTGTGCACAGGTCAACTATCGTCAATCTGGACAGAGTGGAGAAGGTATCGTCGCACATAAATGGCGAATTTCACCTGACGCTGAGCTGCGGCACTTCGCTGAAAATGAGCCGCTCCTACAAGGACAAGGTAAAACACTTTTTCTGAGGTGGTAAAAGGGACTGGTAAAGGGGACGGAGGGATTTAGCCCGCTAAATCCCTCCGTCCCCTTTATGCCTCCCCATTACTTCAGGTGATGCAGGGGCAGCGCAGTAGTGTCCAGGACCTTGCGCAGGATGAAGCTGGAATGGACATCGGCGACGCCCTCAATCCGGGTCAGCGTGTTCAACAGGAACTCCTGGTAGTCGTCCATATCCGGCACGATGACCTTGAGCTGATAGTCGGCAGACTGGCCGGTTATCAGCAGGCATTCGATCACCTCTGGGTGTTTGCGGATCTCGGCCTCAAAGCGTTCAAAGCGATCCGGCGTATGCCTGTCCATGCTCACCTGCACCAGCGCACTGAGCTTGAGACCCAGATGCGAAGGGTTAAGCACTATTACCTGACCCTGGATAAGTCCTTCGTCCTGCATGCGTTTGACACGTCGTGTGCACGGTGTGGCTGACAGGCCCACGCGTTCCGCAAGTTCCGCATTGGTGATACCGCCGTCCAGCTGTAATTCGCGCAAAATGCGTCGATCGAGCTTGTCCAGATCCATGGGATATCTCGGTTAAATGGGTAGGAATGGTTAATAATGCTATAAAATATACAGCTGGTAGTGGAAGCTGTCAAAATAATACAATATATTCGCAAATTATGAGTGGAATCACTACGATGGTTTCCCTATTCTATGCATCAACCTGATGGCCCAGGCGGATCTGCTCTTCAACAGATGAATCAGATCCCGCCAGAGTGGCCCCGGGCCATGACCAGTCGTCATCGCAAGATCTTGCAAACTTGAGCAATCTGGACACGGTTACCACCAATTGGCCAGACTTAAGTCTTCCGCTTACCCTGCGGACTTGACCTGAGCTGCCACCCTGACGCCACAAACGATGGGGAATCCAGAAAGCTCATGCAGATTTTGCTGATGACAGTGACAGGATGACAGCAAGTAAGAGTACATCAAGATTACAACAGTATTGGCCAAGATAGCCGGTTCCAGATAGAGGGTGGCAGCATGTCCGAACACAACCGCTTCAACCATCAGAAATACGTGCCGTTTGCGCCGGTGGCGTTGACCGATCGCACCTGGCCGGATCAGGTGATCCGGGTAGCGCCCCGGTGGTGTAGCGTGGATCTGCGTGATGGCAACCAGGCGTTGATTGAGCCCATGTCAGTCAGCCAGAAGAAACAGATGTTTGACCTGTTGCTTGAAGTTGGCTTCAAGGAAATCGAGGTGGGTTTTCCGGCCGCGTCGCAGCCTGATTTCGATTTTGTGCGTTACCTGATTGAGGAGGACCGGATTCCCGAAGATGTCACCATACAGGTATTGACCCAGGCGCGCCCCGAACTGATAGCGCGTACCTATGAATCGCTCAAGGGCGCCAGACGTGCCATTGTTCACGTCTACAACTCAACCTCGGTGGTGCAGCGCGAAAAAGTATTCAAGACCGACAGACAGGGCATCATCGATATTGCCGTTGCCGGCGCAAGAGTGGTGAAGGAACACGCCGAAAAAGCACCGGAAACTGACTGGCATTTCCAATACTCGCCGGAAAGTTTTACTGGCACCGAAGTGGATTTTGCGGTTGAAGTGTGTAATGCCGTTATTGATGTCTGGCAGCCGACCGTCGACAAAAAAGTTATCATCAACCTGCCGGCAACTGTGGAAATGTCCACTCCCAATGTATTTGCTGACCAGGTTGAATACTTCTGTCGTCATGTCAGCAGGCGCGAGGCTGTTGTCGTCAGCCTGCACACTCATAACGATCGTGGTTGTGCGGTAGCCGCTGCCGAGCTGGCGGTCATGGCCGGCGCTGACAGGGTAGAAGGTACCTTGCTGGGTAATGGTGAGCGTACCGGCAACATGGATATCGTGGTGATGGCGATGAACATGTACAGCCAGGGTATCGATCCGACACTGGATTTCAGTGATATGGACAAGATCGTCACCGTGGTCAAGGCCTGCACGCAGATTGATGTACACCCAAGGCAACCTTACTCCGGTGACCTGGTGTTCACCGCCTTTTCCGGCAGCCACCAGGACGCCATCAAGAAGTGTCTTGATATGTACCAGGAAGGCAGTATCTGGGAGATTGCCTACCTGCCCATCGACCCGCGTGACCTGGGTCGCACGTATCAGGACGTCATCCGGGTCAACAGTCAGTCCGGCAAGGGCGGTGTTGCCTATGTACTGCAGAGTAAATTTGGCTTTAATCTGCCGCGCTGGTTACAGATTGACTTCAGTCGTGTGATCCAGAAGGAAGCTGAAACGACCGGTCAGGAAATTGCGGCGGACAAGATCTGGACGCTGTTCAAGGCCACCTACCTGAATGATCAGCAGTCCGTGATACTGGACAGCTTCAATTTTGCCAAGACCGGCGAACGCGAAACTTTCACGGCCAGCCTTCAGGTTTTTGAACAGACCCTGGATATCCGCGGCGAAGGTGACGGCGTCATGGACGCATTTGTCGAGGCGATCAAGGAGGCCACCGACATTGATTTCGAAATCATGGAATACGGTGAGCACGCCCTGGGCCAGGGTGCAGATGCGGAAGCTGTCACCTATATCCAATTGAAGAATGGTCTGCAGCGCTACACCGGTGTCGCCATTAGCCGTGATATCGTCAGCTCGTCGCTGAACGCACTTTTACGTGCGGCCAGCCAGTTGATTGAGGAGTCCAGGCAGCGCAACGCGGCCTGATGCATCTCCCTGGTTTATGCAGGATGATCCCGGCCGGGGCATCCTGCATCCGCCCGTCCTTTCTGTCAGTCCTCTCTCCCCAGACCTCCGATTCCCTTTCCGCCTGATCACAGGCAAACTCTGCAAACAAACTATTTTGCCCGCAGCCGCGACAAAGATAACAACACCATGGAAAACGACAACGAGTTGATCGCGAATGCCCTGAACGGATCTCTGCAAGCCTGGGAAGCGCTTGTGCGTCGCTATGAGGGCCGCGTCTACAATTACAGTCTGCGCCTGACCGGCAATCGTGACGATGCCATGGATCTGATGCAGGATGTTTTTCTGGGCGTATACCGTAATCTGGCGCGGTTTCGCGGTGAATCGCAATTCATCAGCTGGCTGTTTCGTATTGCCCATAACAAGGCTGTTGATCTTGCCCGCCGACGTCGTGCCAATCCGGTCAAGGACCAGGCGCTGCCCGACGATCCGGAAGACTGGCCCGACGACCAGGGCGTTGATACCGGTCCGCAGGCCCTGGCCATGGACGCTGAAAGTAATGCTGGTCTGCAGTTGTTGCTGCAGACATTGAGCCCGGAACAACGTTTGATATTGGAGTTGAAGGTGTTCCAGTCCATGACCTTTGACGAAATCGCAATGATGCAGGACATATCTGCCAACACGGCCAAAACCCGGTTTTATTCAGCTCTGAAAAAACTCAGAGCGTTGATGGAGGGACACCATGAGCTGTCACCAGACCCCTGAGATAGTCGCTGACCATTTTGATTCCCGCTTATCATCCCAGGCGCGCCAAACGGTGCAGCAACACCTGGCGATGTGTGCGGAGTGCCGGGCCGAGATTGCCCGGCTGACACCAGCGCAGGACGCGCTGTTGCAATGGCAGCACGAATCCGTGCCGGAGTGGGATCGTAGTCATGCCTATGTTCACGCCCAGGCCCATGCTGCGCAAACACACCGGCAGCCGTTGCCAAAGCGCCACGCTGGCCTGTCCTGGCGAGATGCCGGTCGCTGGATCCCGCTGGCAGCCTCGCTGATTTTGTCGGTGGCCGTGCTGACGCAGACCCGCCTTAATGTGACCGAGCAGGGCTGGCAACTCAGCTTTGGCAATACTTCCGGCGAGGCGCAATTGCAGCAGCTGGATGCCTATATGACAGCGTATGCCGACAGACAGCAGCAACAGACCGAACAGATGCTGGAGGTTGCTCTAGGCGAGTTTGGTGATAGTACTGCAGATACGCTGGTGCAGTTGGCAGACTGGTTTGAACAGCAGCGCGAACTGGATATTCAACGCATGGAGGCCGGCTTTCAGCAACTGCTGGACAGGGATTATCAGACCGTCAATTCCGTGCAGCAGCTCGCCAGCTATGTGCAATACCAGGGTGACCTGCCCTGAGCCGGCATGACGGCCCCGAATGCACCAACCTTCACAGAGGACTTGTTATGAACAGGCATCGCAGGAATAGATGGGCGGGAATGTTTGCCCTGACAATGGCTTTAAGCGTGCCCGGCGTACCGGCCATCGCACAGGCCCCGAATGATGAACAGCTTGAGGAAATGCGCCGCAGCATTGACGTCTTCAGTGGGGTCCTGCGTGAGACTCTGGGGTTTAACGAGCGCCGCGGCATGTTTAGTCCCCGTGCGGGCGATGTTCAGGGATCTTACCTGGCCGGGCAGGGCATCGTGCTGGAATTGGTTACGCCCTTGCAGAGTTACCGCAGCGCCGCCAGCATGCAGTCACTAAACAGCGCGCTGGAGGAACTCTCCTCGCAGCTGGGTGATCTGATGAGCAGCGGACTTGTGGCCCGGCCGGATTTTGACGAACTGCGTGAAAGTATGGCGATGTCCTTGCGCAGCGACGAGATTGCAGCATTTTATCGTGAGCAGATGCAGCAATTGTCAGCCCTGCTGGATCTGCCGGAAATCGAGCGGGCACTGACATCGGCGGCAGCCTCGGTGCAAAACCTCAGCAACCTGAGTGATATGGACCCGGAGACCGCGGAGCGTATGAATCAGCAGATGCAAGCGCTACGCACACAGCTCAGGCAGCACCTGGTGGAGGCTGAGGCGTTGCGGCGCGAGATCCGCGAGCGGGCGGCTCAGGCTGACGTCATACCCAGCGAAGAAGTGCGGGCTGGCTGGGAGCAGGCACGAGAGCAGCTTGAGGTCCAGGTTGCGGCCCTGCGTGAACAGATCGCCGAGCAGGCCCGAGCATTGGAGCAGCGCAACGAAGCGCTGCGGGCGGAGCGGCTGGCGCAATGGCAGCGGGACGTTCTGGCGTTGGAAGAACAGGTATTCATGGTGCTATGTGACTATGCCGCCGGGCTACGGACGCTGCCGGCAGACGAGCATCTGACCGTGATGCTGACCGGGCTGGGCGCACAGGCCGGTGATGGGCGACGACCGGATCGGGTACACGTATTCGACAAGGCGGATCTGCTCGCCTGTCAGCGCGGTGATCTGCAACCCGGAGATTTACGCAGCCGCGCAGTCAGTTACGACTTCTGATTTTTCGGGCCGAGTCTGTTACGGCGGTTAATTATCTTATAGAATGATCGGCGCAGGTCAGGCGTATAAAAACCAGAGGCTGAAGCACCTGTTGTGTGGATATTGCACCCATGCAGCGGCGCCGTAAGGAGAATAAGATGGAATGTCCGAAATGTAACGCCAGGATGATCGAGCGATCAGTCGAAACGCTGCATGGCTCGGTAGTGATTGATCAATGCTCCAGTTGCCACGGACTTTGGTTCGATAATGGCGAGGCGGAGCAGCTCAAGTCATCCTGGATGTCGGATTTCCTCGACAGCGGGGATCCTCGCATCGGCAAAACCTACAATCGGGTTCGCGATATTCAGTGCCCGCGCTGTCAAAAAGCCATGCTGAAGGTAAATGATTCCCGCCAACCACACCTGGAGTATGAGGCCTGCCCGGAGCATGGCATGTTCATGGATGCCGGCGAATTCACTGACTACAAGCATGAAACACTGATGGACATTTTCAAGGGGCTGGTAGCGGCGATGAAGCGCCGTTAGTCTGTCGGCCCGCCCTGGTCAGTGGTTTCCCAGCGCGGGTGCAGCCATAGGGCCCGATCCTCGCAATGGGCAGGCAGTTTCCGGACCCTGCCCAGATCCATCCAGGTTGTGTGCGGGGTATGAAAGTCTGAACCCACAGAAGCCCACATACTCATCTCGCAACACAAATCTGCCAGAACCTTCATCTTGTCCGGATGCAGATTTGAGTAGCTCACTTCCAGGGCATCACCGCCGGCTTCGCTAAATTCGGCCAGCAATCGACGCAGCTTTACCCTGTTCAGCTTGTACCGATCCGGATGTGCTACCACAGCGATGCCGTTGGCCGCCCTGATGGCCGTCACCGCCTCACTGATACTGCACCAGTCGGCGGTGCTGTGGAAACGTCCGCGTTTGCCCAGATGTTTACTGAAGGCCTGTTGCTTGCTGGTAGCGTGGCCGCCCTCGATCAGGAAATCGGCTATATGATTGCGGCTGATCGCTTCACATGGCAGTGCTGTCAGGTAGTCTTCCAGGCCCGTAATACCGGCTTTCTGCAACTTGACGCCGATATCCAGCGCGCGTTGCCGGCGTTTTTCCTGTTGACGCTGCAGCAGGCTGTTAAACGGTGCGTCATCAATGTCCACAAACAGTCCGACGATGTGGATTTCACGATTGTCCCACAGCGTCGATATCTCGACGCCGGCTATCAGTTGCAGGTCGGTGGGGATATCTATTGGGGCAAGGCGCCGGTGCGCCGCCACACTGTCATGGTCAGTGATTGCCAGCTGCCGTATGCCAAGCTCAGCGGCCCGCTGCACGAGCGCCTGCGGGCTGAGCAGGCCATCGGAAAACCAGGTGTGGGAGTGAAGATCTATCATAGGGCACAGTCTACCATGCCGGGCGATGATAGATTGCGCCATTCCGGGCTAATAGTTGATTAAAATACTGTGGTATTCCATAATCCTTGTTACTTAAGCTAATGTCGGCAGGCAATCCATGCGTTTGACAACCAAAGGTCGCTATGCTGTCACCGCCATGCTGGATCTGGCCATTCATGGGGATCCGGAACCGGTGACACTGTCCGATATCTCATTGCGCCAGGACATCTCCCTGTCGTACCTGGAGCAGTTGTTTGCGCGGCTGCGAAGGCACGGGCTGGTTCAGAGTGTGCGCGGCCCCGGCGGCGGTTACCGGCTGGGCCGGGACACCATGGCGATCGCCATAGTTGACATCATTGACGCAGTTGATGAGTCTGTGGATGCCACCAAGTGCCAGGGGCAGGGGAATTGTCAGCAGGGAGAGATCTGTCTGACTCATCACCTGTGGGAAGACCTTAGTGCGCAAATCAACGATTTTTTGCGGAGTATTTCACTGGCTGATTTGATGCAGCGCCATGAAGTCAAGGCTGTGGCGCACAGCCAGGACGAAAGGCGTGAGCTGGTGATCCGCGGGGGGTAATATGCAATTGCCGGTATATCTGGATTATGCCGCTACCACACCGGTTGATCCCCGGGTCGCCGAAGCCATGGCGCAATGCCTGACGCTGTCAGGCACGTTTGGCAATCCGGCCTCGCGCTCACATCTGTTTGGCTGGCAGGCCGAAGAACTGGTCGAGAATGCCCGCCGTGACGTCGCCGACCTGATTAACTGCGATCCGCGGGAAATAGTCTGGACATCGGGTGCCACCGAAGCTGATAACCTGGCCATCAAGGGCGTGGCGGAATTCCATGCCAACAAGGGTCGCCACATCATCAGCTCCCGCGTTGAACACAAGGCTGTGCTGGACAGCTGTCATTATCTGGAGCAGAAGGGCTTTGAGGTCACCTACCTGAACCCTGAAGCTGACGGAAGTATTGATCCGGCGCGTGTCGCCGCGGCTATCCGGGCGGACACCATACTGGTCAGCCTGATGCATGTTAACAATGAAACCGGCAGTGTGAATGATCTGGCGGCCATAGGTGCCATCACCCGCCAGCACGATGTGTTGCTGCATGTTGATGCCGCACAGGGGGCCGGCAAGCTGCCCGTTGACCTGGCCGAATTGCCGGTTGATCTGATGTCGCTTTCAGCCCACAAGGTCTACGGCCCCAAGGGTGTCGGGGCGCTGTTTGTGCGTCGCGATCCCCGCGCGCAACTGGCCGCACAGATGCATGGTGGTGGTCATGAACGTGGCCTGCGCTCGGGCACGTTGCCCACGCATCAGCTGGTGGGCATGGGGCAGGCATTCCGGCTGGCAAAAACACAGTTGCCGGAAGAATCCGTGCGCCTACACGGTCTCCGTGATCAGCTTATGGCTGGATTGTCTCAGGTATCGGGCTGGCAGCTGCATGGTCAGGCCACCGGTGGCGTGCCGGGCATCGTCAATCTTGGTTTTGCCGGTGTGGATGGCGAGTCACTGCTGCTGGCGCTGCGCCAGATCGCCGTATCGTCCGGGTCGGCTTGTATGTCGGCGACACTGGAACCCTCCTATGTACTAAAGGCCATGGGCGTGGATGATGACATGGCGCAAAGTGCACTGCGCATCTCCTTTGGCCGGTTCAGCACTGCGCAGGACATCGACACAGCACTGGAAAGCCTGGTCCGCACACTCGAACATCTGCGACCACTTGCCCGCGCTCAGGCCTGAAAAGCCCCTAACGTGCCGGATATCGAAGGTTAGTTGCAGCATCTGTGGCGTTATCACGCATTGTTACAGTGCACTGCTGTAGAATTACCTGCCATAAGCCAGTATAATGCGCGCCTTTTATACCAGTAACAGGCTGTGGAGCGAAACAATGGCTAAAGAACGTACATTATCGATTATCAAACCCGATGCAGTAGGCAAGAACGTGATCGGCGAGATCTACTCCCGCTTCGAAAAAGCCGGCCTGAGTATTGTTGCTGCCAAAATGGTACAGCTGACTGATGAGACCGCCGGCGGTTTTTATGCTGAGCACAAAGAGCGTGGTTTCTTCAAGGATCTGATCGCATTCATGACCTCAGGCCCAGTCATGGTGCAGGTGCTGGAAGGCGAGGGCGCGGTTGCCAAAAACCGCGAGCTGATGGGTGCCACCAATCCGGCTGATGCCGACGCCGGTACTATTCGCGCCGATTTTGCCGTGTCTATTGATGCCAACGCGGTACACGGTTCCGATTCTGCGCAGTCTGCCGCCCGTGAAATCGACTACTTCTTCAAAGCCGAAGAAATCTGTCCGCGCTGAACGGCAGCGCCAGACCATGGTCGGTATCAGTATGACCCAGGTCTACCAGGAGTGACGTCATGAGTGAAACGGTTGAGAAAATCAATTTACTGGGAATGAGCCTGCCCAAGTTGCAGGCTTACTTCCAGTCCATGGATGAAAAACCGTTTCGTGCCGTGCAGGTAATGAAGTGGATCCACCAGCGCGGTGTCACGGATTTTGCCGCTATGACTGACGTCAGCAAAGGGCTTCGCGAAAAATTGCAGGCCGGTGCCGAAGTCCGCTTGCCCAGGATTGTTGATGAACACCTGGCCAGCGACGGCTGCTACAAGTGGATTGTTGAAGTCGCCAGCGGCAGCCGGGTAGAGACCGTGTTTATCCCGGAAGCAACGCGCGGAACGCTGTGTATATCCTCACAGGCCGGCTGCACACTGGATTGCAGTTTTTGCGCAACCGGCAAGCAGGGCTTCAACAGCAATCTGACCACGGCAGAAATCATTGGTCAGTTATGGTGGGCCAATCATCGCCTGGGCGGTTTTGCGACGGCCAAGCGCGGCGAAGGCAAGATGAACCGAATGGTCAGCAATATTGTCATGATGGGCATGGGTGAGCCCCTGCTGAATTTTGACAATGTTATGGATGGCCTGAGCCTGATGATGGAAGATAACGCGTACGGTCTGTCCAAGCGCCGGGTCACCATCAGTACGGCGGGTGTCGTGCCAGCCATCAACCGCCTGAAAGATTATACCGATGCCTCGCTGGCGATTTCCCTGCACGCGCCCAATGACGAGTTGCGCAACCAGATAGTGCCGGTCAATCGCAAATACCCGATTCAGATGCTGCTCAAAAGCGTATCTGACTATATGGCCAGTCTGCCCGACAAGCGGGTACCGATCATCGAATACACACTGATAGCCGGCGTTAATGACCATCGCCAGCATGCCCGGGAACTGGCCGCGCTTTTGCAGGACTTTCCGTGCAAGATAAACCTGATTCCGTTCAATCCGTTTGCGCAGTCTGATTACCGTCGCCCAAGCAATTCATCGGTGTCCAACTTCAGGCAGATTTTGCTGGATGCCGGATATACAGTGACGGTGCGGACCACGCGTGGCGATGATATTGGCGCGGCCTGTGGTCAATTGGTAGGCGAAGTGGCCGATCAGACCCGCCGTAGTGAACGTTATCGCCGGGCAGCGGTCGAAAGCAGTGACATCATTGCCCGCCAAACCGGATCCTAGAGAACGATATGACCGATGAGAACAACAGCGCCTACGAAGACAAAATAGCCGGGCAACCAGTGGACGAGACTGGCCCCGAGGCCGCTGTCGAGAATGTGCGCACCACGCCAGGCAGTTTGTTGCTGGCCCAGCGGGAGACTCTGGAACTGTCCCTGCAGCATGTGGCTGACGAGCTGAATCTGACCATGCACTACGTGCGGGCGCTGGAATCAGACAGTTACGACAAGCTGCCGGGTGATGTGTTCGTCAAAGGGTATATTCGTTCCTACGCGAGACTGCTGGGCCTCGATCCGGACCAGATGCTGGAAATTTATCGCGAGTTTACCACTCACAAACTGGCACGCAAGGAAGAAGCTATCAAGCGCCATGCCCGTCGGCGCATGGACAAGAACCGCCCATGGATCATTTTCTCTGGTGTCGCGTTTGTTGTTGTTGCTATCGTCCTTTGGCTGCTCAGTAGCGGTAACGATTCCGATACTGCCAGTGCTGACATGGAGCGCGAAGCGGGCAGTATGACGGGTAACATCGACGCCGGTACAATTGATGCCATGCCCGTGTTTGATGCGACGCCGACGACCGATGCAGCTGTCGCAACAGACGTTAACGAGGTGGCCGGTCTGACGACGCTGACCTGGCCCGGTGATGATCAGCTACAACTGATTTTTGCGCAGGACAGTGCCGTAGAGATCGAACATCGCGGTGGCGACGAAAGCTATCGCGATGTGCATCTGTCCGGTGAGCAATTGTCCGTGCAGGGTACTGCGCCGTTTTCCATTGTGCTGGATAATGCGCCGGGTGTGACACTAAGTTTTAATGGCCGTCAAACCGATTTCAGCAGTAATATCAAGGCCGACAATTCGGTGAGACTGAATATCGGCCTGTAAAGGATATGCTGCGATAGCCCGTTATTAAAATCCTTGTTGAGACCTGCGCTGTGAGCTCATTATGTTGACAACATCTCCGATTATCCGCCGTCAGTCGCGCCGCATTATGGTGGGCAACGTTCCTGTGGGTGGCGGGGCACCGATTTCGGTGCAGAGCATGACCAATACAGAAACCTGTGATGTGGAAGCAACCGTCGCGCAGATTCAGCGTCTGGCGGATGTGGGTGCCGATATTGTCAGAGTGTCAGTGCCGTCCATGGAGGCAGCCGAGGCCTTCCGCGCCATTCGTCAGCGTGTCAGTCTGCCGCTGGTGGCCGATATCCATTTTGACTACAAGATTGCGCTCAGGGTGGCTGAGTACGGCGTTGATTGTCTGCGTATCAATCCGGGCAATATTGGCAGCGAAAAGCGTATTCGCGCCGTTATCGATTGCGCGCGCGACAAGGGCATTCCCTTGCGCATTGGCGTCAACGCCGGCTCGCTGGGCAAGGTGCTGCTGCGCAAATACCCCGAACCTTGCGCTGAAGCGATGGTGGAATCGGCACTGACGCAGATTGATATTCTGGACAAACTCGATTTTCAGGACTTCAAGATCAGCCTGAAGGCATCCGAAATCTTTATGACGCTTAAAGCCTATCGACAGCTGGCCGGGCAAATCGACCAGCCTTTGCATCTGGGTATTACCGAAGCAGGGGGGCTGCGCTCGGGCACGGTCAAGTCGGCGGTCGGACTGGGCGCCCTGCTGATGGAAGGCATTGGTGACACCATCCGTATTTCACTGGCGGCAGATCCGGTCGAGGAAATTCGTGTTGGCTTTGATATTCTGAAAAGTCTGGGGTTGCGCAGCAAAGGCGTCAACCTGGTAGCCTGTCCGAGCTGTTCACGGCAGAATTTTGATGTGATTTCCGTGGTCAATGAACTTGAGTCGCGACTGGAAGATGTTATTACGCCGGTCGATGTGGCTGTTATCGGCTGCATCGTCAACGGTCCTGGCGAAGCCAAGGTAGCCGAGATCGGATTGACGGGCGCCAGTCCGCACAACCTGGCCTATGTCCATGGCAAGCCGCATCACAAGATTGACAATGCCCGCCTGGTTGATGAACTGGAGGCCATGGTGCGGGCGCGTGTGGCCGAAAAACAGCAGGCGGAAGCCGAACAGGCCCCGAGTGGCATTATTGCGCGCGGTTAGCACACCAAAAGAATAACGATGAGTACACGACGGATATGAGTAAAATACAGGCAATCCGCGGGATGAACGACATTCTCCCGACGGAAACTCCCACCTGGCAATACATTGAACAGGTCACGCAGCGGTTGGTGCAGGCCTACGGATACCGCGAAATTCGCTTTCCCGTGCTGGAACAGTCACAGCTTTTCAAACGCTCCATTGGGGAAGTGACAGACATAGTCGAAAAGGAAATGTACAGTTTTGCCGACCGCAATGGCGATGAGCTGAGTCTGCGTCCCGAAGGCACGGCAGGCTGCGTACGCGCTGCCGAACAACATGGGCTATTGTATAACCAGCAGCAGCGCCTATGGTATCGCGGCCCGATGTTCCGCCATGAGCGGCCCCAGAAAGGCCGGTATCGCCAGTTTCATCAGGTGGGCATTGAGAGTTTTGGCATGTCCGGGCCGGATATTGATGCCGAGATCATCCTGATTTCAGCGGCGCTGTGGCGTGCGCTGGGCCTGACCCGGAGTGTGCGGCTGGAGATCAACAATATTGGTACCGCCGCCGACCGCAAAGCGTTTGGTGCGGCGTTAACCGCGTTTCTGCAACAGCATGAGGCTGATCTGGACGAAGACAGTCGCCGCCGCCTGCATAGCAATCCCTTGCGGGTGCTGGACAGTAAAGTACCGTCCACGCAAGCGCTGTTGGCCAGTGCGCCGACGCTGGTTGAATTTGTCAGCCCGGAGACCAGCTCGCATTATGAAGAACTGAAACAGTTGCTGCGTGCCAATCAGGTGGTGTTTGTCGAAAATCCGCGTCTGGTGCGAGGTCTGGATTACTACAACAATATGGTGTTCGAGTGGATTACCGACGAACTGGGCGCGCAGGGTACCGTGTGTGCCGGTGGTCGCTATGATTCGCTGGTCGCTCAACTGGGCGGACGCGGCACGCCGGCGGTCGGGCTGGCTTTTGGCATGGAGCGTCTGGTGCTGCTGCTTGAAGCGGCCGGTCAGCTGCCCGAAGCGGTGCATCAGGTTCTCGATGTGACGGTGCTGGCTTCCGATGGCGTAAGTGCCGAGCAGGTGCTGACACTGGCCGAGCAGCTGCGCACAGCCCTGCCCGGTGTCCGTATAATGAGTCATTGCGGTGGTGGCAAGTTCAACAGTCAGCTCAAGAAAGCCTATAATAGTGGCGCCCGGATTGCGGTGATTATCGACCCGGCGCCCGAATCAGGTGAGCAGACCGTGCGGCTGCGCCAGTTGGACGACGAAGGTCGAAGCGAGACAGTGGCGATTACGGCCGTGGCCGGAGTACTGGCGACGGCGACTTGACACGGATCAGGCAGTACGACACGATGCCTGCCTGCTGTCAATCAGACATAATGGCAGGTTCTGCGCTGACGCAGAACCAGTAACGATCAGTAAATTCAGACAGGAGCTGTTTGTGGCTTTAAGTACCGAAGAAGAAGAAAGTTTAGAGTCGCTCAAACGTTGGTGGCGGGAGAGTGGTCGTTCGATTGCTATCGGTATTGCTGCTGTCGCGCTGGTCTATTTCGGCTGGCAGGCCTGGCAGGGTAGCCAGACCCGTTCAGCGGCCGCAGCATCGGCTGTATACGACCAATTGTCGCAACTGATGGTAACGCAGCCTGGCGAAACGGTAGCCGAGGCCAATCGTGAGCCGGCCCGTGCGCTGGTAGCAACGCTGAAGGGCGAACATGCCGACAGTGTTTACGCCCTTTACGGCGCCCTTTTTGGTGCGCGGTTGGCTGTAGAGGCAGGTGACCTGGCCACTGCTGAACAGGAACTGCAATGGTTGCTCGACAATACCCAAAGCGGACTGTTTGGCAGCACAGACGAAACCCTGGTTCAGCTGGCCCGTTTGCGACTGGGGCGAGTGTTGCTGGCCAATGACGAGCCCGAACGGGCGCTGACCGTCATCGGTGGCGTTGATGCCGCCTCGGCGTTGAGTGCGGAATTTGACGAATTGCGTGGCGATATATATATGGCGCAGGGTCAACAGGAGCAGGCACTGGCGGCGTATGAAGCGGCACTGGCGGCCGCCACCGGTAATCCGATCCTGCAAATGAAACTCACTGAGCTGCAAGGCAGCCTCTGACAGCGTCCATCGCCGAGCACGTGATTATGAATTATGTCGTAAAAACATTGGTTTCTGTTGTTATCGCTGGCTCGCTGAGTGCTTGCAGCATTTTTTCCAGCGACGAAACTGAACAACCGGCCGAGCTGGTCGACTTTGACGAACAGTTTTCACTGCGCCGTGACTGGAGTGTCAACGTCGGCGATGGCCAGGGCGATCGTTATAATCGCCTGCAGCCGGTGATAGTCGGGGACACGATATTCGCTGCTTCCGAGAATGGCGAAGTTTACGCCATAGACAAGGTCTCTGGTGACGTCTTGTGGCGCGAAAGAACCGGTGAGACCATTACCGGTGGCGTCGGTGCCGGAGGTGACATGGTGTTGCTGGGCACCCGTGATGCCAAGGTGTTTGCGCTGGAGCAGAGCACCGGTGAGCTGTTGTGGGAAACAGCAGTCAGCAGTGAAGTGCTGGCCGCACCAGCCAGTGATGGCCGTGTGGTTGCAGTGCAGACCATTGATGGGCGTCTGATTGCCCTGGAACCGGCTGACGGCCGGCAGCGCTGGGTGTATGAAACCACTGTGCCGGCCCTGTCATTACGTGGCAACAGTAAGCCGGTGATTTCCGGCAATGTCGTGATAGCCGGCTTCAGCAGCGGCATCGCGGCCGGGGTGGACGCGAATAACGGTTTCCTGCTGTGGGAAGAGCGTATTGCCGTGCCCCAGGGACGCTATGACATCGAGCGTATCATCGATATCGACGGTGACCCGGTTGTGGTGGGTAACGTAGTGTATATGGGCAGTTACCAGGGCAATCTGATGGGCCTGGACGTGCAAACCGGTCGTATTGTCTGGGGGCTGCCAGGATCAACCTACCACGGCCTGGCATTGGGCCTGGGCAACATCTACTGGGTCGACAGCTTCAGTCACGTTTATGCGGTCCAGAACAACACCGAACGCACGGTCTGGGAAAATGACTCGCTGCGGCTGCGTCGCATTACAGCTCCCACCACATTCAACAACTTTGTTGCGGTGGCCGATTTTGAAGGTTATCTGCATATACTGTCGCAGATTGATGGCAGTTTTGTCGCCCGCACCCGCGTCGATCGTGACGGCGTGCGTGCGCCCATTGTGGCTGATGGCCGCACCATCTATGTCTACGGCAACAGCGGTCGGCTGTCAGCTTACAGCCTGCCCTGAACACATCTGATTGACACTGCGCGGCGTGGTCGCCGCGTTTATTATCTGGACATTCTATGAAACCCGTACTGGCCCTTGTAGGGCGACCAAACGTGGGTAAATCCACCCTGTTTAACCGGCTGACCCGCAGCCGCGACGCGATTGTGGCGGATTTTTCCGGGCTGACCCGGGACCGGCAGTATGGTGAAGGCAAGGGCGGCGAGAAACCCTATATCGTCATCGATACCGGCGGTCTGGAAGGTGGCGAACAAGGTATCGATTTCAAGATGGCGTCCCAGTCGTTGCTGGCCATTGAGGAAGCCGATGTCGTGCTGTTGCTGGTTGATGGCCGCGCCGGTCTGAATCCCGGGGATACCCAGATTGTTGAGCATCTGCGCAAGCTGGGCAAGCCCGCGCATCTGGTGGTCAACAAGGTAGACGGTATTGACGAGAACGTTGCCATGGGCGACTTCTTTGGTCTGGGTATCGAACAGGTGTTTCCGATCACCGCATCGCAGGGTCGTGGAATCAAAAAACTGCTGGACTCAGTGCTGGCGGGTTTTCCTGAACCGGTGCCGGAGGACGAGCGTGCCGATGAAGGTATTCGAATCGCCATCGCCGGGCGTCCCAATGTGGGAAAATCCACACTGGTCAACCGGATGCTCGGCGAGGAACGTGTGGTGGTATTTGATGAGGCCGGCACCACCCGGGACAGTGTCTATATTCCGTTTGAACGCCACGGCAACCGCTACACCCTGATCGATACCGCGGGCATCCGTCGCCGAGGTAAAACCACCGAGACAGTAGAGAAGTTCTCCGTGGTGAAATCCCTGACCGCGATCCAGGATGCCAACGTAGTGATTCTGGTCGCTGACGCGCGGACCGGGATTGTCGAGCAGGACCTGCATCTGCTGGGTTATGTGGTGGATACCGGACGTGCGCTGGTCATAGCGTTGAACAAGTGGGACGGCACTGACACCGAGCAGAAAGAGCGGATCAAAAGTGAAATTCGTCGTCGTTTTGCCTTCGTCGATTTTGCTGCCATTCATTTTATATCGGCGCTGCATGGCACCGGTGTGGGCGATCTGTACAAGTCCATTCACGTGGCTTACGATTCTGCGAAACGTGATCTGGGCACCAATATGCTGACCAAGACATTGCAGGATGCGGTGCTGGATCATTCGCCGCCAATGATCAACGGCCGGCGCATCAAGTTGCGCTACGCCCATGCCGGGGGACAGAATCCACCGATTATTGTGATACACGGCAAGCAGACTGACAAATTGCCCGACTCCTACAAGCGTTATCTGGAGAAAACCTTCCGGAAGGTACTGAAGCTGGAAGGAACGCCGGTCAGGATCGAGCTGCGCAGTGATGACAACCCCTATGTACAACACGAAAAAGGATTGTCGGGGCGTCAGGTAGCCCAAAAACGGCGTATCAGTAAAAACCGCAAAATAGCCAAGTCACGCGATAATTGAGTGAACCCGGCTGTCGTTGTGGGTCGTCATGCTGACAACGGCAACCGGTCACACGTCAAGATGAGGCTCAGCCTCGGCCACGAAGCAGACTGTCCAGACTGATCTTGCCAGGTCCAAAGGCAAAAATGGCGAAGTAGACCAGGAAATACATGGCCGCCAACTCACCGTTGTTCAGTGTCGGGAACCAGGCCGGGTGCGCGGTCAGATAGGCCATGACCATCAATGTGGTTGCCAGCAGGGCAACGTATCGGGTGAACAGGCCCAGAACCAGCAGGGCACCCCCGAACAGTTCGATCGCGCCGGCCACCCATAACATGTTGACGTAAACATCAATGCCAAAGAAGCCCATGCCTCCGAGAAAGGGCTGGGCCTGTTCGCCGAACATTTTGGGCCAGCCGTGGGTCATGAACATGGCACTGCTGAGGATTCGCAGCAATGTCCATGACAGGGTCTGGGTGTTGTTGCCTATACTGTCTACACACCGGTTTACTGTGCCGAGTAGCGACATGATTGCTCCTTTATTCTTGATTGGTAGGGTTTTACGGCAAGGTTTCCGAGCATAGACTTAAATCGGCGCTTGCGCTACCCTGCGCCTTTATCCCCCTTAGCCCGGCGCCAGGACACGTCGACCTGTGGTTTTAAGCTCAAGGGTTTCAAGTTCAAGGGTTTTATGTCAGAGCTGACGCGACGAGCAATTCACCCCCGATTTGAGCTGGGCACGCAGGAGCGCACTCTTGCCTGGCGCCTGCATATCGACGTGCCGCTGCTGATTAGCGCACTCACCGTCTGCTGCCTGGGCCTGTTCGTGCTGTACAGCGCCAGCGGCGAAGATATGGATTCTGTCATCCGTCAGGTTATCCGTCTGGGTATCGGTTTTGGGGCGATGTTCATCATTGCCCAGATTCCGCCGCGGACCTTCCGCTACTGGGCGATGCCTGCTTTCGTTGCGGTTACCGTGTTGCTGGTGTTGGTTCTGTTTTTTGGTACCGTGGTCAACGGTGCTCAGCGCTGGCTGGCCATTCCGGGCGTTGGGGTTTTCCAGCCCTCGGAGCTGATGAAGCTGTCTCTGCCAGTCATGGCGGCCTGGTATTTCAGCAAGGTTTCATTACCGCCGCGCTGGCACGATATTGTGATCAGTCTGATCATCGTTGGTATACCGAGTTTCCTGATCGCCACCCAACCCGATTTGGGGACCTCCATTCTGGTGGGCATGTCAGGCCTGATTGTACTGTTTTTTGCCGGACTGTCCTGGCGTATCCTGTCCGCAGCCGGGGTTCTTACGGTTATTGCCATTCCACTGATGTACCTGTTTGTGCTGGAACCTTATCAGCGCCGCCGGGTTGATACGCTGTTCAATCCGGAGGCCGACCCGCTGGGCGCCGGATGGAATATCATCCAATCCACCATCGCTATGGGATCCGGTGGCCTGATGGGCAAGGGTTGGCTGAATGGCACACAGTCACGCCTGGACTTTCTGCCGGAATCGTCCACCGATTTCATTCTGGCGGTGATCGGGGAGGAGTTTGGCCTGTTCGGCATCATCGTGCTGTTGTGCCTGTATATATTCATAGTCGGCCGTGGGCTGTTCATCAGCTGGCAGGCCAAGGAAACCTTCAGCCGATTGCTGGGCGTCAGTCTGTCACTGACGTTCTGCATCTATGTCGTGGTCAATATGGGCATGGTGTCGGGCATCCTGCCTGTTGTCGGCGTACCCCTGCCACTGGTCAGTTACGGTGGGACATCCGCTATCACTTTGTTGACCGGGTTCGGCATCCTGATGTCCATTCATACGCACCGCCGCCTGTTGCCGCACTGATTTCAGCTACGCAATCAACCCTCAAGTTTGTACACGGAGCTGCCGTTAAGCTGGTTATAGAGTTGCCAGAAGGGCACCAACAGCTACTGAGGCGCCGTCGCCACAGGCTTGCGAACGGCTGCGGGAGATTGAATCGTGATGCAGAGCCAGTCAGCTCCAATCGAATCCAGAACATCGCGGGCACAGTCGATTTCGGTGATGCAGTCCATTGCACCTGTGCTGGTGCCCGGGATACTGATTCTGTTGTTGATCCTCGCTGCAGCCCTGTTTGCGATCAGCAGCGGTGGCCTGCGCTGGCTGGCAGCCTTGTCGGCAGCGGTGGGCATCTCCCTGTTTCTGCTATGGCGATATACAGTCTTGCAACCCGAAACCAACCCGATCGTCCATATACTACGCAAGGTCAACGACGCCCAGGGTGATCTGTCCGCCGTCATGCCGGAGGCGGGAGACGAGGTCTCTCGCGAGACCGCGCGTCTGTTCAATCAGTTCATGGAGCGTCTGCGTGCAGCGCTGGATGATCTGCGTCATCACACTCTACATGTCAGCCTGAGTTCCGCGCAGGGCCGGAAAATCGCCGAAGAGGCCAGTCGGGATGCCGGCAAACAGGAAGACTATTCCGAGGTCATCTACCGTTCCAGTGAAGAAACCGCAACGGCGATTGACGAGCTGTCACGCTGGACCAATAACATTGCCGATGTCAATTCGCGGAACCTGTCGACTGCCCGGGACGCGGTCAAGGATCTGCTGCAAGCCAATGACCAGATCAGCAATGTCGGCGGCATGATGCAGCAGTTCCATGGCACGGTGGAGCAGCTGGAATCGACCTCGGAGAATATCCGTGCGATTCTGGGGACCGTGCAGGGCTTTGCGGCGCAGACCAATATGCTGGCGCTGAATGCCGCGATCGAGGCGGCCCGCGCTGGTGAGCAGGGGCGAGGGTTTGCCGTGGTCGCCGATGAAGTAAGGGATCTGGCGGTAAAGGTAAGAGGGTCGGCGGACGAGATAGGCGCGCTGCTGGAGGAGATGATTGGCGTGGTGGCCAAGACCTCCAGTGGCACCGGACGCATGATCAGCGAAACCGGTCAGGCGCGTGAAGCCATTGACAGGTCGGCCGCTGAGTTCAAGCAGATGGTAAACGGGTTTGAATCCACGCACTCCGATTTGCTGCAGGTCAGCGCTGCGGCTGAGCAGCTCTCTGTCAATAACCAGGATATCCGCAGCCGCAGCCACGAGATTCGTGAACTGGGCAACCGCATCCGTGTGGACATGGACAAAAACAACGAGCAAACCCATGCGCTGCTGGAGTCAACGGACAAGGCTCTGCACAAACTTTGTCAGTTCCGGATTGGTCGCGGCCCCCTGGAGCAGGTGCTGGAGATTCTTGAGCAGCGCCGCGATCATCTGGAACCGGCGCTGGCGCAATTGCAGGCATCCGGTGTCAACATGTTTGATCGCAATCACCAGACCATCGAGGGAACCGATCCGGTCAAGTTTGACGTCAGTTATGCACGACCCTTCCAGCAGGCCTGTCAGCATCTGATTGATGCCTGGGCGAAAGAGCAGGATGGCGCCCTGTATTGTCTGCCTCTGGACAGCAAAGGCTACGTGGCTGTGCACCGAAGCGAACTGTCGCAGGAGCCCACGGGCGATCCGGCCATCGACCTGGCTAAAAGCCGGCATATGCGCTTCTTCCAGAGTCGGGATATCCCCTACATGGGACGGTTTCGTCTGCAAAGCTACCTGCGGGATACCGGCGAGGTGATGTTCAACCTGTCGGTACCCGTTCATATTGGTGGCCAGTACTGGGGAGGGCTGTTTATGGGGCTCCCCGCGTCACGACTGGGTATCGAAGTCTGAGCCTACTCGGCAGCTTCTTCGCGGGTCCGGTTGACCAGGGCAATCATGTCAATCGGGTTTTGCGGCACCGGCGTCAGCCGTCCATTGACAAACAGCGCCGGAGTAGAGCGCACACCGGCGCTGGTGCCGCCGCGCTGGTCGTTGCGGACTTTCTGCAATAACGCTTCGTCCTGCATGTCCATATGGGCCTGGGCCACATCCACATCAAGTTGCTCAAGATAACCGTCAAACTCGTCTTCGACCTCGCTCAACGACGACCAGTACGCCTGATTCAGGAACAACTGATCATGCATTTCCCAGAACTTGCCCTGACGTCCGGCGGCCTCGGCGTACAATGCCGCTTCCCAGGCAAAACGATGCGTTGACGTCAACGGGAAGTGTCGGAAGACCAATTGCGCGTTCGGTGCAATGCGTGGCCAGGCCTGGCTCATGACGCGATGTTCGGTGGCACAGGCGGGGCACTGGAAGTCTGCGTAAACCACCAGGGTGACGCCATCAGGATTGCCTTTGACATGATCGAGCTCACCGACCTGGTCCGGCGGATAGGTTTCGCCCTGGCCCATCAGGCCATAAATGACACTGATGATGACCAGCGGTATGACAATCACCATAGCCAGACGGGATATGGTTTGGCGCAGCTTTGCCTGCTTTTCGGCCTGTTGTTGTTTCTGTTCGCGAATCAGACGCTGTTGCTCGCGCTTGTTCATGCCTTGATCTCCTTGACGGTACTGACAATCTGGCCTGAGGCCAGTGAGCTGATAATATCATCGCCAGCCTTGACCTGGGATGAGGTGTTGATGACCTTGCCATCAGGTGTTCGGGTAATGCTGTAGCCACGCTGCAGGGTTTGCAGCGGACTGATATTTTCCAGATTGCGTGCCAGCATTTGCAGGCTCGCGCGACGCTGTTCCAAAAAGCGCAACATGGCTCGTTGTAACCGGTTGTCGAATTGCGTCAGGGCCTGCGATTTTTCCTGCAGGCGGCGTCCGGGGTGCTGCAGGCGTTTACGCAACCAGTCCAGTTGCTGGCTGCGTTGATTAAGCAGGGCCTGCATCAGGCGCATCAGCTTGTTCTGTTGATACTGCAAGGTTGCACGCAACTGGGCCTGGTCGGGGCTAAGCAGCTCGGCGGCAGCCGACGGCGTTGGTGCGCGCAGGTCAGCTACAAAATCGGCAATGGTGATGTCGGTTTCATGGCCAACGGCGCTGACCACGGGCAGGGCGCAGGCATGGATGGCCCGCGCCACCGACTCGTCATTGAACGACTGCATGTCTTCAAGCGAGCCGCCGCCGCGCGCCAGCAGGACCACATCAATGCCCAGCTCCTGGTGACGTCGTTCCACGTTGTGCAAGGCCTGAATGATGGCAGGCGCGGAGCCCTGCCCCTGTACCGGCACCGGAAACACCGTGACCCGCATGGCTGGGTAGCGACGTTGAAAAACGCTGATGATGTCGCGGATTACCGCGCCGGTGGGCGAGGTTACCACCGCGACGTGGCGCACCTGTGTCGGCAAGGGCCGCTTTTGCGTTGCATCAAACAGGCCTTCGTGGGTCAGCTTCTGTTTGAGTTCGTCGAAGGCACGTTGCAGTGCACCGGCGCCGGCATCCTGCATACTGTCCACAATCAACTGGTAGTCGCCCCGACCTTCATAGATGCTGAGCTTGCCGCGCACCACAACCTGCATGCCATTGGCAGGCCGAAAGCGGACCGAGGTATTGCGGTTGCGGAACATGGCGCAGCGAATCTGCGCGCTGTCATCTTTCAGAGTGAGGTACCAGTGCCCCGAGCCGGGCAGTGCCAGGTTGGAGATTTCACCCTCAACAGTGACCGACGCAAAACAGTCCTCCAGCAGTCCACGTGCCAGACGGTTGAGGCTGCTGACGCTGAGGACGCGATTACCGGGGTCGGGAGCGTGCTGAAAAGCTGGGATATCCGGGTTCATTCGCACATCTTAACCCAGCCTGCCAACGTATCATAGACGCTGGTTTACCTAGCCCCGTCACATCTGTATAATCCGCTTTTTGTGGATAGGTGAAAACTTATGTTACGCATTGCTGAAGAAGCGCTGACATTCGACGATGTCCTGCTTCTGCCCGCCCACTCTTCTGTACTCCCCAAAGCCGTCAGCCTGAAAACGCGATTGACTGCGAGTATAGCCCTGAATATTCCCCTGATGTCTGCCGCCATGGATACCGTGACGGAAGCGCGTCTGGCTATTGCCATGGCGCAGGAAGGGGGTATCGGTGTCATTCACAAGAACATGACTATCGAGCAACAGGCCCGCGAAGTGCGTCAGGTCAAGAAGTATGAAAGTGGCGTGGTCAAGGATCCGATAACCATTTCCCCGGATGCACGCATCAGCGACCTGATCGCCCTGATGCGGGAAAATGATATTTCCGGCATGCCGGTAGTGGTGGGCCGTCAACTGGTGGGGATCGTGACCAGCCGTGATGTGCGATTCGAGAGCAATCTTAACGCCAAGGTTGAGACCATCATGACGCCCAAGCAAAGCCTGGTCACCGTGAAAGAGGATGCCAGTCACGACCAGATCAAGGAATTGCTGCATCAGCACCGCATCGAGAAGATTCTGGTGGTCAATGATGAGTTCGAATTGCGCGGTCTGATCACGTTGAAGGATATTCGTAAATCTGAAGATTTCCCCAACGCCTCCAAGGACCAGCAGGGTCGCTTGCGGGTGGCTGCTGCTGTAGGGACCAGTCCTGATACCGAAGATCGGGTTGCAGCGCTGGCCGAAGCCGGCGTGGATGTCATTGTCGTGGATACCGCCCACGGCCATTCCGAAGGCGTGCTGAACATGGTGCGCCGCGTCAAGGGTCTGTATCCGGAGCTGGGTGTGATTGGCGGTAATATCGCGACTGCCCAGGCCGCGCGCGATCTGGCCGCAGCCGGTGCGGATGCGGTCAAGGTGGGTATCGGTCCTGGCTCGATCTGCACGACGCGAATTGTCACAGGCGTGGGTGTTCCGCAGATTTCTGCCGTATCCAATGTCGTCGAGGCATTAAAGGACACTAATGTCTGCGTCATCTCTGACGGTGGTATCCGTTTCTCCGGCGACATCGCCAAAGTGGTCGCCGCAGGTGCCCATGTGGTGATGATTGGCAGTCTGCTGGCCGGCACCGAAGAGGCACCCGGCGAGGTAGAACTGTTCCAGGGTCGCAGTTACAAGGCGTATCGTGGCATGGGTTCTCTGGGCGCGATGTCGCAGAGCCAGGGCTCCAGCGATCGGTACTTTCAGGATGCGGCCTCCGGTGTGGAAAAACTTGTGCCCGAAGGCATTGAGGGTCGGGTGCCTTACAAAGGCACCATGTCCAGCATCGTTCATCAGCTGATGGGTGGGCTGCGTTCCAGCATGGGTTACACCGGTTGTGCGACCGTGGACGAGATGCGTACCAAACCCGAGTTTGTCAAAATCACCGCGTCCGGTATGCAGGAAAGTCATGTCCATGATGTCAGCATTACCAAGGAAGCGCCCAACTACCGTATGAGCTGATCACCGGTCGTGGTTGCAGCTAATTGCTGCAATTGCGACGGGTAACTCCCTTCTTCATGAACAAGGCAAGCCGCGCATGAGTCAGAATATTCACAGCCAGAAAATACTCATTCTGGATTTTGGATCGCAATACACACAACTGATTGCCCGCCGCGTGCGTGAGCTGGGCGTATACTGTGAAATCTGGGACTACCAGTGTACCCAGGCAGAAGTGGAAGCCTTTGCCGCACAGGGCATCATCCTCAGTGGTGGCCCGGAGACAGCAACGCTGGCCGACTCACCGCAAGCGGCTGATTATCTGTTCACCCAGAACGTGCCCTTGCTGGGTATCTGTTACGGCATGCAGACCATGGCGGAGCGGCTGGGCGGCAAGGTTGAGGCATCAGACAAATCCGAGTTCGGCTATGCCGAGGTTAACCTGCCAGCGCCCGGCGCCCTCTTTGAAGGCATCGAAGACCGCATGGTTGAAGGTGGTGTGCCCCAGCTGGATGTGTGGATGAGCCATGGCGACAAAGTCGTTAAATTGCCGCCCGGATTTGTGGTCAGTGCGGAGACCAGCAGTGCACCGATTGCTGCGATGTCCGATGAGTCCCGCCAGTTTTACGGTGTGCAGTTTCATCCTGAAGTCACCCATACGCTGCAAGGTCAACGTATACTGGAACGCTTTGTGCGTAAGATCTGTGGCTGCGATGCCCTGTGGACGTCAGCAAATATCATAGATGACGCCATCCGCGTAGTGCGTGAACAGGTCGGCAGCGACCATGTGCTGTTGGGCCTCTCCGGTGGTGTTGATTCATCGGTGGTGGCAGCGCTGCTGCACAAAGCCATTGGCGAGCAGTTGACCTGTGTGTTTGTTGACAACGGACTGCTGCGCCTGCACGAAGGCGACCAGGTGATGGCGACCTTTGCGCAAAACATGGGTGTCAAAGTCATCCGCGTGGATGCAGAGGACATGTTCCTCAGTCGCCTGGCTGGTGTCAGTGACCCGGAGCAGAAGCGAAAGGTTATTGGTAATACTTTTATTGAAGTGTTTGACCAGGAAGCATCCAAAATTGATAACGTGCGCTGGCTGGCCCAGGGCACCATTTACCCGGATGTCATCGAATCTGCTGGTTCCCGTACCGGCAAGGCTCACGTCATCAAGTCCCACCACAATGTTGGTGGGCTGCCCGAGAACATGGCGCTGAAACTGGTAGAGCCACTGCGCGAACTGTTCAAGGACGAAGTGCGTCGTATCGGCCTGGAATTGGGACTGCCTTATGACATGGTGTACCGTCATCCGTTCCCCGGTCCGGGACTGGGCGTGCGCATTCTGGGTGAAGTAAAGAAAGAGTACTGCGACGTGCTGCGTCGTGCCGATGCCATCTTCATCGAAGAATTGCACAAGGCCGATTATTACCACAAGACCAGCCAGGCCTTTGCCGTGTTCCTGCCGGTCAAGTCAGTGGGTGTGGTCGGTGATGGTCGTCGCTACTCATGGGTTATTACCATCCGTGCGGTGGAAACCATCGACTTCATGACCGCGCGCTGGGCGCATCTGCCGTATGAACTGCTGGAAACCGTGAGCAACCGCATCATCAATGAGATTACTGATGTGTCGCGGGTGACTTATGATATTTCCAGTAAGCCACCAGCGACGATCGAGTGGGAGTGAGCGGCACTGGCAGTCGGTGGCCCGTGAGGAAGCAATCTTGACCTACGAAACACTTGACTACCAAATTCAGGATCGGGTTTTGACGGTGACTCTCAACCGTCCCGACAAACTGAACGCCTTTACGGTGACCATGGCCAATGAGCTGGTGGATGCCTTCCGGCGCGCCAGTGAGGATGATGCTGTTGGTGCTGTGATCGTGACCGGCGCAGGCAAGGCGTTTTGCGCAGGCATGGATCTGTCCGTGCAGGGCAATGTGTTTGGCCTTGATGAAAGCATGACCCCAACGCCGCAGGCACTGGAACAACGCTTCGAGGATCCTGACATGGTGTCAGGTGTCCGTGATACTGGCGGTCGGGTGTCGCTGGCGATCTATCAATGCAATAAACCGGTCATTGGTGCCATCAACGGTGTTGCCGTTGGCATCGGCGCCACCATGACCCTGGCCATGGATGTCCGGCTGATGGCAGACTCGGCGCGCCTGGGATTCGTATTTGGCAAGATTGGCATCGTACCTGAGGCCTGCTCGACCTGGTTTCTGCCACGCCTGGTCGGTATGTCCCAGGCGCTGGACTGGGTATATACCGGTGACCTGATCAATAGCGATTCGGCCTTAAAGGCAGGTTTGATCAAGGCGGTTGTCCCTGCTGACGAGTTGCTGCGTGCGGCTGAAGAACTGGCCCGACGCTACATCACCAATCGTTCGCCCGTCGCCGTAGCACTGACGCGGCAGATGATGCTGCGCAATGCCGCCGCCCCGCATCCGGTCGAGGCACACAAAGTGGAATCGCTGGCGGTTTTCTACACCAGCCAGGGCGATGGCAGAGAGGGTGTCAATGCCTTCCTTGAAAAGCGCGAGCCGGTTTTTTCGGCCAGGGTATCCACAGACATGCCGGATGTCTTCAAGCCCTGACAGATCAGTTTATTGCCATAAATGCCAACTACCACTGTGATACATTTCTGCGCGCTGATCTTCGATGCGCAAAATGTAGAGCCATTTATTGTCCACCAGCTGGCGCACCGTATCATGTTTGCTGATGACCGCAGCAATCGCTGCGCGTGACGCATGAATGACCACGGTCAGGCGCTGCGGCGTGTGCTGCCAGGTCTCACCATTGTGCACCGACTGCAAGGGCAGGCCAATGCGCAGATCACCGGCATTTCCCTCGAACACACCAATGCGTCCGCCGACAACATTGTGCAGGGTTTTGTTGCCGCTGCCGAATCTCTGATTATCCACGGTGGACGCGTAGTACTGCATATTGATCCAGTGCGCGACGATCATGGGCGCAGTCATGATCTGTTCCAGTAGAGTACCCGTCGGATCCTGGTCGGCATCATAGTCGTGCAGGAAACAGCGTCCTTCAAGATCCATGCCGCGCGTTGCAGTTCTCGGGCCTATGACCAGGGCAGCGTTATTCGCCAGGCCCCACTCGGGACGGGTCTGCGACCAGTCATTGGCTCGTTGCAGCAATGCCCGTGACAAGGCCTTTGGTTTGTCCTGCAGACCTTGCAGCTGCAGAGCTGGCGCCCTCTCACTGGCGGCGGCATGTTGAGCTGAAGCCAGTTGTGCCTTGATGCTTGCCAGATCACTGGCATGGGTGGACGGAACATCACCGGTGTCAAACAGGTCAACCTGATCGATAGTGGTGTTGTGCAGGCCTGCGATAAACCAGGTACTGTCGGGAATATCCAGACCCTTGTTGAGCAACTGCTTGCGCACGGCCCGGTCATTGAGCAGCGCCGCCAGCGCGCGGGCATTGATGTCGCCTTTCTGACCACAACAGGCGCCGCAATCCAGGCCGGCGCGATGGGGATTGTTTTGTGTCTGACTGCCATGCCCGATGAGCAGTACGAGGCGGGCAAAATCTTTGGTCAGGCCCATGGCTTTCAGTACCTGCGCAGCTATGGCGGTCTGGCCCTCAAGCCCGCCGGCAACTGCGGCACTCAGCGAGGGACGTAGCGCGTTGGCATCCTTCCGGGTCAGGCCAAGGTTATTGTCGGACAGGGCAGCTGCGCGCTCCGGCAGTGTGCGACGTATCAGTTGCGCCAGGTAACCCAATCCAATGGATTCGACGATCACAAATGCTGACAGCGGCGAAGCATTGAAGCCGTGCCAACCCCGGCTGGTGCGTAACCGGGCATCGCGTCGCTGAGCAATCGAAGCATCGATCGAGCTGCTGCCTGCGCTGTCAGTGACGGCCATGGCCGGGGCCAGCAGGCCTGGCAATTGGGGCCGACGGGCATTGGAGCCCAGCGGTTCGTAACTGATCGGTAAACCAAAAAAACCGGCAAAACCCAGCGTCTGTATGTCTGCTGACTGGGCTTCAAGGTGACGTCGGAACACTTCCGAGCGCACATCAATGCAGAAGGCAGCCTGCACCTTGGCAGCCGGGGATGTGCGAAATACCGGCGCCGAGCACAGACGGGTCAGCAGCGCGTCCTGATAGCTGATCTCCTGCGCTCGCTGCCAGACGCCAAGGGCATGACGACCGGTATCGTCGGGCTGCAGAACATGCGCCTGCCAGGCGTTCTGCCAGCCTGACCAGGTGGAACCGTGGTCGCGCAGGCCATCGTCCAGCAGACATTCCCAGCTCAGGCGAATGGCAAGCAGATCAACAAGCGTGTCGTCCTCTGTGCCGGCCAGTTGCGCCTGCCAGCGAAGATAGGCACACCAGGCCGCCCAGCCGTTAATGCGCATCAGTACTGCCTGTAAAAACCGCGAGGTTTCGCCTGCTGGTGGATTCAGCTGCAGCAATGCCTGTTCTATCTGTTGACGCGGATCGTCACACAGCAAGGCGGCTTTGCCAGGTATATCTGATGCCTTCATCAGCAGCGCGACACTGTGGTCAGCTGCCAGAGTGGCACGCCAGTGCTGATAAAGGCCCCGGGTCTGGTCGGGGCGCCAGTCGGACTGGTCCTGATCAAAGAAAGCGGCACAGAGCTGTGATACCTGATACGTAATGGTATCGCACCAGGCTGGCTCGTGGTGCAGGTCGCGCTGTTGATCAAGGCTGTCGGACAGTAGCGGCGCTGGCGACAGCCGGCCATTAGCGGTATCCAATGCCGCGATCAGTTGCCCAATGGTGAGTGGCGACTGCAGCTCGTCACGGGCCCGCGCAAGCGCATACAGGTTGATGTTGCCACTGTGCCAGGCGTCGCGATACCACCCGGTATCCAGAGTCATCGGGGAGCCGCTGACCTTTGCCAATGAGTCGGCAGCGTCGCAGAAGGGCTGGTTGATATATCCCCAGTAGGGATTAACGGCAATCATCCGGTCCAGGGGCCAGGTCGGTGCGATGCGCTCAATGGCCGCGTTGATGGCGGCGTCAAAGCATATTGCATTGGCCAGCGGTCGGGCGCTGTTCGCGGTCATGAGGGGTCTCCTTGTGCTATGGAACGTCGGTTTACCTGAGTTTGTGCCTGCACCGGGCTCAATCGTGCCGGCCATATCCTGAAGGTCAGTCGGGTGAACGTTTCGTCCAGGTAGAAACCTGAATAGGCCCAGGGGTAAAGTGTTCTGGCCAGCACGCCCTGAGGATGGCAGCGCAGCCAGCTCTGGATGCTGTACAAGGTGATGAAACTCATCAACACCCAGACAGTCACTGCCGTGGTGGCGGCACTTGCAGGAGGCACCACGGAGGTGAATGCCAGATGCCAGACCAGATACAGCTGGGTCAGTGCCAGTACCATGACTGTACCCCGTAGCATCGACCAGGGTGTGCGTCCTTCTTCCAGCCACAGCAGCGGTGCCAGGCCCAGGGCGACGATGACCAGCGCGGCCAGCGGCAGCTCGAGTTCCGGCATGACGGCGCGCCAGGGCAGCATGGCGGCCGCCACCAGCAGGCCACTGAGCACCGCAGCAACGCCATACCAGTAGGGTGGTTGCGCTGCGCCGCGGTGGGCAAAAAAGTCCCGACTGCGAGCGGTCTCCACACTGCCACCGGCGCTGAGAAAGGCGTGAGCCTTGTACAGGGAATGCGCGACCAGGTGCAGCAGCGCAAGCTCGTAGAGGCCCAGGCCGATTTCGAGCAACATGAACCCCATCTGCGCGCAGGTGGACCAGGCCAGGCGAACCTTGATGCTGATCCGGGTCATCATCACCAGGCTGGCCAATACCGCCGTGGTGCTGCCCGCGATGACCAGTATCAGTTGCGCAGCCGGGGCCAGCGATATCAATTCTGCCAGGCGAATAAGCACAAACCCGCCCATGTTAACGACGCCCGCATGCAGCAGTGCCGAGACCGGTGTGGGGGCTTCCATGACCTGGATCAGCCAGCCATGCAAGGGCAGCTGGGCAGTCTTGAGGATGGCAGCCAGGGCTATCAGTGCCGCTGCCCAATGCAGGGAGGCTGGCAGTGATTCGCGGTCGGCGAGGTAGGCGCCGAGTTCATCCAGCCACAGGGTGCCGGTGCTCTGATAGATCAGGGACAGAGCGACAACCAGGCAGATTTCGGCCAGTCGACTGACCAGGAACTTTTTATGGGCGACTATCTGGGCAGCTTTGCGGTCAGGGTAATGGGTGAGCAGGTAGTGCAACCCGATGCTGGTGCCGGTCCAGGCCAGGGCGATGGTCAGCAGATCCTGGCTCAGCAGCAGCAGACTGACCGACATCAGGGTAAACAGCATGGCCCGGACGAACCGGCGCTGCTGAAGATCACCAGCCAGATAACGGGAAGAGTAATTGATGATGACCCAGCCCAGCAGCGATACCAGCAGGGCGGCGACCAGACCCAGCCGGTCGGGGCTGACTCCGGTCAATTGCGCGCCGGCCACGGCCGCGATAATCGACACCAGCACACCTGTCAGTCCTGCCAGGGCAGTGGCGCGTGCGATAAACCAGTGCGATCCGGTCTTGTTCACCACCAGTAGCCAGCCGACCGTATAAACAAGCAACAATATCCAGCCATTGACAAGAAACTGCACTTTTTTCTCCTTGTAAAGTGAATCCTGATAACTTCTCGTGCAGTATGTTCGGGGCAAACAAAGCTTTTGTAAAATATATGATTCGTATAATATTGTTCTTTTTAAAAGAACGATAAGCATGAGACATCTTAATTTCCATCATCTCTATTATTTCTGGGTGGTGGCCAAGGAAGGTCATTTGACCAGGGCCGCCGGCCTGCTGCACGTGTCACAGTCGTCTATTTCTGCGCAGATACGTCAGTTGCAGGATCAGTTGGGCCATGAGTTGTTTGAGCGTGAAGGCCGGTCCCTGCGTCTGACGGAATACGGACATGTGGTACTGGAGTATGCCGAGAGCATTTTCAGCCTGGGCAGCGAACTGCTGGCGCTTACGGAAAGTGGTGAGCTGCAGTATCTGCAGCGTCTGCGTATCGGTTCGGTAGCCACACTGTCGCGAAATTTTCAGGAGAATTTCCTGCGACCGGTGATTGGCGAGTCGGAGGTCAAGCTGATGCTGCGCTCGGCCAGTCTGGAAGAACTGCTGGACCAGCTAAGAGTTCACAAACTGGATCTGATCCTGTCCAACCGCGCTGTGGCGGCGGATTCTTCCACGGCCTGGCGTTGTCAGCAGATTGCGGAGCAAAGCGTCTGCATTGTCGGCCCGCCACGACAGGATACTCGCGCATTCCGCTTTCCGGAGGATCTGCGCAACGCCCGTTTGCTGTTGCCGGGCCCAAGTAGTGATATCCGTACCCAGTTCGATTTGATTGTCGAGCGTCTGGGTATTGAAATTTCGCCGTATGCAGAAGTGGACGACATGGCAATGTTGCGTCTTCTGGCACGAGATTCCGGTGGCCTGGCGATTGTGCCGGAAGTGGTGGTGCAGGATGAACTGGAAAGCGGGCGACTGGAGAAGTACTGGGTGCTTGACGGCGTGGTAGAGCGGTTTTACGCCATTACCGCCAAGCGTCATTTTGAGCTCGTGCCGCTGAAGACTCTGCTGGAGAAATCGCGGGCGGGTTTTATGGCCAGGGCGGACAGATGAAGCTGGTGTGTCGCTGCTGCTGCCCGTAAAATACCGGATGGCTGCATAGTGCTGCCAAGCTGATCCGTCTGAGGAGGCAAAACGTGTCCGACAACAATGCGGCCGGTGATCTTGCCGGACAGCCGGCGACCGCGGATGATCTTGCATTCATGCGCGAGGCTTTGAACCTGGCGCAGCGTGCCGCGGCCCGGGGTGAGGTTCCGGTCGGTGCCATCATTGTCAGGAACGGGCAGGTAGTGGGCCAGGGGTTCAATCAGCCAGTTGGCAGTCATGACCCGTCGGCCCACGCGGAGATATGCGCGCTGCGGGATGCCGGCCAGAGCCTGCAGAACTATCGGCTGCCGGGGTGCACCCTGTATGTCACCATTGAACCCTGCACAATGTGCCTGGGCGCCATCATACATGCCCGCATTGCACGCCTGGTGTTTGGCGCCGTCGAACCCCGTTATGGCGCCGTCAGCAGCGGCCAGCGTCTGCTTGAGAACGGTGTCTACAACCACGAACTGCAAGTCAGCAGCGGTGTACTGGCCGAGCAGGCGTCCACCCTGATGAAGCAATTTTTCCGTCAGCGCCGCGCGATATCAAAGGATCAGGGGCCATCAACCGAAGCCGGTGCCGAACTGCAATAATTGCCTGATTTTTGCTGGCAAATGGCGTATCATATCGCCCCGAATTCCGCAGGTTTCTTCTTCCGGCTCCACTGACTTTAAGGCTATCAGACACAATGCTTGTTCTCACTGGCAGCACCGCTCATTCCGATTTCCGTCTTCGCAAGCTGTTGCGCACCGTGCAGCAGGAATTACCCGCTGTGCGTGCTCTGAGTTCGCATTTTGTGCATTTGGCTGAGTGCTCACGCGAACTGACTGCGGCGGAATCCGGTGTTGTGCAACAGTTGCTGGCTTATGGTCAGGGCTTGCGTGAAGATGATGCCGAACTGGGCAATGAGGGCGTCACACGACTGGTAGTGCCACGGCCCGGCACTATTTCACCGTGGTCGAGCAAGGCCACCGATATCGTCCACAACTGTGGCCTGGATGCCGTGCTTCGTGTGGAGCGCGGGGTCATCTGGGATATCGCGTTGAGTATACCTTTGTCGGACGCTGAGTTACTGGCGCTTGATGACTATCTGCATGACAGAATGACACAGACCGTGTTGGCTGATATTGACGATGCCGACTGCCTGTTCTCCCATGCGGCGCCGGGCAGTTTAACGACCGTGGATGTATTGGGCGCAGGCAAGCCCGCGCTGGCCAGCGCCAACCAGAACATGGGCCTGGCATTGGCTGACGACGAGATGGATTATCTGGTCGAATCATTCCAGCGGTTGGGACGCAACCCCAACGATATCGAACTGATGATGTTTGCCCAGGCTAATTCCGAGCACTGCCGCCACAAGATTTTTAATGCCAGTTGGACTGTGGACGGCATTGATCAGGAGCTGTCGCTGTTCGCAATGATCCGCAACACCCACAAAAAATCTCCGGACAAGGTGCTGTCGGCGTACAAGGACAATGCTGCGGTGATGTGTGGCAGTGATGGTGGACGCTTCTTTCCGCAGCCGCACAGCCATGAATACGCCTACACACAGGAACCCATTCATATCCTGATGAAGGTGGAAACCCACAACCACCCCACAGCCATTGCGCCTTTCCCGGGCGCGGCAACCGGCAACGGTGGCGAAATTCGCGACGAAGGTGCCACCGGCACCGGCGCCAAACCCAAGGCCGGCCTGTGCGGTTTCAGTGTGTCCAATCTTCGCATTCCGGCATTGCCGCAGCCCTGGGAAGAGGATTTTGGCCGTCCTGTGCATATTGTGTCAGCCCTCGATATCATGCTCGAAGGCCCGATCGGTGCGGCGGCATTCAACAACGAATTCGGCCGTCCCAATCTGTGTGGTTACTTCCGCACCTATGAAGAATCGGTGCCGTCAGTCAATGGTTATGAAGTGCGTGGCTACCACAAACCCATCATGATTGCCGGCGGTCTGGGCAATATCCGGGAACAGCACGTACAGAAACATGCCTTTAAACCTGGTGCCAAACTGATTGTGCTGGGCGGCCCGGCGATGCTGATTGGTCTGGGGGGCGGGGCCGCTTCTTCGATGGCCGCCGGTGCCAGTGCTGCTGAACTGGACTTTGCCTCCGTGCAACGGGAAAACCCGGAAATGCAGCGCCGCTGTCAGGAAGTCATCGACCAGTGCTGGCAAATGGGTGATGACAATCCTATCGCGTTTATTCATGACGTAGGCGCGGGTGGGTTGTCCAATGCCTTGCCGGAGCTGGTAAAAGACGGCGAAAGTGGCGGTATCTTTCAGTTGCGGGACATCCCCAATGCCGAACCGGGCATGTCACCGCTGGAAATCTGGTGTAACGAAGCCCAGGAGCGTTACGTGCTGGCGGTGATGCCAGAGCAGCTGGCAACGTTCGAAGCCATTTGTCGACGTGAGCGTTGTCCGCACGCTGTGGTGGGTGAGGCGACCGACGAGGACGTCATCCGTCTGCAGGATTCGCATTTCGACAATCTGCCAATCGATCTGCCAATGTCGGTGCTGTTTGGCAAGCCACCACGCATGCATCGGAATGTGCACAGCGAAACCATCGACCCGGTGGCACTGGATACTGCGCAGATCGAACTTGATGAGGCGCTGGAGCGCGTATTAAGTCTGCCCGCGGTGGCCAGTAAAAGTTTTCTGATTACCATCGGTGACCGCACGGTGACCGGCCTGGTCAGCCGAGATCAGATGGTCGGGCCCTGGCAGGTGCCGGTGGCCGATGCGGCAGTCACTGCCGCGGCCTTTGACAGTTATTGCGGTGAAGCCATGGCCATGGGGGAACGCACACCGGTGGCGCTTTTGAACGCACCGGCATCAGGTCGTATGGCGGTTGCTGAAGCCATTACCAATATTGCCTGTGCCCGTATCGATGATATTCGGGATATCAAATTATCGGCCAACTGGATGGTGGCGGCTGGTCATCCGGGTGAAGATGCGCGTTTGTATGAAACTGTCAAAGCAGTGGGCATGGAGCTGTGCCCGGATCTGGGCATCTGTATTCCGGTTGGCAAGGATTCCATGTCCATGCGCACGGTGTGGCAGGACAACGGCAAGCAGAAGAGCAACACGTCGCCGCTGTCGCTGGTGATTTCAGCGTTTGCGCCGGTGCTGGATATCCGTCGCACAGTGACACCCCGGATTCGCACTGACAAGGGCGCCAGTGATCTGTTATTGATCGATCTGGGGCGCGGGCGCAATCGCATGGGCGGTTCGGCCCTGGCGCAGGTGTATCGCGAACTGGGCGATGTGCCGGCTGATCTGGACAGCGCCCAGGACCTGAAAAATTTCTTTGGCCTGGTGCAGCAGCTGAATGCGCGCGAACTGCTATTGGCCTACCACGATCGCTCTGATGGTGGCGTCATGGTGACACTGGCCGAGATGGCGTTTGCCGGCCATTGCGGACTGGACATTCAATTGTCCGAGCTCGTGCATCCCGATACCAATGTTGTAGACGTGCTGTTTAACGAAGAACCCGGTTCGGTGTTGCAGATTCCCCGGGCACAATTGAATCAGGTGCTGAGTCTGATTGAGGAACACGGTCTGTCCGATTGCACCAGTGTTATCGGCGAACCGGCTGGTCATCAGAATATCCGCGTGTTCAATGCCGGCCGTCTGCTGCTGGAGCGCAGCCGCGCGGATTGCCAGCAAGTGTGGGCGCGGACCAGCTACGAGCTGCAGGCAATGCGCGACAATCCGGAATCCGCCGAACAGGAATTTGAGCGCTTGCAAGATCAAAAGGATCCGGGGCTGCAGGCGCGCCTGAGTTTTGACGTCAATCACGATATCGCGGCGCCATTCATCAATACCGGTGTGCGCCCGGCTGTAGCTGTGCTGCGCGAACAGGGTGTCAACGGTCATGTGGAGATGGCGGCCGCATTTGATCGTGCCGGCTTCCGCGCTGTCGACGTGCATATGAGCGATATTCTCAACGGTACTGTTGATCTGGAGACCTTCCACGTACTGGCTGCGTGCGGTGGCTTCTCATATGGTGATGTCCTTGGTGCCGGGGGGGGCTGGGCCAAGTCGGTATTGTTCAATGAGCCTCTGCGGCAACAGTTTGCAGCGTTTTTTGAACGTAAAAATACCCTGTCGCTGGGCGTGTGTAATGGCTGCCAGATGATGTCCCTGTTGCATGATCTGATCCCGGGTGCAGAGCACTGGCCGCGCTTCGAACGCAACCGCTCCGAGCAGTTCGAAGCACGGGTCAGTCTGCTGACGGTGCCGGAATCGCCTTCAGCATTCCTGCAGGGTATGAAGGGCTCACTGTTTCCCGTTGCTGTGGCCCATGGCGAAGGTCGGGCGCGCTTTGTTGAGAGCAGTGACCAGGTGCAGCTCAAGGCCTCGGCGGGCATCGCGCTGCAATATGCTGACAACTATGGCTCGGTAACTGAGCATTATCCGGAAAATCCCAACGGGTCACCTGCGGGTATCGCGGGTGTGTGCAGCAAGGACGGCCGTGCCACCATCATGATGCCGCACCCGGAACGGGTTTTCCGGGCTGTCCAGAACTCCTGGCACCCTGACGAGTGGCAGGAAGATGCGCCGACCCTGCGATTGTTCCGCAACGCCCGGGCCTGGCTGAAATAGACATCCAACGTGACTGACGGGAGGCGATCATGTACAAGCTTTGCTTTTATGTGCCCGACGAACATCTGGAGGCGGTAAAAGCGGCTGTGTTTGCGGCCGGAGGAGGGCGCATTGGAGATTATGACAGTTGTTGCTGGCAGGCCGCCGGAGAGGGCCAGTTTCGGCCGCTGGCGGGTGCAAACCCTTTTGTCGGTCAACCCGGTGAAGTGACCCGGATCCCTGAGACCAAAGTGGAACTGGTCTGCGATGAGGCTCATATCCGGCCCGCTATCGCCGCACTTAAACTTGCGCATCCGTATGAAGAACCTGCTTACGATGTGATCCAGCTCGCAGATTTTTGACAGGAGATACGGCAAACTCTGTCTACCACGGATGGGCACGATGTGTATTGGCCCTGCAGGGACGCTAGGGCCACACCCGCGACCGTGGCGCCGGACCCCAGGCCCCAGGTCCCAGAGAAGAGCCGCGTAACCTGAAGCTCAGCAGCTTTCGCTGATCAGCGTGATCTCAGCTTTTCTTTCCGCCGAATAGCGCACATCATACATGCGCACTGGAAAATGCTGTTTCCTGCGATCATCAAAATATTGCCGCAAGGTGGATTTCACCACTGCAAAGGCGATTTCATCCCAGGGTACTTCCGCTTCGGTAAACAGTTTCACTTCCAGGCTTTCTATACCGGCACTGAATTCGCTGCTGGCCAGTTCACCTTTAAAGAACAGGTAGACCTGATTGATATTGGGCAGATTAAAAAGTGTATACAGACTGTCCTCGGCCAGATTGATTTCTGCACCGGCTTCTTCGCGTGTCTCGCGCAATGCACCTTCCAGCGTGGTCTCACCGTTTTCCAGAAACCCGGCAGGCAACGTCCACAAACCCTTGCGTGGCTCTATCGCGCGACGGCAGAGCAGCACCCGGTCACCGGTCACCGGCAGGGTGCCAACAATGTTGTTCGGGTTCTGGTAGAAAACAACGTCACAGCTGAGGCAACAATAGCGCATTTTGTCGTCGCCAGGCGGTATATGGTGAGTCACCGGGCCGGCGCAATAGTGGCAGAATTTCATGCGATCTCTGTTAGTGGGGTTTTGACGGTCCGCAGTGACGCGATTTCATCGGCAGGATATCAGCCTTGGGTCGGTTCTGTCGCGCGTTAACTTCGTCAAAGGGGTGGTGCAGGCAGTGATTCAGGCGGGCGAATGAATCGTGCATCATGTCGGACAGGCGAATGCAGCGGGCAGTCGGATTGGTCGCACGCTGCAGTTCCATGTCTATGCGGAACTGCAGCCCCTCCAGCCGCTGACGGGTGCTGTCCGGGGCTGAGCGTACAAGCTTGCGGGTCAACCGACGCCGCAGCTTTTCCAGCGATTCGGGGTTCTCCCGATGCATGGCCAGCAGGGTGTCGAAGTCAGGTAAATCGCCCATAAGCGGTTAAATCCTGTTGATTTCACAATGCAACCTGAACTGCTTGGAGGTCATGAACGCTTCAACGCCCTGTAATCGTTTCTCAGCAGCGCGCAAGGCGCTGTGGCACTGATCAATGTCAGGGCAGTTATCGGTTGTCTGGTCCTCTGCAGCGGTCTCAGCGCCATGACGACGACCGTTACGTCTACCTGTCACTTTACGAGCTTTGGGTTCCTTGTCAAGTACGATCCAGAAAATCACGTATGCCCACAGGCTCACGCCACCCAGGATAAACAGCGACAGGAATGTCACTAACCTGACGAGAAAAGTGCTGATGCCCAGATAATCCGCGACACCTGCGCAGACGCCCGCAATGCGGACATTGCTGCGACTGCGGTACAGGGGCTTTTTCAGGTCAAAGCGCGCACCCGTTGGCTCGGTGTCCATGACCGGTTCGGGTTCGGGTTCGGCCTCTCGTTCGGACTGCTGAGCAGCAGCCCGCTGTTTCCTGCTTTTATCCGAGAAGCCTCCCATGGCTGCCTTGATGCGGGCCGGGCGCTCGTCATCATCCAGCAGCCAGTACATGACGAAGTACACGATGATCAGGAAAGGCGAGGCAAAGCAGGCTACGCAGTAGATCACCCGCACCAGTGCTGAAGGTACTTCCAGGTAGCGGGCAAACCCGCCGCAGACACCCAGCACCTTGCGGTTTTCACGGTCCAGTGTCAGCGGCGCACGGGTTCTGCGATACACAGTGTCGTCATCAGCGTTGCTGTTCATTTTGCTCCCTCCAGCCGGGCACTTCGGCGTCCAGGATCGACTCCAGGGTCTCGATCCGCTGATTCATGCTATCGGCCAGCGCACTGAGTTGACTCAGATTGTAGGCCTGTTCCGCCGCGGGCAGCTTCTTTTCTTTGCGGCGGTACAGCAGTGCTACCCAGATCGTCACGAAGGTGCCGCCAACGGCGACCAGCGCGATGACAAATTCGAAGAATTCCATGGGCCTGGTCCTTGTTTATTTGTTGAGTTTAGCTTTGATGCTTTCCAGCTCCTGGTCAATCTTTTCCTGATTGGCCAGTTCCTCGAACTCATCCTGAAGACCGCGCTGCTTGATATTCAGACTGTCTACCTGACCTTCCATCTGGTCAATCTTGCGCTCGTAATACTCAAATTTGTTCATCGCATTGTCAATACTGTAGTTGTGCAGCTTCTGATTGACGTTAACGCGTGACTGCGCAGCGGTTGTCCGCATCAGCAGGGTCTTCTGTCGGGCGCGGGCATCGGTCAGCTTGGCCTGCAGCTGCTCGATCTCATGACTGAGCTTGTTCAGTGTTTCGTCCAGCTTGCTCAGTTCATCTTCCAGCATCTTAATGGTGGTCAGGACGCTGGATTTTTCAATCAATGCCGCCCTGGCCAGGTCTTCACGCTCCTTTTTCAGCGCCAGCTCGGCCTTTTCTTCCCAGTCTGCGGCCTGCCGGCCCAGCTGTTCAATGCGGCGGTTGACGGTTTTTTTCTCGGCAATCACTTTGGCGGTGCTGCTGCGAACTTCAACCAGAGTCTCCTCCATTTCCTGTATCATCATACGAATCATTTTTTCCGGATCTTCAGCCTTGTCCAGAATGGCACTGATATTGGAGTTAATGATGTCGCTTAAGCGTGAGAAGATACCCATGTTTATTACCTCAAAAATTGGCGTTGGTGGATCGGGTCCAAACAGTTTGAGCAGGAACTGTGCCAATACCATCTTTTTTCCCTAAGCTGTTGAAAAATAATACTTAAAAATTCAATCTGGATTTTTATGACTTATGGCGCTTGGTTGTTAGAGTCAATAAGTGGTATTTTTCGCGACATATTGGTTTAGGCCCTTGCCGAGAGATCCGTTATGCCGTCTGATGAGTCGTTGCCCCGCATGATCGGGGAGTCTGCCTGTTTTCTGGAGATGCAGGAGCACGTATCCCAGGTAGCACCTCTCAACAAACCTGTGTTGATTGTCGGCGAACGTGGCACCGGCAAGGAACTGATTGCCTCACGTCTGCATTACCTGTCAGCGCGCTGGCAGAACAATTTTCTGAAGATCAACTGCGCCGCGCTCAGTGATGCCTTGCTGGAAGCGCAGCTGTTCGGGCACGAGGCGGGTGCCTTTACCGGGGCCACCGGGCAGCGCAAAGGGCTGTTTGAACGGGCCGACGGCGGCACGCTGTTTCTGGATGAACTGGCCAATACCGCTATGCCCGTGCAGGAGAAGATTCTGCGGGTCATTGAATATGGCGAGTTCGAACGCCTGGGTGGCAATCAGACCCTAAAAGTGGATGTGCGCCTGGTAGCGGCGACCAACGAGGATCTGCCCGCTCTGGGCAGAGCCGGCAAGTTCCGCGAAGACCTGATCGATCGTTTGGCTTTCGATGTGGTGACATTGCCGCCGCTCAGGGTACGCAAAGAGGATATTCTGGTGCTGGCAGAGCATTTTGCCATCAGCATGGTCAAAGAGATGGGTGAAGATTTTTTTGCCGGTTTCTCCGAGGCGGTGCAGCGCCAGCTGCTTGGTTATAGCTGGCCGGGGAATATCCGTGAACTGAAAAACGTCATTGAACGGGCAGTCTACCAGCACCCCAACAAAACCGTGACGCGCCTGGTATTCAACCCGTTTGAGTCGCCCTACCGACCGGCGCTTTCTCCGGTGCGCGAGATGGCTGAGTCGACAGCGCCCGCAGGCTCTGCTGAGGCGCTACCTACACCGTGTGCGCCTGCGCCTGCCGACAGATCTGCGGAATGGGATGGCCAGGCTTTGGACTTCCGCCAGCATATCCAGGATTACGAAACCGATCTGTTGCGCAAGGCGCTGGAACATTGCCAGTTCAACCAGCGCAAGACAGCGACACATTTGAATCTGAGTTATCACCAGTTACGCGGGTATTTGCGCAAATATGATCTGTTGTCCTGATCTGTTTTCCTGCCGGACCGCTTGAGAACCTTTGCCATGGAATTGCAGTTCCCACCTATCAATTATCTTTATCTTGTTGCCTGTCTGATGGCGTGCGCCCTGGTGGTTTTCAGTCTGGGTCAGGCACATACGCGGACCGGCAAGCTTTGGGTGGCGGTGATGGCTAGCTTTGTCATCTGGACGGGCGGCGAACTGATTGCCAACAGCGGTACGACTGTGGCCTGGCAGCTTGGCTTCCAGCGTATGGTTTACCTGGGTGTCATCGGTGCCACCACTTCCTGGCTGCTGTTCGCAATCTGCTTCTCGGGTTTTGATCGCTGGCTGGGCAAACGGCTGATCATCGTTCTGCTGGTCGTGCCGCTGAGTTCGATCACCCTGGTCATGACGCTGGATCAGCATCAGCTTTTGTATACCAGTGCGGCCCTCGTGGAACGCAACGATTATGTTGTTCTGGATCTTGGTTATGGCGTCGGATTCTGGCTGCATCTCTTGTGTGCCCATCTGTTCACCCTGACCGGCTCGCTGCTGCTGCTCAATACCAGTATGAAACAGCCCCAGGTGTACCGGGGACAATCGCTTTTGATTGGTGTCGCCGCGCTGATGCCGGTGGTACCCAACATGATGTATGTGGCTGGCATCGATCTGGCTGGTGGCTTTGATCCGACCTCCCTGTTTTTTGTCATCAGTGCGATCCTGGTGACAATTGCTACTCACCAGTACCATTTCCTGTCACTGACACCGGTCGCACGCGATCGGGTGTTTGATCAGATCAATATCGCTGTTGTGGTGGCGAATGAGAAGCACCAGGTCTCTGATGTAAACCCGGCCTTTGTCAACATGACAGGTGAAGCGTTGGCGGATATTGAGGGTCTGGACGTGTCCGAAGTGCTGCTGAAGTATTTTAGCGGCGTTGACGTTGCAATCATCGATAGTGGATGGCAGGGGCGTTTGAATGCGCGTGATGATGATCGGCATTTTGATGTAACCAGCGTGCCGATACGCAGCGCTGGCAACAAAGTCATTGGCTACCTCGTTTTGCTGAATGACGTAACACAGGTGCAGAAAGCACTTGATGAGATCAGCCGGCTGGTCGGCGACACTGACAGTGACCGGGATGATGTGTAATGCCTTTACTAACGGTACCGGCGCAGACCTCTGAAGCAGGACAGTCTAAACGTCTGACCTCACTGGAGTTGCCGACTGCACAAGTGGATGTGTGGTTGGTGCCGGCGGTGGCCAACGGTGCTGATATGGAAAAGACTGCCTTAAGCTGGCTAAGCGCAGACGAACAGATGCGGCTTGACAGTCGCCGCTTGCCCAAGGGGCGTGCCATGTTCCTGCTAACGCGCGCTGTGCTGCGGCGGCTTTTGTCGGCGTATTGTCCGGACATAGCCCCACAGGACTGGCAGTTGGGTCGCAGCGCTGAAGGCAGGCCCTGTGTGCTGGGACCGGTACCTGCTCCGTCTTTTAATCTGACTCACACTGATGACACGCTGGTACTGGCGTTTACCACCCATGGCGAGCCGGGGGTTGATATTGAGCCGCTGAATCGGCAGCTGGATGCCGGTGCTCTGGCTCGGCGGTATTTCTCGGTCGCTGAATATCAGGCGTTAGTGGCACTACCGCTGGCCCAACAGCAAGACCATTTCCTGCGTTTATGGACCCTGAAGGAAGCCTGTGTCAAAGCTAACGGCAAGGGCCTTGCGCAGTCCCTGCGGCATTTTGAATTCGCCTTCGGTGACGGCGCCCGCTTGATGTTTTACCCGGCCCCTCACGAGTCACCACCGCATCGGTACTGGCACCTGTGGTCCATGACTGTGAAAAGTTTGCGCCTCGCGTTGGCGGTGCGCTGCCAGGCCGACCCGGGTGAGTGTCATTATCGGTTGCGGCAACTGCAGTGGCCGGACCAGGTGTGTACCTGTCTCTTATACACATCTCCGAGCCCACGAGACAGGCAGAA
>OLID01000115.1_pt1 | contig 47168 bp, 38 predicted proteins | sample 1609361 | NCBI WGS metagenome assembly OLID01 (sample SAMN05416778, study PRJEB24817) | seawater metagenome | isolation source: Sea water | place: Canada:Atlantic | collected 2013-07
CTACACAGAGTAGATCGTCGGCAGCGTCAGATGTGTATAAGAGACAGGTATGTTGCGGATGATAGCCGGTGGTGGTGACGACCAGCGTATCACCCTCCCAGTGCGCGACAGAATCTCCCATCCACTTTTGCATGTGGGGCATGGGTTCATCATCGATGCGTATGATACGGGCATCGTGAATCATTTCGGCCAGAATCATGACGTAGTCTTCGGTTTGCACAATCTGATAATTATTGTTGTACATGACCGGCAGCATGGGCGGCCCGGAGTGGGTGCCGAAGGAAATCAGGCAGCGCTCGGACAGCGGACGGCCTTCCGGACCGTCATTGGGAGCGGGCGCCCCGGGGGCACGGGCAAAACGGGCGCGGGGATCACCAGCGAAGGGAATCTGACCGTTGGGTGGATCCACGATGATTGAGGACCGGGGTTCGCCGTTGATGACCTGGATACGATCACCGACTTCTTTCCAGAATTCGTTATAACCGTCATTGGTGTCGCCGTCATCACCGCCCTGAGCCCCGGCGCCGGGTTCACGATCGGGGTCACTGGCAGCATACTCGGCCTCCAGAAACGCCTGGTGCCCTCCCTCCATAGCGCGAACCTGGTCGGCACTAAGCACGAGGGTTTCGCCCAGCTCCCGGTCCCGGGTCAACGGCGTGAGCGTGGCATTGCTCCACACGCCCTGCAGGTCGGGTTTCCCATAAGGCGTCCGGGGCAGGTCGTCCTGGGCCAGGGCCTGGCCTGCGCCGAGGGCAACGACCAGAGTCAGGGCCGCAACTGTCATGTTCTGTCGAGTGGTCATTGTTATTCTCCCGCTAGAAACAGTGTTTTCACCCGATTATTGATCAATAGTCGCCCTCGTACAAGTCGATCTGCCTGCAAGACATCCTGCCTGGCGCTTACAATCTGTCAAACTTTACTGCAAATCATTGATGCCATCACAATTTGTTGCCGTTATACTCCCGCGGTTACGTTTTTGTCACCCAATAAAATAATAGGTATCCCGTTTTGAACTCCGTGCTCCGACTCTCGCTTGTGGGACTGACGTCCTTGTGTCTTCATGTTGCCGCCCAGGCCCAGCCGGGCGTTAATGGCATCAATCCCGCCCCGCTTGGTGTGCAGGCCCGCTTTGGCAGAGAAATGGTGATCCCGTTACAGCGTTTGCCGGACGATGTTGCGATCAGTCTTGATGGCGAACTGACCGATTCGGTGTGGGCACAGATTCCCGCACAGAGCGGCATGTGGATCGTGGAGCCGGAAACTCTGGAACGGGCGCCCTATGACACGGAAATGAAGGTGTTCTACACCGACGATGGCATCTATATCGGGGTTAACATGGAGCAACCGGCGGACACGCTGGTGCGTCGTATCACTGCGCGTGACAATCGCGAGGTAAACCGCGATCGCGTGTCTTTTACACTGGATACTTCGGGCGAAGGACAGTACGGCTACTGGGTCAGTCTGGCCCTGGGCGACAACCAGCTGGACGGCACTATTCTGCCCGAGCGCCAGTACAACAGCCAGTGGGACGGCGCCTGGTATGGTGCCACCAACGAAAATGCCAACGGCTGGAGTGCGGAGTTCTACATTCCCTGGGGACAGCTGGCCATGCCAGGTCGTGAAGGCCGACGGCAGATCGGCTTCTATGGTGAGCGTGTGGTTGCACACCTGAATCAGAACTGGGCGTGGCCGCCTATCGCCAAGTCCGATCCGATCTTTCTGAGTAACTTTCCGCTGCTGGAGATGGAAGGTGTCAATCCGCAGCAGCAGTGGAGTCTGTTCCCGTCTTTTGCGTCCACCTACGATGAAATCGATGCCGACTGGGAGCACCGGGCAGGCGTCGATGTTTTCTGGCGACCGTCCAGCAACTTTCAGATGACGGCAACCCTGAATCCGGATTTCGGCTCGGCAGAGGCTGATGATGTGGTTGTGAACCTGACCGCCAGCGAAACCTTTTTCCCGGAAAAGCGACTGTTTTTCCAGGAAGGACAGGAGATCTTCAACACCACATCGCGTTCAAACGGTAGTATCGGCAAGCGCTTTACCATTCTGAATACGCGTCGCATCGGTGGACGTCCCCGTTCACCAGATCTGCCTGATGGGGTGTCATTGCCGGCGCGCGAGCGCATCCAGACCGCAGATCTGCTGGGTGCTGCCAAGGCCACCGGTCAGCAGGGCAATTTCCGCTACGGTATCTTGGCCGCTTCCGAAGATGATACTGAATACCGGTTGCCGGGTCAGCGAGTTGAACAACAGGGACGTGATTTCACCGCGTTCCGTGTGTTGTACGAGGACCAGGGTGGCGGCACCGGTGCCGCCTATCGTGGCATCGGCTACATTGGTACGCTGGTGGCACATCCGGAATCGGATGCCCAGGTCCATGCGGTTGATTTCCGGTATCTGACCCAGGGGGGTATCTGGAGTTTTGACGGGCAGGTAGTGACCTCTGACGTTGACGACGGCGATCAGGGTTTTGGTGCTTTCACCGATATCGTGTATTCGCCGCGTCAGGGCTTCAAACACACCCTGCATTTAACCTATTTTGATGAAGATCTTGATGTCAATGATTTTGGCTACCAGGATCGCAATAATGCCAAGGAAGCCTGGTATCGTTTTGAATGGATCAAAACCGGTCTGGTTCGGGTGCGCGACGTGCGGGTGTCTTCGTTCCTGCGCTACGAGGAAAACCTGCAGGGCGATCGCACCAACAATGCGATACCGGTGATCAGCACGGCGATCACCCTGAACAATCTGGATCGGGTCAATATCAACCTGCAGCATTTCCCGAAGCGTTATGATGATCTCAACAGCTTTGGCAACGGTACTTTTGCCACGCGGGAGCGCACCAATTATAGCGCCAGTTATACCACTAATACGGCCAGGGCACTGAGCCTGAACGGTCAGATCGGTCGGTCTACCGAGTTCGCGGGCGGATACAGTGAATCCTATGAAGTCGGCGCCACCTGGCGGCCAGCCGCGAATATCAACGTGACGGGCGAGGTCGAGTATCAGGACCGCGACGGTTGGCTGCTGCACCAGGGGGGGCAGAATTTCACTGCGTTCCAGACCAGTCAGTGGGAAACCGGCTTCCGGCTGGAATACTTCCTGACCGCCAAGCAGCAGCTCAGTGCCGGTCTGCAATGGGTAGGCATCAAAGCCGCCGGTGACCGCTATTTCAACCTGCCCGCAGATGCACCGACCCGCAATCGGGATCTGGTCGAGGTTGATCAGCACTCAGGCACGCCAGGCGATTTCTCGATTTCGCAGATGAATTTTCAGCTGCGTTACCGTCTTGAACTGGCTCCCCTGTCGGACCTGTTTATCGTCTATAACCGCAACGGCAACAAGCGTGACAACCTGATCAACTTCAATGAGCAGTTCGACAACGCCTGGAATGATCCGCTGGCAAGTCAGCTGGTTGTCAAACTGCGGTATCGCCTGGGGACATAAGTCGTCGACATCATTACAGCAGGCGGGAGAGGGCGGCCAGGGCCCTCTCCAGCTTGCCGTCCCAGCGCACAGCGCAATTCAGTCGCAAGCAATTGGAGAACTTCCCGGAGGCTGAGAACATTGCCCCGGGCGCGAAACTGACACCGACATCCAGTGCCTGCTCCATCAATTCAAGCGTGTCGGTACTGTCCGGAAGTTCTACCCACAATACAAATCCGCCCGCGGGCCGGCTGACCCGCGACTCTGCCGGGAACAGCTGCGTGATGCGGTCGGTCATGCGCGCCACTGCACGGGCGTAGTCATTGGCAGCCTGCCGCAGCCAGCGTTCATAGTGTCCATGTTGCAGAAAATGCGCCAGCGCCAGCTGTGAGGGCGTGCCCACGGATACGGTATTGATAAATTGCAGGTACCGCGCCTTTTCCACCGTTGTATCGGGCGCGTCCTGCGACCGACCCGGCCTGGTGCCGGGAATCAGCCAGCCCACCCGCATGCCTGCAGAGAGGGTCTTGGAACTGGACGAGCAATAGTACACCAGGCCTTCTGTATCCCAGCGTTTGACGGGCGCGGGGCGTCGTCCGTTAAAGGGCAGATCACCATAAATGTCGTCTTCAACCAGTGGCACGCGGTGTTTGCTCAGGCAACGCAGCAAGGCCTGCTTGCGCTCATCGGTCATGCACACACCCAACGGGTTGGAGAAGTTGGTTACCAGTACGCAGGCAGCGACATTCCAGCGCTCCAATGCCAGATCCAGCGCGTCCAGAGAGATGCCGTGTACCGGATCGGTCGGTATCTCCAGCGCCTTCAGGCCCAGCGACTCGACCACTTGCAACAGTCCGTAGTACGTTGGTGACTCAAGCGCCACAGTGTCGCCGGGCTGGGTCAGCAGCTTCAAGGCTATTGCCATGGCTTCCTGGCAACTATTGGTGATCAGTACGTCGTCCGGCGCCACTGGGCACTGGTATCCGGCCATGCGCCGGGCGACCTGATGTCGCAACTCCGGCGCGCCGGGCGGGAATTCGTAACCCATGCAGCGACGGCGCTGCGTGCGGAGCACATGGTGGAAAGAGCGTTCCATGATTGCCACGGGTAAAAAATCAGCTGACGGTACGGCGGCACCCAGATTGACCACATCGGGGTCATTGACAGCCTGCACCAGTCTCAGCACTCTGTCCTGGCCAGTGACCAGTCTGGGTTTCTGGCTGCCTTTGACTGATCGTGGCGGTTCGCGCAATGCCGGGGGCTGGCGGACAAAGTAACCGGACCGAGGTCGTGCTTCGATCAGTCCGCGCTGCTCCAGCTCGCGACAGGCGCTGACGGCGGTGGAGACGCTGACCTCATGCTGCTGGCTGAGCTGACGCACGCCGGGCAGTCGCGTACCTACTTCAAAGACGTCATCCTGAATCAGGGATTGCAGTCGATCGGCCAATTGTTGATACAGCATGGTTCTGCCTCCGTGGCGTCAAGCGGTGCGGACAGTGGCGCAGTTTATCAAGATCGCTCGCGTCAAAGTCGATACAGAGGTGCGGGATCAGGGCGATACAGATGGCCTGAGGTTTAATCTGTACCGGTTCAAAACATGATATTTATATCTGTATTGCCCCGAAGTGTCCAGGCATACTGACGCCCTGATATAAACAGCATTGCCGACGCAGGCCGCGCCGGTGCACAAGGAGAAATCAAGATGCCGCTGGAACAGTTACTGGCCCTGGTCGGATTTGTGGTGGTGATGACCGGAACACCTGGACCCAACAACATGATGTTGCTGGCGTCAGGGGCCAACTTCGGTTTTCGTCGATCGCTACCCCATATTTTCGGTATTACCGTAGGTTGTCAGGTCCTGCTGTTGGCGGTAGCACTGGGCATAGGGCAACTGCTGATTCGTTATCCTTTGCTGGATTCAGTGTTGAAGAGTCTGTGCGGGTTGGCGCTGATCTATCTGGCCTGGACCCTGGTGAGGCCGACCAAGGTGCTGCCGGCATCCGGTGAGGTGAAGGTGGCCAGACCGCTGACGTTCTGGCAGGCAGCGCTGTTCCAGTGGGTGAACCCCAAAGCCTGGCTGATGATGATTACTGCCATTGCCACCTACACACAACCGGCGACCATGCTCAGCAGCCTGGCGGTCATTGCGTTGCTGTTTGCGATTGTCGGCATTCCGTGCATCAGCACCTGGAACCTGTTTGGTGCCTCGTTGCGGCAGTTCCTGCAGAATGCCCGTCGCGCCCGGATTTTCAATATCAGTATGGCGGTGCTGCTGCTGGGGTCCATGTATCCGCTGCTACAGTGACGTCCCGTCTGTCAGCGCGCGGCAGCCGGGACCGCTGAGTGTGCTGCGTCCACCGGCCAGGGGTGACACATTAATCTGTGTGGCGATACGCTCCTTCAACGCTGCGACGTGCGATATCACGCCGATCAGCTTGCCCTCCTGTTGCAGGCTGCTGAGAGTCTCCAGCGCGGTGTCCAGCGCATCTTCATCCAGTGTGCCAAAGCCTTCATCCAGAAACAGCGAGTCCACACGGACATTGCGACTGGCCATGCGTGAAAGGCCCAAGGCCAGTGCCAGGGACACGATAAAACTCTCACCCCCTGACAGGTTTTTGGTGGACCGCACTTCGCCAGCCTGGTAATTGTCAACGACATTGAGGTCCAGCGGCTGCTGGTGGTCGCGCTGTAGCAGGTAACGATCAGTCATTTTTTGCAGCTGCACATTGGCATGCTGAATCATCAGTTCAAAGGTGAGTCCCTGGGCAAAGTTGCGGAACTTCTTGCCGTCACTGGCGCCGATCAGTACGTGTAATCGCCGCCAGCGTTCCGCTTCGGTTTTCTGCTGGTCGATTTTTTCCGCCAGTGCCTGCTGTTGCGTACGCGCGTCATCGTTATCTTTCAGGCGCTGTCGAACGGCGCCCAGTTTTTCACGCAAGGCGCTGACCACGGTTTCCTGATCACGCCACCGTTGTTCCAGAGTCTCCGGGGAATCGTCAGTCAGTGACCGTGCCAATTCCTCGTTCAGCTCCCGCCGGGTTCGCGACAGCGCGCTGCGCAGCTCAATGCCCTGCTGCAGCAAGGTCTGCGATCTGGCTTCCAGTGACCTGCGTTCGGGCTCAGGCAGCTGCGCGCTGACAAACGTCTGCTCGTCAGGAAATTGCTGTTGCGCCAGTTGCTCAGCAAAAACCTGCTCAGCCTGTTTCAGTTTCCCGGCGCGTACCTTGAGACTGTTTTCATGTAGCTGAATCTGTTGCTGCAGCTGCTGATAAGCATTTGTGGAGTGCTGCAATTGCTGTTGAGCAGAGGTGACTGCCTGTTGTGCGCGCGAGGTCAGCGCGCGCAAGCGCGCCTCTTCTTCGTCCGCATTCCTGTCCTGCAGCAGGGTGTAGCGTTCAGCCTGCAAGCTGTCCTGTTTTTGCTGTAGCGTCTGTACCTCGTCGCGGACAGCAACGGTCTCGCTGATCAGTTTTGCCCGGTTCTGGTCACGCTCGCAGGATTTCAGCGCGGTCTCCAGCTCATCGATACTCTGCAGTGTGCGGGTAATTTCCAGTTTGCGCCGGTGCAGAACCTGATGACGTCCGGCAACCGCGTCGGCGTTGTCGTCGACATCAAGTGCCAGACACAAAGCCTGAATTTCCTGCGTCAGGGTCTGAAGACTTTGGTCAAGCTGCTGGCTTTGCGCGTCAAGATTTTTAATGGTTGTACTGTGCTGAACCTGAGCTGTCTGTGTGCTGGTGCGTTGTTGCTCACTGGAATGTACCTGCTTCTCCTGTGAGCTGATCTGTTGCGACAAACTGTTGATGTTCAACTCAGGCGAATGTTCGGTAAACGGATGATCGGTGGCCCCACACAACGGACAGGGTTCACCGGCTTCCAGTTCGGTACGCAGGGTTTCCAGGTCAATAATACGTTGTTGCAGAACACGCTGGTCCTGCAGGGATTTGAGCGTGGTCTTGTGAGCTGTCAGCAATTCTTCGGCCTGCGCCAGCTTTTCGGAGCTGGTTTCCAGGTCGGCTTTGGTGCGACGAATGTCCGCTGCCAGCTGCGCCTGCCGTTGTTGCTGTTGTGTACGCTCGTTCAGGCGCTGTTGCAGGGTTTCGATGCGGGTGATCTGCTCGGACAGCGCATCGCGCTGTTCACGCCATTGTGCCGGGCTGCTGCCCTGGGTGATATTGTCCAGATCTTGCTGCGCTTGCACGGTGGCATTCCGTGCCTGCTGGTAATGTTGTTCAGCCTGCCGGCCGTCGGCAAACTCACTCAGATTGATGTTGCCCTTGTACTGACGCAGGGCGCCAGACTTCTGCTCGAGCAAGTCCTGCTGTGCCTGCAGGTGATGCCGGCTGTCGGCGAGGCGGCTGTCCAGCACATGAACTTTCTTCAGTATCGGGCGAGCGGCATCAAATTGCTGTTCCGCTTCCGCCAGATTCCTGTTGAACAGGTCGATCTGGCGCTGTTGTCCTTTAAGCTGTTCCGCCAGTTCCGGCAGCTTCGCCTGACTTTTCAGTAACGTTTGTTGTTCCTGCCGTTGCTCCTTGCGCAGATTGCTCAACGTTGCATAAATTGCGCTGAGTTCAAGAGCGCGTGAGGCTTCTGCCAGTCTATCGCGTTGGTCGCCGAAAGCATCGTCCTGTTGTTGCCAGGATGTCAGATCCTGTGCCAGTGTGTTCTGCTGTTGCTCCAGCTGCCGACAACGCTGTTGCCACTGGTGTTGCTCGCGCAACGCGCCAGCCTTGTCAATGTCGACACCCAGCTGTGCTTTCAGTGTGGACTCGTCGGTGCGCAGTTCGGCTTCCACGTCCGGTGTTAACAGGCGCATGCCTTCCTGTTCGGCCTGCAACATGTTCAATGCCTGATCTTCCAGCCCGCGGCGCTCATGTACGCTGACGGAAATCGCACTGTAAATGGCAGTGCCGGTAATTTTTTCCAGAATCGGTGCGCGATCATCGGCGCTGGCCCGCAGAAAGGCCGCGAAACCACCCTGTGCCAACAGCATGGACTGGGTAAAACGACTGAAATCCATGCCCGTGATTTCAATGATGCGTTTGTCGACGCTGCCAAATTTATTGTCTATGATTTTGCCACTGTCAGCATCAGCAATTTCATGTCTGGCGGCCTGCAATTTGCCATCTGGCCGTTTACGCGCCCGGTGTTGTGACCAGTGCGCGCGGTAGGTGCCGTTCTGGGTGCTGAAGGTGACCTCGGCAAAACACTCGCCGGCCTGTCGGGTCATGATTTCATTGCTGCTCACCGTGATATCACCCAGCCGCGGCGTCTGCCGGTACAGAGCCAGACACATGGCATCAAGCAAGGTGGTTTTGCCAGCGCCGGTGGGGCCGGTAATGGCAAAAATGCCATCGCTGGTATAGGCCGGGTCGGTGAAGTCCACTTCCCATTCGCCTGCCAGTGAATTCAGGTTCTTGAACCGGACAGCCAGGATCCGCATTGTCAGTTGTGCCCCATGCAATTGTTTCTTGACCGGTGTCAGCTAAGTTTCCGGCCAGGAGAGACTATACAGGATTGAGACCATGTGGGACGAACGGTATGGCGGCAAAGATTGTTTATCGTGGCACCCAGGCCAAGGATACTCGTTGGCCGTTCCGATTTGATATATGTCAATGGCAGGTGAGCTTTACGGCATTTTGTGACAGATTGACAAACCTGTGGGGAAGCAATCTGGCTAAAATCGGACTCGATTAGCCAGTCAGGCCGGAGGAGTCATGCATGCGTAGCCCAGAATCATATACCTCGTTCCTGCTCAAGGCAGCGCTCGTTGTCAGTGGCAGCCTGGCCAGTTGCAGCCTGGCGTATGCCGAGATTCCGCGCACTGCTGATGGTCGCCCGGATTTTCAGGGAATATGGACCAATGAGACAGAAACCCCGGTCGAGCGGCCGGCGCAGTTTGCTGATCGCCAGACCATGACGGCAGAGGAGGCAGCTGCCTGGCGCCCCGCCTCAGCTGCCGGTCTTACTGATCTTACCGGGGACGACAGGTTGGATCCCGACCGCGGTCCTCCGCCAAAAGGGGCGCCTATCCGACTGGAGGCAGACTGGTTTTTTGCGAGTGGGTACGTGGCACAGGTGGACGGTGAATACCGGACGTCGCTGGTGATTGATCCGGCCGATGGCAAAATTCCCTATGCCGAGAATGGACGTGGCCAGGACTGGGTCTCGCTGCAATTGATGCGGCCAGGCGTCGATGTTTACGACGGCCCCGAGTTGCGGCCCACCGGTGAACGCTGTCTGTTGTCAGTGTTGTCCACTGCGGGTCCGCCCATGTTGCCGATGTCCTACAACAGCAACTATCGGATTGTACAAACCCCCGACTACCTGATGATCATGGCAGAGATGGTCAATGATGTGCGGATTGTCCGTATTGATGATAAGCATCAACCGGCGGCCATTTATCGCTGGATGGGAGATTCCGTGGGTCATTGGGAAGGTGATACCCTGGTCGTGAGCACCCGCAATATCCATCCTCAGCAATCATTCCGCGGATCGACCGGCAACCTCACTACCACCGAACGATTTCGATTTGATGCCGCTGGTCAGATCATCTATCAGGTAACCATGCACGATGACAGGGTCTTCGGTCGTCCGTGGACTGCCGAAGTACCGATGCGCCGTCTGCCACCTGGCAGTCATATTTATGAGTATGCCTGTCATGAGGGCAATTATTCCATTGTCGGGGCCCTGGCGGGTCGGCGCTGGCAGGAATACTATGAACGGCAGGAGGCCGACCACTAAAGGCGCATCCGTTGATCCGGCTCAAGTTCATGTGCTGTTGCGCACGGTATCCTTCGGCTGTTCTGATTGCACACTTTTCAAGGAGTCGCTATATGCGCCAGTCTGTTCGCTACACCCTTCTTGTGCTGGTCGCCAGCACGCTGCTGGCCGCCTGCGCGTCAGGTGGTCCACAGGTCGGCCATACCGTGACCCTATGTTGTCCGGGTAACTACCAGGCCTATCGTGCCTACGGAATTGAATTGCAGGACATGCCCGGATTTCTCAGTGACTACATGGTTGCTGAATTTGATGCAGCCTTGCAGGACAAGGGCCTCGTGCGCAATGACCGGCTGAATGATCTGGTCGTGACGCTGTCCTATCGGCACGTGAATCTCAACCCTGAACAGGAAGAGATAGATCCGTTTGAGCGCCGCATTGAGGAGGAACAGATGCTGCGCTACATCGCCAATATTGTTGTGGAAATGCGCGAAACGGACACTGGTCGTGAAGTTTGGGCTGGACGCATAAATCGCATTCATACGGTGTTGCCGGGTGAGTACATGCATGAGCAGGGTGCCCGACCTGAAATACGCGATGCTTTCACGCAGATGCTGGAGAGTTATCCGGCGTTGTGATGCGGGTCACTGCGCATTGGTATCCATTTCCTGCACCTGCTTCAGAATATCCTGATACAGGTGCAGCAGTTCGGGGCGCTGTTCGTCGGGCACCTCATGGGCATCCAGACAGCGCTGAAAAACCTCCTGTGGACTCAGATCATCCAGCGTTTGTTCGCTCTCCTCTGCATGCAGGGTGTGCAAATCTTTACGCTGGTTCTTCACCTGAAGCAGGGTGATCAGATTCCCGACATCATCCGTCAACGCTTCCAGCAGTTGCTCACGCAAATCCGGTACGATGTCCGTGCCGGTATAGATGATCTCTACCCAGGTCGATTCGCCATCGGCCAGCAGAGACTGCAATTCTGCCTGCAGACTGGCCAGACCACCACTGAGCTGACGTAGCCGCTGAAAGCAGGGAATGTCGAGCTGCTGGATGTCAGCCTGGCGCCCCTCGAAGATGACCGTGCATACGGACTTCTGCTGCTTCGCTTCACCAAATCCCATGGGCAGAGGGGAGCCGCTGTAACGAACATGGTTCTGTCCGCCCACCGCTTGCGGGACATGCAGGTGGCCCAGCGCCACGTAGTCGAGTGTCACGGGGAAAATATCGGTGCCCACATGGGCCAGCGATCCGACATACAAATCACGCACACCATCGCCTTCCACGGTGCGCGCCCCAGCCGCCCACAAGTGACCCATGCCGATCAGCGGAATGTCAGCTTTATAGTGCTTTTCCAGCTCACCGCGCAGCAGCTCTCCGGCATCAGTCACTGCCTGGTAATGGGCTTTTATACCATCGAGAAGTTTCTGCTCTTTGTCATCAATGGTTTCACCGGCTTCTGCAGTGCGAATGTCACGGTCGCGCAGGTAGGGGATCGCGCATACCAGGGCCAGGGGTCGGCCATCGGTGTCGTCAAGCCGCAATACTTCTTCAGCCGGGTCGTCTGTTTTGGCGCCGACTACATGCACATTCAGCATTTTCAGAATGTCTCGCGGCGCATTCAGGAACGTCGGTGAGTCGTGGTTGCCGCCGATGATCACCACATGTTGGCAACCGGTGTCCGCCGCCTGTCGCAGAAACCGGTAGTACTGTTGCATGGCGTGATTGCTGGGCGCGGTGGTGTCGAAGATATCGCCGGCGATGAGCAATACATCTGTGCGTTGCTCACGCAGGGCGTTCAGCATCCATGCCAGAAACGCATCAAACTCGGCGTAGCGGCGCTGGCCGTAGAGACTGCGCCCCAGATGCCAGTCGGAAGTGTGCAATACCTTCACGGCCACGCCTTACGCCAGCCGGAGCGGTAGCCGGGTCAACCGTTGCCTGGTAGCATCAGCCAACGCATTGGCCACCGCCGGTGCAATCGGTGGTGTGCCGGGTTCGCCGACACCACTGGGAGCGTTGGTTGATGGCAAAATATGCGTTTCCACCACCGGCATCGCGTTCATGCGCAGTACCTGATAGTTGTGGAAATTGCTCTGATCGACCACACCATCGGTCAGCGTCAGCTCATCCTGCAACGCCGCAGACAGCCCGTAAGCGATAGCGCCTTCAACCTGGGCTCGAACAACGTCTGGATTGACTGCAATGCCGCAGTCAATCGCCGCCACGACACGTTCCACTTTGAACTTATTGCCCTCTACCGAAACTTCGGCAATTTCCGCAACGGTCGATCCGAACGAGGTATGCACAGCTACACCACGTCCCCAGCCAGCCGGCAGTTCACGGGTGCCCCAGCCGGCCTTTTCTGCCGCCAGTTTTAGCACAGCAGTTTCTCGTGGATTGCTGGTGAGCAGGGACAGCCGGTATTCAACCGGGTCCACGCCGGCTTTGCGGGCCAGTGCATCGATGAATACCTCCTTGCTGAACGCGGTGTGAGTATTGCCCACCGATCGCCACCACTGTACCGGAATACCCACATCTGTTGTATGGAGTTCGACCTGACGCTCTGGCACGTCGTAGCTGAATTCGGTCAGGCCTTCGACCGAGGTGTTGTCAATGCCATTGTTGACCATCATGGCTGCCATGGACGTGCCAGCCATGATGGATTGTCCGGCGATGCGCGCCTGGAAGGCGCTGGGCCTGCCCTGGTCGTTCAGTGCAGCACTGAGTTTGTGGGCGTAGGCTGGCCGATAGAAGCCACCCTGCATATCGTCTTCGCGCGACCATACCAGCTTCACGGGTGTGTCCGGCAGTTGCCGGGCGATGCGTACCGTCTCCAGCACATAGTCAGCCTTGGGGTTGGCGCGCCGACCAAAACCACCGCCGGCAAACACCGTATTGATTCTCACATCCTGCGGGCGTATACCCAACAGTTGTGCCACTGCACTCTGGTCGCCGGTCGCACTCTGACAGCCATACCACAGTTCGGCGCTGTGGCCGCTGACCTGGGCGACACAGTTGACCGGCTCCATCTGCGCATGCGCCAGGTAGGGGAATTCGAATACCAGTTCCAGCTTGTCGCTGGCATCAGCCAGAGTGCCCACGGCATTGCCATGCTGTTCGGCAACTGCACCTTCGGTTTCCACCAGGCTGCGGTATTGTTCCAGCAAGGTTGCGCTGCTGCGGGTTTCGGCACTGGAGTCATCCCATTCAATTTGCAGCAGCTCCCTGCCTTTGGTGGCTGACCAGTAGTCGTCAGCGACAACCGCGATGCCAGTGTCGATTTCGAATACCTGGCGGACGCCTTTGCGAGCCAGCGCCGCTGATGCGTCAAAGGACCTGACCCGGGCGCCAAAGCGGGGCGCATGTGCTACCACAGCGGTGAGCATGCCGGGCAGTTGCACGTCCTGTGTGTAAATGGCAGTGCCATCCTGTTTGCCGGTGTCTTTGCGCAGGGTGGTTTCGCTACCGATCAGGCGGAACTGGTCGGGTGTCTTCAAAACCAGTGTGTCGGCGGCAGGCGGTGTCTGTCGGGCAGCATCCACGGCCAGTTCGCCGAAGGTGGCGCGGTGGGCGCCGTGTGACACAACACCCTCATGGACACTGATTTCATCAGCCGGTACCTGCCAGCGTTGCGCCGCAGCGTTCACCAGCATGGCTTTGGCGGCAGCGCCGGCACGGCGAAGCTGCATGAAGCTGTTGGCCATGGCAGTGCTGCCGCCGGTACCCTGTTGTCCCATCAGCAGGTTGGCGTATTTGGCGGTATCAACGGGTGCGTGTTCGCAAACAACCTGTTGCCAGTCGGCGTCCAGCTCTTCGGCTACACAGGTCGCCAGTCCGGTGTACACGCCCTGGCCCATTTCCAGGTGCTTGATATAGATGCGCACCACGTTTTCCGGGGTGATGCTGACGAAAGCGTTGTATTCCAGTGCTGTGTCGGCGACCGATGTTGCTGCGGCCTGTGCCTGCGCACTTGTGCTGAGGCTGATGCCCAGCGTAAGCCCCGCAGTGCCTGCGGCAGTGACTTTGAGAAAGCTTCTGCGCCCTGTGTCTATGTCAGACTGTTGCTTGTTGACAGAAAATCGATTGGTATTCATCAGGCGGCTCCTCCGGCGTTGCGGACCTGGCTGGCAGCCATTTTGATGCCGGCCTTGATTCGGGGATAGGTGCCACAACGGCAAATATTGCCGGACATCGCGGCGTCGATGTCCGCGTCGGTTGGTGCATTGTTCTGTTCCAGCAGCGCGGCAGCTGACATCACCTGACCCGACTGGCAGTAGCCACACTGGGGTACCTGCAGCTCAACCCAGGCGCTTTGCACGGCCTTGGCTGCAGGCGTTGCCAGACCTTCGATGGTCGTGATGGCTTTGCCGACCGCATCTGCCACAGGAAGCACACAGCTGCGCGTGGCTACGCCATCAATGTGCAGCGTGCAGGCTCCGCACTGTGCCATGCCGCAACCAAACTTGGTGCCGGTGAAGTGCAGGTGGTCGCGTACGGCCCAGAGCAGCGGCATGTCTCCGTCCACGTCCAGTTCGTGCTGTTGTCCGTTGATAGTGAGAGTATAGGGCATGAAGCCTCCTGCGGCTGGCGCATGTTCGCTGTAAAAAGGATTAACGGGATGATACCTTGAAAGGGTTTGCTGCCGCCAGCAAGTGTGCCGCAGTAAAACCCCGGTGGAGGAGTTCAATTTGAGTCACGAAGATCGCGAAAAATGGCAGCAGAAATATCGGGAGGGTGCCTACACGTCACGATGTCACCCGTCCGACTATTTGCGGCAACAGTTGCCAGCACTGAGACCGCCCTGTCGTCGGGCGCTGGATCTGGCCTGTGGTGCGGGCCGTAACGCGCTCTATCTGGCTGCAGAGGGTTATCAGGTGGATGCGGTGGACATTGCTGCCGAGGCATTGCAGCGTGGCAAAAATGCAGCCATGGAGCAACAGCTCGATGGTCTGCGCTGGTACGAACATGATCTGGACACAGGCCTGCCAGAGCAGCTTGGACAATACGGTCTGGTCATCATGTTCCGGTATCTTGATATCGCCCTGTTGCAGGCCGCCTCACAACATCTGGTCAAAGGTGGCTATCTGTTGGCGGAAGTGCATCTGCGCACCGATGCACCGGTGGCGGGGCCTGGCAGTGACCGTTTCCGCGCGGCCCCGGGTGATCTGGAGAGAGCCGCTGCAGCGATGGATGTTATCGATTACTCTGAAGGCCTGACCAGCGATCCGGATGGCCGCTCCGTGGCGCTGGCGCGGCTGCTGGCCCGGGCGCGCTGAATAGGTGGCCGTCTTTAGCCAGACCGTGTTGTTATGGCATACTTAAACTTGAACAATGTCTTTTATCAACAATCAAAATTGCCAACAGGTGAATATTATGGATACATGGAACCGTCCGATACTCGCAGCCCTGGCAGCAACAGTCCTGCTGAGCGCCTGCAATGAAGATATGATACCTGATGAGCGACCCGCTCCGGAGCCAGCAGGGATGACCGTCGACAGAGGCGCTCCCGATCCGAATTCAACTGACCTAACCCACATTACCGATACTGTGCAGACCCGTCTGGGCATGGTCCGCGGAGAGACCATTACCGATGAGGAAGTCGGCGTCTCAGCCCGCATTTTCCGGGGCGTTCCTTATGCTGCGGCACCGGTCGGCGATCTGCGCTGGCGGCCACCCCAGCCTGCGGAGCCCTGGACCGGTGTTCGTGATGCCATTGAGTGGGCCGATCGCTGCCCGCAAGGTAGCAGCAGTATGGGCGAAGGCAGTGACATCAGCGAGGACTGCCTGTACCTCAATGTTGTGACTGCGGCAGAGACGAGCAATGACCAGCTGCCTGTCATGGTGTTCTTCCATGGTGGCGGTCTGACCACCGGAACGGGGAATTCCACGACCTACAATCATCCGATGCTGGCCAGCAAAGGCGTGGTGCTGGTGACCGTCAACAGCCGGCTGGGGCCTATCGGCTATCTGGCGCATCCGGCATTGACGGCGGAATCTGCAGAGGGCGGCTCGGGCAATTACGGTACGCTGGACCTCATGGCATCGCTGGCCTGGGTGCAGGGCAATATCGAGGCGTTTGGCGGCGACCCAGACAATGTCACCATATTTGGTGAATCGGGTGGCGGCACCAAAACCATCTCGCAGATGGCAACACCGCTGGCTGAAGGGCTGTTCCACAAGGCGATCGTGCAAAGCGGGTCGGCACTGGTGTCAGAGCAGCGGGTCACCTCGATGAGCGATGCAGAGGCCACCGGCGGGCAGTTGGCCGAGGCGCTGGGTGTAGCTGATGAAGAGGATGTGCTGGCTGCGATGCGCGCCTTGAGCTGGGAAGAGATCATCGAGGCGGCGTCCAGCGATGAAGTCGGCTTCAGGGCAAACGTGGTGGTGGACGGGCAGGTTATTCCCGATACGGTACACAATCTGTTCCGTGATGGCCGTCAGCATGATGTGCCCCTGATTGTTGGCGCCAATGCCGGCGAGTCAATGCTGCAGAGCGCAGTGCCGTTAATGGCCAATCTGCATAGTGCCACGGCTTCATCACCAACCTACGTTTACAGTTTTTCGCAGTTGCCCAGGACCTGGCGCGATGAAGGTTGCGTAGCATTCCATGGCCTGGAGTTGCCTTATGTATTCGGATCCGTGCCCACCGGTGTGGACTCGCCGACCATGCTGTTTTTGTCTGGTGGCGGCGGGTGTGTCTCGCAGGAACCGGTGACCGATGATGTGGACATGACGGTGGCAGATCAAGCGTCAACGCTGTGGGCGCAATTTGCCAAAACCGGTGATCCCAGCGTCGAAGGCCTGGTCGACTGGCCGCCTTATACAGAAGAAAACAATGTTTACCTGGACATCGGTGAGACCCTGGAAGTGAAAGCCGATATCGAGGACGCGTATACGCCGGCGCCTTGACGGGGGCGAGTGGCTCGCATCTTGCTTATATCTGTTCAGTGTATTGATACCTGTAACAACCATAGGCGAGATCGACCACCATGGGAAAAACTGCCAGGGATAGCGGCGTCAGAACAGCAGCCGATTACCTGACCGCCTCCAGGCAATGTGAAATCCGCAACCTCCAGTCGTTGCTGTCATTGTGCGAACTGGTGGTTGCGTGCAGCAATTTGGTGCACGTGCTGCAACGTGAGCGCGGGGCATCAAACCTGTATCTGGGGTCCAGCGGCAGTCGTTTTATCCAGGAACTCACGCGAATTCGTGAACAGACTGACGCCGAACTCCAGGTTTTCCGCAGCTCCCTTGGTGCAGCCGATGCGCATTTGCACCAGCTGGCTGACGGCACTCGCATGTTTAACGGGCTGGCGTTCGCCGTCCATGCCCTGGAAGACCTGGGTGTATTGCGAGGCAAAGTGACCGCACAGCAGCTGGATACCGGACTGGTCACACAGACTTACAGTGCAGTGATTCAGTCACTGTTGATGATTGTCTTTGAGACCGCAGATATTGCAGCTGACCCGGAAATTGCGCGGGCACTGGTGGCCATGTTCAATCTGATGCAAGGCAAGGAGCTGGCCGGGCAGGAGAGGGCCGCAGGCTCGGCCGGGTTCGCCAGTCAGCGTTTCGACGACGAACGCCGCAGCCTGATGACTCACCTGATAGAGGCACAGGAGCGATGTTTCGAGATTTTTTTGCAGTTTGCTGATGAGCACTCGGCGGCCCGCTGGAAAACACTGCGACATGCACCAGAGTTACTGGAGGTCGAGCGGCTGCGTCGTCTGGCCCTGGCGACTGACAGCGTCCGCGATCCGGATTTGGCGGATCGCTGGTTTGCCTTGATGACAGCACGTATGGATGTCCTGAAGGATGTGGAGAATTCGCTGGAACATTTTCTGTCCCAGTTGTGTGATGGCCGGCTTACACAGGCGCGCGCCTGTCTGCAGCAGAACCAGCAGGCGCTGGGCAAGCTCGGAACTCCTAGTGGATTCAATTCAGAGCCATTTGTTCTGGTGCGGGCGCAGCCGCTGCTGAATGACGGAGTCGATACACCGGTGGCCAGCAAGTCGCTGATGGATCTGCTGCAGTATCAGTCGCAGCGATTACAACAGATAAACAATGAGCTTGCCGAGGCGCGCGCGGCACTGGAGGAGCGAAAACTGATCGAGCGCGCCAAGGTGTTGCTGATGAAACATCGGCGGATGAGTGAGGAAGAGGCGCACAAACTGCTCAGGAACATGGCCATGAACCAGAGCCGGCGACTGATTGACGTCGCCCGCTCGGTAATTGACATGGCAGCGGTCTGGCAGGGTCAGTGAGTGGTCTGGTGGCCGTCGTACAGGAAGCGCAGCACGGCCTGTCGGTAGCGGTTGTAGTTCACATCATCGGCCAGCGCCAGCCGGTCACGTGGTCGTGGCAACTGCACGTGCAGGACTTCGCCGACAGTGGCTCTGGGGCCGACCGTCATCATCACAATCTTGTCTGACAGCAGCACGGCCTCATCCACATCGTGGGTTATCATGATGACAGTGTTGTTCAGTGTCGCGTGAATGCGCATGACTTCTTCCTGGAGGTGCGCGCGCGTCAGCGCATCCAGTGCCCCGAAGGGCTCATCCATCAGCAATACCTTGGGCTCCATGGCCAGTCCGCGGGCAATGCCAACGCGCTGTTTCATGCCGCCGGAAATCTCATGAGGGCGTTTATCCCGGGCGTCTGTCATGTGCACAAGCTCCAGGTTGTGGGTAATCCAGTCATGCATTTCCGCGCGGTTTTTTTTACCTTTGAATACCTGCTTTACTGCCAGTGCCACGTTCTCGTAGACAGTCAGCCACGGCAGCAATGCGTGATTCTGGAAAACCACTGCCCGGTCCGGGCTGGGCGAATCGACCTGGCGCCCCTCCAGAATGACGCCGCCTTCAGTCGCCTGATAAAGTCCCGCGACGATATTGAGGATGGTAGATTTGCCGCAACCGGAATGACCGATCAGTGAGATGTATTCACCTTTGGAGACTTTCAGGTTGACCTGGTCCAGTGCTTTGAACGGAACATTATTGGTATTGAATTCAATGCCAACGTTGCTCAGTTCCAGATAGTTTTGCATGCTTGATTCTCCTTGTCCGCGCTGGGGGTCAACGCAGGATGACTGATTTGTCCCAGCTGACATGACGTTGAACCATCAGCATGAGTTTGTCGAGTATAAAACCAATGAGGCCGATGACCAGAACCGCCACCATGATGCGGCCCATTGAATCTGAACTCCCATTCTGGAATTCGTCCCAGATGAACTTGCCAAGCCCAGGGCTCTGCGCCAGCATCTCGGCGGCTATCAGTACCATCCAGCCGGTTGCCAATGACAGGCGCATGCCGGTGAAGATCATGGGGATGGCTGACGGCAGCACGATCTTGCTGACGTGTTGCAGTGGCGGCAGACGTATCACACGACTGACATTGATCAGATCCTTGTCGACGCTGGCGACACCAACTGTGGTGTTGATGACTGTAGGCCAAAGACAGCACAGTGCCACCGTGACACCGGAGGTGACAAATGCCTTGCTGAACAGGGCGCTTTCCGACACATACAGGGCGCTGACAACCATGGTTACCAGTGGCAGCCAGGCCAGCGGCGATACCGGTTTGAATATCTGTACGATAGGATTGACCGCACTGTATACGGCCTGGCTCAGGCCACAGAAGATACCCAGCGGAATGGCAATCGCCATGGCGATGACAAAGCCGAAGGCGACGGTCATCAGACTGGTGCCGATCTGGTCGATAAAAGTTGGCCGTCCTGTGTAGGGGCGGAGGGTGACATCTGCGTCCGGATCGTTGGCCAACCGTTCGGCATTGCGCACTTCCTGTCGCACAAAAAAATCCCGCTCGTTCTGCTGTTCGCGCTGGTATTCCGCGTACAGGTTACCCGCCTGCTCTATGACCTGTTGTGGTCCGGGGAATTTGCCCAGTGAGGTGTCAATGTTGTTAGCGGCGCCTTGCCAAAACAACGTGAACACCACCAATCCCACGAGCGACAATAGCCAGGCGCGCAGCAAAGTGGTCAGCCCGGCGCCGGCACTCAGATCGACACCGAGGTTCCCGGGCAGGGCACTGCGAAATTTACGTATGAGTGTTGCCATAGTGATAAGTCCAGTTATCGTGTGCCTGTGGGGCAGGGGTAAGCTGTTAGTGTTTCTCGTCTTTCAGGCCGATGTCGAGCGACTGCAGATAGGCGTTGGGCTGTCGACCGTCATAGGGGATACCGTCCAGGAATTCTGTCTGCACCGGGCGATAACCATCTTCGCTGGCAAAGTCAGGGAAGTCAGACGCAGTCATCCTGCCCTCTGCAATAAGTTCCTCGGCAGCCAAACGGTAGATGTCCGGACGATAAACGCTGGCCGCAGTGTTGTGGTACCAGTCGTCAGTTTTGGGTTCGGCTATCTGTCCCCAACGGCGCATCTGGGTCAGGAACCACACCGCGTCCGAGTAGTAAGGGAAGGTGGCATGGTTTCGGAAGAAAACATTAAAGTCAGGTACCGGTAGCACTTCACCCTTTTCATACTCAAATGTGCCGGTCATTGAGTTGGCAATGACATTGTAGTCGGCACCAACATAGTCACTTCGGGAAAGTATCCTGGCTGCTTCCTCACGATTGGCATTGTTATTGTCGTCCAGCCATTTGCCGGCCCGCAGTAATGCCTTGACCAGGCGCACAGACGTATTGGGGTTCTCCTCGATGAAGGCCTGGGTCATGCCCAGCACTTTCTCCGGGTTGTACTGCCAGATTTCATGGTCCGTAATCACCGGCACGCCGATATCCCTGTAGATGGCCTGCTGATTCCAGGGTTCACCGACGCTGTAGCCGTCGATTGTGCCCGCTTCCAGGGTGGCGGGCATCTGTGGTGGCGGCGTCACTGAGATCATGACGTCTGCTTCCAGCATACCTGAGGTGTCGCCCCGGTCCGGTGCGTAATAGCCGGGATGGATGCCACCGGCCGCGAGCCAGTAGCGCAATTCGTAGTTATGGGTCGAGACCGGGAACACCATGCCCATGTTGAAGGGCTTGCCCTGCGTCCGGTAACTGTCGATCACCGGCTTCAAAGCGTCAGCGCTGACCGGCCTGACAATGTTTCCGTCCTGTTGCGGAATGTGCGGGCGCATCATCGACCATACTTCATTGGAGACGGTGATGGCGTTGCCATTCAGGTCGAGGCTCAGGGGTGTCACGATATGTGCCTTGGTGCCATAACCAATGGTGGCCGCCAGGGGCTGACCGGCGAGCATGTGGGCGCCATCAAGTCTGCCGTCTATCGCACCATCCAGCAACACACGCCAGTTGGCCTGTGGTTCCAGGGTCACGTACAGTCCTTCGTCCTCAAAGAATCTCTTCTCGTAGGCAATGGCCAGGGGCGCCATGTCGGTGAGTTTGATGAAACCCAGTGTCAGGTCTTCTTTCTCTGGCCAGCCCACTCCGGCAACGGCGCTCGCTGACAGTGCCAGCAGGTTACCGGTGAAGAGGACTGTTATGGCGGAACTCCGTATTGTCCTTGATGTGCCTGACATACTGATACTCCTTTGCGGTGTTCTTGGTTAGTTCGTAAAGTTGCGTGCAAAAAATTTGCGTGCAAAAAAAAGCGCCCACTCGCATCAACAGATAAGCCTGCTGACTGCGTGCGGACGCCATTGCCCTTAAAAAACGTATCAGGTACCCCATCATTGGGAACCGATACGGTCGGTCTACTGAGACGATGCATGAACTGTGCCAGTCAGCTGTCAATGAATCTGGTGGCGCAGGACCCTCCTTATAGGGCATTGGGAAATTAATGGTTGTCGGCTGATTGGTGTTGGTAAAAATGGTCTGTGCCGGCGCCGGAGACTGCCTTTTTTCAGTGCATGATGCCCGAAAATAACGCACAGCATCGAGCTTTTCCCGGTACCAGCGATGGGCCCGGCAGGCCTTTTTTATAACGCTGCAGGTCAGCGATTGCGGTAGTGCGGGTTCTATTTGTAAGGTTTTGCGGATTGATGGCACAGCTCTTGCTCTGCTCTTGGTACAGGTCATTGGCTACGCGGAAAATCAAAGGCGATTATCACCCGTAACGATGACTAAACGATTTCAGGGCAATGGCGCCCATGACACGACAAAGGTCGTGTGATGGGCGCTTTTTTTATGCCTGCAGGAAGGAGGAGTGAATGCATGAGCAAACGTCAGTTACTGGTCATTGGCAATGGCATGGTAGGCCAACGTTTTCTGGAAGAACTGGTCGATCTGGAGCATGATTTTCAGGTCACCGTATTCTGCGAGGAAAGTCGGCCGGCCTACGACCGTGTGCAACTGAGTGCCTGGTTCAGCGGCGCCACTGCTGAAGACCTGGCACTGGGCAGTGTCGAATTTTTCGAGCAACACGGCATCCGTTTTCTGTGCGACGAGGCGGTGGTGTCCATCGATCGTGATGCCCGGGTTGCTACCGGCAGCAAAGGTAGTAGTTTCCCGTACGATGTGCTGGTGCTGGCGACCGGCTCCTATCCGTTTGTCCCGCCAATTGCTGGCAGTGACCGTGACGCCTGCCATGTCTATCGGACCATTGAAGATCTTGAGGCCATTCGCGCGTCCGCAGCCAGCAGTCGGCGCGGCGTGGTCATTGGTGGCGGCTTGCTGGGCCTGGAAGCTGCCAAAGCCCTGAAAGATCTCGGACTGGATACCCACGTCGTTGAATTCGCACCACGTCTGATGGCGGTGCAACTGGATGCCACCGGGGGCGAGATGCTGCGCAGCAAGATCTCAGCGCTGGGCGTCACTGTTCATACCGGCAAGGCCACGCAACGAATTGAAGACGGCAGCAAACACCGCCATCGCCTGGTGTTTGCCGAGGACGAACTGGAGACTGACCTGGTATTGTTCTCGGCGGGCATTCGACCCCGAGACCAACTGGCACGTGATTGTGGTATTGAGGTCGGGGAGCGTGGTGGTGTGGTTGTGGATGACCAGTGTCGCACCTCGGATCCGGCCATATTTGCCATTGGCGAAGTGGCCCTGTGGCAGAATCGTACCTACGGACTGGTAGCGCCGGGTTATGACATGGCCCGCAAGCTTGCTGCGCAGCTGTGCGGCGATACCGGCGCTCTGTTTACCGGTGCCGATATGAGCACCAAGCTGAAATTGCTGGGTGTTGAAGTTGGTTCTATTGGCATGGCGCAGGGCGGGGCGCCCGACTACCGTGTCTGCGCCATTGAGGATGCCAGCAGCGGCGTCTATAAAAAGCTGGTGTTAAGTGAGGACGGTAAGCGTCTGCTTGGCGCTGTGCTGGTCGGTGATACCAGCGACTACGACACACTGTTGCAATACACCCTCAACGCGCTGGATTTGCCGGAATCCCCCATCAGTCTGATTGCGCCTGCCTCGGGTGACAAACCCATGCTGGGTGTTGATGCACTGCCGGCCACGGCGCAGATATGTTCCTGCAACAATGTCAGCAAAGGCGATATCTGCGGTGCTATCAGCGCCGGGTGCACCACTATTGGCGCCCTGAAAAAAGACACGCGCGCTTCGTCTACTTGCGGTGGCTGCGCAACCCTGGTCAAGCAGGTGCTGGACGCAGAACTCAAGACCCAGGGTATAGAGATCAATAACGACCTGTGTGAACACTTTGCCTACACCCGGCAGGGGCTCTATCACCTGGTGCGGGTGAACAGTATCAGGTCCTTTGCCGAGCTGCTGACACTATATGGTCGCGGCAAGGGCTGCGAAATCTGCAAGCCGGCGGTGGCATCGATTCTGGCCTCCTGTTGGAACGACTATGTGCTGGATCCCCGCCATGTGGGATTGCAGGACACCAATGACAACTTTCTGGCCAATCTGCAGAAGGACGGCAGCTACTCCGTGGTGCCACGTGTGCCCGGCGGCGAGATTACTCCGGACAAACTGCTGGTGCTGGCGCAGGTGGCGCAGAAATACGACCTCTACACCAAGATCACCGGCGGACAGCGGATTGACCTGTTTGGGGCACGGGTTGATCAGTTGCCGGCGATCTGGCGCGACCTGGTGGATGCCGGCTTTGAATCGGGGCACGCCTATGGCAAATCCCTGCGCACGGTAAAATCCTGTGTGGGTTCCAGTTGGTGTCGTTATGGCGTGCAGGATTCGGTGAGCATGGCCATCTACATTGAAGAGCGCTACCGGGGCCTGCGTTCGCCGCACAAACTGAAAATGGCGGTCTCCGGCTGCACGCGCGAGTGCGCAGAAGCGCAAAGCAAGGATGTCGGCATTATTGCCACTGAGCAGGGCTGGAATCTTTATGTATGTGGCAATGGTGGCATGCGTCCACGCCACGCGGAACTGTTTGCCAGCGATCTGGATGACCAGACCCTGATTCGTTACATCGACCGCTTCCTGATGTTCTACATTCAGACTGCCGATCGCCTGCAGCGAACGTCGGTATGGCGCGACAACCTGGAAGGGGGTCTGGCCTATCTGCAGGATGTTGTTATCAACGACTCGCTGGGCATCGCTGACGAGCTCGAAGTGCAGATGCAGTCGGTTATCGACACCTATGTATGTGAGTGGAAGCGCACCATCGAAGATCCGGAAGCGCTGAAACGTTTCCGGCCATTCCTGAATGACGACCAGCCTGATGAGCAGATCATCTATGTCCGTGAGCGTGGGCAAAAGCGTCCGGCGCGCGCCGATGAAAAGCTTGAAAAATCAGCTGACGTGCTGTTGGAGACCGTGTGATGAAAAATACCAGTCAGTGGGTAGAGATTGGTGCTGTGGATGATCTGATACCCGGCACTGGCGCGGCAGTGAGAATCCAGGGCAAGCAGATCGCCGTGTTCAGAACCGACGACGGTCTGTTTGCGCTGGATAACCGCGACCCGTTCAGTGACGCCAATGTACTAAGCCGGGGGCTGACCGGCGATATAGCCGGTCGACTGGTGGTGGCATCACCGGTATACAAACAGCACTTCTGTCTGAGAACAGGCGAGTGCTTGGAAGACGATCAACACAAGGTACAGAGTTATCCGGTCGATATCCGTGATGGCCGGGTATTTGTGTCTGCGTCAGAGGAGGTGTGATGCCCAGCCCCAAACCCAGATTGCTGGTGGTCGGTTTTGGTATGGCCGCCGGGCGTCTGCTACAGGAAATTGCACAGCTAGCGCCAGGTCAATTTGATATTACCGTGATCGGAGAAGAGTCGCAGTCGGCCTACAATCGTATTTTGTTGTCGCCGCTATTGGCCGGGGAATCGGATACCTCCCTGCTGCCTCTGCAGTCAGCGGACTGGTATCGGTCCCAGGGGATCAAGGTACTGACCGGTGATCCGGTACTTGAACTGGACGTCGAGGCACGACTGGCACGCACCGCATCGGGTAGCAGTCATAGCTGGGACATGCTGGTGCTGGCCACCGGATCGCGTGCCGCGCGGTTGCCGCTGCCCGGCCGGGATCTGGACGGTATTATCAGCCTGCGTACATTGAATGATGCCAACGACGTCATGGCTCGGATGGATGATGCCAGGCAACCAGCGCGCAACGCTGTGGTGGTAGGTGGCGGCGTGTTGGGGCTAGAGGCTGCCTGTGCACTGCAAAGCCGCGGTGTCAGCACTTCGGTTGTTCACAATGCTGGCTGGCCCATGAATCGCCAGCTGGACAGTGAAGCAGGTGAGTTTCTCGCGTCAACACTGGCTGCCCGTGGCATCCGTTTTATCAGTGATGCGCAATGCGAGCGTTTTGTGGCGAACCAGGACGGACAGCGAGTGGCGGCGTTGCAAATGGGCGACGGTGAGTTGTTGCCCTGCGATCTGGTTATCATGGCAGTCGGTATTGCGCCTGAAGTTTCCCTGGCTCGCGAGTCAGGTATGGCCGTTTCCCGGGCCATTGCAGTTGATGGCTGGCTGCGTAGCAGCACGCCGGGTGTCTTTGCCCTTGGCGAATGCTGCGAGATTGAGGGTGAGCAATTCGGCCTGGTGGCGCCCATCTATCAACAGGCACAGGTGCTGGCAGCCGTGTTGCAGCGCCATGCGGAATCGGGCCTCAATGCCAGCCTGACAGATATTGCGCCTTACACACGTCAGGCTCTGCCAACTCGCCTGAAAGTCAGTGGTGTTCATGTGTTTTCCGCCGGCGATCTTGATGACTTGTCATCCCTCGCATCCGGAGCCTCGGCATCAAAACGCACTCTGGCGTGGCGCGACAAGGAGCGCGGTGAATACCGGCGGTTGTGGTGGCAAGGCGAATGTCTGCAGGCAGCGGTGATGTTTGGCGATGTCGATGACAGCGGTATCTATGAAAGCCTGATCGAACGCCGCGTGCCGGTTACTGCATCTGCGCAGGCCTTGTTGAATCCGGCTGGGCTGGCATTGTCATGAATACCGTCGATAGCGTGTGCCCCTACTGTGGAGTTGGCTGTGGTGTTTCAGTCACTGTTTCTGACAATTCACCAGAGATAACAGTCAAGGGCGATGACGCGCACCCGGCCAATGCGGGTCGGCTTTGCGTCAAGGGCAGTGCGCTGGGCGACACGCTGGGGCTGTCAACGCGTCTGCTGCAACCCCGGGTAGATGGTCTACAGGCAAGCTGGGACCATGCGCTGAGTGCGGTCGCGCATCGCCTGCAGGACACCATCAAAAAATATGGCCCGGATTCGATCGCCTTTTATGTGTCCGGCCAGTTGTTGACTGAAGACTATTATGTTGCCAACAAACTGATCAAAGGCTTTATCGGAACCGCCAATATCGATACCAACAGTCGCCTGTGCATGTCGACAGCGGTGGCAGCCCACAAGCGGGTATTGGGCAGTGACACGGTACCCGGGTGTTATGAAGACCTGGAACTGGCTGACCTGCTGATTATCACCGGCTCCAATATGGCCTGGACCCATCCGGTCGTATACCAGCGCATTGTTGCCGCCAAACAGGCCCGGCCGCAGATGAAGATCGTGGTGATTGATCCGCGGCAGACAGCAACCAGTGAGCTGGCCGACCTGCATCTGCAGATTGCACCGGGATCGGATATCTTTCTGTTTGATGGTCTGCTGGCGCACCTACTTGCTTCGCCTGTGGTGGATGACGCTTTTATCAGGGATCACACGGAGAATTTTGCCGAGCTGGTTATGCAGAGCCGGCAGCGGGACAACGCCGTCGACAGCGTTGCCGACCAGTGCGGTCTTGATACCGGACTGCTGCGCACCTTTTACCAGTGGTTCGTGCGCACCGCCAAAACCGTCACGGTGTTCTCCCAGGGCATCAATCAGTCGTCGCAGGGTGTCAATCAGGCCAGTCTGATTCTTTATTGTCATCTGGTTACCGGCCGGATTGGCAAACCCGGTGCGTGTCCCTTTTCAATTACCGGTCAACCCAATGCCATGGGCGGGCGTGAAGTCGGCGGTCTGGCCAATCAGCTGGCGGCCCATATGGATCTGGACGACCCGACGCATCACGCACTGGTGAGTGAATTCTGGCAGACGCAGGACCTGGCAGCAAAACCTGGACTAAAAGCCGTTGACATGTTTCGTGCCGTCGCTGAGGGCAGGATTCGCTTTATCTGGATCATGGCCACCAACCCGGTGGTGTCGATGCCCGAGGCCAATCTGGTGCGCGATGCCCTTAAGAACTGCGACCATGTTGTGGTGTCGGACTGCGTGACAGACACCGATACCACCCGTCTGGCACATGTACTGTTGCCTGCCGCAGCCTGGGGCGAGAAGTCCGGCACAGTCACCAACTCCGAGCGTTACATATCGCGCCAGCGTGGCTTTCTGCCGTTGCCCGGTGCAGCGCAACCGGACTGGTGGATTATCAGTCAGGTTGCCCGACGGCTGGGGTTTGCACATGCTTTCGAGTATGAGAGCGCTGCCGATATATTTCGGGAACACGCGGCGCTTTCTGCGTTTCGCAATGGTGGGTCGCGCGATTTTGATATCGGCGCGCTGGCGCAGCTGGACAACGCCCAGTATGAGGCGCTGGCGCCGACGCAGTGGCCTCTCGGGCAACAGCGAATGTTCAGTGATGGACGATTCTTCACGCCCTCCGGCCGCGCGCGTTTCATGCCAGTTCAGCCTACGCCGCTGAAGCAGGCCACTGATGCCGACTACCCCCTGTGGCTGAATACCGGCCGCATTCGTGACCAGTGGCATACCATGACGCGCACCGGTCTGAGCAGCAGCTTGCAAAAGCACATCACTGAACCCTTTATCGACATGCATCCGGCGGATATGCAATTGCGTGGCCTGCAAAACACCGATCCGGTACTGGTCAGCAGTCGTCACGGCCAGTGTGTGGTACGTGTGCGTGAACAACGTGGGCAGGCAGCGGGCAGTGTGTTCATGTCGATTCACTGGAACGATATTTCCGCATCCGCAGCACGCGTCGACACACTGGTGTCCGCTATCTGTGACCCGATCTCCGGGCAGCCGGCGTTCAAGCAGACGCCGGTGTCAGTGGTAAAACTGCCGGTGTCATGGCATGCCGTTCTGGTCAGCTCGCGGCAAGTGCCTGTGCCGGAGGCGGGCTATTGGAGTGCACGGTATCTCGATGGCCTGTATTTTACCGTGCTGGCCGGTGACCGGCCGATGGGCACCGTCGTATTGAAGACCTTGTGGTCGGACGTTGCCTCACGCTGGACAGAGCTGGAGGACAGCCACGAGGAGTCCCTGCGCCTGATTGGCCGGGATGCCAATGCCGTACAGATCTGGTTTGCCATGCAGACCGGCTCATCCCCTGATGTTGACGAGGACTGGCTGATCGACAACTGGCATCAGCCAGGCCTGTCGTCGCGCGAGTTGATGCTGGGCCGGCCAACGGGCAGTCAGGCCCGTGTCAAAGGCACGTTGATCTGCACCTGCCATCAGGTTTACGACACAACCCTGCGCACCGCCATTGAAGAAGGCTGCAATGACACGTCAGCGCTGGGCCGGGCAACCCGGGCCGGCACCAATTGTGGGTCCTGTATTCCGGAGCTTAACAAACTGCTGAACTCAGTAGCGCTGAAAAAATCCGACACCAACCGCCATCCGAATGCTGAAGAGGAATCGTTATGCTGACCCTGATCAAGGCAAACCCGAACAAACTGCCGGCAGGCGAGGTCTGGCTGGTGGGTGCCGGCCCGGGTGATCCGGAGCTGATAAGTGTCAAGGGTCTGCGCCTGATCAGGCAGGCTGATGTACTGGTCTACGACCGTCTGGTTGCCTGTGAGCTGTTGACCGAGGCGCGCGCGGATGCGCAGATGATAGATGTGGGTAAACGGCCGGGGCACCATCCGGTGCCGCAGCACCAGATTGAAGCGGTGCTGATATTGCACGCCCGTGCGGGCAAGTCTGTGGTCCGGCTCAAGGGCGGCGACCCATTTGTATTTGGCCGCGGTGGCGAAGAAATGCTCAGTCTGAAAGCGGCAGGTATCCCTGTTCATGTCGTGCCGGGCATTACCGCTGCTTCGGCCTGTGCGGCGACCGCGGGGTTCCCCCTGACACAACGCAATATTGCCACCAGTGTGTGCCTGACCACAGCGCATTATGCCGACGAAAAGGACCACACACATTGGCAATCCCTGGCAGCGGACAGATCGCGCACGCTGGTGTTCTACATGGGCCTGGCGAGCCTGGCAAAAATTCGCAGTGGCCTGATGCAGCATGGTCTGCCGGCTTCAACACCCGCCGCACTCATCGAAAACGGCAGCCGCGATGAGCAACGAACCTGCTACTGCACGGTGTCTGACATCGATTGGGTCGCCCGCAATCACAAACTGCAAAGTCCGTGTTTGCTGGTGATCGGTGATGTCGTGGCGCTGGCAGCACAAAACAACAACACAGCACAAACAGCGAATGCCCTGAGTGCTTAGACCGGCCGGAAGCGTGGAGAGTCCGACATCCGAATTGTGTGATCTATAAAGGGACCAGCAATGAGACCAGTATACGCAAATGTTTTACCTTCTCTTGTGGTTGTCACGGCGACGTTATTCACCACCCAGGGTCTTGCGCAGTCGGACAGTGATCTGGCCGCTGCCTTGACGGCAGGCACCACCAATCTGACTTTCTGGCTACGCAGTGAGCAGGTTGATGACGCCGGGTTTGCCAGCGATGCGGTAGCCAATACATTGCGAACACGGCTAAGCTGGCGCAGTGGTGAATGGCACAATCTGGACCTGCTACTGGAAATGGATCACGTCAGTTATCTGGGCGATGACCGGTTTAACAACACACGCAATCTGAAAACCCGTTACCCGGTGATACCTGATCCTGATGGTGTGGATCTGAATCAGGCTGCCGTGCACTACCGTGCCGACAAAGGCAGTGTAACGGTGGGGCGCCAGCGCCTGCTGCGTGACAATCAGCGTTTTATTGGCAGCGTAGGCTGGCGGCAGAACGAGCAGACCTTTGATGCCGTTACTCTCAGTCTGGCGCCCGTTGAGAATCTGCAACTGGACTATGTCTGGGTAGATAATACCCGGCGAATCTTTGGGCCCGAGGCGGGCAATCCGCCAGCAGCGCTGGACAGCGATCATCATCTGCTTAACGCGCGCTGGCAATTGCGACCCGTGTTGGCACTGAGTGCCTACCGTTATGCACTGGCATTCAGTGAGGCGCCGGGACTGTCGTCAATAACACAGGGCGTCGCGGTGACCGGTGCGGTAGACGCCACAGAGGAGCTAAAAATCGACTACCGCGCTGAATACGCCCGACAGTTCGACCATCGTAATAACCCCAATGATTATAGCGCCGACTACCTCCTGGTTTCTGCCGGTGTCAGCGTTGGCGGTCTGCGTGCTGCCCTGTCCCACGAATCCCTTGGCGCTGACCAGCGCGCTGGCGTTGCCATGCAGACACCGCTGGCGACCCTGCATGCGTTTCAGGGATGGGCTGACAAGTTTCTGACGACGCCCGGGTTTGGTATACGTGACACGACCTTAGCCCTGAGTGGCAATGTGGCAGGTGCCAGTCTGATGCTGGCCTGGCACGATTACCGGGCTGACACAGCCGGTCTGGATCTGGGACAGGAGCTGAATCTGCAAGTCTCCAGAACTTTCGCGTCGCGTTACACGCTGGCAGCAAAGTTTGCCGAGTATCGGGCCGAAGGTTTCAGTACAGATACACAAAAGCTATGGCTGACCGCAGAGGCCAGATTCTGAATGCCCGATCACGCGACCGCATATACCCTGATAGTACTGGCCGGTGGTCAGGGCCGCCGCATGGGAGGATGTGACAAGGGGTTGCTGAGGCTTGGGCAACAGGGTTTCGTTGAGGCTCTGGTTCAGCGCCTGCGTTGCACAGTACCGGGCGCTGATCAGGTGCTGATCAGTGCCAACCGCCACCATAATGAGTATGGCCGGACAGGGGCGCAGGTCTGTGCGGATATACGTGCTGGTTTTCAGGGGCCGCTTGCCGGGCTGGAAGCGGCGCTGGTTCAGGCGCCTGTTCATCAACCGGTGGTGGTTGTGCCGTGTGACATGCCGCTGTTGCCCGGCAGTCTGCCCCGACAGCTGTTGGCGCCAGTGATGGCAGACCCCGCTGCGATTTCCGTGCTGCATGACGGACAGCGTCGCCAGCAGCTGTGTCTGGCGCTATGGCCCGCAGCAACATTGCCGTCACTCAGCGCGCACCTGGATCAGGGTCAGCGGTCAGTGGCAAGCTGGTTATCGGGACAGTTGATAACGGAAGTATTGGGCCGTGCCGGGCCTGACGCGAATGCGCTGTGCTGGCGCAATGTCAATGCACCGGTCGACTTCCGCCTGCTGACAGAATCTGCGCAGAACAGCAGGGCGGCCGATGCAGTCTTGAGTGTGATCTGAAACTGTCATAAAGTTGTCATACTTTCCGTATTGATAATTGGTAATAATGCCGCTTTGCCGCTGATTGGACTGGTGAATCTGTGCCTGTAAAAAAAACCGGACCCGCCACTGTCATCGCGATTGCCGGCGCCTCTGCCTCCGGGAAAAGCTGGCTGGCGGCAAACATTGGCCAACAACTGGAACGCGAAACCGGTAGTAATCAGCTGGCGGTTCTGGCCGAAGACTCCTATTATTGTGACCAGACACACATACCCGTCGATCTGCGGGCGCAGACCAACTATGACCACCCCTCTGCTTTTGATCATGAGTTGTTAGCTCACCACTTGCTTGAATTGCGAGCCGGCCGCTCAATCGAGATGCCACAGTACGATTTCTGCTTGCATACGCGGGCGCCAGGTACTGTGAGTGTGGCAGCCGCCAAAGTGGTTCTGGTTGAGGGCATTCTGTTATTAAGTAGCGCCGCGCTGCGACAGAGTTTTGATTTCAGTATATTTGTTGATACTCCACCGGATATTTGTCTGCTGCGGCGAATTCGCCGGGACATAATTGAACGCGGCCGGACCCTGGCGTCGGTGATTGAACAGTATGAGCGCACAGTAAGGCCATCGTATTTTGCTTTCGTCGATCCGTCACGGGAATATGCCGACATGGTCGTCGCCAACGATGAGCAGAACCCTATTGACCTGGACGCGATAACGAAAAAAATTCATGGTTTGCTTGCACAATAAACTGACTGAAAGTTCTTATTCCGCAGCACGACTTAAAAGGTGAGCAACATGACAGGACTGCTGGGAATCGCATCGCTGTTACTGTTGGCGTATGCCCTGTCTTCAAACAGGCGTCGAATCAATTGGCGCACTATCGGATTAGCGTTTGCCATTCAGGTTATTCTGGGTGCGTTTGTTATCTATCTGCCATTTGGACAGCAGGTGCTGTTTCAGGTTACCCAGGTCGTGGCCGCCATTATCGGATTCGCCAATCAGGGTATTATTTTTGTCTTTGGTGAAATCGGCAATTTTTCTCAAGGTTTTGTGTTTGCTGTACACGTGTTAAGTGTCATTGTGTTTTTCTCTTCGCTGATAGCTGTGCTTTATCACCTGGGGGTCATGTTGTGGATGATTCGTCTGATTGGTGGCGCTCTGCAAAAGGTGTTGGGCACCAGTCGCCCTGAATCAATGTCTGCTGCTGCCAATATTTTTGTCGGTCATACAGAGGCGCCGTTGGTGATCAGACCCTTTATTAGCACTATGAGCCGATCAGAGCTGTTTGCCGTCATGGTCGGAGGTCTGGCAACGGTTGCCGGTTCTGTGCTTGCCGGCTACGCTGGTCTGGGTGTGGAGTTAAAGTACCTTATCTCCGCCAGTTTCATGGCAGCCCCCGGTGGGTTTTTGATGGCTAAAATGATATTGCCGGAAACCGAAGAGACCAAAAACGACCTGACAGAAGTTGTCTCCGAAAAAGCTCACGCCAATGTGATAGATGCGGCGGCGGCAGGTGCTGCTGACGGCATGAAGCTGGCGTTGAATGTCGGGGCCATGGTGCTGGCGTTCGTGGGCCTGATAGCGTTACTGAATGGGTTGCTGGGATGGATTGCAGGCTTTTTTGGTGTGGATGGTCTGACTCTGCAATTGGTGATCGGCTATCTGTTTCAGCCGCTGGCGTGGTTAATCGGCGTCACCTGGGATGAGGCCCAACTGGCCGGTAGCTTTATCGGCCAAAAGCTGGTCATAAATGAGTTTGTTGCGTACCTTGATTTTGTCCGGTACCAGGATGAACTGACCGAGAAAACGCAGGTCATTGTGACCATCGCCCTGTGCGGGTTTGCCAATTTTGCGTCCATTGCCGTATTACTCGGCGGGCTGGGGAGCATTGCGCCCAACCGGCGCAGCGACATTGCCGAGCTTGGGTTAAAAGCGTTGCTGGCGGCTACCCTGGCCAACCTCATGAGTGCCGCCATCGCCGGTGTATTTTTCTCGCTGATTTGAGCGTCGCAGTTGCGCTTCCAGGACCTGGCCATACGCGGCTATGGGTCCGACAGCTACCGCATCAGGGAAGCCTGCCGTCTGATCCGCAGCACACGGTATCCAGTGTCGCGCATTAAAATGCGACCTGCAATTTAGCACAAGCAAAAAGACAAATGCGAACCAATCGCATTGTCGTCATCGTCAGAAATGGCGCACCACACCCGTATTGGTTAAACTCGTCGGCGAGACGTGATTCGTTGCCGTGACCCGGAGGAAATTCTGTGCAGATAGTCCCACAACCGCTGTTCCCCAGTCTGATCTGGACCACCGTGTTTGATGACCGGGACAGCTTCAACAGCCGGATGCTGCAGCTGGCATATCAGATGCGCGAACAGCATCCGGCCGGCGTCGCGAATACCAATGTCAAAGGCTGGCAAAGCCCCAATATCCTGCAGAATCTGCCTGAATTTGAAGACATCAATCGCCGGATAGTGCAGGTGTGCCAGCGCATCGGGGAGTCCCAGCAATTCAAAAAAGACCTGGTTTACCGACACCAGGCCTGGATCAATATCAGCCCACCGGGCGCCTCCAACAGTGTCCACTATCATGCCAATTGCCATTTCAGTGGCGTCTATTACGTCAGTCTGCAGGAGCCTGAATGCGGCAGTATCTATTTCCGCGATCCACGTGTTGCTTCCAGGATGCTGACGTATCCCACAGATAAAGCGACAGATTTTACCACCAGCGAGGTGCGCATGCGGCCTGAAGAGGGACGTCTGTATGTGTTTCCGGGCTGGCTGGAGCACGGTGTCGAGGTCAATCAGAGCGACCGGGACAGGGTCAGTATCAGTTTTAATGTCCTTGCCAGCCGCTGAGCGTGCAACGTGGCTGTATTGTACGGTACCGTGCATTCACGGCAGGAATGACAAAAAACACTTCCAATTATAATGAGCTGCTGCTAGAGTCCAATTCGTAACAATATGTTACTGAATGGAGAGTCGACATTACTCCGCCACTAGTTTGGGGCGAAGCATCCGAAGTCATAAATATTTGTTTTGCTCCTCGTATCTCAATAATTCCAATAAAAAAGGAAAGAGCTATGAAGAACCGCATTCCCCACAAGCGTAACCTGCTATGCACCGCAATCACCCTGTCCCTGTTTCCACTTTCCGGCTTCACCCAGGCTCAGGATACACAGGGCGAAGAAATCGAAGAAGTTGTTGTCACCGGTACTTTTATCCGCCGCAGTGAAGGTTTCAGCCAGGCCTCCCAGGTGACCCAGCTCAATGCCGAGGACCTGATAGACACAGGCACACTGAACATGGGTGAAGTGATTCAGAACCTCAGCTTCGTCAACGGCGCGGCTTCCTCGACCACCAATACCATTCAGGGGACCAGCTCCCTTTCCAACAGCGTCGATCTGCGGGGTCTGGGCGCAAGCTCGACGCTGACGCTGCTCGACGGCAAGCGTGTCGTGGATGAGAACCTCAATAACATGATCCCCACCATCGCCATCCAGCGTCTGGACATCGTGGCTGACGGCGCCGCCGCCCTGTACGGTAACGAAGCCGTGGCCGGCGTTGTCAACTTTATTCCGTATAAGTCCTATGATGGGTTCAAGCTCGACACCTTTACTGAACAGGATTCACGGGGCGACTACGAAGAACATTCGGTCCAGGCACTGTGGGGTGAGCAGCTTGGCCCAATCGATCTCGTCCTGGCGGGCCAGTTCCGTACCAACAGCCGCCTCGCCTGGGACGAACGCAACAAGCTGACCAATTCCGGTCTGGTGCTGTCCAGCAATGCGCCCGGTAACTGGTACGCACCCGTGCGTGACGCGTCTGGGCAGTATACGGGTGAGCGCACAGCCGTCGTAGACCCGGCCTGTGCCCCCGCCTCCGAGCGCACGGATTTTGTGCCTGGCGCCAACAACAACCCGTTCGGTGCCCGACTGGGCAGTAACTGCTACTTCGACTTCGGTGATACCCGTAGTTTCCGTGAACCCCAAGACATCACGCAGTTCTTTGCCAACGCCACCTGGGATGTCAGCGACGACCTGACGCTGTCTCTGCAGGGTTATCGCACCAAGTACCATTCGCTTACCTATACGTCCACCTCAAACCCTGGGGACTCGCGTGTGCCCGAACTGCCAACCGTACGTGGCGAGCTTCCCGGCAACCCGTTTCGCGCGGTCAATGCCAATAATCAGCCACTGTTCGGCGTTGATGCCAATGGCGATGGCCTGCCGGATCGCAGTAGTCAGGACCTCAATAATGACGGGCTGATGGATGCCATCGTAGCCGGCACGGCGGCCGGGCCCGGGCTGATTCCTCTGTACGAGGATGTTCAGGCGCGCAGCCTGCGTCCGATCAACAAGACCCATACCCCCTCTGATGGTCACACGACCGATATGGACAACCTGGGTAGCTGGACCGACCGTGTCTCACGTTATACCTTCCAGGCAGAATTTGCCGTGCCCTACCTGGAAGGCTGGGAAGGTATGGCGGCCTACTCCCGCAGCGAGGCCAATCTGAAGTTCATGTCCAACCAGAACTTTGACATTGAAGCGATGAAGCAGGGCCTGAACTGCGACGTGGTCAATGATCGCGATGCCTGCTACAACCCCTTTCTGGTCACCGACCCGTCGACCAATAATACGGTCCACGTCATGAACGCAGTCGCTGGTCGAAGTTATGAATACACACGAGATACGCTGGATACCATTGACATCGTTCTCAACGGCGAAGTTCCGCTGCCCGGTAACTTTGAGTTGCCCGGTGGTGTGATCGGCGCCGCCGTCGGTTTTCAGAACCGCTCCCAGAGCTATCGCAACACCCCCTCCCTCCAGGAGATCCGTGGCTCTACCTTTATTGGTACTGCCGCCACTGAGTCGATTACCAGCGGTAGCCGCGATGTGGATGCGTACTTCATGGAACTGGCTCTTCCCGTGCTGCCTTCCGTCATGGTTGAAGCCGCGGTACGCCGTGAGGAGTTCAGTACCGGACAGGCGTCCACCGACCCCAAATTCGGTGTGACCTGGCAGGCCACCGACTGGCTGAGCCTTCGTGCCACCCGTGGGGAGGCATTTATTGCTCCATCATTGGAGCAACTGCTGGATCCGGTCACCTGTGCTCTGGATGAAATCACCGATCCGTTCGGTCCTCACTCAGGCTTTACCGTTGCCTGTGGCGGCGGCAATCCGACGCTGGAAAACGAGATTTCAGAATCGACGCAACTGGGCTTCGACCTTGACTTCGATAACTTTGATGTCAGCGTCACCTGGAACGAGACTGATTTCCAGAACCGTATTGTTGGTACCAGCGGTCAACAGATCGTCAACTCTGACTTCCGCGACTTCAAGGAGTGGTCCGGTTTTGCTGGCGACGGAACCGTGGGTAACGAGCCCTCTGAGGCGCAGCTGCGGGACTGGGTGAACAGCGGATTGTCCGATGCGTCCATCGTGCGCGACCCGAACAATATCCAGTCGATTCTGCGTGTGGACAACACCGGCACCGTCAACGCGGAACGCGTGGAAGTGAGAGCCTATGATATTCAGGCGAACTACCGCTTCGGTTTCAATAACTGGGGTGACTTCCGGATTGGTCTGCAGGCAACCTACATTGATGAGTTCCTGTTCCAGGCCAATGCAGACGAGGATATCGTTGACGGGGCCGGGCGTCAGAATGACGCCACCGGCGCTGCACCGGCGCTGCCGGAATGGAAGGCCAATCTGACCCTGGGCTGGACAATGGGCAGTCACTCTGTCGTATCGATTGTTCACTACGTCGACGATATGATCTATGACGGTCCGACATTCGGCCACATCGACTTCTTCGGCGGCACCTATCGTCCTAGCGGTATCCGCGAGACAGGCATCAAGGCCTGGACTGATATGGATATCGCCTACACCTACCGGGGCCTGCAGCTGTTTGAAGGCGAACTTGCGTTGAGTATCGGCTCCCGCAACGTGTTCGACCGCGAGGCCCAGCGCACGCCACAGCTGGCTGGCGTTCTCGGTGAGCTGCAAGACCCGATGGGTCGTTCACTCTACGCCCGTCTGGTCTACGACTTCTAAGGCAGTCGCTGATCTACAAAAAAGGGGCTCTTCGGAGCCCCTTTTTTGTGGCGAACAATATGGCCTGTGGTTGATCGAATTCGGCTCCTTATGGCACGATGTATGACGTGCATTCGCAGCGTTTTACTCCGTGACGGGTTGTATGCGCGCACGCATGGTTGCGGCCTGCACAGGAAGCACGTTCAGACAAAGAGGGTTTTCCCAAGGAGTTTGTTTGCATGAGCCATTCTCATGATCTTTATCTTTCCCGCCTTGACGAGGCGCGGCCTGTGACCTCCCGCCAGGATCCTGTTGTGCATTCACGTGCACAGCACCGGTGGAGTGGTCCGCTCGACGAAGTCTCACTGTCACGTTATGAACGAGACGGATACCTGTGGCTAGAGGGCTTTTTCTCGGAAGAGAGCATGCAGCCATTTTTTCAGGCGCTCAAGGATATGGCTGCAGATTCTGACTTGATGGAGTCCGAACAGGTCATTGCTGACCCGGCAAGTGGCGCAATCCGCTCGGTATTTGGCATGCACGAAATTTCCGAACGTTTCAGCCGGCTGACCCGGGATCCGCGCTTGCTGGGCATAGCGCGGCAGTTGCTGGGTAGCGAGGTATACATTCACCAGTCACGCATTAATGACAAGTTCGGATTTCAGGGCAGCGGCTTTGACTGGCACTCGGACTTCGAGACCTGGCATGCCGAAGATGGCATGCCACGCATGCGGGCGGTGAGTGTCTCATTGATGCTGACGGACAATAACGAATTCAACGGACCGTTAATGGTGATTCCCGGCTCCCATCAGTATTTTGTGCCCTGTGTCGGCAAAACACCGGATGCAAACTGGCGCAGTTCACTGAAAAAGCAGGAAGCCGGCGTGCCTGACAAGGACACGCTCGCCATACTTGCCGGTCGCGGTGGCATCGTGGCGCCCAAAGGTCCGGCCGGTTCGCTGCTGTTGTTCGAATGCAATCTGCTGCACGCGTCTAACGAAAACATGTCGCCGTGGCCTCGATCCAATCTGTTTTTTGTTTACAACAGTGTCGAAAACAAACTCGACGAGCCTTACGCCGCACCCGGCAGGCGGCCGGAGTTTCTGGGCGCGCGCAAAAACACCGAGCCGCTGCAAATGTACGACTATTATCCGGAACTGGCGGGGCAGGGGGTCAGGCCTCTGCAATGACGTGGATCGCCGTTGGCAAGCGGGCTGATCCTGTACAAGTTTTCCTGTGGAAGTTTGGTAAATCGCGCGCAATCAGCCCGGGGTAGCACGCTCCGGGATGGTATTGGTGCTCTGATTCGGGATAAACTCGGTTCAACCTAGGAGTACCGAGCCCGATGCAGAGCAAGATTGACGCCGCCCTCGCGCAAATCAACCAGACCGTCCTGGGCAAGGAAAAGCAGATCCGGCTGGCGCTATGCTGCCTGTTAAGTGGCGGGCACCTGTTGCTGGAGGATTTGCCTGGGATGGGCAAGACCACGCTGGCGCATGCGCTGGCAGGCGTGATGGGATTGTCGTTTCGGCGTGTACAGTTCACCAGTGATCTGTTGCCGGCCGATATTCTGGGTGGTTCAGTATTCGATCCATCCACCGGGAAGTTTCACTTCCACAAGGGGCCAATATTCAGTCAGGTGCTGATGGCCGATGAGATCAACCGTGCCACGCCACGCACCCAAAGCGCCCTGCTGGAGGCCATGGAAGAAGGCCAGGTGTCCATGGACGGAGAAACACGTCCTTTGCCCGAGCCGTTTTTTGTCATTGCCACGCAAAACCCTGCAGATTTGGCTGGCACTTTCCCGTTGCCCGAATCACAAACTGACCGCTTCCTGATGTGTCTGTCATTGGGATACCCCAGCCATGCTGCAGAACGGGAACTTCTGGCGCAAACCGAGTCCCGTGGTAAATCGACAACTGATTCAGACCCGTGCTTTTCCGTTGCAGATTTGCAGCAGTGGCGTGAACAGTTGCTGCAAGTGCATCTGAGCGAGGCGGTACTGGATTATGTTCAACGATTGATTCATTGCACACGCCAGTCTCCTCACATCAAGCTCGGATTGTCTCCGCGCGGCGGACTGGCTATTGTGCGCTCCGCTCGCTGTTATGCGTTGATGGGGGGGCGCGACTATGTGACACCGGACGATGTGCAGGCGGTGTTTGTGGCTGTGGCCGATCACCGTTTATGCTCAGACGACAAGGAACTGGGTAAATGGATACTGGATTCCGTCGACGTGTTGCCCGGCTGACAAGGCGCTGGAAAGCGCGCTGGTCTGATCGGCAGGCACGCTGGCTGACGCGACGTGTGCCACCCGTTACCCAGCTGAAACTGAGCCAGAGAACCATTTTTATTTTGCCGACCTGGCAGGGTGTATTCTTTGGTCTTGGCGCGATCATTCTCCTGGTGATTGCCATCGTAGAGCGAAACCTGGTGTCCCTCTCGCTGTCCGCATTGATGCTCAGTATTTTTTTGCTGAGCCTGATATTGTGTTACCGCAACCTAAGCGGACTGAGGTTGACAACACAGGTTGCTGACGATGCGCAACGCATGCGTCGCTGTTTTGTGGGAGACACGGCACAATTCACCGTCGTGCTGTCGGCTCCCGATCGACGCCGGCCTTATCAGGATATCTGGCTGGGCCTTGGCACCGGCGCGCTACAGAGGGTGTCCGTTGCCGCTGGTGGCATGATTGAGGTTACGCTGGAGGAGGCCGCTGAGCGGCGCGGCATAGTGAAGGCGTCACGATTGTTGCTGCGCACACGTTATCCTGCTGGCCTTTGGCAGAGCTGGAGTCGCCCGGACCTGCTCATGCGGTGTCTGGTTTATCCACGTCCGCAGGCCTGCACTCTGCCTCTAAAGGAGAGACCGGTGCCAACAACCGGGCTCGGCCGCCAAGCTGCCGCTGTGCAGGCGGGCGTGGAGGATTTTGCCGGCTTACGTGACTTTCAGCCCGGTGATTCGGCGCGCAGAGTGGCGTGGCAGTCCCTGGCGCGGGGGCAGGGGCTTAAAACCAAACAGTTTGTACAGGATACCGAACCTCAGGTTCTGCTGACCTTCGATGACTTTATTGGCCGCGAGGCCGAAGCCATACTGGCCTGTCTGTGCTTTCAGGTACTGAAGCTCAGCCGAAGCGGCCGGGCGGTTGGTCTGCGGCTACCGGGGACAGTGGATATACGTCCGGGGCAGGGCGAAGCGCACAAACATCAACTGTTGCAGGCACTGGCGCTATGGAATTGAATCCGGATACCGCCGGTCATGATCCGGTTGTGCCAGCAGCCCTGGTTGCGGCCACCATGCTGATCCTGCCTGATCTGCAGACCCAGCCCTGGTGGCTGGTTCTGCCGTGTCTGATTTGCCTGATATTGCGTTGGCATACACTGGCGGTTGTGCTGTTGTTAGTGGCCATGAGTTATGCGGACACCTGGGTGACTGGGGCCTATTACACAAGTCTGGTGTTACTGTTACTTACACGAATGTACAGCGATTCGTCGGCCAGTAGCACCGTCCGGCTGGCCAGCGCGCTGAGGCAGGTTTTGCTGGCCTTGCCGCTGTTGATTGTCATCATTCTGCTGGCTATTGGTGCGGGTTGGTCCGGCCAACGTTTACCTTCCCAATCAATGACCGGTGTCAGTGATTCCATGACGCCTGGTTCCGTCAGTGAGCTGGTCAATGATGGCGACCTGGCGATGCGCGTCCGGTTTGCCGGTGATTCCTCACCGCTACCGCGCCAGGACTTGTACTGGCGCGGCATCGTGCTGGAAGACTTTGACGGGCACACCTGGTCGCGTAGCAATCGACTCCGATTTGACCTCGATCCACTACCCGCCGAGGGCGTTCAGGGGCTCACGTACGAGGTGACACTGGAGCCCAGTTTCCAGTTTTGGCTATACGGCCTGCACCAGGCCTACACATCACGTGCACAAAGTTTTCGGGATGAGCGAGGCATGCTGGTGACGTCTGACATGTTGCGTCAGCGAGTGAGGTACGCGGTGACCTCGATTGAGCCACCGGTTGATTTGTCGTTTGATGATGAAACCCGGCGGCGCAACCTGGCGGTGCCGGCCAGCAGCAATCCACGGACGCAGCAATGGGTGGGTAATCTGCGGGCAGCGTACCCGGACGACCGTGATTTCACCACGGCCATATTGCGGCACTTCAGCGAGCAGCCATTTTTTTATACGCTGACGCCGGCACGCGGCAGTGGTGACCAGATCGACGATTTCATGTTTGGTTCCCGTCAGGGGTATTGTGAACATTATGCGGGTGCGCTGACTTTCATCCTGCGCGTGGCCGGCATTCCCGCTCGCGTTGTGGCGGGGTATCAGGGCGGGGACTTCAATCCCATTACCGGTCACTGGACAGTCAATCAGTACAATGCCCATGCCTGGGTAGAGGCCTGGCTGCCCGACAGTGGCTGGCAGAGACTTGACCCAACGACAGCTGTCGCACCTGAACGGATTGATCAGGGCATCGACGCCTGGCTGGCCTCATTGAGTAACAGTACCGACACCATGCTGGACCGTGGTACCCGCCAGCGTTTGTGGCTGGCCACTTATCCGGGTTATCAGAGCATGAGCCACTCATGGGATGCACTGCAGTTCAGCTGGAATATGGGTGTTTACGACAGTGAGGGTAATCTGCGTAGCGACGACCTGAATGACTGGCTGGCCGGGCACGGCCTGAGCCGGTTGCCGATATGGTTGCTGGCAGCGTTGCTGGTCTTTGTCGGGGTACGAGCCTCATTGAGTGGCAGACAAGCCAGATCCAGGCAATCCCCGGTGATACGCGAATACCAGCGTTTGGACAGCCGATTACGCAAACTTGGTCTGGCTCGCCGCCCAGCGGAGACAATGGCTGCACACCTGGAACGGGTTGGCACTGACAAGGCCTCGCAGGCGGAGGCCTGGAAGAAACTGGGATCGGATTTTACGGAAGCCGAATACCGTGACGGGATGATTGACCGTCGTACCATCCGCAGAAGGATCCGGCGCCTGCTGCCCAGAGCGCTGTTCAGATCCGCAGATTCATAGTATTGTCGGCGCAACGACAACAATCAGGGACTGACCATGTTTTTTACCTTGCTGGCGATAACCCTCAGTCTTTCGGTAGCAGTTTCCTATGCTGCTGCCCGTGTTTTTAGCAAACCCGTTGGTGCCATTTTTCGGCGTATCATTCAGGATGAAATCAGTGCTGCCTGGCAGCGTTACGTCATGTTTGCCACTTATGTTGTGGGTATCTCTGCCGGTGTCCGCATCTACGATCTGGAGCGTTATATCAGTCCCCAGTTTCAGGATATGGAAATCCTGCAGCTAAATGCGGAGCGTTGGGTGCTGGAGATTTACCGAACACTGATTGCCTGTCTGCAAGGTATTGCCTGGATGTATCTGGTGGTGTTTGTGGTGGCGTTGTTGGCCTATGTTATTGTCCGGGGTTTCGAGTTGAAACGCGGTACTGGTAATAAAAACGAAGATCGAACCTGAACGGCAAACCGGTGTTTGACGCACAGAAGCACCCACTTGCATGACGCTCTATGACGAGTATCATAGAGTCAGATACCGTTGCAAATGATGGTATTTGTCAGTCTCAGATATTTAAGGAGGTTTGTGATGAAAAAAGGATTTGGATTAACCATGTGTCTGTTAGGCCTGACTGCAGCAGCAGCGGCGCAGGCAAATGATCAACCGGTTTATGATGCTGATGATGAAACGCTGACCATCCCGTCGGTAACCGCAGAAGGACAGCCCGGGTTCTTTCAGGAAATCATGCTGGCGCCAGCCAGTGACGGAACCTGGCGTGTTGATCAACTTTATGAAGGTGAGTTGCTTGAAGAAGATGTGGTGGACGCAATCTGGACTACATCGACAGCCGGTTTACCCCGCCAGTTTTACATCCACGTCGAGGGCACATTCCCGACTGATTGCCCGGCGGTAGGGCAGATCGAGCAAATGCGAGAGGGCAATACCTTTCACGTATACGTCTACTACGAGAATAATCAGTGGCTGCGGGATCCGGACTCTGTAGCTTGTGCTCAGGTTCTGACACCTTTCGAGTTTACCGTGCCGCTGGATATTTATGGAGTGGAAGCCGGTGAGTACTCAGTGCGTATCAATAACCACGATCTGCGGACTTTTGTACTGGAACAGGATAACATCGGCCCCGACCAGTTCGCCGGTGAGCGCCGACAGCACTGCCAATATGAACCCGTGCCGCTGAACGGTTTTGCCGCTTACGCATGCGCCGACGATTCAGACCTGATCCTGCAGTGACTTTTATGGCGTGACCTTCTCCTGCGGGCGAGGGTCACGCATAGGAGCTACATTGCTGGTAACGGCAATCCGATTTCGACTGGCATGAGCCGCTGCCACAACGACCCGGCGTCCAGGCCCGAGTCGGTTATGGTCAGCCCGCGGTTCAGCATCATCGCCCCCATAATGATTACAAGCACCCCCGAGACTTTAATCATTTCGTGAATTGTTTTGCGGGACAGGAAGCTGGCAAAAAAGCCAAATCCAAGCAGTGGTGGCAACGTGCCCAGGCCAAAGAAAAACAGCAGCATTGCGCCTTCGCCGGGGCTGCCAGTGCCTGCGGCCAGGATGTACATGGCCTGGAGGGGCCCGCACCCAAGCAGCAGGCCGCTCAGCAAACCGATCAGCAAAGGGCTCCGACGCAGATTGATTTGTCTGGTCACTTTGTTGACAAAGGCATCGGGCAAGCGAATCGACAGAAAGCCCATGGTGGGGATGACGTTCAACATTTTGAGGCCAAAAAGACATAGAAAAAGTCCGGCGAGAATTGCTGCGTAACCACGCATAACCGGGGTGATGGTGAGTGCGGCGCCCAGCAGCCCAAAACCTGCGCCGATAGCGGCGTAAGAGACGGTCTTGCCGGCCCCGTATGAAAAGTGCGCAACCATGGCCTCTGCGTTGGACCGGGTGGCATCGGCGTAGCTGACAACAAAGCTGCCGCACATGCCAATGCAATGAAAGCCGGTGAGGAACCCGATGCCGAATAACATGGCGTAACTGAGTTCGGCATTCAACTGCTGCATGACTCCCGGCATCAGGCTCTTGCCCCAGAAGGCTACGCCACCCACCAGCATCAGCAGGCCTGCGAATAACAATACCTGGTATACCAGTGGCCATTTACTGTCTGCTTCCGTCAACACCGTGTAACCCGTCGACCGTACCACCGATTCGATTGCCTGTCGGGTCACGATATTGTCGTTGAATTCGATTTTGACACGAGCCGCCACATGATCCGCTTTGACGGAGTCAACACCTGCCAGATTGCGGACTGCTGCCTCAACGGCATGTTCACAACCGGAACAATGCATGCCAGTTACGTTCAGGTCGATTGACTGTTTGCTCATAGGGTTGATGCCGAGTCGGGTTAATGTGACGGTTAGTACGCAACTTGATGATCCAGATCAATCAGTGGCGCATTCGGGATCTTGAAAAGAACGAAACACAGTGACACCATCGAACTTGTTTTGTGCAGTGTCGCACGCGCTACCAACCAGAATATTGAGGAGAAACAAAAAATGTCCAGAGAAGTAGGCGAACGCTACCGTTGTGATTCCTGCAAGTCAGAGCTGGTATACGAAGTTGGCTGCCCGTGCCCTGACAAAATGGCGCATTCTGAAATCTGCTGCAATAAACAGATGACCAAGGTGGAGCAGAAATAGGTCGCCAGCAGGTTCAGTCCGCCAGATCGACATTGCCGGCTTACGTTCATTCAGCAAGGTCTGTCGACTGACCGGTGTCAGTAACGCCTCTGACATCGGTCGGTCCTGGCTAACCCGACGCGCTGCTCTGCTGGGTATGGGAGTCACGAGCGCTGTCGAGCAACGCGCGCAGTTTTTTTAGCAGGGGCAGGATGGCACCGGCATCCTCAGCGCTGAATTGGGGGATCATGGCGATGATATCCGGCGCGATGGCATTGATGGCGTCTTCACGCAATTTTCGCCCGTGGTCGGTCAGGTAAATCAGTTTGCCCCGGCCGTCGGCAGGGTTTGGCACCATGCGAATCAGCTCTCGTTCCTCCAGGCCGGCCAATGTGTGTGACATACTGGTTTTGGGTACCTGAAAGGCCCGCGCCACCTCCATCGGCGTACGACCGTCGCCCAATCTCACCAGATGATTCAGAACACCGAAATGCTGCTGCGTAAGCCCGCCGCTCAGTCGGGATTCCAGTAATGCCCGACTTAGCTGGGCAATAATGCCTACTTCATTCAGCACATCAAACATCAGCTGTGCATTACCAGTTCCAGGTGTGTCAGGTGAACCTGATTTTTTCATCGAGACTCCAGCGAGGTGTAGGGGGAACCGCTGCAGCATACCCCAAACGACCAAGCATCTGCACGGTTTCGCCCTCGTTGGCCAGCAGTTGATGAGCGCGCTGGTAGTGCATTCGCATTTGCGGAAACTCCTGCAGACACTGACTGACCGGGTGCAAGGCAATGCCCTGGCGGGTCGTCTGCAAATTCAGACGTAACCAGGCCTGACCGGCAGCAATCTGGCTTTCGCGACTGTTGTCGACTGTGGTCAGCCAGACAAAGGCCGGCGTGGCAGCAAACATGCTCTGGTACATATCCAGTCCGGTCTGGTAGGCGAAGGTGCCGGGGGTCGCCAACTCGCGATGTGAGAGCAGACCCAGACGCTGGAGTGCTTCCAGTGGCATGCCTCCGATATCAATGCCGTCCGGTGAAGCATTGATGGCTGATTTGCCCAGGCGCATCAGATCGATGCTTTCCCGCAGCGTGGCGGGCGTCTCGTACTCTATCCTGAAGGCTTCCCAGATCAGCTCGCGCAGCGTGGCGACCTGGTTGTCGTCGGCGGTGCCTGCAAATCTGACGTCGTGTATCGCGGGGTTCAGTGTAGTGATGGTAGTTTCATCCACTGTACGTGTCATATCAAAGGGCTCTTTGGTCGAGCGTCGTGCCAATACACTGCTGAACAAAGCGTCAGCAGCGATTGAGTTACTGCGGAACTGCACCCGCGCCACAGGCCGTGCGCCGAGCAAATCGGCATCGGAACCGTCAGGAAACAGCTGTATGTCTGTCTCGAAGCCCTTTGCTGACGCAGCAATCTGCATCAGTGCCAGGAAGCATCCCAGGCCGATGGTCAGCTGTCGGTCAAAAGGGTCAGTTTCCGGGAGTCGTCGCTCAGGATCGGCGAGCAACGTCACCACGCCGGGCTCCTGCAAATCAACCATCCATGGCTGCAGATTATGGGCTGTCTCTTATACACATCTCCGAGCCCACGAGACAGGCAGAAATC